>Ga0123333_10002678_pt1 | contig 17876 bp, 15 predicted proteins | sample BioC12SIPDNA_3_FD_89957 | JGI IMG/M metagenome (GOLD analysis project Ga0123333, IMG submission 89957) | Anaerobic biogas reactor microbial communites from Washington, USA - Biogas_R2_B C12 SIP DNA | ecosystem: Engineered > Bioreactor > Anaerobic > Unclassified | place: Washington, USA... | reverse complement strand
CGACCAGAGCACGATCACCAGGTCGTCGGCGCGGCCGGAGCGATCCACGGCGTCGGCCAGTCGCCCGATCTGCTCGTCGAGAAATTTGATCGTCGCCAAATATCCCTGCACCGCCTGCTTCCATTGGTTGTGGGCAAGCACGGCCGCATGGTCGCCTTCGGGCCGGGCCATCTTCGCGCCTGCCGCGGGCACGTCGTCCAGATCGTCGGGTTTCACCTTGGGCAACACGATCGAGTCGAGCGGAAACATGTCGAAGTATTTGCGGGGAGCGTACCATGGCAAATGCGGCTTGACGAAGCCGACGGCCAGGAAGAGCGGCTTGTCGTGTTTCCGTTGGAGTTGCTCCGAGGCCCAGCTCACCAGACGGTAGTCGCCCATCTCTTCGTCCGGCGCGTCGAGCGGCCCCCAGTCGAAATGCGCCATGTTCAAGCCGCTGACGGACTTGACCGGCGGATGAGGATCCCCGCCGCGATCGAAATATTCGTGCCAATCCGCCTGGTTTTCCTTCGCCAGTCCGCCGCCGCCGTGGTAGATCTTGCCGCCGCCGATGACTTCGTAACCCTGCCGGATCAGATAGCGATTCAGAGTCGTGACGTTTCGCAGTGGTTCTCCGTAAGGCTGGCTGTTCAAATAGACGCCGGTCGTAAAGGGCCGCAAGCCGCTCATCAAGGCTGCGCGGGAAGGATTGCAGGCCGGGGCGGCGCATTGCGCATTGGTAAACAGTGTGCCGCGGCTCACCAAACGGTCGAGATGGGGCGTGCTGGCCTGGGGGTGGCCGCCGAGACAGCCGGTCCAGTCGTTGAGATCGTCGATGGCGATGAACAGCACGTCCGGCTTCTCCGCGGCGGCAGGAGCGGCGAGGAGCAAGAGGACCGCCAAAACGCGTCCGATTCGCGCGAGACTGCCGCAAAAAGACATAAAAAGCACTCCTTCTAATCCGGTTGATATCCAAGTACCTGATCGATGAACGCGTACGCTTCTTCGCGCACCTGCGGCGGGAAATCGTGCGGGGCGTCGGGGTAGACCACCTTGAACTTGTCTTCGGCGCCGAGGAGATTGTAGACGCGCCGGGCTTCTCGTTCGGCTTTCTGGACGCCGCGGTAGTCGAAGTTCGTGTCGCCCAGCGGCGAGTTGGAGAAGAACGCCCGCGGCGCGAAGGCGGCAACGACCTCGTAGAAATCGAAGGGAACCCGGTCGGGGTCGAGTCCGTAGGCGTCGCGAAGCCGCGGCATGTAGCGATCGCTGGTCCAGCCGGCGATCTTTCCGCCATAGTAATCGTGGAAGGGAGTCCAGCCGCAGCTCGAGACGATGACTTTCATCCGCGGATCGAACGCACCGACAAACATCGCGTTGTGCCCACCCAACGAATGCCCAATGACGCCGATCCTCGCAGCATCGACCTCCGGCCGGGAAACGAGCAGATCCACGCCCCGCATGTGGTTGAAGATCCCCTTCATCGACCCGGAGGCATAGGCGTCGGCGGTGAAGTCGTACTGGTACTCGCCGAAGGACGGGTAGTCGGGCACGAGAACCACGTAGCCCCGCTCGGCCAGTTCGAGCCCGTAGTCGAGGTTGGCGCTGCCTCGGATGCCGGCGGGCTCCTCCTTGCCCTGGGTGACCGTCTGGTGCAGCGCCAGCATCGCCGGGCGGCGCTGGCCCTGCTTGAGATCGCTGGGAACGAAGAGATACGCCGGCACTCGGTCGCTCCCCTCAGTAAGAAACGAGATCTTCAGCCGGTGAAAGGCGTCTGCCTTGGTCTGGTCAATAATCCGCACGTCCAACGGGGGCAAATCGGATCGATTCGGCAACGGTCCCATCGCTTCTTCGATCCCTTTGAGGATCTGCCGGCGGCGGATCTCCCACTCGGCCGGTGAATCGACGGGGCGCGGTTCGCCCGCGTCGTCCCGATAAACCATCAACGCGGAATGATCCGTTGCGGGTGGCGACTTCTCGGCCGCAACGGCCGTCGAGATGACCGCGAGGACTGCGAGAGCAAGCACGGAACTAATGATCGTGTGCTGGGTGCGCTGCATGGCGGTTCTCCTGTTTGTCCGACGGTCGGTAGGGGCGCGACGATTTCTCAAGCGTGTTTCCAAGGCTTGCGATACTCGTAATCGAGCAGGTCGTTCGCTTCCTTGCTATTGGTAATCGCTTCTTTCTCGGCGTCCCACTCCAGCCGCATCTTCGTGGCCAACGAGATATTGGCCAGGAGACTGAAGGTGGTGGAGCGGTGGCCGATCTCGACGTCGGCGCGCGGCTTCTCGCGGCTTCGCATGCAGTCGAGGAAATTGCGCGCGTGCCGGCAGGTCAGATCGTGGTTTACCTCGTTGGCCTCGACCTTCATCGGCTTCATCCGCGGGGCGCGGTCCTGGAACTGCCCGCCCCGTTCCGGGACGATTTCGAAGGTCCGCGTGTCGATGTAGGCGGTGCCCTGCGTGCCGCGGATTTCGATCTCGCCGCGAGGCATGGCCGGATTGCCGCTGGCCTCATACTGGCCGAAGATCGCCAGGCGTCCCGAGGCGAACTCGAACACGGCCTCCGCCGTGTCGGGCACCGTGCGGTCGTCGTCAACGGCGAACCGGCCGCCCATCGCGCAAATCGACGCGGGCGCCAACTCGCCGCTGAGCCAGCGGATGGCGTCGAGATAGTGGACGCCCCAATTGCCCATCTGCGACGAATACAAGTGCCACCAGCGGAACTTGTACGGAGCGATCGACTCCTGGAAGGGGCGCTGCGGCCGCGGGCCCAGCCACAGATCCCAGTTGAGATCCTCCGGCGCCGCCGACGGTTCGGCACGGCCGATGCCGCCGGGATACATGTTGCTTAAGCGGTACGCGCGGCCGACGGTGATCTTGCCAATTCCGCCGGCTGTGGTGATATCGGCCAACTGCGCGTAGAGTTCGGAACTGCGCCGATGGGTGCCGACCTGCACCACGCGGTCGTTTCGCCGGGCGGCTTCGACCATGCGGCGCCCCTCGCGGACGGTGATCGCCAGTGGCTTCTCGACATAGACATCCTTGCCGGCATCGCAGGCTGCGATGGTTTGGATCGCGTGCCAGTGATCGGGCGTGGCGATGACCACCGCGTCGAGATCGTCGCGGTCGATCAGCTTGCGGAAATCCTCGTAGGTAGCCGCTTTGCCCTCCACTCGTTGGTTGGCTTTGGCGAGCGTCGTGCGATTCACGTCGCACAATGCGGCCACTTCGCAGTCCGCATGGCTGAGAAAGGCGCTGAGCAATTGCCCGCCGCGATTGGCCACGCCAATAAACCCGAGTCGAATGCGATCATTCGCCCCCAATACCCGAACCGGCTGGGTTAACGCCAGGCCCATTGTGGCGGCAGCGCCAGCCTTCGTAAAGGTTCGTCGCGAGAGCTTCTTGTCCATCGATACCTCCGGAAATCATGCAGGAAATGCGGCGTGCTGGGGACTGACTTGACAGGTTCGATGGTAAGTAGCCCTCTGGGGGAAGTCAAGGAAGCCCGAGGCACCCAACCGGCTGCTCTTGGTCGGTGGCGCAATGGTGGTAGAATCTCCCTAAGAGACATCAGGACGCGGCAAAGGGGTCGGGAGTCTTTTTCCGTATCGGCCTCACCGCCGCTCTGTATGTTCGCCGCGGTTGGTAGCCGATACAGAAAAAGACTCCCGACCCCCTCGAACTCGCCAACCGCTGCACATGTAACACTTGTTCAGTATTCGATCATTCCAACGCTCCCCCATGATCCGCCCTACTCGACAAACCATCTTCAGCTTCACGGCAGCGATTCTGCTGGGTTGTCTCGGGCTGGAAACCGTTTCTGCTCAAGAGAGCCTCTTGGCAGATCCAATCCCGATGCCGACCCTGGGCGGCAAACAGTTCTGGGCCGACGTGTTGTTGTTCCACCAGTGGCGGATCCAGCGAAACGTCTTTACCGGACATCACCGCCTGCTGGACGGCCGCGATTTCCGCTATGCTTCGGGCACGCTTGCGTCGTGCCGTGAACAGATCGACCGAATCCGGAACAAAGACAATCTGCCGCCCATGCGCGGCACGGCGGTGCTCGTGCTCCACGGCCTTTTCCGCAGCCACAGCTCGATGGAATCGCTTTGCGACTATCTTCGAGACCAAGGGGGCTACACGGTTTTCAACGTCGAATATCCCAGCACGCGCTGCGAGGTGACCGAGCACGCAGAAACCCTCGCGTCGCTGGTCGAGCACCTCGAGGGCATCGACGAGATCCATTTCGTCGGCCATAGCCTGGGTAACATCGTCATCCGCCGTTATCTTGCCATGACCGAGTCGCCCGAACCCCTTCCCGACGCACGCATCGGGCGATTCGTCATGCTCGCGCCACCCAATCACGGCTCGGAGATCGCCACCGCCTTGGCCGACTACGCAGTATTCGAGGCGGTGGCGGGTAAGGCGGGGCAGCAACTCGGCGCCGAGTGGCCTTGGCTGCAAGCCAGGCTCGCCGTGCCGGTCTGCGAGTTTGGAATCATCGCCGGCGGTCTGGGGAACGAGGCCGGCTTCAACCCACTGCTGCCCGGCGACGACGACGGGACGGTCACGGTGGCCGGCGCCCGCCTCGACGGTGCCCGCGACTTCGTTCTGCTGCCGGTGCTTCATTCCGCGATCATGTCCGACCGCCGCGCCCAGGAGCAGACGCTCCACTTTCTCCGCCACGGCCGCTTCTCGACGGAAAAGGAAACCCGGTGACGCATTCGCCCGAAGACATGGCAACCTCCGGCCGTGTGGCCGGAATCGACTATGGAACGGTCCGGATCGGCATTGCCGTCAGTGATCCGAATCGGACGATTGCCAGCCCTTACGAGAACTACACCCGCCGCGGCCGGGATCACGACGCCCGTCGCTTTCGCCGGCTGGTCGAGGAAGAGCGAATCCAACTGTTCGTCGTCGGTCTGCCGGTCCATCTCGACGGCAGGGAAAGCGAAAAATCTCGTGAGGCGAGACAATTCGGCCAATGGATCGAGACGACGACCGGCGTTCCGGTCGCCTATTTCGATGAGCGGTTCACCAGCGCCGAAGCAGAGAGGTTCCTGCTCGACGCCCAACTGACCAAGAAGCGGCGGAGGCAGCGGTTGGACATGCTCGCCGCGCAGATCATGCTCAGCGCTTATTTGGAGTCGCGCGGCAAGGGTCGCCTGCCGCCGGAACCGCTGGAGGATTGATGGTTCGGCTCATCTTCGGCTGCGGTTATCTCGGAATGCGGGCAGCGCGGCGCTGGCTTGCCGAGCCGGGCGAGGTCTTCGCGGTGACGCGCTCGTCGCGCCGCGCGGCCGAACTTGAGAGCGAAGGCATTGTTCCCATCCTGGCCGACGTGACCCGCCCGGACTCGCTCGTCGGTTTTCCCTCGGCCGACACGGTGTTGTACTCGATCGGTTACGACCCTCGTGGCGAGGCGTCGCGGGAAGAAGTGTACGTCGGAGGGCTGCAAGCGGCGCTGGCGGCGCTACCGCCGGAAATCGGACGGCTCCTCTATGTCAGTTCCACCGGCGTGTACGGGGATTCCGACGGTCGTCCGGTCGACGAAGACAGCCCCTGCCGGCCAAACCGCGAAAGCGGACGAGCGATCCTGGCCGCCGAGCAGTTCCTTCGCCAGCACCCGTTCAGCCGGCGAGCCATCGTCCTGCGTCTGGCAGGGATGTACGGTCCGCAACGGATTCCCCGCATCGCCGACCTGCGGGCCGGCCGCCCGCTGAATGTTCCGGAAGGCGCTCACCTGAACCTGATTCACGTGGACGATGCGGTCGCCGCCATCCTGGCGGCCGAGTCCCGCGCCGATCCACCGGCGGTCTATAACATCTGCGACGGACAGCCGTGCAGCCGCCGCGTTTTTTACCGATGCCTGGCGGGGCTGCTCGGCCAGCCCGAACCGCAATTCGTCGAACTCTCGCGGGAAGAGGCGGCCTCGCAGCGCGCCGGCGCCGACAAGCAGGTGCTCAATGCCCGCATGGTTGCGGACCTGGGAATCTCGCTTGGCTACCCCTCCTTCCGGGAGGGATTGGCGGCGATCGTCGCCTCCATCGACTAATTGTGCGGGCTGTATCGGATATTCCCTCAATGCTTGTCGTGCTGTCTGCCGATGGACTAAGTACACGACTTGCAGCACCGAACTGCCGGCAACTGCGAGATACCGCCGGCGGTTGCCGGAGCAGCTAATACCGAACCTGTTGGGAGGGGGAGTCAATGATCCGCCGGACCCTGCTCGTGCTGTTTTGCGCAGCCGCGTTTCAGGCCGTCCTATGCGTCTCGGAAGCACAGGCCCAGCAAGCTTTCGACCGCCAATGGGGCCATACCTACAACACCCAGGACTGGAACCGTTTCTACCACTATCCCTACGTCTACTACCCGCAGAACTTCTGGAGTTCGGATTATTACCGCAGTTCGGAGCATCTGTATTACCGCTATCCGCAGGAAATGGGGATCCCGGTGTACAACAAGAACTGGCAGAATTACTATCCGTCCGGGCGCAAGTACCACTCGGGCGCTCACTTCATGCTGGACGTCTTCTGAGCGAACTGCCGGCGAGTCATCGCCGGATTATGGGGAGGGGTGACACTGAGGGCAACCTCGGAGGGCGGCAGAGCATTCTGCCGCCCTTTCGAGTTTCTTGGTCGTCCCACTGAAAAAAAGCCCCTCGGAGGCGGTCAGCCTGCGAGGGGCGTGGTGGCAGTGACCCGATGCATTGGTGTCCAGGTCGCCGACCCCGGTGGTCTGCCTTCGGCGTGCGGCCCGTCGGCACCTACTCTCGAACGGTCCGCTCTCGATCGCCGATACGGGTGATCCAGTTTCCTCCTGCCGATCGTGTAGCCGCGCATCGAGACCGTTACTTTGCGTGCCAGGAACCTGGCTGTATTCTCGGCGTTGGGCTAGGGAGGTTTGGCAGCCGTGTCGCCTGCGTTGTTTCGTTTCGCCGGCGGCTTGCGGTAATAGGTATCGGACGGGACGAGCAGCGGGTGCCAGAAGTTCGGCCCCCGCTACTTCGACCGTTGCAGTCCTCTCATCTTCACGTCGGGCACGGTTCGAACTCGAAATGGACGGAGAGAATATCGCGCGTGGTGATCTTGTCCTTCAGGTGGCACAATCCGCCGCCGGCAATGATCCGCGTGGGAGTTATCAAGTCCAGGATCACACGGCAGACATCAACGAGGTGGATCCCCCAGTCGACAAGATGCCCGTGGCCCGTCGTTTTTTCCAGTCGCCAGTTATCCAGTAATGATGTCCGACTTGAGGGCTGCAGGGGATCTTGGGAGCCGAGCCGCACCCTAGTTCCCATTCCTGTGCAAGGATTGCCGGTTTCTTCTTCAGAGCCTACCTCGAAACCTCTCCGTAGAACCAGGTTCTCGGCACGATCTTCAATTGCAGCGAGAGCCCTCCATGATAGTTGAAGTACGTGATCAGGGCGCGATCGTCGATCCAGGTGACCGCCGGGTAGGCCCAGGCATCGCGCGGGTCGTCCTCCAGATTGCAAAAGCTCTGCCAGGTCTCGCCTTCGTCTTTGGAAATTGCGGCGGTGAGCGGATTCCGCTTTGCCGCGCCCGGATTGTGATTCCAGATCGCCAGCAGATCGCCGGTTGCCGGGATGCGGCCGACGGAGACGGGGGCCGCCGTCCCTTTCAACGGCGTCGGTTCCGGAGCGCTCCAGGTGGCGCCGCCGTCGGTGGAAAGGCTCTTGAATTGACCGCCGGCGCCGGTCCGCATCAGCATCATCACCCGTCCGTCTTTGAGTTCGACGCAAGCCGGTTCGTAGCTGGGACCGGCCGCAGGGCGAGCCCGCCCGCCTTCGCGCCAGGTGCGGCCTTCATCGTCGGAGAGGTAGCAGTAGCTGTCGCCCCCTTCCCAAGCCTCCAGCAGGATGCGCCCGCTGTTGAGCCGGATGGAGCGACCGTTGGTCAAGCCGGTGTACTTTCCGGCCGGGCTTAACTGTTTGGCTTCGGCCCAAGCGAGCCCCTCGTCGGCCGAGGTCCGCATCATCACGCGGCAATCGCCGCTCTCGCTGTTCTTCTGGCAGTAGAACAAGGCGATCCGCCCGTCCTTGAGACGGAGAAAATTCACCTCCATCACGTTGCAGCCGCCGTCGTTTTCGACGAGCGTGCGCTTCTCGCCCCACGAGCGGCCACCGTCTGCCGAGATCTTACCGGCGATGCGGGCCGGCCCGTGATCGGCGCCGCTGCCGGCGTAGAACTCGGTCCAACCCAACAGCAGTGTTCCGTCTTTCCGCGGAATGATCGCCGCTTCGCTGTTCCGCGGATTCTGCGGTCCGACCGGCGCGACCGTCAGAGCGAACGGCTCTTCGGCCGCGGCAGGTTGAACGACGAGCAGTGCAGCGAGCCAAGAGATTGCCAAGCCGACCAGTACACGTTTCATCGGAGTTGCCTCGGGTGGATTGAGGGAGATTCGGGGTGGATTGCCGTGGACCGTTATAGCGAATCTCACGCCCGCATCGCAAGTCTTGGAGTGCGGACGACTTGTCGTCGCTCTTCTTTGTCGGGGGCAGAAGGGCTGTCGCCACGATGAACATGGCAGCGAGAAGCTACCGATGTCAGAAAAGCGATTCGATATCTTGTGCGCCGTGGAGCAACAGTTCTTCGTCGGAGTCATAGTGCCCCGCCGCCAATTCCGCTTGAATAAGATGCTGGAGTTCCAAGGAGAAGCCGTTGGCCATATCGGATCGAGCCTCGGACAACCGTAGGACCGGACAAGTAATGGAGCACAACTCGTATGCTACCCATTCTAAAAGCTGTACGATATCCGGTCAACCGCGGAGGGAGAAGCGGGTGTCTCTGACGCATCAGGATCGGTGAATGAATGGCTGCCGTACTTGTCGGTGGTGGCGAGGCCAAGGGGGTCGGGAGTCTTTTTTTCGTGTCGGCCGGAAGAGCGTCTATTCATACACGAAAGCGCCGCCCGGCCGACACGAAAAAAAGACTCCCGACCCCTTCCCGCGTCCAACGTCGATGCCCTCTCCTCGCAATTGCAGCGGGCGAAGGCCCCGGCTATCATGGCGAAGACCGGCGAAGAACCGGTATTCCCCCAAGGAGACTCCCATGCGATCGCCCCTGCCCGCCCGAACCATCGCCGCTTCCGCAGTACTGCTCCTGCTTCTTCGATTGGCGATCACCGTACCGGCAGCAAAAGGAGCGGACAACCTGCTCGCGGTGGCCGGCGATTTGAAGATCCCCGGCGGCCTCTGCGTGCAACTCGGTTGCGACGATCTGGAACCACTGGTGCCGTTGGTTCGTACCGGCAACTACCTTGTCCAGGTACTCGATTCTCGCGAAGACGCGGTTTCCAAAGCTCGCAGCGACGTCTACGGGCAAGGACTGTACGGGCTGCTTTCCGTTGTTCAACGATCTCCCCGGGAAGCGTTGCCCTACGCGGAGAACCTCGTCAATATTGTCGTGGTTCCGGCGGACCTGGCTGACAAGGCGACCATTTCGGAAATCGCCAGGGTGCTCTGCCCGGGCGGAGTTGTGCTCTGGCAGGGAAATGTCGACGCTGTGGACTTCGGACAAGTAGGCATTGAGCCTTTGCAGAACGCCGGCGGCTGGCACGCCGCACGTAAGCCGTGGCCCGCGGCGATGGACGGCTGGACGCATCCGCGCCACGCGGCCGACGGAAACGCCGTCTCGCAGGATACCGCCGTCGGCCCGCCGCGCCGTGTCCGCTGGGTGGCGGGGCCTTCGGTGGAGATTAGCAATATGGTCACGGCTGCGGGGCGCAATTATTACGGAGGCGTTTGGACTCGCGATGCATTCAATGGCTTGCGACTGTGGCAGCGCAGCCTCAGTCCCTCACCGGCCCGCGGCGGGTTTTCCTTTCAATACCAGGCGGGCAGCGTCCGGCCGGTCGCCGCCGGCGACCGGTTGATCGTGGTGACCGACGGCGCCGTCACGGCGCTCGACGGCAGGACGGGCGAACTGCTATGCACGTACGCCGAAGCGGGCAAGCCGGCGGAACTCCTCGTCGTCGGTGATACACTGCTGACGATCGATGCGGCGACGGTCCGCGCGGTCGCGATGCAAAAGGGGGATCTGCGATGGAAGTACGACGCCGCGGAACCGCGCTATGTCGTGGCCAGCGATGACGCGGTCTTCCTTATGGAAGGTTCTCCGCGACGGGGCGAGAAGCCGGTGGCCGTGAGCCTGGCGATGGTCGACGGCAGCGTGCGATGGAAACAGAGCGAGTATGCCTGGCTGCCGGCGGTGCGCCGTTCGGTGATCCACGGCGACCGAATCGCGCTGGAAGTTTCCACATTGAACGACACGAAAGAAGGCAATTCCATCCAGGTGCTCTCGGCCGGTGACGGCAATCTCCTCTTCAGCCGCGACTTCGTGCCGAGCATGAATCACATGAAGCAAGCCCGCGCGATGTTCATCGACGATCTGCTCTGGCTGCTGGAGGATCGGCAATGTGTGGCGGTGGATGCGACGACGGGCGAAGTGAAGAAGACCTACAAGGCCGGGCTGTGCCACTGCTTCCCACCCGTGGCGACCCGGCGTTTCATCTTCTCGGGCGAAATGGAAATGACCGATCTGGCGACCGGCGAGATGGACGCCAACCGCATCACCAAGGCAGCCTGCGGGCGGGACGTCGGTTGGGTGCCGGCCAACGGTCTGGTCAACGTGACACCCAAGCACTGTGTCTGCTGGCCGATGCTCCGCGGCTATGCGGCAATGGCGGGAGAGTCGAGAGTCGAGGGTCAAGAGTCTAGAGCCGGAAAGGGAGAGGAGAGCGGGAAGGAGCGATTGGAACGCGGGCCGGCGTATCCTGGCGTCGGCTCTCCGCGCGATCTGCCCGGCTCTCGACTCTCGACTCTGGACTCTCCGCTTTCTTCCTGGCCGTGTTACCGCCACGATGCGTGGCGGAGCGGCAGCACCACCATGGAACTGCCACGGGAGCTTGCGGTACTTTGGACAGCTTCGCTGGGCGATTGGCCCGAGGGGACCATTGTGGAAGACTGGCGCGAGAATCCCTTCGTTCATGGGCCGATCACGGCGCCGGTCGTTGCCGGCGGGCTGGCCGTGGTGGCGCGGCCCGACGCTCACGAGGTCGTCGCATTGGACGCGGTCACAGGCAAGCCGCGCTGGCGTTTTACGGCGGACGGTCGCGTCGACACTCCGCCGACGCTCGATCGCGGCCTCTGTCTGTTCGGTTCGAAGAGCGGCTCGGTCTACGCCCTTCGCGCTGAGGATGGACAGCCGGCATGGCGATTCCGCGCTGCCGGGAGCGATGAGCAGATCGTGGCCTACGGGCAGGTCGAGTCCCCCTGGCCCGTCCCCGGCAGTGTGCTCGTGGTGGACGATACCGCTTACTTCGCCGCGGGGAGGCAGCCGCTGGCCGATGGCGGAATCCGCATCTTTGCGGTGGAACCGGCCACCGGCGCGGTCCGTTGGGAGAAGCGGCTCGATACGGTGCCCACCCAGAATTTCTACGGTTCGAGCGGGCTGGAGTACGACAACTTCGATCTGCTGCACCGCGAGAATGGCAGTGTGGCCATGTCACGATGGCTTTTCGACGCCAAGACCGGCGAGATGACCTGCAAAGCGCTCGATGCCTTTGCCATGCTCGCCGGGGACGGCTTCGACGCGGTGGTACCACGAAGCTGCTGGAGCTATGCGCCGCGGCACCAGCCGCGTCACGGTGGCAACGCGTCGGGAATGCGGCATTTGGCCGTCTACCAAGGCAACCGCGTGCTGGGGGTGCTTCGCGATGAACGGAGTGTGTTCCGCCGCGATTTCGATCCGCAAAGCCGCGAGAAGTTCAACACCCGCTGGCTCACCGGTTGGGCCACCAGCGAGAACTTTCGCAAGAAGGACGGAGACGTCTGGCAGAGCGACCGGCTCGCCGCCGGGGCGATGTGGCAGTCGGCCGTCTTCGATGAAAGCGAGCCGAAGCAGACCATCGCGGCGTTGCTTCTCGCCGGAGATACACTGCTGGCTGCCGGTTCCGAGGGGGGCCTGACGGCGGTTTCCGTGGTCGACGGCAAGCTTCTCGCCAAGACAGATTTGCCTGCTCCGCTCTGGGACGGCATGGCTGCCGCGGCGGATCGGCTCTTTGTCTCGACCCGCGACGGGAAGCTGATCTGCTTTGGGGTTGGGGCCGGGTAAAAGTAATGAGCAGCCCGGCTGCTGAAAGTACGCCAGGGGTGGAATCACCATGAACGTGCGACGATTCAAGCGACTTCTGCCGGTTCTTGTCTTCCTTGCCGCGTTGCACTCGATTGCTGCCGCGGAGCCACTGCGGTTTCGCGTCGAACTCGCCACGAACGTGGCCAAACAGCCCGTTACCGGGCGGCTCTATGTTTTCCTTTCCCGGCGGTCGCCGGAGCCGCGATTCGGTCCCGACTGGTTCCGGCCGGAACCGTTCTTCGGAGAGGATGTCGACGGACTGATGCCGGGGACGACCGCTGAAATCGACGCGCAATCCGACGCTTTCCCTGCTCCGCTCTCGAAGCTGCCGGCGGGCGAGTATCGTGTTCAGGCCGTACTCGACCACTCTTTCGACGAGCCGCAACCGGGCCGGGCAGCCGGTAACTTCTACAGCGCTGCCGTTCGCGCGAACCTGGATGCAGACCAGTCGGGCACGGTGCCGTTGGTTCTCGATCGCGTGGTGGAGCTGCCGCCGTTTCCTCAATCGCCATGGATCGAGGAATTCCCCGTCCGCAGCCGGCTGCTGTCGGAATTTCACGGCCGCGAGGTGATCGAACCGTCCGCCGTTGTGTTGCCCGCAGGCTATCACACCGAGCCGGACCGGCGCTATCCGGTCATCTATGTGATTCCCGGATTCAGCGGCAGCCATCGGGACTTGGCGCGGGGTTACCTGTACGGTCCGCCGGCGGCGGGAGCGGGGGAGGTGGATTTCATCCGCGTGTTGTTGAGCGGGCAGTGCAAGTGGGGCCATCACGTCTTCGCCAACAGCGCCACCAACGGCCCCCGCGGCGATGCCTTGGTGCGGGAATTGATTCCCGCGGTCGAGCGCCAGTATCGGACCATCCCCGCGGCAACGGCACGGTTTGTTACCGGGCACAGTTCAGGCGGCTGGGCGTCGTTGTGGCTCCAGGTAAACTATCCCGAGACGTTCGGCGGCGTCTGGAGCCTGGCTCCCGATCCGGTCGATTTCCGCGACTTCCAGAAGGTGGATCTCTACGCCGAGCCACCACTGAGCTTGTTCCGCGACCCGCAGGGCAATCCGCGGCCGATCGCCCGTCGCGGGCTCGAGCCGGCGCTCTGGTACGAGCCCTTCGTCGGCATGGACGACGTTCTGAAATATGGCGGGCAGTTCCGGTCGTTCGAGGCGGTATTCAGTCCCCTCGGCGACGATCGAGCGCCGGCGAAGATTTGCGATCGGACAACAGGGCAGATCGATGCGGGAATTGCCGAGGCATGGCAGGCTTACGACATCCGTCTGCTTCTCAAGCGTAACTGGTCGCGTCTCGGCCCCAGGCTGGCGGGCAAGCTGCACATTACGGCGGCGGGCCAGGATACGTTTTACTTGGAAGGCGCCGTGAAACTGCTGGCCGATACGCTGCGGGAGTTGGGCAGCGATGCGGAGGTAACGATCATTCCGGGCGCCGACCACTCCAGCTTGCTAACGGCGAAACTGCACCGCGAAAATCGTCTTCAGATGAGCCGGGTGTTTCTCCAGCACCACCCGATCGGTGGAGAACTCGTGCCGGCGGTGCGGTAATCGGGAGATTCCGCCTTTAAATTTCCGCCACGAAAAAGGCATCGAGAGAAAGCAAGGGGAGAAAGCGACGACAAGTCGTGCGCACTCCAAAGCGTTCAGCCGCCGATCTGGTGCATCGACTGCTCGGGAGCGGCAAACTCGCCGGTGTCGGTGCCGTGCGCTTTCTTCTTGGCGCCAACCGCCGCCAGCAGAAGCTGAGCGATTTCGTCGTCGGTGCCGCCGTCGCGAAGCAACGGGCGGGCGTCCCACTCGTCGGTCGCAAAGAGGCAGTTGCGCAGCTTTCCTTCCGCGGTCAACCGCAGCCGGCCGCACTGATCGCAAAACGGCTCCGTCACGGTGGCGATCACACCGACGCGGCCCCGGCCGTCGGCGAACCGATACACGCTGGCCGGTGCGCCGGGGACGTCTGGGACGACCGCTTCGATCGGTCCCAGGTTTTCGCGTAGGATCTCGAGGATCTCATGGCCCGGCAACACCTGGTCGCTGCGCCATTGCCGAGCGGCGTCGAGCGGCATGAACTCGATGAACCGCAGTTCCAACCCGTAGTCGCGAGCGAAGCGGGCCAGCGGCACGATCTCCTTTTCCGTCCGGCCGCGAATGGCCAGGGCGTTCAGCTTGATCTGGCGAAAACCGGCGCGGCAGGCGGCTTCGATTCCGCGGAGCACGCGCGGTAGTTCGTCGCGGCGGGTGATCTGCTCGAACCTCTTGCGGTCGAGCGTATCGAGGCTGATGTTCAGCCGGTGGATGCCCGCCGCCTTGAGCCGATGCGCGTATTCCTCCAGCAGCACCGCATTGGTTGTCATCGCCAGGTCGCGAATCTCGGGCAGCGCCGCCAGCATCTCGACCAGGTGAAGGACACCGCGGCGCACCAGGGGGTCGCCGCCGGTGATCCGTACTTTGCCGATCCCCAAACGTGCCGCGACGCGGACGAATCGCTCAATTTCCTCGAAGGAAAGAATGGCCGAGTGCGGCCGAAATTCCACCCCTTCCGCCGCCATGCAATAGAGGCAGCGGAGATTGCAGCGGTCGGTCACCGAAATTCGCAAGTCGGTGTGAGTCCGCCCGAAACGGTCAACCAGAGGGCCGCGGAAGCTCACGACGGGCTGTTCCTCGCCGCGGTGGGCGGCGTCTCCAAGCCGGGATGGATCCACTGACTTTCTCCGTCCGCCCAATTCTCGCGTTTCCAAATCGGAACGATGCATTTGATCTGGTCGATGAGCCACTGGCCCGCCTCAAAAGCCGGTTGCCGGTGGGCGGCGCTCACCGCCACCGCCACCGCCACCTCGCCGATCTCCAGACGACCCAAGCGATGCACCATTGAACATTCTATCAAGGGCCAACGCTCGCGCGCCTCGATTTCCAGATCTCCGAGCTGCTTTTCCGCCATTTCCGGATAGCACTGATAGTCCAACGAGGCGGTCCGTCTGCCCCCGGTCTCCTGGCGGGCAGTTCCCAAGAACAACACCGCGGCCCCCGCGGCGGGACTCTGCACGGCACGCAAAACACGGTCAACGTCGATGGGCGCGTTGGCGAGTTCGATCATAAGAACGTGTCCTAGAAAAACGCCGGGCGGCGCAAGGGGGTCGGGAGTCTTTTTCCGTATCGGCCGCCGACCGAGTTGGACATTCCGAGCGGCGGTGAGGCCGATACGGAAAAAGACTCCCGACCCCTTCTTGGTTGCGGCAGGTGTTTTTCGCCGATGCCTATTTGGACTTCAAGTCAAGCACGATCGGCTCCATTCCCTGCTTGACATCCACGGTCAGATCGGATGTCGAGGGGCTGGAATAGATGATGGGCAAGAGGTGTTTTGCGGTCACGGACAGATCCGCGTTACTCGTTGGCGTCGCGAGTTCGGCGGACGGATCGGCAGACTGCTGCGCCGATTCATCGATCTTGCTGACGGTCACCTTATGCTGACCGAGCAAAGCGCCGTCGCCCGCTTCAAAGGTTGTCAGGACAAAGGCGCCGGAGGCATCGGTCACCCCGCGGGCAGGTTGTCCGCCGTCGGGGTGAAAAAGAGCCACAGTGGCACCTTCGACCGGTTCGCCATCCAAGGTAACTTTGCCGCTGACCGCGGCGGTTTCCGGTCGCCCGGAACCGCACCCGGCGACGACGGTGAGGATGCCGAATGTGCCGAGTGCAAGGAAAATGCGTATGCAAGACATGTTGAAAAATCCTTTCCGTGCTGCGAGATGAGATGTCGATCAGATTCAAGGCACAGTGACCGGCACCCCGTCCGCACGATGTCCCAGTCGTTGGTAGAGGCAGTATTCGATCGTTTCAGGAAGGAAGTGGACCGCTCCGTCGCCGAAGACGAAGCCGGCTCCCCCGGGATGGCGCGACTTGTAGCCGAAGGCGGTGCTCCAGTTGCAGGGTTGCCAGCAATCGCCGATTCCGCTGTCCTTTTTGCCGCAGGAGTCATAGTTGATGGGGATGCTGGTGGTCGTCATGCCCTGTTGGCTGTTGGCGCTGGCCCATCCGATTTGCACGTGGGTGCTGCAATCGCGGAGAACCTCTCCCATGAATAGCGTGTTGCTCAATCCGTCTTGGATGTCCTTTATCTTCGAGCACCAGGGATTGGAGATCCTCAAGAAGGCGCCCCTCTCCTGGTTGGGCAGCGACGGGTTGGGAAGCGCCGGCACGCAGGTGTTGAGCATGGCGGCATAGACGGGGCCGTCGGGACAATTGCTGCATGGCGCGCCGCCCGAACTCGATTTTCCCTTCGGCCCTTCCGTGCCGGTATAGTTATGGACCGCACGCGGGTTGCCGCCGATATCCAAGAGGCCGGAGTTCGTGTCGCTGGGGCAAACATAGGCTGGAATGATGTGGTCTTCTACTTGTACTCCGTTGACGAGTTGCGTGTGGACCGAAGCGTTGCTGGTGAAATTGATGGCGTCGTAGAGCGCCGACTGCTCCATGAAAGGGAGAAGATGCACCAGCGTGGAACCGCGCTCCGGATTCGGTCCGGGCCACACCGCGGGCGGCCAGGGATTCCCGTACGCCCACAAACCGCCGGGCGGAAACGAACCGAAGCTGTCGTGGTAGTTGTGCAATGCCAGGCCCAACTGCTTGAGGTTGTTGGAACACTGACTACGCCTGGCGGCCTCTCTCGCCGCTTGCACCGCCGGCAACAACAGCGCGATCAAGATCCCGATGATCGCAATAACCACCAACAACTCGACAAGAGTAAAAGCCTTGTGACGAGTCGACATGACAATACCTCCCATGCGATGAACATTTCATACGGAACGAGTACGGCGAAACGGGGATTTTCCAGGAGGGACGAAACGAGGCACCCTTCTCGGGGATCCCTCACCAAGAGCCTATAGTGCGAAAGTGGGCGTTGTCAACCGCCCGGAGCCCCATTTTGCGGTTTTCGCGCAGCACCATCTCGCCGCAGTTAAATTGGCGATCAGGTAATCGTCCACGGTGCCGAAGGATGACAGGACAGAAAGAAAGAGGGGAGGAAGGAAAGCGGTGACGAGTCACGCGCACTCCAAAGTATGGAACAACACGAGGACTAGCCGATCGGACCGACCTCTGTCGCGGGACGCCGCGACTTCCACCATCGCGAAATCGCGACGCATATCAGCGCGAACAAGACCATCAGCCAGCCCAGCGCGGCGGGTTCCAGAAACAACCACCAGATGAGGCCGGCCAACACTCCGAATACCCCAGCCCATCGGACCAACCATGCGGTTGCACCTCTTCGCATTCGCTTTACCAGAGTGAAAGGGACGAGAGCCAGGCAGGCCGCCCCTAAAAGCATTCTGTGCCAGACGGGCTCGGATCTTTCTGACTCATACGCGATGGTCAACGACGATGCTCCCGGCGAAAGAGCGTAACAAGCGGGTGCCGGCGAAGCGGATCCCAACGCCGTTTGGATCAGCGACGACTCGCCGTCCAGTTGCCGAGAACCGGGAGTTGCCGCGTCCGAATCGTGGCTCCGCTTCACGAGCGCCGCGAAACGCTCGTCGAGCACCGGCAGTTCTTTTTCATATTCCTTCCTCTCCGGCGACGGGACGCCGGCCGCCAGTCGGCGTTGAAGGCGCCCGCGAGCGGCAATCCACCTCGAGAGCCAGAGGCGGTTCCAACCGCCGTCCGCGTCGGATTCGCCGGCGGCGGACTCCGCGGCTTGCTCCCAAGCAAGAGCGAGTGCTTTCAAACGAATCAGGTCGAGGCGAGCCT
>Ga0123333_10002677_pt1 | contig 17877 bp, 10 predicted proteins | sample BioC12SIPDNA_3_FD_89957 | JGI IMG/M metagenome (GOLD analysis project Ga0123333, IMG submission 89957) | Anaerobic biogas reactor microbial communites from Washington, USA - Biogas_R2_B C12 SIP DNA | ecosystem: Engineered > Bioreactor > Anaerobic > Unclassified | place: Washington, USA... | reverse complement strand
TCGGAGGTCCCGGACGGGCCGGTGACGATCTGGAACCCCGCGGCCGCGAGGACCTGGGGCCAGGAGTCGACCTGGGCCGCGGTCTTGGCCCGGCACTGGTCCGGCAGGCTCTCGTCGTCCCACCGCTTCATGCACTCGTTCGTGCGGGCCGCCTCGTCGGTGACCGGGCCCCACTCCCAGCCCTTGTCCCGCTTCTCCTTCCGCCACCGCTCGTGCTCGAGGGCAAGCAGCTGCTCGCGCACCTCCGGGGGGAAGCGGAACCCCTCGGCGTCGGCGTCGGTGTGCGGCGTGATCGCGTAGCCGCGCGGTTCGAGCCAGCCCGGTAGTTCGCGGACCGTGCCGTAGTTGTCGCGTCGCTCCGCCTCCGACAGGGCCGACCACGGGGGCCCACCCGCCGCCAGCCGGTACGCCTCGTAGATCGCGGCGGCCATGGCGTCGACCTGGCGCTGGCCGACCGCGTCCTCCCGGAACACCTCCCGCAGCACCGAGAACACGCGCAGGCCGCGGGCTGCCGCAGTGCGGTCCCTCGGCGTCGCCTGTGACCCGAGCACGACCTCGTCGTCGGCGACCACGAGGAACACGGGAACGTCGCGGTCCTCGAGCACCTCGACGACGTGGAGGGCCAGGTGCTGGCCGCGGGCGGCGTCGTCGACGGCGACGACGACCGAACGCAGCGGGGCTTCCCGGTCGAGCGTCATGACGACCGAGCCGTCGACCCATCGCCCATCGTCGGTGTCGACCCCGGCCGCGACCAGCCGGCACGCCGGCGAGGACGGCATCGGCTCGCCGGCGACGACGAACCGGGGCGAGCGGTTGCGGATCCGGCGGGCCAGGCGGACCGGATCGACCGTCCCGTCGTCGTCCTCGCGCAGGAGGGTCACCCGCGCACCGACGGTGGCGGTCGTCCGAACGTTCGCCTCCTGGCTCCACCGCCGACCGACCGCCAGCACCACGTTCGTCGCCATGTCGCCGTCACCGATCACCAGGTCGTGGACCGGTGCCGGCCCGCCGGCGCTCGCGCCGGTGGCCGACCCGGCCGCCGCCCGCTCCCCGGTCGCCCACACGTCGTCGACCAGCAGCCCCGCGGCCCGCTGCGCCGTGATGAAGAACTCGATGCCCGCCCCCCAGATGCCCGAACGGGGATCGGACGACAGGCGCCGCATCGAGTCGAGGTCGCCCACCTCCACGTGGAGACCGGTGCTTCGGGGTACGTCGCCACGCGTCACCATGTCCGCGAGGGTCTCGACCACCGCGGCCGTCACCGCCGGGTCGTCGAGCGCCGCGACCACCGACGCGGCTCGGCCCGCCCGGGCCAGCCGCAGCACCCAGCGGACATCCTCGTCGACGCCGTCCGCCTCGTGCGTCGGGGGCACGACCCGGACCGGCACGCCCGCGCGATGGGCCTTGTCGGTTGCCTCGCCCTCCTCCAGCGCCACGAGCACGGGTCGCGACCGTCTCCGTCGCTCCACCCAGGAGCGGGAGCGCCATCGCCGCTGGGCGTCGAGGACGAGATGCACCGCCGCCGGGCTCGTCCCGATGACGACCAGATGCCCACGGGACCACCGTGACCGGCCCCGCCGCCACACCGCCTCCGCACGCGAGGCCACCGCGCTGATCGTGGCGGCGGCGAGGACCGCGGGGGCGAGGAACCGGGCGATCTCGAGCTGCCAGGGAACGCCGCCGTCGACGCTCTCCGCCGCCATGACGAACAGGGCCAGACCGTCGTAGACATGGGTGCTGAACCCGCGCGGGCCGTCGGGCCCGTCGGCGCGGGCGGAGCCCCACGTCCCGAGCACCAGCGCGACGACCGCCAACGCACCGAGCGCGATCCACCGAACCTCGTGCCACACCCTTCGCAGGTAGGCGAGGCGGCGGTGGGTCACCACGCCACCGGCGGGGAGGTCATCGCCCGGCGACGCGCGCGGCGCGGTGACCGGTCGCGTCGACCGCCGTCCGCCGGCCGGCGCCCCGACATCCCATGGACCGATCCCCCTCCATCCGGCGCGACCCTAACGCCGACGCGGAACCGGCGTGCCAGACTCCCGGGCGTCCGACGCCCACCGGCACGGACCCGGAGGGACGCGTGACCGAACCACTGATCCTCGACGACGAGGCGATCGAGGCGGTGGCGCGCGCCTACCACGAGCGCTACCGGCTGACCGCGGACGCGACGGTCGCCACCTGGGACGAGCTGGACGAGGGCGGGCGGGCCGCGAACCGGGCGTCGGCGCGGGCCGTGCCCGCATACCTCGACGCTCTGGGTTGGCGCCCGGTGCCCGACGGCGGCGTGACACCGCCGCCGCCCATACCGCGCGATGCGCTCGAACGGCTGGCCCGGCGCGAGCACGACCGGTGGGCCGAGCACACCCGGGGCCGCGGCTACGTCTGGGGTCCGGTCCGCGACGACGACGCCGACCCCCCGACCCACCCGCACCTCGTCGGGTGGGACGCGCTCGACGAGCCGACCCGGGACAAGGACCGCGACCGCATCCGGTCGCTGCCCCGCGTCCTCGCGGCCGCCGGGTACTCGACGGTGCCCGCCGACCCGGCCGACTGACAGTCCCGCTACCGGACGTCCGGCTCGACGACGATCGAGTCGCCGTCCACCCGGGCGCGGAGCCGTCCCGGCGGTAAGGCGACCGCGGGCCGCAGCAACCATCGCTCGAGGTTGCGTTGCAGGTGGCGGGCGCCCAACGAAGGGTCGAAGTCGAGCCCCGCGAGGTGCTCGACGATCCCGGGGGCCACATCGATCACCCAGCCCCGCTCGGCCAGCCGCTGGATGCCCAGCGCGACCTCGCGGGCGGCGATCCGCTCGACCACCTCCAGCGAGAGGGGCTCCAGCACGAGCACCTCGTCGATCCGGCCGATCAGCTCCGGTGGCATGACCCGGCGCAGCTCGGCCCGCACGTCCGCCTCGGCCTGGTCGTCCGAGCCGGCGTCGAAGCCGACGGGTGACCGGGTGAACGACCGCGTGCCGAGGTTCGAGGTCATGATCACGACCGTCTCGGCGAACGACGTCGTCTCCCCCGTCGTGTCGGTCAACCGCCCGTCGTCGAGTACCTGGAGGAACGTCGTCCACACCGTCGGGTGGGCCTTCTCGATCTCGTCGAGGAGCACCACCGAGACCGGGCGCTCGCGCACCTTGGTCGTCAGCCATCCGGCCGGGAGGTCCGAGCCGATGTAGCCCGGCGGCGGCCCGAACAGCCGCGACACCGAGTTGTCGTCGGAGTACTCGGACATGTCGAGCCGCACCAGCCCGCCCGAGCTCCCGAAGGACTCCTCCGCCAGGGCCTTGGCCAGCGCGGTCTTGCCCACCCCCGACGGTCCCACGAAGAGGAACACGCCGTTGGGCCGGTGCGGGTTCACGTCGAGCCGGAGCGACGTCAGCTCCAGGCGGTCGACCACCGCGTCGACCATCCGGTCCTGGCCCAGGACCCGCCCGCGGATGCGCTCCCGCAACGACGCGAGGTCGACCTCGGCCCAACCGCGATCGACCTCCGGCACCTCGACGTCGTCCGCGGTCACCGCGCTCCGGCGATCGATCAGGGCCCGCGTGACGGCCCGGTCGAGCCGGTCGACCAGCAGACCCGGATGGGCCCGACCCTCCCCCGGTCCGGCGGGTGACGCGGCCCGGTCCGCGGCCGCCGCGTCGACGGTCACCCCGTCACGCTGCTCGTGGACGGCGCGCCGCCGCGTCGCGATCGCGGCGAGCGTCGTCGCGTCGGGCTCCGGCAGGTCGATGATCGCCAGCTCGTCCCACAGCTCCGCCTCCTCCCGGCGCAGGCGGGTCACGTGGGCGGCGTCGACGGTGAGGATCACCCGGTGCTCCGGTCGCGACACGATCGAGCGGACCACGCCCCGCAGGTCGAAGTCGACCGCCGGGCTGGCCAGTCCGATCAGCACCTCGACGTCGTCGAGGGCGAGCACCGCCCCGTCGTCGAGGGCACCCACCACCTCGCGCAGGGTCTCACCCCGACGCGCCCCCAGCACGACCTCCGCCCGTACCCGGAGCAGGCGCGGCGCCGCCCCGGAACCGGCCGAACCGCGGTCCACGAGCGCGGACGCGAGCGAGGCGAGGGCGGTGGTGCGACCCGATCCCGACGGTCCGACCAGGCACGGCGTCGCCGGCTGCGAACCGAGCAACAGCTCGAGCGCCCGGTCGACGACCTCGCCGAACCCGATCACCCCGAGCACCTCCGGGGGGACGTGCACCACGTCGCCGGCCGTCAGCCCCGCCTCGATGCCCTCGCGCGGCCGGGGGAGGCCCACCGCCGCGGGCGGGGGTGGCGGCGGGATCGCTTCACCCGTCAGCGGACCGTCCCACGGCTCGCGTCGACGGCGGGCGACGGTGTCGGCGGGCGGGGGGATGGGGACGTGCGGTTGGGTCATGGGAGCCTCGGTGGCCAGCAGATTCGGGTGGAGTGGGCGACGCCCAGCGCGGTGAGGCCGGCAGCGAGCCGATCGCTCTCGGATGGGGTCAGGTGGCGGATCGTCAGCGGGACGGTCGGGTGGAGGTCGGCCCAGCGGGCGGCTCGGGGGTCCTCCCCGGCGAGCAGATCGACCGCGGCGCGGGGCAGGCGGGCGCCCGGGTCGACGTGGACCGCGTAGCGCAGGAACCGCCGCGGCTCGGCGCCGTCGTCCTCGCGTCGGTCGGCCGCGTCCTCCCGCCGGCGGGGCGTCAGCCAGCAGAGGCCGGCGAGCCCGGCGAGGACCGCGAGCGCGGCGACACCGCCGACGAGGATCACGCGCCCGGGCGTCTCGGGCCGGTCGACCTCGGCCGCGAACACCGCCCCGGCGAGGAGCGTCGCCGCCACCGCGAACCCGACGACCGGGAGGAGCTCGACCCGGTAACGGCCGAGGGTGCGGACCGCGTCCAGCCCCCGGCCGAGCGACGACCGCGCGAGCCGTAGCCGGAACGCCTCGCGGGCGTCGGTGGCGGGACCGCCCGCCCACGACACCGTCGTCCGCCCCGACCAGTACGTCGACGGCAGTACGTCGCCTTGGCGGACGTGACGGGCGCGCACCGCGGCGGCGCGCGACCGCACCGCCATCGCCGTCGACGGCCGCTCGGCCGCGTCGTACAGCGCGGCGAGACCCGATCCGGCCCGGAGGGCGGCGGCCACCTTGCGCCGGTCGGGCCGGTCGACGAGGCACAGCAGATCCTCGCCGCGCCCGGCGAGGTCGTCGACCGCCGCGGCGGGGACCTCCCGGTCGATCTCGTGCAGGAACGCGTCGGCCAGGGCCTCGACCCGCCCGGGTGTGCCTTCGGGTTGGGGCAGGGCCTCGACCGCCTCGGCCGCGCCGCGCACCGCGGCGGGCAGCGCGGCGGCGCCGCCGCCGACGGCGACGTCGACGAGCGTCGAGCGCAGCAGCACCTCGGCCGCCCGGGCATCGACGTTCCGACGCCGCCACGGCTCCTCGGGATCCGCGCCGGTGGGGACGCGGCCCCCGTCGAGCGCGGCGACGCCGGGCCCCCCGGCGATCAGCGCCGCCGCCCGTTCGGGACCACCGAGGCGCGTCGCCAACTCGGCCGCCGCCACCTCGTCGAGCAGGCGCCGGGCCAGGGCCTCGCGACCGGACGGTCCGCCGGTGGAGGGTCGGCCCGCCGAGCCCGTGTCCTGGCCCGCGCCACCCGCCCCGTCCCCAACCGCCGCGGCCACCCGGCGGCGGAGCGACGCGACCGGATCCGATCCGTCGAGGTCGACCGTCACGTCGAGCAAAGCGAGGAGGGCTCCGGGCGGCGCGGCGTGGAGGCGTCGCTGCCGGGACCGCTCGTGCCGCGCGGCGACCGCGGTGCCGACCACGACGACGACGGCCCCGCCGACCAGGAGGGCCGGGGTGACCACCGGGTCGTACGCGGCGTGCTCCGCGACGCGGTCCCGCAGCCAGCGCTCGACCCAGCCGAGCCCGACACCGAGGGCGAGGACGAGCACACCGGCGACCGCCGCCAGGACCCCTCCGACCCGTACGAGCCCGGCCGCGCGACCGGCGGAGCCCCGGTCGCCCAGCGCGACCGGACCGACCAGCCCCACGACGACCTCCGCCCGCCGCCACCGGGGCCACAGCCACGCGACCGCGGCCGCGAGCATCGAGATCAGCCCGACCCAGGGCAGGGCGCGGGCCACGAGACCGACCGCGGTTCCGAGGACGTCGACGCCGCGCGCCTGGTCGGGCGACGGTTCGGCGCGCCGAACGAGCCACTCGGCGACGCTCCACGCCCCTTCGAGCAGGATCCCGATCACGGCGAAGAGGCCCGCGGCGACGACCGCCAGGCCGGGGACCGCGCTGGAGGCACCGGCCGAGAGCATCTCGGGAGCGGCGTCGATCACGTCGAGCACGCGCCGGGCCACCGCCAGGCGGGTCCGGAGGTCGGGGTGGTCCTCGATCGCCCCGGGGTCGTCGCCGGCGAGGGCGGCCTCCACGCGTGCCTCGGCCACCGCGCCCGCGCCGGCCACCACCTGGGGGTCCGCCGCGGCGGCCGACGGGAGCGCGGCCCGGCGCTTCTCGAACCGCCGGGCCGCGGCCCCGACGACGTCCGGGGTGTGCGCCGCGTGCCCGGCGACCTCCTCGCCGTCGGCGAGGAGCACCGCCCGGCGGGCCTCGAACCGGCCCGGTTCCGCCTGGGACCACGCCCGGGCGTGACCGGCGGTCGCCACCGCCTGGAGGAGGGCGATGTTGTCGTCGCCCTGGATCCGGTGCAGCCGGGTCGCGACGAGACCCAGGCGCGCCACCACCTCGTCGCGGTCCGGAGCGCCGACGTCGGTTCCGGTCAGCAGGTCCTCGGCCCGGTCGACCGCCGCGGCCGCCGCGGCCAGCGCCCCGAGATCGGTCGTCGCCACGTGGACCTCCGCCCGGGCGAGCAGCAGGCGGGCCGCGGCCACCCGCAGCGCGTCGGTGGGGTCGCGCCGCACGCTCGCCACGACGCGCCGCTCGACCTCGTCGATCCGCCGCCCCGCGTCGGCGAACCGACCGTCGGTGCGCAGGGCGTCGGCGAGGGCAGCCGACGCGACGGCCAGGCGGTGCGCCGCCGGCGCGGGGAGCTCGACCGCCCGCCCGAGCTGGGCGGTGACGACCGCTCCCAGCAGCTCGATGGCGTGGCCGGTCCAACCGGCGTCGACCGCGGCGGTCGCGCCGGCGAGGGCGGCCCGCTCGTAGCGGTCGGCGAGGACATCCTCCGCCACCGTCCGGGTGGGGTCCGAACGGTCGATCCGTTCGAGGTGCGACCAGGCGGTGGCGCGCGCCGCCTCGGCCACTTCGAGGAGCGCGGCCGCCGCGACCCGGCCTCGCGCCGCGGGCAGCACGACGTCGACGACGACGTCGGCCGTCGGTCCGGCGACGTCGCCCGCTACCGCGGCTACGAGCGTCCGGGTGGTGGCCGCCTCCTCCCGGCTCCACGAGGCGACGACCGTCTCGACCGCGTCGGGGCCGGCGTCGGACGCGAGCAGTGACGCCGCCGCCACGGCGTCGCCCCCGGCGAGCAGGTGGTGGAGCAGCTCCTTGCGCCGTACCGGGTCGTCGACGGGGAGGGCCGACAGGTGGTGGGCGACGGCCCGGTGGCGCGCCACGGCGGCGTCGGCGACCGCCTCCCCCTCGACGCGCCCCCGGGTGCGCCGCTCCGCGGCGAGACGCCCCTGGAGGTGGGCGAAGTCGAGACGACCGTCGGCCCGGCGTACGAGCGTCGACCGCAGCGACCGTCGGAGCCGGGCGTAGTCGACGTCGGCGAGCGACTCGCCCGACACGGCGGGCACCAGGCCGAGGAGGTCGTGGTCGCGGAGGCCGTGCCGGGACGTGGCGAGCAGGTCCACCACCGCGGCCGCGGCCCGACCGAACTCCGCCTCTACCTGGGCGAACTGGCGGTCGTAGACCGCGGGGACGGCGGTGGGGATCTCCTCGGCCCGACGGCACAGACCCCGGTGGAGCCGCTCCTCGGCGGTCGCTCCCTCGAACGAGGCCAGCCGGGCGAAGTCGTCCTCGTCGAGGCGGAGCAGCTCGTCGACCGCGAGCCGACCCCACAACGGGCTCGGCGGGTCGCCGTCGCGGCCGTCGTCGGGTCCCCGGTCGAGCAGGGCGGCGACGACCTCGGGGTTGAGGCTGCGACGGTGGTGGGCGGCGACCGACGCCACCAGCTCGGCCAGGCGGTCGCGGTCGAGTCCGGACAGCTCGATGCGGTCGCTGTCGGCGCGGAGGGCGACGGCGTCCGCGGCGGGACCGGGCTGGGTCGTCAGCAGCACCCGGACGCCCGCGGGCAACGGCTCGGGGAGCCACGCCGCCTGCTCCCCGTCGACCGTGCCCTCCAACTGGTCGAGGGCGTCGACGACGATGCGGACGGGCCCGACGTCGGGGTGGCGCAGGAGGCGGCGCAGCTCGGCGAGGAGAGTCCGCCGGTCGGCGGACGCGAGCGCCGCGTCGTCGGCGAGCGCTCCCGGGGTCACGGGCTCGCCCCGCTCACCGGCGGCCTCGGCCAGACGGCGGACCCAGCGGCCCAGCATGGCATCGGTCGACGCCGAGCGGGCGCCCGCCCCGGCAGCGTGGGTCAGCAGCACGAACGCCCCCGGGGACACCGGGGTGAGGCGGGACACGACGGCGGCCGCCACCGTGCTCTTGCCGATCCCGGGCCCGGCGACCAGCAGCGTCACCCGGGGGGCCCGCGTCCGCTCGCGGCGCGGCACCCACCACCACGGCGAGCCCGACCGGTCGGGAGGATCGGGCCGCACCAGCCGGTCGACCAGGTCGTCGACCACCCCGTCGCGCCCGACGTTGACCACCAGTCGCTCGGCGAGGAAGGCGCTCTGCTCGACGTCGTCCTCGTCGACCGGGACCGCGTCGCCCTCCTCGGCGAGCCGGGCCTGGAGGTCGGCCCAGAGGCGGTCGCGCACGGCGGTGGCGAAGCCGTCGCGCAGCCCACCGAGCCGCTCGCCGTCCCACCGGGTCGGGTAGGCGACGGCGCGCTCGCCCATCTCGGCGACGACCCGTCGCCGGAGGGCGGCGACCGCCTCCGCCCGAGCCGCCGCGCCGGCGTCGTCGGCGCGGGCGTCGCAGTAGCGCGCCGCGACCGAGTCGGGAACGTCGGTCAGGTCGAGCGGATCGCGGAGGAGGATCACCGACCGGCCGCGCTGGTCGGGTCGCGACAGCACACCCACGTCGAACTCGAGCTCGGTGATCGACGTGCCCGGTGGCGGCGTCGGGACGCCCGCGTCGCGCGCCGCCCGGGCCATCCGCTCGGGGCCGGGCACCCAGCCGTACCGCTCGCCGAGGAGGCCGACGAAGAACGGTCGGGCCCGCTCGATCTCGTCGAGGCAGACCTTGAGGACGCGGCCCTCCTTCTCGTCCTCGTCGGCCAGCCCCACCGTGTCGACCCCCCATCGGAGGTCGACCGGGACGAGCAGGCGGCGGTGCGGGCGGAGGCGGTCGGCGAGGTCGGCGAACACGTCGCGGAGCGCGTCGCGCTCGGCCTGCATGTCGCTGAACGTGCTCGATACGAACACGAGGATGGTCGACCAACCCGGCCCGTCGCCCCCGCGACGGCTCCCCACGGCGCTCTCCCTCCCGCAGGTGACCGGCGCGACTGTACCCACCGCGTCCGGACCCCGATTCCGCCGGGAGCCGGACCCGTCGACCTCGGTGCGCGCGGGGCGGACCCTCCCCGACCCCCGTCCGGACCTGGTAGGTTGCCGCCACCATGGGGGCTCGGGGACGGGGAGGCGTGGTGGCCGCGCTCGTCGTGGCGGTGGCCTTGCTGCTCGGATCCAGCGTGCCGGTCGGCGCCCAGGATCCCACCGAACCCCCGACCGAGGTCGACCTGCCCGCCGTCGTCGATCCCGAGGGCCGACTGACCGACGCCGAGTCCGAGTTGGTCGCGGCGCTGGTCGACCGGGCCGAGCGCGCCCGCGCCGTCGACATCGTGACGATCTGGGTGTCGGACCTCGGCGACTCCGACCCGGTCGACACCGCCGTCCTGCTGGGACCGCCGGTGACGTCCGAACCGCGCATCACGCTCGTGGCGTCCCTGGACCCTCCGGGCCGCGTGGAGGTGCTGTCGTCCCCGCAGGACTTCAGTGCGACCGACGTCGCCGGGGGCGCCGACGCCGCCACCGCGGCCCAGCGGCTGTTGGACGACGATCCCACCGCCACCTACGACGCGGTCGTCGCCTACCTGGACGTGCTGATCAAGGGCGGCGGGAACCCCACGGGCGGCGACGGCGACGAACCGGCGTCGGTCTCGTTCGTCGTCAACGCCTTCCTGCTCCTCTGGCTCGTCCTGCTCGGCGTGTTCCTGCTGCTGCGCATCCCGGTGCCGATGAAGCCGATCCGACTGAACGACGTCGGCGAGGTGCAGGCCGCGGTGCTGGTCGACGACCTCCTGTGGGGCATCAACGACGGTCGCTTCGGCTTCCCGTCCGGCTTCTTCATGGCCGACGCGGCGCGGACCGAGGCGCCGCGACGCCTGGTCTACGACGAGTACGTGCCGGAGGGGACGGTGCTCACCCGGGTGTCCCGCTGGCTGACCGCCAACTCGACGCTTCTTCCCGGGGCCGGTGCGCTCGTCGCGCTGGTGCTGCTCGCGTGCTTCTGGCTCGTCCTCGGCCTGTGGATGTGGCTGGCCGAACAGCTCTCCAAGCGGCTGCTCCGCTCGCGCATCAGGGTCGCGATCACGCCGTCGGAGGATCGCCGCGGCAGCGTCGTCGACATCTCGACGCGAGGACCGTGTGCCCACCTGCTGCGGGGCCGCATCCGGGCCGCGTTCGCCGACCCGGAGCTGCCGGGCCGGTTCCGGTCGCTCGTCCCCTCAGCGTCGACCGCGGAGGTCGCCCCGTGAACGTCCCCTGCCCGTTGGAGCCGGCATGAGCGAGATCGCCACCCTCCCCGACGGCCCCCTCGTCGGCATCGACCTCGGGACGACCAACTCGGTCGTCGCCGCCGTCGACCGCGCCGGGATCGCCACCGCCATCCCCGACGAGGACGGCGAACGGATCCTGCCGTCGGTCGTCCACTTCCCGCGCGGCGGCGAGCCGATGGTCGGCGCCCAGGCGAAGGCGATGGCGGCGGTCGACGCCGGGCGCACCGCCGCCGCGTTCAAGCGCGGCATGGGCGAGCGGACGTTCCTCGCCGGAGGCGCCGCCTTCGTCGTCGACGGACGGGAGGTGCGGCCCGAGGAACTGTCGGCGATGGTGCTGACCCGCCTGCGCCTCACCGCCGAGGCCCACTTCGGACGACCGCTGGGCGGCGCCGTGATCACCGTGCCCGCGTACTTCGGCGATCCGGAGCGTCGGGCGACGATCACCGCGGGCGAGCTGGCGGGGCTGAAGGTGCTCCGCGTCATCAACGAGCCGACGGCCGCCGCGATCGTCAACGGCCTCGACGACCCGTCCTCGAGCGGCCGCATCCTCGTGTTCGACCTCGGCGGCGGCACGTTCGACGTGACGGTCATGCGCGTCGGCGACGACCGATCGCTCGTCGTGGAGGCCACCGGCGGCGACCACCGTCTCGGCGGGGTCGACTTCGACCGCCTGATCGTCGACCGCATGGCTCAGGTCGCCGCGGCCGAGACCGGGGTCGACCTGCGCACCGAGCTGGCCGCCCTCGCCGACGCCACCGCCAAGGCCGAGGAGATGAAGAAGGAGCTGAGCCGCACGACCACCAGCACCCGGCCGCTCACGGTCGGCGGCCGCTCGCTCTCCTTCACGCTGACCCGGGCGGACTTCGAGGCCCTGCTCGACGAGGCGGGCTACCTCCAGGAGATCGAGGACCACATCGTGTCGGTGCTCGAGGACGCCGGTCTCGAACCGGCCGCCCTCGACCACGTCCTGTTCGTCGGAGGCTCGTCGCGCATCCCGGCGATGGCGGAGCGGGTGCGGGCCTGCACGGGCCGCGAACCACGCTTCTCCCGGAACCCCGACGAGGACGTCGCCCGCGGGGCCGCGATGGTCGCCGCCAAGACCGCCCACGAGGCGGCGCCGCCCGGAGCCGCCCTCGCGATCCTCGACGCGTCGAGCCAGCTCGCCCTCATGCCCGCCCCACGCGACGTGGCGTCGCGCGGGCTCGGGAGCACCGTCGTCGACGAGGCCACCGGCGCGACGGTCAACCAGATCATCATCCCCGCGGGCACGCCCGTGCCCTGCCGGGAGGAGGTCGTCAACCGCGCGCTGGAGGACGGCCAGACCCACCTGAACCTCGACCTGACCGAAGGCGACAGCACCGACGTCGACTTCGTGCGCATCCTCGGCGAGCACCTCGGATCGTTCGGCCGGCCCGTCAAGAAGGGCCACCCGATCCGGGTCAGCATCGAGTACACGGCGGACCAGCTCATCATCTGCCAGGCCTACGACGGCGAGACCGGGGCGTTCATCGCCGAGGTGAAGGTCACCGGCGGAGGGATGAGCGACTCGGAGAAGGAATCCGCCCTCGAACAGCTCGCGAGGTATCGACTGTGACCGACGTCCCCGACCCGGCGGCTCCCGCCCCTCCAGCGGCCCCGACCGCATCCGGCCCGGCCGGCGACGACGCGCTCGCCGGACTGACCGCCGAGGTGGCCGGCCTCCGCAGCGAGTTCGCCACCGCCCTGCCCCACCTCGTCGCCGCCCTCAAGCGCAACGACGCCGTGCAGGACCTGACCGACCGGCTGACCCGGGCCGAGAAGCAACTTTCCCAGCGGCGCGCCCTGCCGAGCCTCCTCGGCGTCGCCCGCGCCCTGCACCGGGTGCGGCAGATGGACCTCCCGTCCGACGCCCGCGACACCCTGGTCCAGGAGCTGGGCCAGATCCTGACCGAGGGCGGGCTCGACGAATTCGGGGCGGTCGGCGACCCGTTCGACGTCGCCCGCCACGAAGCGCTCGACGGCGCGGTCGGCCCCGACGGCGGGGCGTCGGTCACCGCCGTACACGCCACCGGGCTGGCGATGGGCTCGCTCGTCGTGCTCGCCGCCAAGGTCTCGATCGCCCCGTCCGCACCCAGCCAGGAGGCCAACCGATGACAGACGAACCGGTCGTGGGAATCGACCTGGGTACGACCAACTCGGTCGTCGCCTTCGTGAACCCGGCGGGCGCCGCCGAGGCGATCGCCGACGAGGACGGTCAGCGCACCATCCCGTCGGTCGTGCACTTCCCGGAGGGGGGTGACCCGGTGGTCGGCAGCCTCGCCAAGCAGCAGGCGGTCGTCGACCCGCACCGGGTCGCCGCCGCGTTCAAGCGCGGCATGGGTCGGCGCACGTTCCTCGACGACGACCGCGAGTTCGTCGTCGACGGCACCACCTACCCGCCCGAGGCCCTGTCCGCCATGGTCCTCAAGAAGCTGAAGCAGGCCGCCGAGGCCCACTTCCGCGGCGAGGTGCGCAAGGCGATCATCACCGTGCCCGCCTACTTCGGCGACGCCGAGCGCAAGGCGACCGTCACCGCCGGTGAGATGGCGGGGCTCGACGTGCTGCGTGTGATCAACGAGCCCACGGCCGCGGCCCTGGCGCACGGCCTCGGCGGCGACGCCGAGGCGGGGACGATCCTGGTGTTCGACCTCGGCGGCGGCACGTTCGACGTCACCGTCATGGCCGTCGGCGCGGACGGCTCCCTCGAAGTGAAGAGCACCGGTGGCGACCACCGCTTCGGCGGCCTCGACTTCGACCGGCTGATCGTCGACCGCATGGCGGCCGTCGTGCAGGCCGAGACCGGCGCCGACCTGCGGGCCGATCCCTACGCCCACCAGGACGCCCTCGCCAAGGCCGAGGAGATGAAGAAGGAGCTGTCCCGCAAGGAGACCTCCACCCGCCCGCTCACCGCCGGCGGGCGGTCGGTGATGTTCACCCTCACCCGCGCCGAGTTCGACGGACTGCTCGCCGAGTCGGGACACCTCCAGGAGGCCGAGGACCACATCATCAACACGATCGAGGACGCCGGGATGGAGCCGGGCGGGATCACGAGCGTGCTCATGGTCGGTGGCTCGTCGCGGATCATCGCGTTCAAGGACCTCGTCGAGCGCGTGATCGGCCGGGAGCCCCAGTTCTCGAAGAACCTCGACGAGGACGTGGCCCGGGGCGCGGCGTTCATGGCCGCCAAGCTGGAGGAGACCGTCGATCCCGACGGGCCCGGCGCCGCCCTCGCCCAGCTTCCGACGCCCGTCGACGTCGCGTCGCGCGGCCTCGGCGTCCAGGCGCTCGACTCCCAGGGTGGCGGCCAGCTCGTCAACGTCGTGCTGATCGACGCCAACACCCCGGTGCCGGCCCACGCCGAGCAGACGTTCGGGGCGTCCCGGGCCGACCAGACCGACCTGGAGCTCGTCCTGACCGAGGGCGAGGAGACCGACCTGGACTTCGTGACGGAGCTGGGGCGCACCAAGGGCACGTTCTCCAAGCCGGTGCCGCTCGGCCACCCCGTGACGGTGCGCCTCGAGTACTCGGTCGACCAGCGCATCACCGCCAAGGCGATCGACGGGCACAGCGGCGACCTGCTCTGCGAGCTGGAGGTGAAGTCCGAGACCGCCATCTCCGACGACGAGAAGGCCGCGCTCCTGTCGACGCTGGCGAACACGACGATCGGCTGACCGGTGGCGGACTGGAAGACGCAGAAGGAACCCGCCTCCGCGGCCCGCGCGGACCTCCTCGCGTACTTCGGGATCCCGCCGTCACCCGAGTCCGACCTCGAGAAGAACATCGCGACGAAGCGCCGCAAGTGGGTGCGCCTGGAGACGTCGAACCCCAAGGGCGAGGCGATCGCCAAGCGGGTCGGGGCGACGATCCAGCAGGCGTCGGAGGCCCTGCTCAAGGGCGCCCCGATGCCCACGCCGACCGCCGCGCCGGTCGAGGAACCGGTCGTCCGGGCGACCCTCGTCCCGGTCGAGGACCTGCTCGACCACGTGACCGGCCTGATCATGGGCGGCGACCTGCGCGGCGCCATGGAGATGGCCACCAAGGGCCAGGAGGCCTACCCCGACTCGTGGATCCCGCGCTTCGCCTACGCCCGCGTCGTCGAGGTCGCCTGGGGCGGCGGCGAGCTGGACGACCCCCGCCACCTCGAGGCCGCGATCCGCTCCGCCGAGCGCGCCCTCGCCGAGCGGCCCGACGAGCCCGCGGTGTGGGCGACCACGGCGTCGCTGCTCGGTGCGGCCGGGCGCTACGACCGCCTCGACGAGGTGGTACAGCAGGCGGAACGTCAGCTTTCGGGTCTGCCGGCCGGCATGCACCTGAGCCTGGCGATGGGCCTGCTGTCGCGTGGCGACGTCGAACGCGGGCTCGCGGCCGCGGTCCGCGCCGTCGGTGCCGCGCCCCACGACCGGGCGGCGCGCGGCGACCTGGCCGCGACGATCGTCGAGGTCGCGGCCCGGATGCTCCCGATCTCGTCGTCGGACGTCATGAAGTCGTACGACGAGGCCGTCGCCGTCGCCGCCTGGTGCGCGAGCGGCGTTCCCGAGGCGGAGGCGGCGGTGCTGCCGCACCGGGTGTGGGCGGCGCGGGCGGGCACCCGCGTGTTCGCGGGCAACCACGTGCTCCGCACCGCGCTGGCCACCTACTCGGCGTTCCTGCTGCTGCCGCTGCACACCCGTCTCGGGAGCCGACCGGCGTGGAAGGTGCTCTGGGAGGGCCCCGGCGGGAAGGGCCGGGACGAGGTCTGGACGCTGTGGTCGTTCAACTCGCAGGCCCCCTACGCCTGGCAGGACACGTTCGTGCAGCGGCTCCACCACGCGGGCGGCGCCCGCTTCCCGTGGTGGCACGCCGTGTATCCCGCCGTCTGACCGGCGATCGCGGGCTCAGGGTCCAGCTACGGCTGGGCTCAGGTCCCGGGGACGGCACGGAGGCGACCGGCCACCACCCCGTCGGCGTCGACCTCGACCGTCAGGCGCCAGCGCCCCGCGGGCACGGTGGGCACGACCAGGTCCGTGACGGTGCGGCCAGCCGCCAGGTCGGGGCCCCAGCACTCGATCAGCGGTACCCGGTGGAGATCGGCCGGCACCCGGGGTCTCAGCTCGACGGTCCGCCGCGCCGGCAGCGGCGTGCCGCGTGCGACGACGACCTCGACGTGCGGCCCGCCGGCGAGCGACTCGACACCGACGTCGAGCCCGGCGAGCGCCCGCACCTCGATCTCCCCGTCGCCGATCGCGGCCAGCACCGCCAGCAGCGTGGCCGGCTCGACGACGGCCGGCGGCGCCGCGCCGGACCGGCCCGCGCGTCCGCCCGAGGGCCCGGCCTCACCCGGTCCCGCGGCCTCGCCGGCCACGGCCCGTCGGCCCCGGGCCGCCAGGCGGTCGGCGAGGGCGTCGACCGGCCCCGGCTCGCCGGCCACGGCCCAGCGCCACCGGACCGAGCCGACCGTACCGTCGGCGGCGAGGCCCGTCTCACCGAGCACATCCAGGACCTCGTCGACGAGGTCCTCGGCCCGATCCAGGTCCGGAGCCCAGCGTCGGACCACGTCCGCCCACCCCGACGGCTGCGTCGACCGGGCCCGGCCGACGGTCCACGCGCCCGCGGCGACCCGGTCCGGGCCGTCGACCTCGGGGGCGGCCACCGCGGCGAGCAGGACGTCGGTGCCGAGCCCGCCACCGCCCTGGGCCAGGGTGCGGCCGGCGCGTACGACGGCCACGTCCACCCCGTCGCGTCCCCACCAGGCGCCGACGGTCGGCCCGGACGGGGCCCCTGGTCGCGGGGCGGATGGCCCACCGCGCCTGGAACCCGCGGGGCCGGGCCAGCCGGATCGGCCTGCCTCCGCGTCGCCGGGCACCTCGTTCCGGGGCACCTCGTCACCGGGCGACGGGGACCCCGACGAGGTCGCGGTCGACCTCTCGGCGTCGCGGGCCACCGCCCACGCCACCGCCACCCCCAGATCGACCAGGCGAACCGTCCCGACCCCCGCGCCCCGGACCGCTCGCCGCCATCGATCCCTGACCGCGCTGCCGACCTGCGAGCCGACCCCGACCGTCCAGGGGTGATCCGCGACGTCCACCCCGAGCCGCTCGACGAGGTGGCGGGTCAGCGCCCCCGCCGTGGCGGCCGGATCCCGCCCGGTGCCGGCGTCGAGCACGACCGGCCGACCTCCGGGCCGGACGGCGGTCAGCCGCAGCCCGTCGACCAGCACCGCCACGCTCCCCTCCGACACCCCGGTCACGGTACCGGCGGCCGAGCGGGACGACCGGCCGTCGGACGCCTCCATCCGAACCGCCCCCGGGCCCACCGGGGTGAAAGGAACCGGCGCCCCCGGGGCTTTATCCGATGATGGAGGTCGTGGAGGACGCCCGGGACGCCGGTACCGACGACCGGCAAGCCGACTTCTCGCGCTTCGTCGAACGGTCGGGCGAACGGCTGCGGCAGGCGTTCGTCGTCCGGTACGGACCCGAGGTCGGCGCCGACGTCCACGCCGACGTGCTCGCCCGGGCGTGGGCGGACTGGGACCGCGTCTCGGCCATGGCGAACCCGGCTGGCTACCTGTACGTGGTCGGCCGCACCGCGGCGCGCCGCTACCGGCGCTGGGGCCGTCCGCCCCGGTTCGTCGTCGCCGAGCCGGTCCGGTCGGATGACCCCGACCTGTTCCTGAGCCTCGGGCGCCTCACCGAGGCCCAACGGGTCGCCGTCGTGCTGGTGCACGGCTACGGCGCGACCTACCAGGAGGTCGCCGACCTGCTCGACGTGCCCGTCACCTCCGTCACCAACCACGTCCACCGCGGCCTGCGCCGCCTGCGGTCCGACCTGGAGGACCCATGACCGACGATCCGACCGCCGACATGCCCGAGCCGGACGAGGACCTGGGTCGCCGGCTCCGCGCCGGGGCCCGAGCCCTGTCCGCCGCGGCCGATGCCCACCGGCCCGCGGCCGACGCGCACGGGGCCGGCGCCGATCCCCCGGGCCGGCGACCCCGCCGGGTGCGGCTGGTCGCCGCGGCCGCCGTCCTGGTCGCGGTGGCGGTG
>Ga0123333_10002675_pt1 | contig 17886 bp, 12 predicted proteins | sample BioC12SIPDNA_3_FD_89957 | JGI IMG/M metagenome (GOLD analysis project Ga0123333, IMG submission 89957) | Anaerobic biogas reactor microbial communites from Washington, USA - Biogas_R2_B C12 SIP DNA | ecosystem: Engineered > Bioreactor > Anaerobic > Unclassified | place: Washington, USA... | reverse complement strand
CGGTCCGCCCGGTCCGCCCGGTCCGCCCGGTCCGACGATCCGTCGACGACCCCCTCGGTTCTCGAGAGCGACCGCGCCAAGGGGATCGACGTGCTGCACGATCGGGTGGCGCCCGGATGCGGTAAGCCGATCGACCGCCTGGTCATCGCACCGACCGGTGTCTGGGTCGTCGACGCCTTCGAGTTCGCCGGCCGGGTCGCTCCCCCCGAGTCGGGCCGATGGTGGCACCGTTCGTCGAGCCGCTTCGTGGTCGGCGGTCGCAATCGCATGGACCTGATCGGCGAGGTCCAGTGCCGGGTCGGCGCGATTCGCGGCCTCCTCGCACCGGTCGCCCCCGCGGTCCCGGTGCGCGGCTGCCTCTGCTTCCAGACCCACGACATGGGCCGCGGGGCCCCGCCGTTCGTCGTCGGCGGCGTGCTGATCGCGGCACCGCCTGATCTCGTCGTCGCCCTCGCGGCCGGCGGTCCCGTCGACGGATCCCTGCGGACCACGATCCTCGCCGCCCTCGAGGGCACCCTCGCCCCTGCCCGCTGACCCGGCGCGGCTCGCGCATCGGCTAGCCATGCCCCCATGGATGACGACCGCCAGACGATCGTGGCCCTCGATCTCGAGGGCGTGCTCGTCCCCGAGATCTGGATCGCCGTCGCCGAGCGCACCGGGATCGAGGAGCTGACCCGGACCACCCGCGAGGAGCCGGACTACGACGTGCTCATGAGGTACCGGCTCGACCTGCTCGACCGTCACGGCCTGACCATGAGCCTCGTCGAGGACGTCATCGGCGGGCTCGAACCACTGCCGGGCGCCGCCGCCTTCCTCGACCGCCTGCGGGCGCGCACCCAGGTCGTGATCCTGTCCGACACGTTCGAGGAGTTCGCGCGGCCCCTGATGCGTCAGCTCGGCTGGCCGTCGATCTGGTGCCATCGACTGGTCGTCGACCATGACCGGATCACGGGCTACCGGCTGCGCCTGCCCGACCCCAAGCGGGCGGCGGTCGACGCCCTCCATGGCCTCAACTTCCGCGTCATCGCGGCGGGCGACTCCTACAACGACACGTCGATGCTGCTCGCCGCCGATGCGGGCTTCCTCTTCCGATCGCCGCCCGCCGTCGCCGCCGAGTTCCCGCTGCTCCCCGCGCTCGACGACTACGACGATCTCCTCGCCCGCATCGACGGGTTGCTCGCCGGCTGATCCCTCCGAGGCGGACCGCGAGCCCGGCGGGTGAGCGGTCGGTCCTAGGGTTCGCGCATGGCCCGCCCTCTCCGGATCGCCCGCGTCAACCGTGTCGACCGGGTCGTGCATCGCCTACGGCCCGGCCGAGCCGCCGTGTCGGTCGTGGCGGTGACGCTCCTGCTCGCGACGTCCGCCTGCTCCTCCGACGACACGGGCGCGAACGACGACGGTCCCGCCGCCACCGGCGACACCGGCTCGACCGACGACACCACCGTCTCGCCGGCGGTCGTCGACCAGCTCGCCGAGTGGTCCGACCGGGGCCCCCACGGCGTCGGATCGGTGCAGCTCGACCTCGCCGGGCGACGCACGGTCGTCTGGTACCCGGCCGAGGAGGGCGCCGGCACCGAGGAACCGCTCGAGACGTTCGACATCACCGGCCTGCTCAGCCCCGAGCTCCAGGCCGAGGTGCCCGCCGACATGCGCGTCCAGCACCCGATCGCGGCGCGGCCCGGCGCCGAGCCCGCGACCGGCGGGCCGTTCCCGGTCGTGCTGTTCAGCCACGGGTTCGCCGGCTTCCCGGAGCAGTCGGCGAGCCTGACCACCCACCTGGCGTCGTGGGGCTACGTCGTCGCCGCCACCGACCACGTCGAGCGCTCGCTCAGCGGGCTGCTGGGCACGGGCGCGCAGGGCGTCGAGGCGGCGGAGGACGACGAGGTGCTGTCGGACCTGCTCGACCTGGTCGCCCTCCAGGCCGACGACCCGACGTCGCCGCTGGCGGGGCTCGTCGACCTCGAACACGTCGCCGCCACCGGCCACTCCGCCGGGGCCGCCGCGTCCTACACGGTCGCGTCGACCGACGATCGCATCGACGCCTTCGTCGCCTACTCGCTGCGCGGCCCCGAAGAAGTCGACGTCCCGACCGTGCCCGGTCTCGTCATGCTCGGTGAACTCGACGCCACGATCGAGCCCGACATCACCCAGGCCGCCTACGACGCGATGGCGACGCCGCGCTACCTGCTGTCGGTCGCCGATGCCGGCCACCTGGTCTTCAGCGACGTGTGCCTGATCGGCCGCGACCAGGGCGGCCTCGTCGGGATCGTCGAGTCGATCGGCCTTGACATCCCCGCCGACCTGCTCAGCCTGGCCTCCGACGGATGCCAGGACGACCTGCCGCCGGTCGAGGACGCGTTCGGTGCGATCGACGCGCTGTCGGTCGCCTTCCTCCGCACCTACCTCGACGACGACGATGCGGCCGCGGCCTCGCTCGTCCCCGAGGCGGTCTCCGCCCAGGACGGCTGGCCCGCCACCCTCACCGCCCACCCCTGAGGACCGGTCGGTACCAGGCACCGATCGGTCCGAGCCGGCGGCCTACGGTGCGGCCATGTCGGACGCAGTGACGGTCAGGGTGAGCGGAGAGGCGACGCGGCGGGTGGGGCCGGACCGGGCGACGGTGCGGCTCACCGTCGAGGGGCGGGGTGCCGCCGCCGGGTCGGCGGTGGCCGACCTGCGGTCGGCGACCGCACCGGTCGACGCCGCGCTCGGCCGTCACCACGCATCGATCACCGCCCGCGAGGCCAGCCGGGTGACGGCCCGGCCCAACGTGTGGCGCGACGCCCGCACCGGCGAGGAACGCCGCGACGGCTACGTGGCCACCCGTACGACCTCGGTCGAGGTGGCCCCGGCGGCGGCGGTGGCGTCGCTGATCGACGACGTGACGGCCACCGTGCCCGACGTGGCGATCGACGGGCCGTGGTGGACGGTCGACCCCGACAACCCGGTCCACGCCGAGGTGCGGGCCGAGGCGGCCGCCGACGCCCGGTCGCGGGCCGAGGCCTACGCACGGGGCCTCGGGGTCGGGGTGGGCGCCGCGGTCCGCATCGCCGAGCCCGGCCTCGGTGGCTGGGGGGCCGGTCCCGCCGGGCAACCCGGCGAGATGGTCCGGGCGATGATGGGCGACTACGTCGGTCAGGGCCACGACGGGGCCGCCCTGATCGACGTCGGCGAGGAGCAGGTGGAGGTCTCCGCCCACGTCGAGGTCGAGTTCCGGCTGACCTGAGGCCGGACGCCCTCGCCGGGCGCGGGGTTTGGGAGGGCCCCGGTCGGGGCACCCCGCCTGCCGCGCCCGCCGCACGCGGCCGGGCCCGAGCCTTCCTCCCGAGGGCTCCACGCTGCGCTTCCCCTCCCCGCCGCTTCCCCTCCGCACCGCTTCCCCCGAACGTCGGTACCGGCCCCGGGCCGGTCGGACCCCCGGAGGAAGCACCGTGTCCACCCCCATGCGCCTGCGGGAGGCCTCCACGCGGCTGACCGCCATCGCGGCCGAGATCGACCGGGTCGTCGGCGGCCTCGTGTCCGCCGGCGGCGAGGAGACCTGGCTCGGCCCCGCCGCGGACGACTACCGGTCGGCGGTGCGGATCCGCCGCCGGTCGGCCTCGGAGGCCGCCGAGGACCTCACCCGCCTCGCCGCCGACCTCGACGCCGCGGCCGACCTGCTCGCCCACCGACTCGCCGAGCGGGCCGAGGAGGCCGAGCGCGCCCTCCTGGCCCGTTACGTGTCCGCGGCCGCCGCCGGACGGGCCCCGGGTGGCGGGGGAGCGGGCGGCCCCGGCGGATCCTCCGTGCTGTGCCTGATCCCCGGCGGGTGTCCGGCTCCGGTCCGGCGCACGGGGGCGGCGTGACCGGCCGCCCCGCGGCGGACGGCCCCGCCGCGAATGTCCCCACCGCGGGGGGCGCCGCCGGGACCGGTCTGATCGCGCTCGACACCGTCCGCATGGCGCGGCTCCAGGGACGACTCGATCAGGCCGCCCACCGGGCTCGTGCCTGGGCGCTCGGCGTGGAGGAGGCGCTCGGCGAGGCGGGCTGGTCGGCGCCGGGGACGGTCGACGCGCTGCGCGGCATCGGCCGCTGGGCCGGCGACGCACGCGACGACGTGCGCGAGCGCATCGGGCGGGTCGTGGCGATCGGCGGGCTCCCGCCGACGCCGCTGGTGCTCGGCTCCGGGGCGGCCCGCGCCGGCTGGGTCGGACGTCAGGCCGCTCGACTCCGGGACCTGCTCGCCGATCCCGACTCACCGTGGGCCCGCTGGGTCGAGGTGCTCGCCGAACTGGGGCGCGCCCCGTCCGATGCGCTGCTCGTCGACGTGCTTACCGCCGTGGGGGGAGCGGAAGCCGCCCGGGTGGGTCTGGCGATCGAGGACGCGTTCCGTCGGGACTGGATCGCCCGGCGGCCGTGGTCGCCGGAGCGGGAGACGCTCCCGGTGCCGCCGCCGACGGCCGACCTGGCCTCCCTGCTCGCCACCCAGGAGGGCTTCGCCGGCCTGCTCGCCCGCGCCTCGCGCGTCGTGGGCCAGACCGGCCTCGGCCCGCAGTGGCTCGCCGACTTCACGGGCGTCGACGTCGAGAGTCCCGTTCCCTCGGGCGGGGCAGGCGCGGCCGACGACCTCGGTGACGCGGGCGAAGTGACGCACCCCCGCACCGGGGCTGACGGAGCGGACGGAGCGAACGGAGGAGAGGGAGGGCCGGACGGCTCCGGAGATCTGCTCGATCGGCTCCGCCTCGCCGGCTACGGGCTCGACTTCGCCACCGCGGTGGCCAATGCAGTCGGGGCGCGGCGCGTCACCGTCGTGACGTCGATGACCGGGCGGGTGCTCGGCTTCGTGCGGTTCGTGGCATCGGGTGGTGATGGTCCCGAGATCGACCTGCGGGCCGAGGCGGTCATGGCGGGTCTGTTCGACGTGGCCGCGTCGGTAACGTTCTGGGTGGCGGGGGCCACCGGCAACCCGGTGGCGATGGTCGGGACGCTCGCGCTCGGCGCGGTGTTCCTCGGCCTGTCGATGCTGTTCTCGGCCGCCGCCGAGGGCGACACCGAACGGCGCCGGTCGCCCGGTCCGACCTACAACCCCGACACGGGGGAGACGCGCCACCCGAGCGGGGGACACCAGCCGCGGGTCACCGAGTCGGGCGTCCCCTACGAGCCGGGCTACGTGCGTTGAACCGATCTCCCGGGCGGACCGAGCCGGACGAGCGCGCCCACCCCGATCGACCCGCCCCGCCCGACGATCGCTCCGGCTCACCCGACCCGGACCCGGTCACCCCGTTGCGACGGAGCCACGGCGGGCGTAGCGTGGCGCTTGTGAACGAACGCACAAGCGCGGAGCGGCCCGGGATCCAGAAGGTCGTGGTGGTCGGCGCGGGCTTCGGCGGGCTGGCGGTCGCCCACGGGCTCGACGGGGTCCAGGTCGACGTGACGGTGGTCGACGCCAACAACTTCCACACCTTCCGGCCGCTCCTTTACCAGGTCGCCACGTCGGGGCTGAGCCCGGCCGACGTCGCCTACCCGGTGCGCGGCATCGTGTCGCGGCACGCCAACCTGCGGTTCCGCCACGACGAGGTCACCGGTGTCGACTGGGATCGGCACCTCGTGGTGCTCGCGTCGGGCGCGGCCCTCCCGTTCGACCGGCTCGTCGTCGCCGCCGGGGCGGCGGTGAACGACTTCGGGACGCCGGGGGTGGCCGAGCACGGCTTCCCGATGTACCAGCTCCCCGACGCGGTCCGGCTGCGGAACCACATCATCGGGCGGTTCGAGGTGGCCGAGGCCGACCCGTCGGTCGTCGACGACGGAGGCCTGACCTTCGTCGTCGTCGGCGGTGGGCCGACCGGCGTCGAGGTCGCCGGCGCCCTGATCGAGCTGATCGACAAGGTGCTCGAGCGCGACTTCCGGGGGAGCGCGGTCGACGTCGACCGGGCCCGGGTCGTGCTGGTCGAGGCGGCCGACGACCTCCTGCCGATGTTCCACCCCACGTCGCGCCGCTACACCCGGCGGACGCTCGCCGGCCGCGGGGTCGAGGTGCGCGCGGGGACCACCGTCACCGAGGTGACCGCGTCCCGGGTGCGACTGGGCGATGGGGCCCAGATCCCCACCCACACGCTGGTCTGGGCGGCGGGGGTGCGGGGCGCGCCGCTGGCCGAGGCGCTGGGCGTCCCCCTCGGTCGGGGCGGGCGGGTGCCGGTCGACCCGGACCTGCGCATCCCCGGTCATCCCGAGGCGTTCGTCGTCGGCGACCTGGCGGCGAGCGGCGACGGGGACGGCGGGTTGCTCCCCGGCGTGGCCCAGGTGGCGATCCAGGGCGGCCGCCACGTCGCCCGCCTCATCGCCCGGGAGGTCGACCACCGGAACGCCGACGGGAACGGGGCCGGTGGGCGCGGCGACGTCCACGAGCCGTTCCGGTACCGGGACAAGGGTTCGATGGCGACGATCGGCCGGGCCTCGGCCGTGGCCGAGTTGGGCCACGGGGTGCGCCTCAAGGGGTTCACCGCGTGGGTCGCCTGGCTCGGGCTCCACCTCGTCTACCTGATGGGCTTCCGCAACCGGCTGATGGTGTTCGTGAACTGGGCCTGGAACTACCTCACCTGGGACCGCGGCGCCCGCCTGATCCTCGGTGCCGGCGAGGGCGACGACACCCGCCCGAAGCGCGACGCCTCCCGTCAGGAGCGAACGCCGCCCGTCGGGTGAGGCGGGTCGGGCTGGACGGGTCGGTGGGTCAGGCGCGGCCGAGCACGCGGTCGACCGAGATCTCGACCGCGACCCGGTCGGCGCGGTCGCCGGGCGGGCGGTAGCGCTCGGCGTAGCGGCGCACCGCCTCGGCGACCCGGACCGGGTCGCCGGTGACGACCGCCGGACCCTCGAGGGTCAGCCAGCGCCCGCCGTCGACCTGGCAGACGGCCGCCCGGCCGCCGGGCCCGGCGATCAGGTTCCGGGCCTTGCGGCTCGGTGCGAACGTGATGACCCGCGCCAGCCCGGCGTCGGGGTCCCACGTGAAGCCGACCGCGACGACGTGCGGCGAGCCGTCGGGTCGCATCGTCGTGAGCGTGGCCAGGTGCCGTTCGGCGAGGAACGCCGACACCTCCTCGGGCAGGGCGCGGGGATCGAGGCTCATTCCGCGCTCACCGCTTCGAGGACGTCCATGCGCGCGGCCCGCCAGCCGGGGACGATCGAGGCGGCGACGCCGATGCCGACGGCGATGACCACGACCAGGACGAGGAACCCCCACGGCACCGACACCTGGAGGGTGTCGATCAGGTCGGCCTGGCTCCTCACGACGGCGACCGCCCCGACGATGCCGATGACGAGGCCCAGCACGGTGCCGAGCAGCGTCAGCACGATCGACTCGACGAGCACCGCCACGCCGAGCTGGCCGCGCGTCGTGCCGACGGCCCGGAGGAGGCCGATCTCGTGGGTGCGCTCGAACACCGACAGGGCGAGGGTGATCGTGACGCCCAGCGCGCCGATGACGAGGGCCAGGCCGAGCAGCACGAACAGGAAGCCGAGGACCTGGAGCACCTGGTTCTGGGCCTGGTCGCGCAGCTCGTCCTTGTCGAGGACGGTCGCGGTGGGGAAGGCCTCGAGCTCGGCCTCCACGGCGGCGCGGAGCTGCGCCAGGTCGACGCCGTCGACCCCGCGGACGTCGATGCGGGCCATGAACTGGTTGTTCGCGCCGAAGTGGGCGGTGAACCGCTCGACGTCGATCAGGTAGTGGCCGTCGCTGTTCTGGGCGATGATCCCCCCGTCCTCGTAGATCGCGGCGACGGTGAGGGTCGCCTCGGTCGAGTCGGGGAAGAGCACCTCGACCGTGTCGCCGATCGCCAGGCCCTGCTCCTCTGCGGTGACCCGGTCGATGGCGATGCCGTCGGTGCCCATCCCGGCGAGGTCGCCCTCGACGCCCTGGAGGTCGAAGATGTCGAGCACGGCCGAGGCGGTGACCGCGTACACGGGCCGCACGGTGCCGTCGATCTGGACCTGGCCCCGCTGCACGCCGGTGGCCGCCCTCACCTCGGGCAGGGCGGCGAGCGCCTCGACGGCGGACTGGCCGAGGATCGGCACCTGACCGCTCTGCACCTCGAGATCGGCCTTGAGGTACTTGTCGGTGGCGGCCGAGAACGACGCGGTGAACGAGAACAGGTTGACCGCGATGAACGTGATGATCGTGACCGCCAGCATCAGGGACGCCGCGGTGCCGGCCGAGCGGCGGGGGTTGCGGCGGGCGTTGTCACCGCCGAGGCGCCCGGCGAAGCCGAGCAGCCGCGCCGGGGCGGCGAGGCCGGCGACGACGGTCGGCACGATGAACGGTCCGAGGACGACGACGCCCGCGAAGATCGCCACGATGCTCGCCGCCGCCCACCCGGCCTCGCCGTCGGCGACGCTGCGGACCATCACGAACACGCCGAGGGCGAGGATCGCCAGCCCGATGACGAGCCGGACGATCGACCGGCTGGGCCGCTCGGTGGCGGTCTCGCGCAGCGCGGCCATCGGGGCGATCCGGCTGGCCCGCAGGGCGGGGGCGAGGCTCGACAGCACGGTGATCGCCGTACCGACCGCCATCGCCAGCACGATCGTCCGCAGGGCGACGACCGGTGTGGTGCTCGGCAGGTCGATGCCGATGGCGGCGATCACGTTGATCAGGAGGAACGCGAGCGCGATGCCTCCGACCAGCCCGAGGAGCGACGCGATCAGCCCGATCACCACCGACTCGGCGAGCACCGACGCCAGGACCTGGCGGCGGCCCGCGCCGAGGGCCCGGAGCAGCGCCAGCTCGCGGTTGCGCTGGCCGATGATGATCCCGAACGTGTTGTAGATCAGGAAGGCGCCGGCGGCGAGCGAGACGAGGCCGACCGCGGTGAGGAACGTGTTGAAGAAGCCGAGGATCTGGTCGAAGAGCGCCTGGCTCTCCTCGGAGCTCTCCTCGGCGGTGACGACCTCGATCCCGTCGGGGAGGACGGGCGCGATGCGGTCGACCATGTCCTGCTCGGAGAGCCCCGGTTCGGCGATGACGTAGACGCTCTGGATCAATCCGTTCGGGGTGAACAGGTCGATCGCGGACCGGGTGTCCATCAGCACGAACGCGGAGCCGACCAGGCTGCCCGACTCGCCGAAGCGGCCGATGCTGACGATCTCGACCGGGAACGTGCCGGTGAGCGTCTGCACCGTCGCCTCGTCGCCGACGTCGAGCCCGGCGCGATCCGCGGTCGCCTCGTCGATCATCACCTGCGTCGGGCCTTCGGGCGCCTCGCCGCGGACGATCGTGAAGCCGGCGGTCTCGGTGCCGGTCCAGTTGGCGCCGAACGAGGGCGCCCCACCCGACACGTAGGGCGAGCCCTCCTCGTCGAGCAGGTAGGCGAAGCCGAACACCCCCGGCTCGGCGACGGCGACGCCGTCGACGCCGGCGACCAGATCGGCGATCGCCGGGTCGATGTCGGGACGCTGCCCGCCGGTCTCGATCGCGCTGGACTCGAAGGGCTCGGCGCCCTGGACGACGGCGTCGATGCCCGCGTTCGCCTCGGAGAAGAGCTCGTCGAACGCGGAGGAGATCGTGTCGGTGAGGACGTACGTGCCGGCCATGAAGCCGACGCCGAGGGCGATGGCGAACGCGGTGAAGAGGGTGCGGAGCTTGTGGCCCCGCAGGTTCTTGAGGGCGACCTTGATCACGGGATCAGGCGCCGAACTGCTTCAGGCGGTCGAGCACGGATTCCTCGGTGGGCGAGTCCATCCGGTCGACGATCGACCCGTCCGCGAGGAACAGCACCCGGTCGGCGTAGGCGGCGGCGGACGGCTCGTGGGTGACCATGACGATCGTCTGGTTCGCGTCCGACACCGCGGAGCGCATGAACCCGAGGATCTCGGAGCTCGCCCGGGAGTCGAGGTTGCCGGTCGGTTCGTCGGCGAAGATGATCTCGGGCTGCTGGGCGAGGGCCCGGGCGACGGCCACGCGCTGCTGCTGGCCGCCGGACAGCTCGCTGGGCCGGTGGCCGAGCCGGTCGCCGAGCCCGACGGTGGAGACGACCGAGTCGAACCAGCTCGTGTCCTGGTCGCGCCCGCCCAGCAGGGCGGGCAGCCGGATGTTCTCGGCGGCGGTCAGCGTAGGGATCAGGTTGAACGACTGGAAGATGAACCCGATGCGGGTGCGGCGCAGGAGGGTCAGGTCCTTGTCGGAGAGCGTCGACAGGTCGGTGTCGCCGATCAGGACCCGCCCGGAGGTCAGCGTGTCGAGCCCGGCGAGGCAGTGCATCAGCGTCGACTTGCCCGATCCCGATGGCCCCATGATCGCGGTGAATCGGCCCTGCTCAATGTCGACGTCGACGTCGTTCAGCGCCCACACCGCGGTGTCGCCGAGGCCGTAGACCTTGGTCGCCTGCTCGGCTCGTGCCGCGATGGGCGCGCTGGTCTGGGGGCCGGAGGCCATACGGGGGTCCTTCCGCGTCGGGGGGCCGCGGCGCGGTTTCGCCGCCCCGCGACTGTACCCAGGGGGCATCGATCGACCCACGACACGATCCTCACGACCGGGCCGACGCGGATCGGGGCGGCTCGTGGCGCGACGGTCCCGATAGCGTTCGGGGGTGACCTGCCGGCAGTGCGGCCTGGACGTCCCCTCCGACGCGCGCTTCTGCCCGTCCTGTGGCGCGCCGGTCGCGCCCGAGGGGGCCGACGAGCGTCGCGTCGTGACCGTGCTGTTCGCCGACATCGTCGGGTTCACGATGCTGTCCGAGACGCTCGACCCCGAATACGTGAAGGGCCTGGTCGACACGTGGTTCGAGCGGCTGGTCGGCGACATCACCGACTTCGGGGGCCGGGTCGACAAGATCGTCGGAGACGGCATCCTCGCCCTGTTCGGTGCACCGGTCGCCCACGAGGACGACGCCGAGCGGGCGGTGCGCTGCGGGCTGCGCATGCAGGAGTCGCTCGCCGCCATGGCGGCGCGCTCGGCTCGGGACGCCCCGCGGGTGCAGATGCGCATCGGCGTGAACACCGGTGAGGTGCTCGTCGGCGCCCTGCGGGCCGACGGCGCCACCACCGCGATGGGCGACGTCGTCAACACCGCGAGCCGGCTCCAGACCGCCGCCCGGCCCGGCGAGGTGCTGGTCGGACCGGCCACCCACGCCCTCACCGCCCACGCCCTCACCTACGAGCACCGTGGCCTCCTCACCGCCCGGGGTCGCGACGCCCCGGTCGAGGTGTGGTCGGCCACCGGGGCGCTCGTCCCGCCCGGCCAGCGCCCGACCCGCGACCAGGCGCCGCTCGTCGGCCGCCACCGTGAGCTCGGTCTGATCGACGCCGCCGTGGCGGCCGCCCTGGGCCGGCCGCGCGCGCTCGTGTCGCTGCTCGTGGGCGACACGGGGGTGGGCAAGACGCGCCTGGCGCGCGAGGCGGCGTCTCGCGTCGCCGCGGGACGCGACGTGCTCGTGCTCGAGGGCCGGTGCGTGCCCTACGGCGAGGCCAACGTGTGGTGGCCGCTCGCCGAGGCCCTGCACGGACTGTGCGAGGTCGACCCGGGTGACGATCTGTCGGAGGTCCGGGCCGCGGTCTGGGCGCGGGTCGCCGCCGGCCTGGGCGACGAGGTCACCGACGCCGAGCTCGACCGGGTGACGCGGGGCCTCCTCCTGCTGATGGGGCACACGGTGGCCCCGGGCGACACCGAACCGGCCCGGGCGCGTCAGGCGGCGGTCGACGCGTTCGTCGAGTTCGTCGAGGCCCACGCGCGGCGGCGTCCGGTGCTCCTGCTGCTCTCCGACGTCCACTGGGCCGACGACGACCTGTTCGCCCTGCTCGGGCGCCTGGCCGAGCGTCTGGCCCGCAGCCGGCTCGTGGTGATCGCGACCGCCCGCCAGACGATCCGGGAGCGGTGGACGCCATCGGTCGGCCGCTCCGACACGTTGACGATCAACCTCGGTCCGCTCGATCCGGAGGCGTCACGGGATCTGCTCGAGGAGCTGCACCGCGGTCCGCTCCCCGCCGAACTCCGCGACGACCTCCTGGCCCGCAGCGGCGGGAACCCGTTCTTCCTGGAGGAGCTGGTCGCCCTGGTCGACTCGACCACCACCGGCCGGGGCGCCCGCCCCGCGGGGCCAGGGGGCGCCGCGGGCGGGGCGGGAGCGGTGACCGCGGCCGGTTCGCCTCGGGTCGCCCTACCCGACACCCTGCGCGGCATCGTCGCCGCCCGCCTCGACGCCCTCGACCCCGACGAGCGGGCGGTCCTCACCGACGCCGCGGTGATCGGCCGGCGGGCGCCGGTGTCCGCGCTGCACGAGATGGTCGACACGCTCCACCGCCGGGTCGACTTCGAGGCCGTGGTCGCCCGCCTCGTCGAGGCCGAGCTGCTCGAGCTCGATCGGGGCTACTGGGAGTTCCGGTCCGAGATCGCACGGGAGGTCGCCTACCGCACGCTGCCGAAGGCCGAGCGGGCCAAGCGCCACGCGGGCATCGCGGCCTGGCTCGAGCTCCGGGCGCTGACCGCGGCGGGCCTCGAGCCCGACCGGCTGCCATCGGACGATGCGCTCGTCGGGGTGTCGGCGATCGACGACGCCACCGTCAACCGCACCGCCCACCACTGGGCGGCGGCGTCCGAGCTGGTGCGGGAGATGGGACCGGTGGACAAGGTCCCCGCCGATTCAGCGGTCCGAGCCGTCGTGTGGCTGGCCGCGGCCGCCCGCCGGGCCCAGCGCCGCGACCTGCTGCCGGCCGCCGCCCGTGCCTACGACCGCGCCCTCGACCTGGCGACCCCGGTCGGCGAGCCCGTCGCCGACCGGGAGGGTGGCCGGTCGGACGACCTCGCGGCGGGCGTCGCGGCGGGTGGTGTCGCGGCGGGTGATCCGGCCGACGACATGGAGGCCCGGCGGCGCCGCCTCCTCGTCAGCCGGGCCCGGGTGCGCACCGAGCGATGGGATCTCGACGGTGCCCGCGACGACGCCGAGACGGCCCTCGCCCTCGCGACGGCGGTCGGCGACCGCACGATCGAGGCGGCCGCCATCGTCCGCCTCGGCGACATCGATCACCGGCGGGGCGACCTGTCCGCCGCCCTGCGACGCCTTCGGGCCGCCGCCGACCGCTTCGCCGCCGAGGGCGACGCCCGGGGCGAGGGCGAAGCGCTCCGGCTGCTCGGCCTGACCCAGGTGTTCGCCGGTGACCCGCGTTCGGCGATGCTCACCTTCGAGGAGGCGGAGGTCGCCCTGGCCGGCACCGGCGACGACGCCGATCTCGGGTGGGTCGCCCAGAACAAGGCGTGGGCCGCCCTGCTGGTCGGCGAGCTCGATCACACCGAGTCCGAGGTCGAGCGGTCGACGCTCCTGTTCCAGCGGGCGGGCGACGTCGTCGGCGCGTCGTGGGCGGCGGGCCTGCTCGCCTTCGTCCGCTTCGCGCAGGGCAGGGTCGACGAGGCCGAGGCCCTGGCGTCGCGGATCCTCGAGGAGGCCGACGGCCACGGCGACCGGTGGGCGGCGGCGATGATGCGCAGCCTGATCGCCTCGATCCGCCTGTGGGCCGGGCGGGTCGACGAGGCGCTCGCCCTGTCGACCGAGGCCACCCAGGGGTTCCGCGAGCTGGGCGACCCGTGGGGGCTCGTCATCGCCCTGGGCACCAACGGCCGGGCCCTCGCCATGGCGGGCCACGTCGAGGACGGTTTCGCGGTGCTGGCCGACTGCCGGCCGAAGCGGACCGACGGCGGTGGCGCGACGGGGGTCGAGGGCCCCGAGATGGCGATGGTCGCCCTCGCGGTGCAGATCGGCGAGCCCGAGCGGGTCGCGTCGATCCTCGGCCGAGCCGCCGAGGCGTCGATCGGCACCCTCGGCACCGAGGAACGCGACGCCACCCTGGCGCTCGCCGCGCTCCAGCGGGGCGAGGTCGCCGGTCCGGTGCCTTCGACCGACCGGGCCTTCGGCGCGGCGATCGCCGCCCTGGTGCTCGCCGCCCGGGGCGACGTCGAAGCTGCCATCCGCACCGCCGACGCGGCGTCGGGGGCGGACGACGCCACCTACCTGGATCGCATCACCGCCGACGTCGCCGCCGGCCTGGCCCTGGCGCGCTCGGACCGCCCCGACGACGCCCTCGCCCGCCTCGATCGGGCACGCGACGCCGCGGCCGCCACCTCCGACCGCATCGCGCCGGCGGTCGTCGCCCTGGCCCGGGCGATCGTCGCGGGCGCGTCGGGCGCCACCGATCCCGTCGAGGAGCGCACCGAGGCCGCCGTCGCGCTCGCCCGCCTCGGCCTCTCCGCCACCGGCTGGGAGACCGCCTTCTGCCTCGCCGCGGGCGTCCGCCCCCCGCAACCGGTGAGCTGACCCGCCCGGGTCCCCTTCCGTCGGCGAGAGGCGCGCGACGGGTGTCCAGCACCAGGCACGCGCGTGCCGGCGGAAGGGGGAGTGAGCCTCAGCTCGGCTGCTTGGTGACCCGGAGGTAGGGCTTCTTGGCCTCGAAGCCGGCCGGGAAGGCGGCGGTGGCCTCGTCGTCGGAGAGCGCCGGCGAGATGATGACGTCCTCACCCTGCTTCCAGTCCGACGGGGTCGCGACCTTGTGGTTCGCGGTGAGCTGGAGCGAGTCGATCACGCGGAGGATCTCGTCGAAGTTGCGGCCGGTCGACGCCGGATAGGTGAGGTTGAGCTTCACCTTGTTGTCCGGGCCGATCACGAACACGGTCCGCACGGTCAGGGTGTCGTTGGCGTTCGGGTGGATCATGTCGTAGAGATCCGCCACCTTGCGGTCCTCGTCGGCGATCAGCGGGTAGTTGAGCGAGTGGCCGGTGACGTCCTTGATGTCGCCGTCCCAGCCCTTGTGGCTGCCGAGGCCGTCGACCGAGAGGCCGATCACCTTGACGCCCCGCTTCTCCCACTCCGGCTTGAGCTCGGCGACCCGGCCCAGCTCGGTGGTGCACACCGGCGTGTAGTCCTTGGGGTGGGAGAACAGCACCGCCCAGCTGTCGCCCTTCCACTCGTGGAAGTCAATCGTGCCCTCGGTGGACTCGGCGGTGAAGTTGGGGGCGTCGTCGCCCAGGCGGACTGCCATCGGTGTCTCCTCGTCTGCTTCGTCAGGTGTCTTCGGTTCGGGTCTCGTTCCGGGTCCGATGATCCGGATCCCTATCGGTCCGAAACCCGACCTACCTTGTCGGGTATTCCCCTGGGTGTCAACCCGGAGCGGAGATTCCCCGCGGAGCGGCTCGACGGCGGTTCAGCGACGGTCAGCGGGCGTCGCGCTCGAGGGGGATCCCGTGGCCGAGGCGACCGGGGTCCTGGGCGGCCAGGCGCTCGCGGATCTCGTCGGGGACGTCGTGGTCCGGTTCGTGCTCGGGTACCACCACCGGCGCCGCCCGCCACTCGTCGCCGACGTCGACCTCCAGGAACACCGACCGGGCCGCGGGGAGGGCGTGGCGGAGGTTGCGCCGGACGCGGGCGGTCACCTCGGTGGCCTCGGGGAGGCTCAGCGCGTGGTCGAGGCGGACCCGGGCCGCGACGAGCAGGTCGTCGGGGCCGACGTTGCGGGTGCGCAGGGTGGTGACCTCGAGCACCGACGGGTCGACGGCCAGCGCGGCCTCGATCACCTCCAGGTCGCGCCCGGCGGCGGACGTGCCCACCACTAGGGGGCGGGTCAGGGCCAGCACCACGAGGGCCGTCGCCGCGGCGATGGCGGCGACCGCCAGCGTGGCGATCCGCTCGGCATCGCCACCGGCGTCGACCGCGACCGTGAGGCCGTCCCCCGCGCCACCTCCGTCGCCCACCGCGACGGCGAGTGATCCGGCCGCGGCGAGCAGCGACCCGAGCACGGCGATCGCCTCGACCAGGGCGACGGGCACCACCGGGGTGTCGGCCCGACGCAGGTACCGGAGCCACCCGGCCCGGCCGCGCTCGACGTCCGCCGCCCGCCCGGCGACGACGAGGCGGGCGACGGTCAGCGCCGCCGCCACCGCGACCGCCGCCACCGCCGGGGTCAGGTCGGTCGTCGTCGCGGCGGAGCCGTCCGTGGTGGAGGGGGAGCCGGGGCCACCGGCGGCCGTGCTCCCGGCGAGGAAGCTCGCCACCGCCGCGGCCGCGGCCAACAGCGCGACCCCCGCGACGAACGGCCAGAAGTGGTGCTCGCGGCCCCGACCCCCGGAGCCCGGCGCCGCCCAGCGGGCCCGGTCGGCCCGCCGCTCGGCCCGCGCGACCAGCACCTGGTGGATCGCCGAGGCCCCCGCGACCGCCGCGACCGCGACGAGGACCACCCGTCCGGGCGCCCACCGGGCGGTACCGGGTACCGCGTCCCCGTCGGCGCCGGTCAGCCCGGCGGCGGCGCCCACCGCGACGGTCGCCGCCACCCCGCAGGCGACGGCGACGATCTGCACGGGAGGGCGCACACGAGCGCGCCGACGGGTCGCGGCCACGCTCCGATCGTACGGGCGTTCCTACGCCGATCCGTGGCGCGACGTCAGCGGGCGGCGTGGGCGTCGAGGAGGCGGGCCACCGCCGCGGTGACGCGACGGCCGGTGGGGACGTGGAGGAACTCGTTCGGCCCGTGCGCGTTGGAACCGGGGACGAGCACCCCGGTGATCACGAACTGGGCGGCGGGGAACCGGTGCCCGAGCATCGCCATGAACGGGATCGTGCCGCCGACGCCGACCGCTCCGGGCGGGGCGCCGAACACGGAGGTCGAGGCGTCGTCGAGCGCGGTCGCGAGCCAGTCGGCGGTCTCCGGCGCGGCCCAGCCCGCCTCGCTGGCCTGCACGTCGAGGGTCACGATCGCCTCGGGCGGCAGGTCGGTCGTCAGCGCCTCCTCCAGCACCTCGCGGGCGCGGTCGGGGTCGGTCTCGGGGTGGAGGCGGATCGACAGGGCGACCTCGGTGTGGGCCCGCTGGACGTTCCCGGCCACGTGCGGCTCCGGCGCCCCGCCGACCCCGGTGATCGACAGCGAGGGGCACCACGTCGAGTCGAGGAGCTGCTCGACCGGGTCGGCGTCGGGGGCGCGCCCCGCCCACGGCATCTCGCCGGCCACGTCGACCCCGGCCGCGACCGCCTCGATCGCCTGGTGGCGGCGCTCGTAGGGGATCGGACCCTGGAGCTCGCCGAGGCGGATCGTGCCGGTCGCCGGGTCCTCGACCCGGTCGAGCAGGTGGCGGACGATCCGGAACGACGACGGCACCACGCCGCCGGCCTGCCCCGAGTGCACGCCCTCGGTGAGCACGTCGACGCGCAGGCGGGCCTGGATGAGCCCTCGCAGCGACGTGGTGAGCCAGAGGCGGGACTCGTCGGGTGCCCACGAGTCGAGGCACACGACGAGCGACGGCGTGCCGATGCGTTCGGCGAGGTGCTCGACGTAGGCGGGCAGGTCCGGGCTGCCGGACTCCTCGCTCGCCTCGATCAGGAGCACGCACCGGGCGTGGGAGCCGCCGGCCGCCCGGACCGCCTCGATCGCGGTGAGCGACGCGAACGCCGCGTAGCCGTCGTCGCCCCCGCCGCGGCCGTAGAGGCGGTCGCCGTCGAGCACCGGCTCCCACGGTCCGAGGCCGTCGCGCCACCCGTCCATCGGCGGCTGCTTGTCGAGGTGGCCGTACAGGAGGACGGTGTCCGCGCCGTCCCCGGCGCCGGTGTGGTTCCCGGCGTCCCCGGGGGTCGGGCCGGTGGCGGGCACCTCGGCGTACACCAGCGGGGTGCGCCCGTCGAGGCGCACGACCTCGACCGTGAGGCCGGGGATGTCGCGGGCCGCCATCCACGACGCGACCAGCTCCGCGGCGCGGTCCATGTGGCCGAGCGCCGCCCAGTCGGGTTCGTACTCCGGGCTCACGTTGGGGATCCGGATGTACTCGGTGAGGGCGGGGACGATCTCGTCGGTCCAGGTCGAGGCCACGAGGTCGTCGACGGCGGCGGCGTCGAGCGGCATGGGCCGAGCATCCCACGCCCCGCCCGATCCCGTGCCCCGCCCCGTGTCCCG
>Ga0123333_10002672_pt1 | contig 17899 bp, 18 predicted proteins | sample BioC12SIPDNA_3_FD_89957 | JGI IMG/M metagenome (GOLD analysis project Ga0123333, IMG submission 89957) | Anaerobic biogas reactor microbial communites from Washington, USA - Biogas_R2_B C12 SIP DNA | ecosystem: Engineered > Bioreactor > Anaerobic > Unclassified | place: Washington, USA... | reverse complement strand
CGCGCCGCGCGACGCCGGGGCGACGGCGCTGGCGCGGCGCTACCTCGAGCTCGAGGTCCGCGACGACGGCCGCGGCTTCCGGGGCCGGCCTGACGGCGGCGCGTCCCTCGGCGGCGCGCCCGGGGCCGAAGACGCCCCGCACGCCGGCCTCGGCCTCGTCTCGATGCGCGGCAGGGCGCGCGAGGTCGGGGGCACGCTCGTCGTCGAGAGCCCCGACGGCGGCGGCACCGTGGTGAGGGCGACGCTGCCGTGGCCGGAGACGTGAGCGTGGAGCGCGTCCGCGTCCTCATCGCGGACGACCAGGAGATCACGCGCAGCGGCCTGCGGAGCATGCTCGCGGCCGAGCCGTGGGTCGAGGTCGTGGCCGAGGCCGCGGACGGCGCCGAGTGCCTGGCCCTGGCCGAGGAGCTGCAGCCCGACGTCGTGGTCATGGACCTGCGGATGCCCGGACTGAACGGCATCGAGGCGACCCGTCGCCTCCACCGCTCGCAGCCGCACGTGGGCATCTTGGTCGTCACCGTCTTCGCCGACGACACCTCGGTGTTCCCGGCGATCCGCGCCGGGGCCCGCGGCTACCTCCTCAAGGACGCCGGCAGGACCGAGCTCCTGCACGCCGTCGAGACCGTGGCGCGCGGCGGGGCGATCTTCAGCCCCGGCATCGCGGCGAAGGTCATGGCGTACCTGACCGCCGCCAGCCGGCCGCTGCCCGGCCCCGATTTCCCCGAGCTGACGGGCCGCGAGCGCGCGGTCCTCGAGCAGATCGCCCTCGGCCTCACGAACGCCGAGATCGCGGAGCGGCTCGGCATCAGCGGCAAGACCGTGAGCAACAACGTCTCGAACATCCTGGCGAAGCTCCAGGCCGTCGACAGGGCCCGCCTCATGCTCATGGCCCTCGAGGCGGGGCTGGGGCGGGGCGCCGCGGACCGGGAGGCCGCCGGGCGGGACGCCCCGGACCGACCCGGCGCCGACGAGGGCTGGGCGGACCGTGACGCCGCGGCCCCCGCCGGCACGGACGCGGGCCGGGCGGACCGCGACGCGGACGGGTAGCCGGCCGTCGCCGCGCCGCCCCGCCGACGGCCGGGTAGCCTGACGGGGCGATGCCCCTCACCGTGCCTCCCGCCGGCGCCAGCTTCCTCGGCGCCCCGGTCGTGACCGACCTTGACGGCCTGGCGGCCGACTACGCCGTGATCGGCATCCCCCACGGGGTGCCCTACGACCCGGAGGGCCCCGTCACCACGGCGTCCCTCGCCCCGCGCGCCGTGCGGGAACGGTCCGAGCGCTACGGGGCGTTCCGGGAGCACCACGACTTCGACACGGGCGGGCCGCTGCTCCCGCCGGGCGTCCGCGTCGTGGACGTCGGCGACGTGCCCACCGACCCCGCCGACCCCGCCGGCAACCGCGAGCGCGCGTCGCGGGCCGTCGCGGCGCTGCTGGCGCGCGGCGTCGTGCCGGTCGTGCTGGGCGGCGACGACTCGACGCCGCCCTTCGCGCTGGCCGCCTACGCGGGGCACCGTCCCGTGACCGTCGTGCAGGTCGACGCGCACGTCGACTACCGCGACGAGGTCGGGGGCGAGAGGCACGGGTACTCGAGCCCGATGCGGCGCGCCGCCGAGATGCCGTGGGTGGAGCGCGTGGTGCACGTGGGCATCAGGGGCGTCGGCAGCGCCCGCCGCGAGGACGTGGAGGCGACGCTGGCGCGCGGGAACGCGATCGTCACGGCGCGCGAGGTCCACGAGCGCGGCGCGGCGGCGGCGCTGGAGCGCGTGCCGGAGGGCGGCCGGTACTACCTGGCCGTCGACGTCGACGGCTTCGACCCGTCCGTCGTGCCGGGCACGGCGGCGCTGGCCCCAGGGGGGCTGAGCTACTGGCACGGGCTCGACCTGGTCGCCGGCCTGCAGCGGCGCGGCGAGATCGTGGGCCTGGGGTTCGCCGAGCACTACCCCGACAAAGACGTGAACGGCCTCTCGGCCCTCGTGATCGTGAGGCTGATCGTGGCGGCGATCGCCGCGGGAGGTCGGCGCCGGGGTCGGTGAGGCCGGCAGCGACAGCGCGTACGTGGGGGCGCGCCGGGCCCGGCGGCGACGGGACCGGCCAGCCGCCCGCGTTCGTCGCCGTCCCGCGGTCGCCGGCCAACGGTCGCCGGGGCGAGCTAGCCGCCGGCGCTCGTCGCCGGCCACGCCCCGCCGAGCGCCGCGGTCAGCGACCGCGCCTCGCCGGTGAGCGCCTCCGACATCGTCGCCAACGACTCCGGCGTGAAGCGGCTGGCGGGCCCGGCCAGGCTGAGCGACCCGATCAGCCCGACGGCCCCGTCGGCGACCGCGGCGCCGAACACGGGAGCCGCGATCGCCGCCGTCTCGGCCTTGCGGTCGGCGAGCGACACGGCGAGCGCCTTGGCGCGGACCGCGGCCAGCTCCGGCTCGAGGTCGCCCGCGTCGGCCGCGAACGCCCTCAGCACCTGGCCGGAGGCGCCGGTGGTGAGGCTGAAGCGCGTGCCGGGCGTGACGTAGTGCAGCACGCGGTGCGCGGTCGAGGCCACGCGGTAGAGGCACACCCGCTCGTCACCCTCCCTGACGTAGAAGGCGGCGCTCTCGCCGGTCTCGGCCGAGAGGCGCTTCAGGGCCGGCAGCACGAGGCGCCCGAGGTCGAACGAGGCCCGGTAGAGCTCGCCGAGGCGCAGGAGGCTCGGCCCCAGCGCGAAGCGCCCGTCCTCCAGCCGCCTCAGGTACCCGAAGCGCTCGAGCGAGGCGGCGAGCCGGAGGATCGTGCTCTTGTACAGCCCGGTGCGCTCGGCGAGCTCGGCGAGGCCGAGCGTGTCCGCGCCCTCGTCGAACGCGGCCAGCACGGTAAGCGCGCGGTCGACGGCCGCGACGCCGCCCTTCACCTCGCACCCCGTCGCCTGCGCGGGCCTTGACAGACCATGAGTGGCGTCAGCATATAATCCCCTCGAACTCAAAGTAGAACGCCATTCTACCTGGCAGAACGCCCAGAGCGCGACAGAACGCCTCGAGCGCGACAGGAGGCTCCGCATCGACACACCCGCCTACGGCCGCATAACCGAGACCCTCGACCGGCTGGGTCCCGAGCTCAGGAGCATGAGCCTCGCGATCCACGCACGCCCCGAGCTGGCGTTCGAGGAGCGCTTCGCCGCCGAGACGCTGACCGCGTGGCTCGCCGGCCAAGGCTTCGATGTGGAGCGCCCCTACGCCGGGCTCGAGACGGCGTTCCTCGCCAGGAAGCCGCTCGGCTCCCCGGGACCGCGCGTGGCCTTCATCGCCGAGTACGACGCCCTGCCCGGCATCGGCCACGGCTGCGGCCACAACCTGATCTGCGTGGCGTCGGTCGCGGCGGCGACCGCCCTGGCCGGGGCCCTGGAGGGCGCCGGCGTGGGCGGCGAGGTCGCCGTCATCGGCACGCCGGGCGAGGAGGGCGGCGGCGGCAAGGTGATCATGCTGGAGCGAGGCGCGTTCGAGGGCGTCGACGCCGCCCTGATGTTCCACCCCGGCAACCGGACCATGGTCGTCCGCGGCTCGCTCGCGGCCACGCGCGTGACGATGCGCTTCCGGGGCAAGGCCGCGCACGCCGCCTCGAACCCGCACCTGGGCGTCAACGCCCTCGACGCCTGCATCCAGACGTTCAACGCCATCAACGCGCTCAGGCAGCACGTCAAGGACGAGACGCGCGTCCACGGGGTCATCACGAACGGCGGCGCGGCGCCGAACATCGTCCCCGACTACGCCGAGGCGAAGTTCATCATCAGGCACCGCCGGCACGACTACATGCTCGAGGTCAGGGACAAGGTCTTCGCGGCCGCCCGCCACGCCGCCGCCGCGGTGGGAGCGACCGTCGAGCTCGAGGAGGGGGTCACGTACAAGGAGCGGGTCGTGAACCACGCCATGGCCGCGCGCTTCGGCGCGCACCTCGAGAGCCTGGGAGAGGCGGTGAAGGACCCACCGGTCACGGGCGGGGTGGGCTCGTCGGACTTCGGCAACCTCAGCCAGGAGGTGCCGGCGATCCACCCGTACGTCCAGATCGTGCCCGAGGGCGTGTCCGCCCACACCGCCGAGTTCGCCGCGGCGGCCGCCTCGGAGGCCGGCTTGAGGGCCATGGACCTGGCGGCGCGCTGCCTGGCCATGACCGGCCACGACCTGTTGGTCTCGGCAGAGCTGCTCGCGGAGGCGCGGCGCGAGTTCGCGGCGACGGTGAGGGATAGGGAGGAAGGCAGATGAGGTTGATCAGAACGGCAGGCACGCTCCTGGCGGCCCTGGCGCTGACGGTGGTCGGCGCGCAGGGGCGGGAGCTGGTGATCGCACAGGGCGTCGACGTCAAGGGCTTCGACGTCCACTCGCACGGCTCGAGCGTCACGGCCGAGGAGTCGGTGCTCGTCAACATCTTCGACTACCTCGTCTGGCGCACCGCCGACGGGGACTTCGAGCCGGGCCTGGCCACGAGCTGGGAGCCTATCGCCCCCGACGCCTGGCGCTTCACGCTGCGCGAGGGCGTCTTGTGGCACGACGGCGAGCCGTTCACGGCCGAGGACGTCGAGTTCACGCTCGAGCGCATCTCGCGCGACGAGAGCCTCACCGAGTACGAGAACTACCGGCAGATCAGGGACGTGGAGGTCGTCAACGACCACGAGGTCATCATCCACACCCACGGCCCCGACCCGATCCTGATCAGCCGCCTCTCGCGCCTGAACTCCGGCATCGCCCCCAAGCACTACGTCGAGGCGGTCGGGTGGGAGGAGTTCGCGGTCAACCCGATCGGCACCGGCCCGTACCGCTTCGTCGAGTGGCGCCGCGACGACCGCGTCGTCCTCGAGGCCTTCGACGACCACTGGCGCGGCCGCCCGGCCTTCGACCGCTTGGTGCACCGCACGATCCCCGAGGACTCCACCCGCGTCGGCGAGCTCGTGACGGGCGGCGTCCACGTCGCCGGCAACGTGCCGGTGCAGGACCGCGACCGCATCGCGGCCAGCGGCGTGGCGCGCGTCGAGCTGCAGCCCTCGACGTTCGTCAACATGATCGTCTTCAACGTCCGCGAGGGCACCGAGACGGCCGACCCCCGCGTGCGCGAGGCGATCGACCTGGCGATCGACCGCGAGCTGCTGGTCGAGGGCGTCATGGGCGGCCTAGGAGCCGTGACCGCCGCCCGCCTCAACCCCGGCATCAACGCCGCGCCGGTCGACCAGTACTTCGGCGTGAACCCCTACGACCCCGAGGCCGCGGTCGCGAAGCTGGCGGAGGCCGGCTACGGCCCCGGCGAGCTGACGATCAAGCTCTACGGCTCCTCCGGCCGGCACCCGCTGCTCCCCGAGCAGACCGAGATCATCGCGGCGATGCTCGAGCAGGTGGGCATCGACACCGAGATCGAGGTCCTCGAGTTCAGCGCCTACACCAGCCGGGTGTGGAACGCCGCCGCCTTCGAGCACCTCGTCGTCACCGGCCTCGGCAACTCGATGCGCGACAACATCTTCGCGATGCGCGCCCTCCTCTGCGACGGCTCCTACGCCGACCGCGTGGGCTGGTGCAACGAGCGCTTCGACGAGCTGATGCGGGCGGCCGAGACCGAGGTCGACCCCGCCAAGAGGGCCGCGATGCTCCACGAGGCGACCCACATCGTGGCGACCGAGCGCCCCTGGATCACGCTCTTCCAGCAGCAGAACCTGGTGGGCGTGTCCGAGTCCGTGGACTGGCGGCCGCGCGCGGACGAGCTGCTCTGGATGTTCGAGGCCAAGCCCAAGTAAGAGGTGGGCATGACGTGCGGGACCCCGGCTGCCGGAGAGCCGGGGTCCCGCCGCGACCGGAGGGCGACGCGAGGCGGGGCGGAGCGGGCCCGGTCGGCGCGGTCCGGCGGCGCGGCGAACGGTAGGTAGCGAGGCATGGCGGTCTACGTCCTGAGGCGGCTCGTCCAGATGGTCCCGGTGCTGTTCGGGATCACCCTGATCGTCTTCGTCCTGCTGCGCGTCTCGGGCGACCCCGTGGTGCTGATGCTGCCGGAGGACGCCCCGCGCGAGCAGGTCGAGGCGCTGCGCCGCAGCCTGGGCCTCGACCGCCCGCTCCCCGAGCAGTACGCGATGTTCGTCGGCGACCTGCTGCGGGGCGACTTCGGCAGGTCGATCCGCTACGGCAACCAGGACGTGCTGCAGATCGTGCTCGAGCGCCTGCCGGCGACGCTCGAGCTCGCCGCCGCGGCGATCCTCGTCGCCCTGCTGATCTCCGTGCCGGCGGGCGTGATCGCCGCCGTCAGGCGGCGGCGCTGGCCGGACCACGCCGCTACGACGTTCTCGGTGCTGGGCGAGGCCATGCCGAACTTCTGGCTCGGCATCATGCTCATCCTCGTCTTCGCCGTGCAGCTGCGCCTCTTCCCCGTCTCCGGGCGCGGCTCCGTGGCGAACCTCGTGCTCCCGGCGATCACCCTGGGGGCGGGCCTGGCGGCGGTGCTGACCCGCCTCCTGCGCTCGAGCCTGATCGAGGCCCTCAACCAGGACTACGTCCGCACCGCGCACGCCAAGGGCGCGCGGCCGCGCGTCGTCCTCGTCAAGCACGCGATGCGCAACGCGATCCTCGGCTACCTCACCGTGCTCGGGCTCCAGATGGCGTCGCTGCTCGCCGGGTCCGTCGTCACCGAGCAGGTGTTCGCCTGGCCCGGCATCGGCCTCCTGGCCGTGCAGGCGATCAACTCGCGCGACATGGCGGTGGTGCAGGCCATCGTCATCGTCTCCTCGCTCGTCGTGATGGTCGCGAACCTCGTCGTGGACGTCCTCTACGCCGTGATCGACCCGAGGATCCAGTACACGTGAGGCTGTTCGGGCGACGCGTCACTCTGCCGGCGCTCCTGGGCGCGATCGGCCTGCTGGCGTTCGTGGCGGTCGCGGTCCTCGCGCCGTGGCTCAGCCCCCACGACCCGGCGGAGGCCCACCTCCTCGACAGGCTCCGGCCGCCTTCTCCCTTCGGCGGCGAGCCCGACTACCCCCTCGGCACCGACCACCTCGGCCGCGACATGCTGAGCCGCCTCCTGTACGGGAGCCGCGTCGCCCTGGCCGTCGGCTTCGCAGGCGTGCTGCTGGCGGCCACGGTCGGCATCACGCTGGGGCTGGTGTCTGGCTACTTCGGCGGCAGCGTCGACGCCGTGATCATGCGGCTCGTCGACACGCTGATCTCCATCCCCAACGTGCTCCTCTACCTCACGGTCCTGGGCGTGTTCGGGCCCGGTTTCGGCGTGCTGGTCGGCGTGATCGGGTTCGTGAACTGGACGACCTTCGCGCGCGTGGTCAGGGCCGAGGTCCTCTCCGTGCGCAACCGGGGGTACGTCGAGGCCGCCCGCGCCCTCGGCCAGCGCACGCCGCTGCTCCTCGGCAGGCACGTCCTGCCCAACGTCGTCGGGCCGATCATCGTGGTGGCGACCCTCAGCGTGGCGACGGTGATCATCCTCGAGGCCTCGCTCTCCTTCCTGGGCCTGGCGTGCAACCGCCCACGGTGACGTGGGGCCGCATGCTCGCCGACGGCCGCGGCTACGTCGCCACGGCCTGGTGGCTCGCCACGTTCCCTGGTCTGTTCATCACGCTGCTGTGCCTCTCCCTGATCCTCGTCGGCGACTGGCTCAGGGACGCGTTCGACCCTAGACTGCGCGGGGAGTGAGGGTCGTGACGTGAGCGGTCAGGTCTGGGACGCCGAGAGGTACCGCGCCAACGCCGCGTACGTCAGCGACCTGGCCGCCCCGGTGCTCGACCTGCTCGACCCGCGGCCGGGCGAGCGCGTACTTGACCTCGGCTGCGGCGACGGCACGCTGGCGCGCCGGCTCATGGACGCCGGCTGCGACGTGACGGCCGTCGACGCGAGCCCGGAGCTGGTGGCGGCCGCGCGGGCCGCCGGCGTGGAGGCCGCGGTCGGGGACGCCAGGGCGCTCGCCTACGACGAGGAGTTCGACGCCGTCTTCAGCAACGCCGTCCTCCACTGGATCAGGGAGGCCGACACGGTCGTCGCCGGCGTGTACCGCGCGCTGCGCCCGGGCGGGAGGTTCGTCGCGGAGCTGGGAGGGCACGGCAACGTGGGCGCCATCCGCGACGCGCTCGTCGCCGAGCTGGACAGGCGCGGCTACGACGGCGCCGCCCACGACCCGTGGTACTTCCCCACCGCCGAGGACTACGCCGAGCGCCTCGGGCGCGCCGGGTTCGTCGTCGAGCGCGTCGCCCTGGTGCCGCGCCCCACGCCGCTGCCGGCCGGCATGGAGGGGTTCGTCGCGACGTTCGGCGGCAGCTTCGTCTCCGCCCTGCCTCGGGAGGAGCGCACCGGGTACGTGGCCGACGTCTGCGCGCGACTGGAGGGTACGTCGCGCGACGCCGACGGCACCTGGGTCGCCCACTACGTCCGGCTGCGCTTCGCGGCGACGAAGCCCGTCTGACGCGGCGCGTAGGTCGGGGTCGGTGGGCGGGGCGCGCCGCGGCCCGGGTGGGCCACGCGCCGGTCAGGCGTGCCCCGCGTCGGACACGGTGGGCCCTCGTCCGCTCCCGGGGCCGGCTACCTGAGCGTCAGCTCGTAGCGCGCCGCCGCGTCGTGCTCGGGCAGGTCGGACGGGTTGTCGCGCATGAGCACGAGCACGGCCGGCGTGGGGCCGGTCACCTCGAACGCGAGCTCGCCCTCGAACGGCACGAACTCCTCCGTCATCCAGTCGCCGTCGGCGGTCACGAAGCCCCTCGCGAGCTCGGTGCCGTCCTCGGCCAGCAGCGCGACGGGGAACGAGCCCTCGAAGAACCAGACGCCGCGGGCCTCGCCGCGCAGCACCAGGGGGCTCGTAGCCTCGGCCGGCAGCTCGACGCGCACGAACGCTGAGAGGTCGCCCGTGCCTTCTCGCGGCCACACGACCGGCTCTCCGGCGACGACGGCGCTGTCCAGCACGGACCACAGCAGCCGCTCGACGTCGGCCCTGTCGGCGTCGCTGAACTCCTCCACCTGGCCGGGCGGGTAGTTCTCGAAGCGGGTCAGGGCGAGCCTGGTCTCGAGCTCCCAGCACTGGACGCCGTCGTAGAGCCGCAGCACCTCGCCCAGCGTGTAGCTGCCCGCGGCGCCCTCGCCCACGTCCCCGAAGCGCGAGGTGGCCACGGGGCTTCCCGGCCCCTCGTACACGACGCCCGGCTGCAGCCCGGACCAGCCGTCGGGCTGCGCGAGCAGGCACGACGCCGGCGCTCTCAGGTCCTCGCGCCGCGTTACGGCCAGTCCGGCCGAGCGCAGGTTCGTGCCGGCGTATGCCTCCGCCGGCAGGTAGAGGCAGTAGTCGAAGCCCTCGCGGCACGGCGGTGGCGAGGCGTCGGTGAGGAGCTGCTCCGGCGTGACGGCCAGCGACAGCTCGGCCGGGGTGTCGAGGCCGACGCGCCCGCCGGCGAGGACCATGCTGTCGACGTCGCCGGCCGCCAGCGCGGGCGCGGCGAGGCAGGCGAGCACCGCGAGGGCGGCCGCGGCGGTGCGTCCGTGTCGTGGCATGGGCCCATGCTAGGCCGGGCGCAGGAGCGCTGTGACGACTGCCCTTGACGGATGGTCCGGCGGCCATATACTCCGGCCGTGTCCAGAACCAGGTGGTCAGCGAGATCGGTTGCGGTAGCCATGGCGCTCGCGACGCTGGGGTCCTTGGCCGCCGCCCAGGCACCCACGTACTTCGTCAAGGCCGACATCGTCAGGGGCGCTCAGGGGGCCATGGGTCCCGCCTGCGTGCCCAACTCCGTGTTCTTCGGCGGCGAGATGGCCGTGTTCCGCATGGTCGTCTACGACGCCGCCACCGGCGAGGAGCTCTCCTTCGACCAGGTGCAGGAGCGCGGGATCACCGCCTCGGTGGTGATCGAGGGCCTCGAGCCCATCGAGATGTTCTTCCCGCCGCCCATGGAGGGCGGCGAGGGAGAAGGCGCGCCGCCCGCCGAGGCCGAGGGCCCGCCGCCCGGCGCCGACTTCTTCCGCGGCCCCTGGGCGATCCCCGCCGACTTCCCGGCCGGCATGTACGGCTGGACCATCCAGGTCACGGACGCGCAGGGCAACACCGCGGAGTTCGAGCCCATCGGCGCGGCCGCCGGGCTGCCGAGCTTGATCGTCCAGCCTCCGGGCAACTGACCCGCTAGACGGGCGAACCCAACAGGCGAACCCGAGGCGCCGTGTCCGTTACGGGCGCGGCGCTTCTCCTCACGCTTCCGGGAAGGCGCCGCGGTCCGCGCGGCCGTGGGCGCCGAGCACGCCCGGCAGGAAGGACGTCGCAGTGCCCAAGCTCCTAGTCATAGTGACCGCGCTGCTGCTGGGGGTCGCCTCGGCCCAGCCCCAGGGCAGGCTGACCCTCGAGCCCATGGACGGCGTCGTCGGAACCCCGGTGAGCGCCGTCGCGACCGGCCTCACCCCCGGCACCGAGGTCGAGCTCGTGTGGCTGAGCGCCGACGCCGCCTGGAACGTCGGCGACGGGACCTTCCACGGCGTGACCGCCGAGGAGACGCGAACGGTGCTCGCCACCGCCACGGTCGACGACGCCGGCGAGGCGACCTTCGCGTTCGCGGTGCCGGAGGACTACGGCTACGTCCACAACGTCTTCGTCGAGGCGGGCGGCGAGCTCCTGGCGCGCAACGGCTTCACGGTGGCGCCCTCCCTCGAGATCTCGCCCACCTCCGGCCCCGTCGGCACGCCCATCACCGTGACCATGAAGGGCATCGGCTACCGCTTCTGGGAGTCGGTGTGGCACCTGGCGTACGACGGCGCGCACACGGGCTGGGCCTCAGCCATCACCACGCGCGGCACCGCCGTGTTCACGCTGCCGGCCACCGGTGAGGTGGGCCTGCACACGATCCAGGCGATCTCGGGCACGCACCCTGTTCCGTACCTGAACCAGCAGCAGTCGCCGAACTACAAGCCGGCCGTGCCGACGGTGATCAGCGCGCTGTTCGAGGTCACCGAGGGCGAGGCCATCATGCCGCCCGCGCCCGACACGATGACGCTGCCGCGCGCCGGCCCCGTGACGTCCGAGGGCGACGGGCCCGTCCTGAGCCTCGACCACGGCTCGGGCACGGTGGGCAGCCCCGTGCAGGTGACGGGCGCCGGCTTCCCGGCGAACGCCACCGTGGACCTGATGTGGAGCAGCGTCACGGGCAACCGCATCAGCGGGGCAGGCTGGCAGGAGGTCGAACGCGTCCTGCAGCAGGTGCAGACCGACGCGAGCGGCGCGTTCACCGCCACGCTCGCGACGCCGGACGACCTCGGCGGCGGCCACACGCTGCGCGCGGTCGCGGGCGACGCCTCGGCGTCCGTCCGCTACGTGATCACCCCGAGCGTCGCGCTCGTCGAGCCCCAGGTCGTGGCGCCCGGCGGGGACATCACGATCACCATCAAGGGCGTCGGCTGGACCGAGACGGCCAACATCTACACGCTGCTCCTCGACAACGGCTACATCGGCTACGGCTGCGGGTTCAACAGCCAGGGCGACGTCACGATCTTCCTCAAGGCGCCGGGCCGGGAGGGCGTGCACTTCATCGGGCTCTACCCGTCGATCTACCAGGGCGAGGTCGTCTCGCCCGGCGGGCCGACGACGCCCGACGCCAACGCCACCTACCTGCAGCTGCCGATGCTCCACCACGTGGACCACCCGGGCGAGGAGCTTCCCGCCTTCGTGCTGGCGTTCGAGGTGCGCGGGGAGTAGGCCGGCTCAGGCCTCGTCGAGGGGCCTGACCGTCCGCACGCCGTCCTCCAGGAACCCGTGCCGCGCGTAGAACCCGCGCGCGCGGCGGGTGCGAGCAGGCACGAGGACAGGTACGGGTGCGAGCAGGCACGAGGACGGCACGGGTGCCAGCAGGCACGGGGCAGGCACGGGTGCCAGCAGGCGCGGGGACAGGTCTACGTGCGCGCCGTGGCCCGTTTCTGGGCCAAACGGTCCACGGACGGGCCACGCCCGGGGAAGGCATGCCTGCACCGCCGGCCGCACGGGGAGACGCCAGTGACCGGGCGACGCCAGGGACCGGACGGGAGCCCGGGTCGGCGTCACTGCCGTGCGACGCGCGAGCCCGGCACGCGGCCCGGTCCGGCGCCGCTACAGTCCTGGCATGGACCAGCTCCGGTTCGACGGCCCCATCTGGTACTGGAAGGGGCCGGCGCCCCACCACTTCGTGTCAGTGCCCGAGGAGGACTGCGACTACATCCGGGCGGCCGCGCCGCTCGTCACCTACGGCTGGGGGATGATCCCGGCCCGCGTGACGATCGGCGGCACGACGTGGGCGACCGCGCTGTGGCCCAAGGACGGCGGCTACATCGTGCCGGTCCGCGCGGACGTGCGCCGCAAGGAGGGGCTGGAGCTGGGGGACGTAGTGGCCGTCGCTCTGGAGCTGATGACGATGAGCCCGGCCAGGGAGCGGGCCTCGCGCTAGACGCCCGGGCCCGGTAAGCGGCCGAGATCCATCACCGGACCGCGGCGCCCCGGCCCCCGTGCGGCTCGGGGCTCCGGGCGGCGCGGGGCTCCGGCCGCCTCGGGGCTCCGGCCGGCGCGCTCAGCGGGTCACTCCCGCCACATCGCCCAGGTCTCGTCCTCGAGCTTCCGCCTCACGTCCTCGGGGCGGCCGGCCTGCCTCAGCAGGGCCAGGATCTGCCCGCGGTGGTGCGAGTCGTGGACGATGCAGTGCTGGATGAAGTGAGCCGGGTGGGTCTCGTAGACGCCCTCGAAGCCCCGCCCCTCGTTCACTGCGGCCAGCACGGCCTCCTTGACGGCGGCGTCGCCGGCGTCGAAGGCCGCCTGCAGCTCGGCGATGCTCTTCACACCCAGCCACGTCGGCGACGAGTCGTCGATGACGTTGGGCACCTTGGCGGCGTGCTCGGGCGACACGCGGCTGAGCCAGCCCGGCCGGAACTCGACGATGTCGGCGAGATGCTGGCCGACGCTGAAGCCCCCGACGCCATCGCTGTGGTTCAGGTCCTCCATCGTCAGGGTGTCCAGCAGGGCCCGCGTCACGCGGGCGTTGCGGTCGAAGGACTCGAAGACGATCTTCAGTTCTGGCGGGACCTCCACGACGAACCCCTCTCCTGCGGCCACGAACCCGGCCGCACCCGCCCCTCGGTCTGGTGACAGGGGAGTGTAGCAGGCGGGCCCGAGGTCGCACCTCGGACCTCGGGCGGCGTCGCTTGGCCGCGCGGGATCGGCGCGCTACCCTCTCATACGAGGCTCACACGTTCGCGCGAGCCGGACGGAGGCGATGTCATGCGCGCTTACCTGATGGAGTTCATCGGGACGTTCTTCCTGGTCCTCACGATCGGCCTCGTCGTGGCGCAGGGCGTGGCCCTGGCGCCGCTCGCGATCGGCTTCGCCCTCATGGTCATGGTCTACGCCGGCGGCCACGTCTCCGGCGGCCACTACAACCCCGCCGTGAGCCTGGGCGCCGCGCTGCGCGGAGCGTTGCCGACGTCCGAGCTGGTCCCGTACTGGGTCGCTCAGCTCCTGGGCGCGGTGGTCGCCGCCGCCACAGCGAGGTGGGTGGCGGGGGCGTTCACGGTCGCGCCCGGCCCCGACGTCGGCTGGTTGACGGCGGTGGTCGTCGAGGCGCTGTTCACGTTCGCGCTGGTGGCGGTCGTCCTCGCCTCCGCGACCGCGACGGCCACCAAGGGCAACTCCTTCTACGGGCTGGCGATCGGCGGGACCGTCGCCGTGGGCGCTGCGGCGGCAGGCGCGGTCTCGGGCGGCGCGTTCAACCCGGCCGTCGGGGTGGGCGCGGTGCTCGTCGACGCGGTGGCGGGCGGCCCGGCCGGGCACGTGTGGGTCTACCTCGTGGGGCCCCTCCTCGGCGGGGCGCTCGCGGCCGCGGCGTTCCGGTACCTGCACCCGGAGGGCTGAACCGCCGCCGCGTGCCGGCTTAGTCCGTCGGCGTCGCGCTCACGGGCCTGGCACGAAGCTCATGGGCATGTGTGACCTGCTCGGGACGAGTGAGGTGACACACCATGAGGAACGCATCCGTGCTCATCGCGCTGGTCCTAGCCGGCGCCATCGTCTCTACCGCTCTCGCCCAGGCGGACCACCCGAGCTTCGAGGACCTGCGGCTCGAGCTGGTGGCCGAGGGCTTCGTCTCGCCCGTCACCCTGACCAGCCCCCCAGGCGACGACCGGCTGTTCGTCGTCGACCGCCCAGGGATCGTCTACGCGCTCGACCAGCAAGGCCAGCGCGAGGAGGAGCCGTTCCTCGAGATCACCGACAGGGTCGTCGAGCTCGACCCTGGGTACGACGAGCGTGGCCTCCTCGGCTTCGCGTTCCACCCCGACTTCGCGGAGAACGGCCGCGCCTTCGCCTACTACAGCGCGCCGCTGCGTGAGGGCGGGCCCGCGGGCTGGAACCACACGGCGGTCCTCGCCGAGTTCACGCTGGGCGACGACGGCAGGCTCGACCCCGCCTCCGAGCGCGTGCTCCTCGAGGTCGACCAGCCGCAGATGAACCACAACGGCGGCCAGCTCCTGTTCGGCCACGACGGCTTCCTGTACCTGGGGCTCGGCGACGGGGGCGCCGCGAACGACGTCGCCGAGGGCCACCCGCCGCTGGGCAACGGCCAGGACGTGACGACGCTGCTCGGCAGCGTCCTGCGCCTCGACGTCGACTCCGGCGACCCCTACGGCATCCCGGCGGACAACCCGTTCGCGGACGGCGTCGAGCTGCCCGCCGAGCATGAGTGGGCCGGCGACCAGGCCCGCCCCGAGATCTACCTCTGGGGGCTGCGCAACCCCTACCGTTTCAGCGTCGACCGCGAGACCGGCGCGATCCTCATCCCCGACGTGGGCCAGAACCTGTGGGAAGAGGTCAACCACGTGACGGGCCCGGGCAACCTCGGCTGGAACCTGCGCGAGGGCACGTTCGGCTTCGACCCGAACGAGCCTGCCGCGATCATGCAGGAGGGTCCGACCACCGGCCCGTTGGGCGACGAGCTCATCGACCCCGTGCTCGTCTACGCCCACCCGGGCGTCGCCCAGGGCGTCGAGGTCGAGGAGCGCGGCATCTCGGTCTCCGGCGGCTACGTCTACCGCGGCTCGGCGATCCCCGAGCTCGTCGGCTACTACGTCTTCGGCGACTGGAGCCAGTCGTTCGGGGCGCCGGGCGGCAAGCTGTTCGTGGCCTCCACGGAGGAGACGGGCGGCTGGGAGTTCGTGCTCGACCGGCAGCTCGACGAGTTCGTGTTGGCGTTCGGCGAGGACGCGGCCGGCGAGCTGTACGTCCTCACGACCGAGCAGGCCGGTCCACAGGGCGACACCGGCAAGGTCTACCGCATCGTCGCCGGGGAGTGAGCTAAGGGGGCGCAGCTAGGCGCCCGTCGAACCCTAGGGCCGGACGCGGCGTCGCTCCGCGTCCGGCCCTCGCGTGACCGCACACCGTGGGTCTCTCGCGCGGCGCCTGGCGCGACGGCCGCGAACGCGGCCCGCTACCGCGGCCGGTCCTGGCGGTACGGGGCGGGGACGTACTGCACGCTGGGCCGTTGGCTGCGGGGCTGCGGGTAGAGCGCGATGAGGTCGTAGACCTCCTCCGGCATGTCGGTCTCGACCTCGAGGCCGATCGCGCGCGCCTCCTCGACGTCGATCGGGTAGTCGTGCGTCCAGGTGCCGCCGGTCAGCAGGTCGGCCACGCGCTCCACCTTCTCCTCGTCCCAGCCCTTGCGCCGCAGTATCGCCGCGACCGTGCCCTTGACCTGGTTCAGGGCCTTGCGCGCCATGTCGGCGAGGATCATCGTCTCGTCGTCGATCCGGTCGTGGCTCTTCCTCTCGAGGACCGTGAGGATCGAGGCGGCCGGGTACTTGCCCACCTGCGGGTCCACGGGCCCCAGCACCGCGTTCGGGTCGAGGACGATCGCGTCGGCGGCGAGGGCGATCAGCGTGCCGCCCGACATCGCGTAGTGCGGCACGAACACCGTGACCTTCGCGGGGTGCTTGAGCAGCGCCTCGGCGATCTGCTCCGCGGCCAGCACCAACCCGCCCGGCGTGTGGAGGATCAGGTCGATGGGCACGTCGGGGTCGGTGAGGCGGATCGCCCGCAGCACGGCCTCGGAGTCGTCGATCGAGATGTAGCGTGTGATCGGCACCCCGAGCAGGCTCATCGACTCCTGGCGGTGGATCAGCGTGATCGCCCGCGAGCCGCGCCGCTTCTCGAGCCTATCGAGGCGGCGCGCGCGCGTCGCGGCGAGGGCCTGCTGCTGGAAGTAGGGCGTGAGCGTCGAGAAGATGAGGAACAGCCAGAAGAGCTGGAAGAACGCGTCCATGGACCTCCTTCTAGTCGCCCCAACCTTGCCAGTAGGGCGTGCTGCGGTACGGGTGCCTCTGCCTGAGGGAGGGGCCCAAGAGCGCGCCTAGGACGAAGCCGCCCAGGTGCGCCCACCAGGCCGTGCCCGGGACGCCGGCGAGGGCGTACAGGAACTGGATGAGCGCCCAGTAGCCGAGGTAGAGCCCCACCGGCAGCCAGACGAACCGCGGGAAGACGAACCAGAAGAGGCTCAGGACGTACTCGCGGCGGAAGAGCACGAAGTAGGCGCCCAGCACGCCCGAGATCGCGCCAGAGGCGCCCACGACGGGCACCCCGCTGCCGGCGGTGAGCACGCCCTGCACGAACGCCGCGACGACGCCCGCCAGCAGGTAGAGGGAGGCGTAGCGCGCCCAGCCGAGGCGCCCCTCGAGGGCGGGGCCGAACACCCACAGGAACCACATGTTCCCGAGCAGGTGGGCGACGCCGCCGTGCAGGAACATGCTCGTGACGAGCCGGTACGCCTCGGCGACCGGCGCGGCGAAGAACTCGGCGGGCACGAAGCCGTAAGCGAAGACGATCCGCTCGAACCCGACGGGACCGCCGCCCACCTGCCACCAGAACACGAGCACGTTCAGGGCGATCAGCAGCTTCGTGATCGCCGCGGGCCCGTGGTAGCTGATCGAGTCCCTTAGCGGCAGCACGGTCCCTCCGGAGCGACCACGATGGGCCTCAGCCTAGTGCGTGCACGCTCGGTCAAGCGGGCACGCCGGCCCGCCTGGCCGCGTCCTCGATGCGCGCGACGGCCTCCGGGTCGCGGATGGAGAGGTCGGACCCGGCGAGCTCCTCTGGCCTCCCCAGGCACAGCAGGGCGATGAGCCGCGCCGGCACGTGCGGGTCGGCGAGGTCCTCGCGGCGGAGGCGGCTGACCTCGTTGATGCCCGAGGCGCGGATCAGCACCTGCATCTCCGTGTCGACGACGCCGGGCTGGAAGCCGTAGCAGAGGACGCCCGCGCCGGAGAGCTCGAGGTGGACGGAGCGCGTGAGCATAGCCAGCGCCGCCTTCGACGCGCAGTAGGCGCTCCAGCCCTCGCGCGGCGAGTGGGCCGCGCCCGAGCTGACGTTCACGACGACGCCCGACCCGGCGGCGCGCAGGTGCGGCGCCACCGCCCGGACGGCGTAGAAGGGCCCGCAGGCGTTGACCTCGAGGTTCCGCCGCCACGCGTCGGGGTCGCACTCGTCGATCAGCCCTATCGGCTCGATGACGCCGGCGTTGTTCACGAGGACGTCGACGCGCCCGTGGAGCGAGGCGACCTCCGCCACCAACCTATCGACCTCGCGCGCGTCGGCCACGTCGCAGCCGTGGGCGGACGCCGTGCCGCCGGCCGCTACTACCTCTTCCGCCACCGCGAGGCAGGCCTCGCGGTCACGCGACGCCAGCGCGACGGTGACGCCGCGCCTCGCCAGCTCCAGGGCTACCGCGCGACCGATCCCTCGGCTCGCGCCCGTGACGATCCCTACCATGTGCGGCATTATCGGCCCTCCCGCCGCCACGAGGTCGCCCGGGACGAAGCGGCGGCACGCGCGGCGACCCCCCGGGCGGCCGAGGCGACCGCGCCGGCCGTCCTCCCGCACGCGGCTCCCATCGACAGCGCCGATGGACGCCCGGACGGACATCCCCGTCGGCTTT
>Ga0123333_10002670_pt1 | contig 17908 bp, 11 predicted proteins | sample BioC12SIPDNA_3_FD_89957 | JGI IMG/M metagenome (GOLD analysis project Ga0123333, IMG submission 89957) | Anaerobic biogas reactor microbial communites from Washington, USA - Biogas_R2_B C12 SIP DNA | ecosystem: Engineered > Bioreactor > Anaerobic > Unclassified | place: Washington, USA... | reverse complement strand
GTCGCCTGGAAGCCGAACGTGTAGCTCTGCGGACGCGCGATTCGGACCTCCTGGCCGATGATCGAAAGCTCGATGAAGGCCTCGTCTCCGCCCTGCACCACCACGGTCTTGGCCCCGGCGGGATTGACCCAGCCGGCCTCCGACTCGCAGAAGCACAAGAAGCCCTCCGTCTCCGTACAGGCCCAGAGGAATGGCTGGAATGTGTCTTCGTACCGCTTGCCGTCCCAGGCGATGCGCCCCGTTTTGATCATTCCCATCCGCGTGCCGCCGCGCAGGTACTTGACCAGGTCGCTGCGAAGCGGAATGCGAAGGACGAGTTTCCGCACATCGGCCCCCTCAGAGGCCGGCTTCAGGGTGACGGTGGCCACGGTCAAGCCATCGTACTCCATCCACATCGACCAGTCGGCTGCGACGCCCGCGGGGCCGAAATTGCCCGATCCGGCAAACTCGGCCCGGTGTGCGGCCTTGCAAAGCGGCTTCGCTCGGGTAGAAAGCAACTCGCCGGTACCCGCGGATGTGGTCAGCGTCATTGTGACGGGGGCGGCGAGAAGATTTCGTCCCTGGTTGACGGCTTCCTTGAGCAGGGGGCCGTGGAAGGTGTAGGCACGGCCCCAGCACGAGACCTGCGCATCGCCTTGATACTCCAGGGGCGTCCACGGATCGAGCACCTCTTCGGAAATGCCAACCTTCGTGCCGGCCCAGGGCAAGTCGGGGATTTTTAGGGTCTTCACCATCTCCAGCGGACGGGCCAACTCGGCGGACTTGAGCCGGATCGTCACTTCGTAGGTGCCCGCCTCGTAGGCACAGGGGACCGTCAGCATGCTCGTGAGCCGATCCAGTGGGAACGACGCCTCGCTCTTGTCGCCCTTCGGACCGGTCAACGACACTTCGACCGTGGCCTTGCCGGCGGTGATCCGAGGCAGCCACTCGGGATCCACGTTCGATAGATCGGCAATCAGTCGCAACTTCTTGTTCACGGCGTCCGGCAGCCACGTGATGGCGATCGGCTCCTTGACCATGAAACGCATTGCGTAGGAGAGGATATCCTCTCCGGCCATATTCATGGCAATCGACACTAGGCCCTCCTTGACGTCGCTGAGACGCTCTCGAATCTGCACCTGGTTGTTGACGTCGAGCGTTTTCTGAAACACGACGCCGCTTTCCGACGTCACCGAGACGTCCAGTTTGGCGGGGCCGCCGCTGGCGGCCGTGATGCCGATGGTGCCGAGATCCATGGCCGGCGACAGGTCCAAGCGAGCCCCGCGGGTGCTGTCGGTAAAGAGCAAGCGGCCGAGTTTATCGGGCTGCGATAAGAAGCCGCCCTCGATGTAGGCCCAGCCGGTGTAGACGGGCCTGGCGGGCTTGGGACGCGCCCAATCGCGACAGAAGTTGCCCAGCCACGTTTCGCCGGGCTTCGGCGTGGAGACGCCCAGGTCGGCAAAGGGGATGGCCGCCTCGGCTGTCCATTCGTCGGAAGCCACAGCGGTCTTGACGGACATCTTCCCGTTCCAATCCTTCTGCCCGCAGCGGACGTCGTAGACGACTGCCGCCGAGTTGAAGACAAACTGGAAGAAGTCTTTTGGGCTTTGCGGCGCGGGGGTCAGGAATAATTCAAAGGCGTCGTCTTGCCAGACGCTGCCGTCACGCTCGCGGACGTTGCAGGTCAATGCCCCGGGGTTCTTGTCGGAACGCAGGCCGACGTAGAGGTTCTCGCTATCGTAACAGATCGACGCGTACGCCCATTGCCCGTGTGGGTACATCGTGGCGGCGTTGATGGGCAGCGGGACTCGAGAGGCCGTCGACCATGTGTCTTCGTCGAGCCGGCCGTCGATGGTCACGGGGGTCGCAGCCCTCGGCACGACCAGCATGGGTGGGGAAACGTCGCCGCCAACGTCGGCGATGTAGCGTTGAAGGATACGGTCAGCCGACAGCGGGACGCCAAAGACTTCGAAGTCGTCGATCAGCGAGCGGTCCTTGCCGTTGTGAAACGTGCCGTCTCCGAAATGGAAGATCGGCACGAGGTTGAACCGCACATTCTCAAACTTCGGGAAGCGGATGCCTTCGATTTCTTTGCGCTCGCCGAGCCGGCCGTTGACGTAGATGGCCAGGTGCTTCGCGTCCCAGGTGACGTCGATCTTGTGCCACTTCCCCGATTTCCAGTCGGCCGTGCCATTGAACTGGTACAGTTTTGAACCGGGACGTCCGCCGCCGCCCTGGCTTACCACGACGCGCGCCGCGCCGGCCGAATTCGGGCTGTCGACGTACATCACGAAGGGTATGCCGTTCTCGCTGCCGGAAACTTGAAAGAACTTCTTGAAGCGGCCTTCGGTGTCGTTCCAGTTGTGGGGCCTGGCCCAAAAGGAAATCGTGCCGGCCGACAGGTTGAGGTTGCCTTGGACCTCGTAGGAGCACTCTTCGTCGTCACCGAGCAGCAGGGCCGTTCTCTTGTTGAAGCCTTCCTTGGCTGTCAGGCCCAAATCGCGCGTCAACGACGACTTGGGGTTGCCCGCGGCAACCTGGGCGTTGGCCGTCAGATCGTCGAAGGTAACGCGGAAGAGCAAATCGGGTTCCTGGGCCGCCACGGGCAAAGGCATCGAGAAGACCGCGAGCAGTAGCAAGGAGCGTATGCACGGAAATTGCATGATTTGGTGCATTGTCATCACCGCCGTTGTCTTAGCAGAATCTCAGACTGAAAGTGCGGTAGCGCGAGGAAAGGGGAGGGAAGGGTTTTCAGTTTTCAGTTTTCAGTGTTCGATGAAAGGGCGATGGGATCATTTGCCGCTGGCATTACTTCTTCGGTGAATCCAGGGGCTGCCACTCGCGGACGCTTTTGATCACGCGAATGCGATCGCCTTTGCCCAGCTTCTCATACACCTGTCGAGTCCATTGGTAGGCTTTGGGCATGGCGCCGACGAAGGTGATTGGCCGGGGATACACCAGCGCCAGGTTCTCCGGCAGGTCTCCGATACGCAAGATGCCTAGGAATTCGGGCGTTTGGGGGTCTTCGTGGCTTTCCGGCGGATCGGCAAGGATGACTTCGCTGACCTGTCGATCGAGGATCGCGGCATAAACAGCCAACGGCGCCGTCACGCCCTGGCCGAACAGCGCCAACGGGCCGGTCGATGCCTCCGTTCGCATCACCGCGATGCCGGCCAGCAGGTCGTGGACCTGCCGTTCGGGCAACGTGTGACCCAGAAGCGGATAAGCGCGCCGCAGCGTCCACAAGTAGCCCGGCCCCACCGAAGTCGCCCCGGTATTGCGAACTTCCACACCCGCCGTGGCGAACTCGGCGGCGATGCCCGGCCGCGACGAACCGCCGCCCGCGAACGTGCTGCGGGCGTCGGGCTGGATGGAGAACGCCACGGTCGGTATCGGCCAAGGGGCATCTTGCGGCATCGTGGTTCTGACCGCCAAGGTCAACCCATCGCTGGTTTCGAATGCGTAGGTCGCCAAGCTGATGCCACTCTTAGGGCTGCCGTCGGCGCGGCACTCTTTCAAGCGGGGATTCTGGACCGCCGGGATATTGCGAAAGGTCAGTTCGCGCAGTCGGCGGATGGCGGACTGCTGGTGCGTCTGCCATTGGGCCTCGTCGGTTACCGTGGGCGGCTGCGGACGTTTCACCAGCAGGGTATCGATCTGCCGCATCCGATCGTTTTCCGGCAACTTCCCGGCGAAGACGAGCAGGTTTTCTTCCGGCTCGACGAAGTCGGTCACGTCGTCTTCGACCGGCGTCGGATCGCCTTTGAGGTGCTTGTTGAACCAGGTGAAAATAGCGTTGCGGAGCTTGGGCGTGTAGCCGTGGGGCGTGAGGTCTTCGACCAGGTCGAACCGATCCGATTGGCCCAGGGCGGCGTATTGATGGCGGATGCGATGGGCCACGTCGCGATACCCGTAGGGCCGCCATAAGACGTCCTCGCTGCCCGAGGCGATCAGAAACGCCCGCGGGGCGATCAGCGCGCCGAGGTCGGGCCAGCACCAGCGATAATAGTTGATCCAGAAGGCACAATCGCAGTGCCCGTCGGTGGCGCGGTCCACGACCACGTGCTCGATGCTGCCGCTTTGGCATACCGGCACGACGACCTTCACGCGTTCGTCGGCCGCTCCCAGGCACCAGGAGATCACGCCGCCGCCGCTTAGGCCGGTCACTCCCATCCGCTCGGGGTCCACATCGTCGCGGGTTTGGAGATAGTCGAGCGCCCGCATGGCGTTCCAGACCTCCGTGCCCGCCGGCGTGTAGCCCCGGCTGGGCCAATCCCAGCGCTCTTCGCGATAGGTTCCGTGGTGCAATCCCTGGGACTCGCCCAACTGGATCGGGTCCAACACCAAGGCGACGTACCCATGCTGTCCGAACCAACGAGGATTGGCCTGGTACGTCGGGCTGACCTTGCCTTTCGTGTGGCCACACAGGTAGAGCACGGCAGGCAGCCGCCCAGCAACCTTGGCCGGACGATAGAGGTTTCCGATCACGTACGCCCCGGGGATGCACTGAAAATGGACTTTTTCCACTACGTAGTCCCCGCGGTCGAGCACGCCGGTGACGGTCGCCTCCAGCGGCGTCCGCTCGGGCATCGGCGAGAGCCCCAGCATCTCGCGCCACATCTCGCGCCGCCGCGCGACGGTGGCCTCCCATTGGTTCGGCGGCAACGGCACGGCAAGCGACGCGCTGGATACCTGCCGCGACTCTTCGCAAGCGCACTCGTACGGGGTGGCGGCCAGGCCGAGCGATGCGAGAGCGAAGACGCCCAAGCAGCCCAGGCAGGAGAGGATTTCAAGACGTTCTTTGTGTGGCATGACGGTAAGCCTCGTGTAAGGTGACTATACTTCCTTGGTCCGGCCCGGTTGCGGCGCCGGGTAGATGCCGTCGTCGCCCGGTTGGATCGGGGCGGGGGTGTCGAAGTTGAGGTTGTCGATCGCGGGCAAGTACTCGAAGGTGGAGGCCATCGCCTCGTCCCAAGTGATCATGGCGCCGGTGTGCGTGGCCATCCGGCCCATCAGCGTCGCCAGGTTGGCCTCGCCCGCGCGGCGGGCTTCGTTGTGCGGCCGGTTTTGGCGGATGGCGTCGAGCAGAACCTGCCACTCCTCGCGGTACGGGCTGGGCTCCTGCCCCTCGTATTTCCAGACCAGGTCGGCGTCGACCATGTTCTGGCTCTTGTAGATCCGCGGGTCGGGCGTGGCGAGGTTCGTCATGATGACGGCCGACCCTTTCGATCCGTGGGCGTAGTCGGAGTAGGTCTGCCAGCAGTTGGTCATGTGGCGGGAGAAAGCGAAGAGCTTGGCGCCGTCGGCAAAGGTGTACTCGACCGTGTAGTGGTCGAAGAGATTGCCGGCCTCGGGGTAACAGCGGCCGCCCATGCCCTGGGCGGAGACGGGCCAGGCGTTTTTGACCCAGCAAGCCACGTCGACGTTGTGGCAATGCCAGTCGATGAAGAAACCGCCGGTGACCCAATTGAAGCTGGCCTTGTACCGGATTTGGAATTCCATTTCACTCATGCCGGCAGGCTTCTTGGGGCAGTGGACCGGCCCGTGAACGCGATAGATCCTGAGAGTATGGACGTCGCCGATCTCGCCGTCGTAGATCCGCTGGACGACGGCCTGGCGGGCCTTGGAATGACGCCACATGAAGCCGCAAGCGACCTTGAGACCCTGCTTCTCCGACTTCTCGGCCGCGGCCAGCAGGCGACGCGTGCCAGGGGCGTCGACGGCGAACGACTTTTCCATGAAGACGTTCACCCCCTTCTCCACCGCGTACTCGAAGTGCAGCGGCCGGAAGACCGAGGGGGTGGTCAAGAGAACCACGTCGCCGGGCCGGAGGCAATCGATCGCTTTTCGGTAGGCATCGAAGCCGACGAAGGAGCGGTCCGGCGTCACGTCGATCTGGTCGGCGAATTGCTTGCCGAGATTCTTCAGGCTCCCCTGGATGCGGTCTTCATAAATGTCGGCCATGGCGTAGAGCTTTACTGGCCCGCCGGTGCAGGAAAAGGCGTCGGCCACGGCGCCGCTGCCGCGGGCGCCTGTCCCGACCAGGGCCAGCCGGATCGTGTTGTCCTCTGCCGCATGGCAGGGCGGGATCGCCACGCCGGCCATCGCCGAGGCGGCCAGTGTCCTGCCGGAAAGTTCGAGAAACTTTCGCCGCGATTGGGATGCTGAAGTTATCTGGAAACCGCTATCGCTCATCACAGGCTCCTTTGAAAAGACAAACGGCGTCGGCGTAAGGCCGCCGCCATTGTAACTCGACCGGCAGCCCGTGTGCCAGCGGCGCGGGGCAGGTTGGCGATACGGCGGTTCAATAGTCCGGCAAGGGCTGTGTTCACGAGGCGGCTTTGTTTCCAACAACTGAATTCGCCCGGTAATTCACTGTGGCGATTTTTCAATTGAGGGCGACAGATACCGGGCATCGCGAACCCCGCGGCTCCGGGGATATGCATCGCAGACGTTGCTTCCGGTCCAGACGCAGTGGGCTCGAAAACAGGGATGTGTTACGGAACCATCGGCCCTTCGCCTCTGGTCAGGGAAGCGATGTTGGCACTACGAGCGGCTGCGGATACACTTGATTTGCATCCGCTGGGGTCAGCCCGCAAGGTCTGCATGTGAGAAATCGGAGCTGATGGCAAAGGGTAATTGCATCGAACGAGGTGCTGGACGCGGACCGGCAGACTTGAGAAGATGAATAGGTATCCAGACGAGCCTGGTTGTTCCTGCCTTTTCAGCAACTGCGAAGGTCTGCGTGTGAAGACTGCCGGACTCTATGAGAGGTTGCTTTGGGGATTGCTCGTCCTCACGGCGTGCGGTGCAGCCCTGGCCGACGATCCTGCCCGCCGTCAGGACGCCGCGTACCTCGGTCCCTCCGCAATTGCCGTATCGCCTGATGGGCGGATGCTGTTCGTCACCCTGTCCGATGCAAGGCAGTTGGCCATCGTCGACCTGCCGGATGCCGGCGAGAGCCGATTCGTCCGGACACCAGCCGAGCCGACCGGACTGGCGCTCAGCCACGATGGCCGGCGGGTCTATGTCACCTGTGCCGCTGCGGCCAGTTCCGTGCTGGAGATCGACGCGGCCTCCGGCGAAATCACGGCGACATTCCCCGCCGGCCACACCGCCACGGCCCCGACGCTCTCTCCCGACGGCAAACGCCTGTATATCTGCAATCGCCACGACCACAACGTCTCGCTGATCGACCTGGAACGCCGCAAGGAGATCGCCCGCGTGCCCGCGGTGCGGGAACCGGTCGCCGCTGCGATCTCGCCCGACGGCGGCGAACTCTGGGTGGCCAATCTTCTGGCGGCAGGCCCCGCTAACCGCTATGGGGTCATTGCGGCGGCCGCCGTAGTCACTGTGGTTGATACCCACACGTTTCAGACGGCCCAGGTTCGGCTGATCACCGGCGCCACCAGCGCGAGAGGAATCACATTCACTCCGGACGGCAAGTACGCCCTGCTCGTCCACATCCTTGCCCGCTATCACTTGCCCACAAAACAGGTCGATGGAGGCTGGATGAACGCCAACGCGCTGACCGTGATCGACGCCAGCCGGCGCGAGGTGCTCAACACCGTACTGCTCGACGACTTCTGGCAGGGAGCGGCCAATCCGTGGGCGGTCGCCTGCACGGCGGACGGCCGCTGGATCTGCGTCTCCCACGCGGGAACGCACGAGATGAGCGTGATCGATGGCTCGGCGCTCTTGACGACGCTCCAGCAACTGCCCATCCGGGCTTTCTCCAATGCTGCCTTCTTCGATGGAACTTCGTACGGCTCTTATTCAACCTCGACCGGCGAGGACGTCGCCAACGTGCCCGGCTTTCTTGCGGGAGACCGGCGGCGCGTGAAGTTGCCGGGGGTGGGACCGCGGGGCCTGGCGCTATGCGGATCGCAGGTCTACGTGGCGGAATATTTCACCGACACCATCGCGGCTGTGACCCTGGCGGCTGAAGACGACGCCGCGCTGCGAAGCCTTCCGCTGGGCCCCAAGCCGCAATGGAGCGAACTCCGCCTCGGCGAAATGCTGTTTCACGACGGCCGCGTTTGTCTCCACGGCTGGCAGAGTTGCGCAAGCTGTCATCCCGACGCCCGCGCCGACGCACTGAATTGGGATCTGCTCAACGATGGAGAGGGCAATCCCAAGAATACCAAGTCCTTGCTCTTGTCTCACCCGACCCCGCCGAGCATGGCCTCCGGCATTCGGCCGACGGCGGAAGCCGCGGTCCGCTCCGGCATCGAACACATCCTGATGTCAAAGCGGCCCGAGGCCGACGCCGCGGCGATCGACACCTGGCTCAGATCGCTGCGGCCCTTGCCGAGCCCCTATCTGGTTCACGGGCGGCTCAGTCCGGCGGCCGAACGAGGACGGCAGCTCTTCGAAAGCGACCGGGGCGGTTGTGCCGGGTGCCATCCGGCCCCGCTCTACACCGATCTCGGCGCGTACGACGTCGGCACTCGGGGTGAGTCGGACGAGCGGTCCACGTTCGACACGCCGACGCTGGTCGAAGTCTGGCGGACCTCGCCGTACCTGCACGACGGGCGCTACGCGACGATCGAGCAGTTGCTCACCGAAGGCAAGCACGGCCGCGCGGACAAGCTCAGCGCCGAAGAACTTGGCGATCTCGTCCAATTCGTCTTGTCGCTGTAACAGACGGCGGCGCCACGATCCGGCGAGGCGTGAACGTCACCGAGGAAAACGGCCACTTCGTGTCGGCCCGCACATCGCGCTAGAAAAGTTGGTCCCGGTTTTCGTAGATCTTTTCGATGGCGTCCGCGGTCTCCTCCATGTCTTGCCGGGTGCCCAAGAGCAAGTTCTGGCTCAAGAGGATAGTCTCTTTGCAGAGCGCGTCGTTCGCTGGGCAGTGATTCTCTTGCCGGCAGTGATCGAGCTGCGCCTTGGAATACATCCTCTGGAAGTTGCGGGAGTTCAACACGTTCTCAAAGAACGGCTGGCGATTCAAGGCATCGTAGCCTCCGCCGCAAGGCACTCCCTCTGCGCGAAGCGCGGCCATGAACCGCTCGCGGGTCACGCCGCCGAACTGCTCGGGGTTGATGCGGAAAGGATAGCGGTGATAGGAAGCCAGGGTCGCGCCATCGTTCAGGCGATGCAGAACGATTCCGGGGATCTCCCGGATTCGCGCGCTGAGGTACTGCGCGTTTTCCCAGCGGCGCTGCGTTTGTCCTTCCAGACGCTTCATCTGGGCCAGCAGGATGGCCGCTTGATACTCCGTCAGCCGGCTCTTCACACCCAGGCGGACAACGCCTTTTTGGCCCGGATCCGGCTCGTTGCAGGCGCTGCCGAAGTTGTGGTAGGAATAGGCGCGGTTCACCACGGCGTCGTCGTCGCCCACCAGGGCCCCGCCTTCCCCGCACGCAAGGTGCTTGGAATTCTGGAAGCTGAAGCAGCCCAAATCGCCCCAGGTACCGCACTTCTTGCCGCCGATCTCCGAAAGCCACGCCTGGCAGGCGTCTTCGACGACGAGCAGGTTGTGCTTCTTGGCGATCGCGACGATCTTCTTCATGTCGACCGGCAGCCCGTAGATGTGAACCGGCAGGATCGCCCGGGTGTTCGGCGTGATTTTCGCTTCCAGCAGGTCCGGATTGACTAGCCAGGTCGCCGGATCGGTGTCGACCATGATGGGCAGCGCACCGGCGGCGAAGATGCAGTTCACGGAGGCGATAAACGTGTAGGGGTTGACAAGCACTTCGTCCCCCACCCCGATCTCCAGCGCGCTGAGCGCGGTCACCAAGGCCATGGTGCCGTTGGTTGTCGCCAGGCATCGCTTGGCGCCGACGAGCGCAGCGTACTGGCGTTCGAACTCCGCCACCACCTTGGACCGCGACCACACGCCGCTGCGGAGTACCGCCAGAACCTGCTCTTCATCGGTCTGCTGGTTCCAGATTGGCCAAGAGGGAGACTTCCGGGTTCGCGCCGGCTTGCCTCCCCGGATTGCCAGCGAACTCTTGCCCGGGGACGAGGCCGCGACGGGAATCGCTTGCGAAACGGCTGTGGCCAGGGCGCCGGCGGACGCCGCGGCGATGAACTGTCGCCGAGTGGCGGATGGTTGAGTCATGTCTTAGTCCTTTCATAAACGGGCAATGTCGGCCTCCACTTATTCTGGTCACCCAATATCAATCGGCGCTTCCACCGGCACGAGGTCGGTGGCGGCGGTCAGCATTCCACGAATTGCGAAAACTGATTCAGGACTCGCCGCGCAGATACCCTGCGCTGGACTGGAAATACTTGCGGCGGCGCGAGTCGGCGGCCTCGGGCGCTTCGGCCTGCTGTTTCTTCAGGTCCGCCAGATTCGCCTGGCAGTAGCGGCAGCCGACCACGTCGAGATGGAACGCGATGTAATCAATGCGTTCTGCCGGCAGCGCGCCGAGCAGAAAGCTGCCCAGTTGTTCCCGCGACGGGCAACTCAAACGATGGCGCCGCCAGATGGCGCCGAGACTGTGTACGCCTGCGTCGCGCCGCGCATTGATCTCCGCCAGCCGGCGGACGAGATCCGGCTGATTGCGAAGCGCCAGTTCGATCCTCGCCATCTCTTCCGGCGCCAGGGCTTCGTCGAGATAGCCTTCCAGGTCGGACGGTCGGATGGTCGGAGGCATGGTGAGGATTCTCTGCGGCTGGTCTAGTCGTACAGTTCCGGAAAGACTTCATCCGGGAGTTGCTGGTGTCGGACGGCGTTGCGAAGCCGGGCGAGAAACTCGAACTTGTGGTTGGCCACCGCCTGCTCCGATAATGCGAGCCGAACGGCCACGTCCTTGTTGGCCCAGCCTCGCACAAATAGCAGTTCCACGCACTGCACCTTTTGCCAGTCGCCCCGCTGACGCCAGTGCTCGAGCTGCTCGCCGATCGCCGCCACCAAAGCGTCTTCCTCAAAGCGGCGTCGCTCGCCGCTGCGGAGAATGCTGCTGGCCGGACGCGACCTGCCCGCCGGCTCCCAACTGCTGGGATTGCTCCCGTCCGGGATCAAGGGGAGCGTGGGGCGGCGGCCCTCGCGGCGGAGATGGTCGGTAAGTTTATGGGCGGCGATCGAGAAGAGGTAACCCTCCAGGGCCCTCCTCGCGTCGTAGTTCGGCAAACTGGTCAAGAACCCGATAAACGCCTCCTGCACGACGTCTTCGGCGGCTGCCCGGTTCTTCGTCCGCTTCTCGACAAAGGCCAGCAGCCGGCCTTCAAATCGCGCGATCAGTTCGTTCCATGCGTCGGCGTCGCCCGCGCGGATGCGGCGGACCAGAAGGCTGTCGGCCTGGTTGGGAGCGGGCATGAGCGAGTGGTCGGTTGTTGCGATCGGGAAACGCGACGCCGGCGATAAGCCAGCCCCCAGATTATCGCGCGGAGGCCGGCGTGGCAACCGTTGAACTACCCCAGCACCGCCAGCCCGGCCAATACGAAGAAGGCCATTGCCAGTCCCGTTACGAACCGCAGCCGCTTGCGATATGCCCCGCCCGTGGAAAGATCGGTCTTCAAATAGGCCCAGCAGGCGGAAAGGATGAGAAGCAGCATCGTGCCCAGCGTGCCCAAGGTCCAGAGCTTGCGATGAATCACCGCCCGCCGCCAGGCATCGTTAAGCGCGTCGTTCACGCTGCGGTCGAAGCCGAGGAGAACGTGGAGGCGGACCATGGGGATCTGCTTGGAAGGACTGACGCTCACCTGGCGCGTCTCCAGCCATTGCTCCCGCACAACGTTCTCGCGGAGATAATCCCGTGAAAGTGCGACGCGGCCGGCTGCTTTGGGACCAAGGTACTGCCGTGCGTACTCGTCCACCGCGGCATCAATCGCGGCGGGCAACTCCCGCTCGCACTCCTCGCGCGTCGCGTAAGGACCGGCCGAAATCGCCATGCGAAAAGTCCCATCGATCTGCTCGGCAGACGCGTCCACCCAAGCCGGTTGATCCGGATTGGGCGGTCGGCGGGGCGCGACGGTCTCATCGGTCTTCTCCGCCGTCAGCGCCACGCCATCGTCCGCGGCGGCGGGCGGATTGCCCTCCGCCACGGTCTTCAGCATCGCCTTGGACAGCGCGCGAAACAGCCGCCCGAAGCCGTGCTCGCCGTCTTCGGCGGTGCCCTGGTCGGCGGGAGGAGCAACTTCGGCGGTTGCCACGGTCCCCGCCGCGGTTTGTTGCGCGGTGTGCTCCACGGCGAGGTCATCGATGATCGCGGTCTCATTGCGGATCGCGGTTCGCTGCCAGCCGGCCAAGACCGCCATCGCTACCAGAACCACGACCGGCACCATTACCAACGTCTTGACGGCAGCACGAAAACGCTCGCTGCTGAAGACCACCAATGCCAGCAGAACAACGCCGAGCACGCTCGCCAGAATGAAGCCGAAGACAATCAACCACGAGACCGCCATCATCTTACCGCATCCTTCCGTTGGACAGACGGAGTTTAGTATGGACCCAGGGGCTGGCCAACTGGACCGACGCCGAGATCGCCCCGGCGGCCATCATCAGCCACGGCTGCGGAAAGACCCACATCGCGGCCACCAGCCATGCGACCACCACCGAGACAACCATCGCGCCGAGACTCATCCGTGTCGTTCGCAACGGGTCCGCTTGCCGCCACCAGCGAATCAGCACGAAAAGCGTTCCAAAGCAGGCGAGGTAGGCCATCACCAGCGGTTGGCCGGCACGGTAAAAGCTGGGCGGCAACTGATAACTGTGCGGTTGGGCGAACTTGGGATCGTACGGCAGTCGCACGTCGAGGTACTCGGCTGTCAGGTAGGCGAGGGCGCCCAACCCCAGGCCGATCACCATCAGCACGAAGCGGCGGACCATCGCGTCCCCCTCAAGCCCCTCCCAAAACTTCGCCGGAATCATCACCGCCCATGTCCCGGCGATGCTCACCACCAGCAGCCAGGCATACTGTTCCGGCCGTGGCTCCGCCGAACGGAAACTGTTGAGAATGATCATCACCAGGCACATCGTCATCGCCGTCAGCGCGCCGCCGACCATCGAACCAAACAGCTCCGTCGTTCGCTCGCGCGGCGACCTCGCCGGCAGCGCCGCCGCCGCCGGCTCGTTCCATCGCCGCCGCCGAACCGCTGCGTGGGGTCGGTCCGCGTGGTGTCGCCAGTCCTCGGCCCGCTGTCGCGGACCGGCGGGCGGGAAGTGCGCTTCGGTGGGGCAGTTGCTGCCGGGAACCGGTGGAGGCGAGGACCGCGCCCGCAAGGGGACTCGCCGCGGATTAAGGGTCAGCACGATCTCGCGGGTGAGCCAGTAGCAGGCATAGAGGATCAAGAGCACGACGACCAGCGGAAGCCAGGCGCCGCTGGTCGACAGCAGCACGAAGAGACCGCAGACCAAAAGGACGAGCTTCGTCGGCGTGTTGAGCCTCGACCGGTTGTAGTTGTCCAGCAGTCGCCGCCACACTTGGCGGACAGCTTTCCCAATTGGCTCCGCCTCTTCATCGACGGCCTCGGCGGCAACGTACTGGGCGCCGCCCGCGCCGCGCCGGCCCGGTATCCCATGCGGCAACGGCCTGGCGTCGACGTGCGTGCGGACCGGTTCGGGCAAGGCGTCGAGCATCTCGCCGACCGAGCGGAATCGCTTGCCCGGATCCTTGTCCAGTGCCTTGGCCACCACGCTCCGGTACGGCTCGTCGAGACGGGAGACATCCGGCGCCGCCGTGAGGTGCTTCATCAATACCTCGCCGACGCTTTCACCCTCGAACGGCACGTGGCCGGTGAGCATTTCGTAGAGGATCACCCCCAACGCATAGATGTCGATTTCCTTGCCGTAGCGGCCGTTGGCCACTTCCGGAGCCATGTAGTGGATGGTGCCGATGCTCTCGGTCTGCCCGCTACGGCGACTGCACGAAATGAACTTCGACAGGCCGTAGTCGCCGATCTTGACCAGTCCTTCGTCAGAGAAAATGTTCCCCGGCTTCAGATCCCGATGGACGATGCCGTGGTCGTGCAAATAGGCCACACCGGCGACGATGCCGTGAAACCACGCCAGCGCCTCGTCCACCGGCACGCCGTCGGGATGCGAGGAAATCACCGCTTCCAGGCAACGGCCGCCGACGTACTCCATCACCACCCAGTTATCGCCGCGCGCGTCCTGGCGGATGTCGAAAACGGCAACCAGGTCGGGATGTTTGAGGTTGAGGCACTGACGAATGCCCCGCAACTCGACGTCCAGATTGCGGCGAATCAGCTTCAGCGCCACCTCCTTGCCTGCGTCGCTGGTGGCATAGTAAACTTCCCCGAATCCGCCGTGACCGACGCCGCGCTTGATGGTAAAACCCTCCAGCGGGCGCGAACCGCTGGGATAGGTGAAGCGCACAGGCGATGATCCCGCCGCGGCAGCCACGTTCCCGCCGGCAGGACGCTGAGATTCGGCTTGCTCCTCGTTGGATTCCACGGCAACCACCGGTTGTCTCATCGGACCACTCCTGGCGACCGCCGCAGGTTACACCCCACGGCGGCTGCCTTCCATTCTATCGCAAACGGGAGATTTGTCGTTATAGCCCCCACATCGGCTGGCGGTTGCAGCCAGAATAAACGCGTGCGACATCTTGACATTGCATACAACGACTCTAAAACGCCTCCAAACTCATGCAGAATTTCTCGCCAACGATCCGGGAACTAAAGCCAACCGGTCCCCGGTCCGTATATTGCGAGCCATCGATCTCGAGCCACCCTCGGGTGCGACACTGCAAGCGGTCTCCGTGACGAAAAAGAACCACCTCATTCGGCCAATTCCCGCAGACCACGTGGCTCTGCGGCCGGGGCCCCAACACACACGAATCCGCCATCAGCAGCACCCCGTCGACCGAGGGCTGGGTGCGGTGCGAGCTGAGAAAATCGAGCCGCGCCGTGGCGCTCAGCGCGTGGGGCCGACGGAACGACAGTTTCACGGCACTGCCCAACTGGACGACGCTCCCGTCGGCCAGCATCGCCGACTGGCGAACCGCCCGCCCGTTGACCCACACCGGCCGAAACGCCTCGATCAAGTAACCTTCGCCGTCGCGTGAGATCTTGGCATGGCGTCCGGAAATATCCCCAAGTATGGGGATGTCGACTTTGCTCTGCGAGATCGGCTGCCCCAGGACGACCTCGTCTCGCATCGAGACCAGGTAGCCTCCCACGGCGTCGATCCAGAGGAGGAACTGATTGGTCATTGGTCGTTGGTCGTTGGTCATTGGTCATTGGTGCGGCCGAGCAGAGTCTGTGGGCTGGTAGGCCGCAGCGTGACACAAGATCCCGCCGGCAGGCGGGATCTACGGCAGCCCGGCTGCTTTGAAGCAGCCGGGCTGCTGACTGCGTTCGATCTTAGCCTTTCCGGTTGCTTGGGACCGCCTGACCAGCCAGGCCGGTTGCATCGCCAGGGCTCTCGAAGTACTCGGTCACCTGCTCGACGATATTCGCGGGTGCAACCTGATCGAGGGGGATTTCGTCGTGGAATGTGCCCTCGGCGTTGACCATCCGCTCGGCTACGTCGAGCCGCGTCCGCAGGTCGGAGACCAACTGTTTGACTCGGCCAAGCTGGCTATCGTCGAAGTTGTAGTCGCTGGTGCTCTGAGCCGCGGCCACCATTTGGAGCCGGGCCTCCAGGTTTTCCACCTCGACCTGCAACTGTCGCTTCGAGGCCAGCATCCCTTCCAGTTTCTGCCTCGCCGCGTCCAGGCTCCTCTGCCGCGCCTGATGGATCTCCTGCAAGCTGGCCACGGTGGCCTCCGCCGTCTTGTACCGCTCGAAACGACTCGCCAGGTCGGTCTTCACCTGCTCGGGCGAATAGCTGCGGCCCGCATAAACAAAGCGCGGCTGATTCGAACTGAGATCCGTCTTCAAACGCATCAGTTCGGTCTTGTCCTGCGCGAGGTTCGCCGCCGCATCGGCAATCTGTCGCTCGAGTCGTTCGACTTCCACCTCTTCCTTGGCGATCACATGCATGTTCTTGCGGATCTCCGGCACGATATCGTGGATCATCCGCCTCGCCCGCTCGATCTCGAATTCCAGCGGAACACTGTCCTTCACGGAGTCCTTGATATAGCCGGTCGAAGTGGTCACATAACTGACCGCATCGCGACCGAAAAACAACAATCCCAACAAAAGCGACACACCACCACCGATAATTGCTTTCTTGATCATTTTCGTTTCCTCCGAAAGTCAGCTACAATGGGCCACGAAGGGTTATTCGCGGCCGAGCATCGCTTCTTCAAGAAATTTCCGAATTTTCTGCCAACCAAAACGAGTACACCGATCCGTGTCCGGGCACTTGGGCCGACTTGTCGCCGCGATTCACGCCACCCCACCCCGAGTTGTGCTTGTTCTGACGGGCGGGGGAAGCAACGCGCTGGCCGATCTTCTCGCCGTCCCGGGCGCTTCTCGGACTGTGCTGGAAGCCGTCGTCCCTTATTCCGAGGGGGCAATGATTGATTTCCTCGGCGGGCGTCCCGATCGGTTCTGTTCCCCCCAGACTGCCAGGGCGATGGCGATGGCGGCCTTCCACCGGGCTCTCCGCTACGGTGGGGGGAACGACGCAAACGCCGGGATCTCCTGTACAGCCAGTTTGGCCACCGATCGCCCGAAACGTGGCGATCACCGAGCGCACCTCGCATTGCAGACCGCCACCACGACGGTAACCTGGTCGCTCCAACTCGCCAAGCAACGCCGAACCCGCTTGGAAGAGGAACGGCTGGTGAGCCGGCTGGCGCTGAACGCGGTGGCCGATGCATGCGAAATCCAAGACCATTTGGAATTGAACCTCTACGAAGACGAACGCTTGGAACGTACCGCGGTAGACGCCCAGCCGGCGTGGCGGGAATTGCTCCTCGGTTCGATCGAACGGGTGCGCCAGGGCGACAGCGCGGCGGCTGGCGCCGCAGCGCCGCCCGTGGTGTTTCCCGGGGCGTTTAACCCTCTACACGCCGGCCACCGCGGCATGGCTTGCATCGCCGAGGAGATTATGGCGGCGCCGGTCGCCTTCGAGATTTCGATTATCAATGTCGACAAACCGCCGCTGGACTACTTCGAAATCGACGCACGGACTCGCCAGTTCACTGCCGATCGCGCCTTATGGCTGACGCGTTCGTCCACCTTCGAGGAAAAGTCGCGACTCTTTCCCGCCGCGACGTTCGTTGTGGGCAGCGATACCCTCGCTCGCATTGGAAATCCTCGCTACTACGGCAACGACTCGACCGCCTGCCGGCTGGCCATCGAGCGGATCGCCGACCGCGGCTGCCACTTCCTCGTCTTCGGGCGGTATTTGGACGGCCGCTACGTTCACGTCTCCGATCTCGACCTGCCCGAGCGCTTGCGTTCGATCTGTCGGGAAGTTCCCGAGCAGCGGTTCCGCGAGGACATCTCTTCCGCGGCGATCCGTCGGCAGACCGTCCCTCGCGCTGGCAACGCCAAGCATCCTCGACTAGGATAGGCGATGGGCAACGATCCTCAAGAGTGGAAGTGATGAAGCTCCAACGGCTGGGACCGTATCGCATTCTTCGCACGCTCGGCCGCGGCGGCATGGGGACGGTCTACGAAGGGATCAATGAAGAAACGAACGAATCGGCCGCCGTCAAGAGCCTCTCTCCGGCCTTGTCGCAGGAAGAGGATTTCCGGCAGCGGTTCGAGATCGAGATCGAGACCCTCCGCAAGCTCCGCCACCCCAATATCGTCCGTCTCTTCGGTTTTGGGGAGCAGGATGGCCAATTGTACTATGCCATGGAACTGGTCGACGGCCAGAGCCTCGAGGAGGAACTCAAGCAGGGGCGTCGCTTCAATTGGCGCGAGGTCACGGTGATCGGCATCGAAATGTGCCGTGCCCTTCGCCACGCCCACGATCGCGGCATCATCCATCGCGACATCAAGCCGGCCAACCTGCTGCTGGATCGCAGCGGGCAGGTGAAACTTTCCGATTTCGGCATCGCCCGGCTGTTCGGCATTACGCGGCTGACGGCGGTCGGAAACGTGCTGGGCACGG
>Ga0123333_10002667_pt1 | contig 17917 bp, 17 predicted proteins | sample BioC12SIPDNA_3_FD_89957 | JGI IMG/M metagenome (GOLD analysis project Ga0123333, IMG submission 89957) | Anaerobic biogas reactor microbial communites from Washington, USA - Biogas_R2_B C12 SIP DNA | ecosystem: Engineered > Bioreactor > Anaerobic > Unclassified | place: Washington, USA... | reverse complement strand
AGCGCGGCGGCCGTCGAACAGGCCGGGCTGGCGGAGCGCATGTCGCACATCAGCACCGGCGGCGGGGCATCGCTCGAATTCCTGGAAGGCAAACCGTTTAAGACGATTGAAGTGCTCGACGATGCCTGAAGGTGAGCGACGCAGTCCGCGCATGACAACCATTCGCATCGCTCCGTCGGTGCTGAGTGCCGATTTCGGCTACCTGGCGGAGCAGATCGCGGTAGTCGAGCGCGCCGGGGCCGACCTGCTCCACTTGGACATCATGGATGGGCACTTCGTGCCGAATCTGTCGCTGGGCGTGCCGGTGGTCGCCAGCATCCGGCGGCACACGGGCATGTTTCTCGACGCTCATTTAATGATCACCGACCCGGGCCGGTATGCGCCGGCGTTCGTCAAGGCCGGTGCGGACAGCATCACGTTTCATATTGAAGTTGCTGAGCGGCCGCGCGAGCTGATTAAGCAGATTCGTGACTTAGGCGTGAAAGTTGGCGTGTCGCTGAATCCTGGCACGCCGGCCGAGCGAATATTCGACATTCTCGACTTGGTGGACCTCGTGCTGGTTATGACAGTCTGGCCGGGATTTGGCGGGCAGGAGTTCATGCGCGAGTGTCTACCGAAGATTGAGGCCATTGCGGCGCGGCTGAACGCGAATCAATGGCTTCAAGTGGATGGGGGCGTGGATAATAAGACGGCCCCGTTGGTTGTGGCCGCCGGCGCAGACACGCTGGTGGCGGGCTCGGCGATCTTTGGGCATGCTGACCCGGGGTCGGCGGTAGTTGAATTGCGACGTGCGGCGCAGGCATCCACACGGTCTGGTACGGAAACGCGGTTATGAAAGTCGTCCTGATTCCCTGTGCCGCAACGGAGTGGCGGGAGGAAGGTCGCCTGTTGGGACGCGTGGAGTTGTCCCCCTGCACGGATGCACGGCAGGAATGCGAAGAATGGGCCGCCGAGCTGCAAGCCGCCGGCCTGGCACAGATTTACCATGGTCCGGATGAGCTGTCGCACGAGACCGCGCGTTGGCTGGCACGCTGGCTGACGGTGCCGGCGAAGCGCGCCGACCAACTGGCGGAAGTGGATTTGGGCTTGTGGGCGGGCCTGACGGATCAGCAGCTCAAGTCGCGCTTTGCGTCGGCACATCGCGAGCTGCGCGAAGCGCCGCTGAATGTGAACCCGCCGGAGGGTGAGAACCTGGGCGACGCCGAAGAGCGCTTGCGGGCGTTCGTGAAGAAGCAACTGAAGCGCAACGGCAAAGCCGCCGTGGGCCTGGTGCTGCGGCCGCTGTCGTTCGCGGTGCTTTGGCGGAGCCTGGCGGGGCAGCAAGCGCCGGAGGTTTGGGAAGGGATGCGGCACTGGCCGCGCCCGGTGGTTATTGATTGTTCATCGGAGCAGCCGGTATTCTCTGGTGACTGATTTGGGTTCGCGATATGGGCCGGTCGCGGCGTGGGGGCGAGTGGCCAAAGAAACGCACGGGCTGAGACGGCCCGGGCCAGCTTGGAGGGCGTATGGGCGAGTCGCCGATTCCTGTGCGGCGTAACGTGGATGTGCCGGAGGGGTTGTGGATTCGCTGCGTCAAATGCGGAGCGATGGTCTACCGGCGGATTCTCGAAGAAGAGCTGCGGGTATGCCCGGAGTGCGACTATCACTATCGCATCGACGCGCGTACGCGCCTGCAACAGCTCAATGACCCCGGCACATTTGAGGAGGTTCTGCCCGATCTGGAATCCACCGATCCGCTCCAGTTCACCGACCGCATCGGCTACAAGGATCGGCTTGAGGAGGCCAAAGCCGCCTCGAACGAACGCGAGGCGATTATCGTCGGCAAGGGCTTCATCAAAGGCCGCCCGGTGATCATGGGCGTTATGAATCCCGATTTCATCATGGGCTCCATGGGGGCGGTGGTGGGCGAAAAGGTGGCCGCGGCCGCCGAGCGGGCGATCGAAGAGGAGCTGCCGCTGATCATGGTGACCTGCAGCGGGGGGGCGCGCATGATGGAGGGCATGGTTTCGCTGGTGCAGATGGCCAAGACGTCGGCGGCCATTGCCAAGCTGGATGCGGCGGGCGGGCTGTACGTGGTGGTGATGACGGATCCGACGACGGCCGGCGTGGCGGCCAGCTTCGCGTTTCTGGGCGACGTTACGTTGGCGGAGCCCGGGGCGCAGATCGGTTTCGCCGGGCCGCGCGTGATCAAGAACACGATCAAGGCCGAGCTGCCGGAGGGCTTCCAGACGGCGGAGTTCATGCTCGAACACGGTTTCGTAGACCGGATCGTGCACCGCAAGGACCTGCGGAGCGAAATCGCGAGGGTGATTGATTACTGCAATAAGTGAGAGCGGCGCCGGCGCGAGGGCGGAATCGGCGGGTCAGCGCAGGCGGCGCGAGCGCGGAAGAGCAGAGCCGGGGCGTGTCGCCCCGGTGTATTACCAGTACTCCTTCACCCGCGTGCCGCGTGTGCCGCTGCTCTTGAACAGCGTTCTTCCCGTTTCTCCCTTGGCCTGAGGCCCTGATGCTGCCGTCCTGGTTCCTGGAAAAGCTGCTCGACCCGCTAGGCCTGTTCGGTCTAGCGGCGCAGTCGTGCTTCATGCTGCGTTTCGTCGTGCAGTGGTTCGTTTCCGAACGCCGCGGGCGCAGTTACGTCCCGGTCGCGTTCTGGTACCTGAGCCTGGTGGGCGGGGCGATGACCTTCATCTACGCGGTGCTGCGCCAAGACCCGGTGTTTGCACTGGCTCAGGCGCTAGGGCTGGCGATCTACACGCGCAACCTGGTGCTGATCTACCGCCGCCGCTCGCGAACCGCCACCCGCCACCTGCGCTCCGACGCCGAACTGGCGCGCGCCGGCGCAGGCGCAATGCCGAACGCTGATTGAGGCGAGGCAGTGAGGAGAGGCGTGCGGGCGCGGCCGCCAGGAATGCAAAGCGTGAATGAGAGCAGATCTGCGGAGGGGCGAGGAGTTGGCGCGACCGTCGGTACGGCGGCAGGCGGCGCGCTCAGGCCCCATTTCTTCGGGCGAGAAAATACTGCTTCAGGCGGGCGTACCTGAGCGCGAGCTTGGTATTTCCCTCGGCCATAAAACGCTTGTGCCCAGAATCAACGAATTCGAGCGCTTGGGCGATTTGCGCCTGTCGATCGACGGCGCTGGTGAAATCACAGAAGCCTCTTCCGAGGTAATCCACGATTGGCATGCCATCCTCGTCGATGGAAATGAACGAGTGGCACAGCCTTGCCACTTCACGCCTGCACGGTGAGTCGCGATCGCTCGCAGGGAGCTCGGCTTGGTCCTGTAGATATTCCGTGACGCCGTTGCCGAGCACGACGCGGGGATGATCAGCGACCTTAGACTCCAGGTAGTACGCGCGCCGAAGCACAGGGCCATAAATTTCGCCGGGGAAGAACTCTGTGCCGACGCCAACTTCAATCCCGCCACGAAATGGCACTCCGCTCGCAAGCGACGCAAGAAGAGTGCAGCCAGTGGCCACCAGTGCATTGAAAACCCCAGCAAGAGTAAGTTCTCCTGCGGCGTTACGAAGTGGCGAGTACGTAATCGTCGTGTCCCGGAAACACTGGCGTTTTACTTCGACGGTCATAAGAGGCTCGAACTGGCCTGCTGCGTGAGCGCTTCGGGCAAAGTCTTCAAATAGTTTCCGAAAGTGATCTATCGGTATGAGCGCCTTATCGGCTGCGGCAATGAAACGAGCTTTCTCCGGCTCCTCGTCGGGGATGCGGTTGAGGGCATCCAGTTCCTCACCCTGGTTTAGGAAATCGATCAGGGCCACCACATAGTTTTGAAACACGGCTTGTGACATTGATCTCCCTTCCGCACGGCACAGTCGACGGGGTCATGGCGGCTCTTGGTGACTATCAAGCGGCCCTCGAGACCGCCGTTCTACGGTCCTTCATACAAGAAGCCCTCGCCCACGCTGCGCTTCAAATCGGCGAGGTACGCGTCGAGTGCCAGGGCGCATCGCCCGGGCACCGCTACCGTGGCAGGCGAAAGTACCACTTGCAGCATAATGTCGCAGTCAAGTACAGGCTGAAAAAATCGCGCTGTTGCGTCCTGGCCGTGTATGCCCAGGAACTGCCGGATGATTCGTTCGAGGCAGATCACTCGGCCGGCGACGGCGTCTCGGATGTCAATAAGGCGCGGGTCGCTGGCGAGGGCGCGCATGGCACGTTTGTCGTTGGACGCCAGCAAGTACAGCGGATGCTCGACCAGGAGTCCGTAAAGCAGCACCTCCCCACCGTCAACCTGTGGATTGTTGCTCAGGCGGGCCATCAGCTCTGCGTCTGGCTGATTGGTGATCGGGTGTATCAAAGGGCAATTGGCGCTGGCGCGCGCCAACAAAGCCGGTGCGTACCTCTTCTGGAGCGACTTTGATTTCTGGATCATGTAGGGCAACGAAGGGAGGCGCAAGACCTGCTCGCGAGCGAAGCCGAGTTGCTGAACGGCGCGCTCAAGAACCCCCGCGCCCGAAAGCCGCAAAAAGGCATCATTGTCAATAAGCAGGCGCTGGTCGGGCATTGGAACAGTCCGCCGCTTAAGCCGCGCCGGCCAAGGCCGCGAAGCGTTCAACCACCTCGGGCAGATCCGCGGGGAGCCGGCGTTTCAGGGCGGACCCCAGGATGGCGCGGGCGCCCCGATGCATCTGCATGAGCTTGAGGGCGTTTTGGGCAACGGGCATGCGCTTGGCCGTCAAGCCATAGACGAGCGCGATCGTTCCTGCGTCTACTCGTTGCGATTGCTGCGTTTGCCTGGCCGCCGCAACCAGTTTCTCCGCCGTCATTCCGTACACAGCTTTGAGCTGCGGTTCGGGGTGGCCGGTCAGTAGCAGAAGGGCAAAGCGGTCGGCTTCCTCCTCAGTGCCCTCATCCTCCAGTTTTGCGAAGTCGATGTCCGCCAGGCCGTCCTGGCCGACCTGCACGTGACCTAACATGATGTGGCCCAACTCGTGGGCCAGGTGAAAGGCCAGCCACGGCGGGCTATCTGATGCCGACGCCAGCACGTCGACCGGGCGTGCGTCAGAGAACAGCGCCAGTCCGCTGAATTTTTTGGAAGCCGTTGGCAAGGCGGACAGATGGAGAATGGCGACTCCGGCGGACCAAGCGAATTCCACGAGAGCGCCGAGGTCAACAACGGGGTTGGTCTTCAGCAGGGCGGCACGAATGACCAGAGGGTCCCGCTGAGGGGTAAAGGGCGGCAAATTCTGCAGAAAAGGAACTATCGTTGTGGCCGCCTGCTGGGCGAGGACTATCGCCGGTGCCACCTCGTCCGGCTTGGTGGACCTAAGACGCTTCAGGCGAACATCGCCCACCAGCGGTCGTTCTAACTTTGCCTGGGGATCCCGCAGCGTTTGAATAGGAAGGCCGAGCATGCGCGAGATGGCAATCTCAGCCAGCGCCCGGTTAGCCGGGTTCTGAGCGAGCGAGTCTTCCCACCAGTCCGGCAAAACCCAATTGCGCACGAACTCTGCGTCATATCCGGCAGCCCTGAGCCGGCTGTATAGGCTTTTCATCTCTGCTGGTGCAGTGGCTGCGAAGGCGGTTCTCCTACTGGCCATGGTCATTATAGCTCCGAAACCGCCGGATTCGAGGCGCAAAGGCGTTGATCGCCAGTGCTGGGCGTCGTTGAGCGGCCGTCGTGGAAAAGTGACAGTGCGACTACGTTAGTCGCCAGCAGCGGCCGTCGTTAAGTATTCCCCGCGATCCAGCGTTCGAGGTTCTCGCGCGCTATTGAATCTCGGAATTGCTGCGGCGGGTGCTTCATTGTGACGGCCGAGATTTCGACCAGTGGGCCGCCGATGCCGCGGTCCAGGGCCAGCTTTGCACAGCGGATGGCGTCGACGGCCATGCCGCCGCTATTGGGCGAATCCTCCACGCTGAGTCGCAATTCCAGGTTCATGGGCACGTCGCCGAAGCCCAGGTACTCCATCCGCAGGAAGCAGACCTTGTTGTCCTTTTGCCAAGGGACGTAATCGGACGGGCCGACGTGGATATTGATCGGCTCCAGCGGCGTATCAAGCTGCGACTGTACGGACTCGGTTTTCGAAATCCGCTTCGACTTCAGCCGCGATTGCGAAAGCATGTTGAGGAAATCGGTATTTCCTCCGGTATTGAGCTGATAGGTGCGCGCTAGCTTCACGCCGCGGTCGCACATCAGGCGCGCCAGGGCGCGGTGCAGGATCGTGGCCCCGAACTGGCTCTTGATGTCGTCGCCCACGACCGGGATGTGGCGGCGACGGAACTCGTCCGCCCACTCCGGGTGTGAGGCGATGAACACCGGGATGCAGTTCACCATGGCCGCGCCGGCGTCGAGGCATGCGCGGGCGTAGTGGCGGGCGGCATCTTCGGAACCGACCGGCATGTAGCAGATCAGCACGTCGGTGCGTGACTCGCGCAGCACGCGCGCCACGTCGCAAGGCTCAGCATCGGCCACCCGAAAGGCCTGGTCTTCCGGGTACTCGCTCATGTGAGCGGCGACGCCGTCCAGCACCGGCCCCATCTGAACCGTCACGCCGTAGGCCGGAAGCTCAGGCTGGAAGACCGTGGTGCAGTTCGGCGGCGCGAACACGGCCTTTTCCAGCGGCTGCCCGACCTTGCGGCGGTCTATGTCGAAGGCCGCAACCGGTTGCAGGTCGCCGATCTCATAGCCGCCGATCTTGGGGTGAACCAAGCCGGCGGTCTCGTTGCTTCGCGAATGCTTGTAGTACTCAATGCCTTGCAGGAGCGAACTGGCGCAGTTGCCAACACCCGCAATAGCGACTCTTATCTTGCCCATCTACGCCTCCTTGCGGTCGCGCGATGCAGCAACACAACATCGATGAATACCGCGCACGCAAAATTCTACCGCCCGACCTATAGCTCGCAAGCGGTTGGGGCAAGCTGCGGTGCGATATTGCGGCCTGTGAAGACCCGGCAAGGTTTGCCGGAGTCGGCCGGCGCCGGGCGCGTTTTGTGGGGGACCGGCCGTTTGCGGGCGGTAGCGGGCGGTTTTTGTCGCCCGTACAATTCCGGGCAATCGGCCGGGCGGTGTCTGTTTTCCGAGCTTGCGCTGCGCCGGCGAGAAGGGAGTCTGCCAAGCATGAGTCGCACGGTTTTTGTCCTGTTTTCCGGAATGGTGGCTTTCTTCGGGGCACGTGCTCAGGCGAACGACCTGGAGGCCGTGCAGAAGGCAATACAGGAGGCTTGGGGTCGTCACAGCTCCATGACCGCCCGCATGCGCATAGAGTCGCACCGCGCATATGAAGACGCCGTGAACGAGGGACGTGGCGAAGGTCTCGTTGAGGTGCTGCGCAAGGGCTCGGCGTACCTGCAGCGCAAGGACCTGCACACGGAAATGAGGCGGACCGCGGCTGATCCCCAGGAATCCGTTTTTATGCCGCTCGACGTCACCATCATTATGGATGGCGAAAACGAGCACGAGTATCTAATTCGCGGCAGCGGCGACCAGAGATTCTACGCCAAGGTGCCGTTCAACCCCGCCATTTCGGTCGTGCCGCAGATGTTAATTGAATTTCTGGGCCGGTCGGCCGAACTCAAAGCGCTGCCCGAACAGACGATCGACGACCAGAAGGTCTGGGTAATCGAGGCTGTCAGGAGTGAACCCAACCCGAAGACCAAAACGCTACGGACGGTGCTGTACTTCCTCCAGGACTCCGGGGCACTGCGGAGACAAGAGGAATACGATGCGGCGGGCGTCAAGCTCGAGACGATCGACCACACCGATTTTCAATTCGATGTAGAGCTGGATCCGCAACGTTTCGTGCTCGATCTGCCGCCGGGCGCGAGATTGATCGACAAAACCCAGAAGCGAACTCCGACGACCGGCCCGGCGACACAGCCCGGTGAGGCGGCCAGTGAGCCGACATGGTCGTCACCCGTACGCGGATATTTGGGCGCTCCGGCTTCGCAACCGAGTACGCCGGTTCCGTCTAGGGCTCCGTCCACGGCGCCGGCCGCGCCGGTTCGGCCCGACCGGACGTAAATCCGCGCTATGACGCGGCAGCTACGTATGAACGCCTTCTCGGCCTGATCAGGTAGATTTCGTCGCCCGGCATTCGCCTGCCGGCTGGCTTTGGAACAGAACGGGAGAATCGATGCTCATTTCGGCAGTCACAATAGCCTTTCTCTTTCTCGCGGCGCCCGGGAATCAGCAAGAGCTGACGAAAGAGCAGCTCGAAGAATTGCCGAGCTACTTCGGGTTCGGCCCAATGCAGATTTACAAGCTTGATCCGGAAATCGCGCTGCTCGAATTGGCTGATCTGAACCAGGACGGCCGCACGGACGTTGCTCTGTGGAACCCGCACAAGAGCCGTTTTGAGCTGTTTTACCAGCCCGATCCGGACAAGCCGCCGGCCGCCGACGTGGAGCAGCTTGATCGCAACGAGATTGCGAGCCGCGGCGACCTGCAGCGCGAGCACGTAGCGGTGCCGTACCGGGTGGCGAGCATGAAGATCGCCGACGTAACCGGCGACGGGCGGCCGGATCTGATTTTCTTCGGCGAGCCGCGCGAACTGGTGATCCTGCCGGGCAAGGCGGGGGGCGGGTTCGAGGCGCCCGACGCAGTACGGGCCCCGGAGGGCGAGCCGCGCAACAGCTTCGTGCAGACCGGCGACTTCAATCATGATGGGCGAACCGACGTCGCGCTGCTCGGAGGGGAGGTGCTGCACATTTTCTACCAGAAGGCCGGCGGGGGTTTGGATAAGCCGGTGCGCCTGGTACATGGGCTGCGACAGCCGCTGCTGATGCTGACCGCCGACCTTAACGGCGATGGTCGAGACGATCTGGCCATCGGCCTGGACGACGACCAGTATGGGCTGTGCGTTTATCTTCAGGACGAGGGTGGCGGCTTCAGCGCATTGCGGCGCATCAAAGTGCCGCGTTTGCGAAGCATGACTTTCGCCGACGGCCCGCAGGGCTCGGATTTGTTCTCGGTCGAGGCCGTCACGGGGCATCTGAAAGAGTACCGCTGGCAGGTGCAGGAGGATTCAGCCGGCACGCCCGACTGGCCGCAGCGGCTCTATTCATACCCGATCAAGATGGAGGGCAAACGCGTTCCGCTGGCCGTGGGTGACCTGACCGGCGACGGCCTACCGGATTGCGTAACCGCGGACTCGGGCGGGTCGCAATTGGTCTTTCTGCCCGGTACGCAAGAGGGGTTCGGGGCGGGCAAAGCGTTTCCCGGCCTGGTGAAAACGGTGGACTTGCAGATCGCCGACATCGATGGCGACGGCCGGGCGGAGTTGCTCAGCGTCAGCCGGGCGGAGCGCACGCTTGGCGTATCGCATTTTGCGGACGGTCGTCTGACGTTCCCCAAGCCGCTGCCGATCAAGGGGGAGCCGCTGGTGGCCGCGGTGGGAACGCTGAAGGCCGGCAGCGGCGAGCCCGTGCTGGCATACGTGGCGCGCGAACGGCCGGGTGAGCAGCAGGCCGCGGAGAACGAGGAAGCCGAATCTGAAGAGGAGCAGGAAAGCGCGCCGGTCGCTATCCGGTTGACCAAGCCCGGGACGGGCGAGGAGGTGCAGCGGATTGCGTGCGAGCTGGAGGATGACCCCAGCGGGCTGCGCTTCGTCGACGTGAACCACGACGGACTGAACGATCTTCTGCTGTTCACGCGTTTCGCCATGCTGCAAACGTTTCTGCAGGATTCGCGCGGGCGTTTCGCACCGCTGGTGGGACGGGAAGCGCGTTCGGGGCTGGTGCGCGATGCGCGGCCCGAGGCGTTCTGTGCCGTCGATGTAAACGAGGATAATCAGCCGGAGGTGATACTGTCTCAGAAGAACCTGGCGCGGGCGCTGGTCGTTGAGGAGGGGCGTTGGAACGTGGTTGACCAGTACAACGCCGACAGCAGCGGCGCGGAGATCACCGGCCTGACGGCTTTGCCGGGGGAAGCGGGCAGCCCGACGCTGGTACTGTATGACCGCAAGGGCCGGAACCTGCTGGTGCTGAAAAGGGGCTCGGACAAGACGTATTCGGTCGTGCAGACCATGCCGGTCGGCGACTATGACGTGAGCGCCATGACCACGCTTGCCATAGGCCGGCAAGGGCGTCCGGGGGTCGTGCTGGCGGATTCGGAGAAGCTGGCGCTGTTCCGCCCGGACGAGTCGGCCCCGACGCTGGTGGCGCAACATTCGTATGAGACTGATGTCAAGGACGGCTGGCTGGGCGACGCGGCTATCGGCGATCTAAACCACGACGGCATCCGCGATGCGTTGGTAATCGACATGCGCAAGGCGTCGTTGGACATCCTGACCGAGGCGCCGGACGGCAAACTGGTGCGGGCGTCGCGTTTTCAGGTTTTCCAGGGGAAGCGTTTCTCGAGTGATCCGAACCAGATGGGCGAACCGCGCGAGGTGCGGATCGGCGACGTCACGGGTGACGGCATCGCGGACGTAGTTTTGCTGGTGCACGATCGGCTGATTGTGTACCCGGGGCAGTGAGGCGGGCGAGAGCGTTCAGACTCTTTGCCGGGTCGGTGCGTCGAAGCGCCATAGCCCGGCCTCGCGCGGTGCGGCAAAAGCTTCTTCTATCTCCAGGCGTGTCGGACGGCGGTCAATGTCCGCCGGTCTCTGCCGGGCGGCGCCGCCGGCACGGACCGGTGCGTAGGCGGGGGTGTACTGCGCCATAATGTTTACGTATGTGTCCGGTGAAATCTCGGTGGCCAGCCAGCGGAAGATGGCCCGGCTTTCCGCGACTTGCCCGGGCATCACCAAGTGCCGCACCAACACGCCGCGGCAGGCCAGGCCGTCGGGCCCGAATTTGAGCACGCCGACCTGCCGGTGCATTTCGCGGATGGCCTCGCGGGCCCGCTCGGGATAGTCGCCCGCGGCCGTGAGCTGCTGCGCGGTGTCTGCGCTCCAGAATTTGAAGTCGGGCATGTAGATGTCGATCAGGCCGTCCATTAGGCGCAGAGTATCCACCGAGTCGTAGGCGCTGGTGTTGTAGACGACCGGCAGGCGCAGGCCGCGTTGGATGGCCAGCGCGAGGGCTTCGATGAGCTGCGGTGCGACGTGCGTGGGTGTGACCAGGTTGATGTTATGGCAGCCTTCGCCTTGCAGCGCGAGCATTAAATCGGCGAGCTTGGCGGCATCCATTTCCTGCCCGCTGGGCCGGTGCGAAATATCCCAGTTTTGGCAGAAGATGCAGCCCAGGTTGCACATTGAGAAGAAGATCGTCCCGCTGCCGCGCCAGCCGCGCAGGCAATCTTCCTCGCCGTGGTGCGCGAAGGCGGATGAAACGATGGCGTGTCGGCCGGTCCGGCAGAAGCCGGTTTCGCCCGATAGCCGGTCGACGCGGCAATCACGCGGGCAGCATCGGCAACAGCGCAGTTTTTCGAGCGCGGCCGCGACGCGCCGGCCGAGCCCCGCGCGGAGCTGTGGCGCGAGGTAAGCGGGCTGCGCAGCGGCAACGACGAATTGGCTTTGTCTTGCAGGTGTCATCCCGTCTGATTCTATCAATCGCGTCAGGTTGAGCGGTAAGACTAAGGCAATTGCAGCAGCATATGCTTGACTGAGGGCGCGGGGCATTTATATTTGTTATTGATAATCGATTATCAGGTATCGCGGATGCGCGCTCGTTCCCACATTACTTGCCTGCTGCTGCTCGCTATTGGTCCGACGCTGGTCGTGCCAGTTGAGAAGTGGCACCATCATGAACATGGCGCGCAGGAACGTGAGGCGTGCGAGCTGTGCATAGCCGCCGCGGGCGCCGTGCCGAACATTCAGCCGGCGCCCTCTCTGCCGCCGCCGGATTTCGTGCTTTTCAACGCGGTGTGGCCCGAATTCTCGGCGGGGGTGCTCGTGCCGGCGCTTGTTCTGGCGCGCGGGCCTCCCTAAGTCATTTCTCCGGCAACGCACTGTTTGCTTGTGCTGCTCAGGGCCCCAGAAGCGGGCCTGCAGCAACGTTTTTGTCCAACAATGAATCACGAAAACCTGCCTTGCGCTGGTGCTGCGGCGCGGCAGCCTGGTCTTGCTGTGGGGCCGCCGCTGCCGACTGAGTGCCGGTAGGCAGCCATTTGTGGAGGCCTTTCCATGCATAGGGAATCGTCCGCCGGACGCGCGCCTGCGCAGCCCGCGGCATTTACGCTTATTGAATTGTTGGTAGTAGTGGCAGTGGCGGCTTTGCTGATGTCAATTCTCTTGCCGGCGCTGCACACAGCTCGTGAGCAGGGCAAAGCCGTCGTCTGCGAAAGCAACCTGCGCATGCTGTCCATCGCCGTTTACATGTATGCCGAGGACAATGGCGGTTGGTTCCCCGAGTGGGGCCATTGTCATGACGGCGGCGCGGTTCGGGCCGAGTATTCGTGGCTCAAAACGATGGGGCCGCAGTATGGGCAGGTATCCAAGCTGCTGCGCTGCCCGGCCGATTGCAGTTCGCTCTGGAACGCCGCCGTTCCCCACGCGACGGCGGCTGAGGCCAGCGAGGTCCGCCAGACGAGCTACGGCACCAATTACTACGTGACCACCGGCGGCGTGGACAATCCCTTATATGAGCGGGACGGGCACGGTTACAACCGGCTCGATTGGATCCGCCAGCCGTGCAACACGATCTTCTTCAGCGAACTAGCAGAGACTGGCGAACACGCCGTCTCAGACCACGTTCATGTGGAGGACTGGGCCGCCCATTACCCCAATGAGCGGGAGGAGGCGGCCAAGGAAGTCGCCCTTGGCCGGCACCGCGGCAAAGAAGGGTATGGCTTCATCGACGGGCACGCAGTATTGCTGCCCTTCGAAAGGACGTTCCAGATTCAACGTATTGACGAGAGCACTTTTGAAATCGAGTGGTTCTTCAATAAGTACGACCCGACAATCGCGCGCTGAGCGCTGGAAGCAAGGCGCTTGCATACGTGAACGGCGGATATGCCGACCTCGTGGAGGTTGCTTGAGCGGGCGGGGCTTAGGGCCCCAATTCGAGTTCGGCCACCTTAGCGCGCATCTGCGCGAGTCGGTCCGGCATTTCCGCGGACAGGTCGCGCTCTTCGCCTGCGTCGGTGGAAAGGTCGAATAGCCGTTCCCAACCAATGTCGGCTGCGATGTACTTGAACCCGCCCAGACGCAGCGACTTGAGCGACGTGTTATAGGCGGACATGTCGACGCGTGGCTGGTTGGAGCGCCAGTACTTGTTGATCAGCGTGGCGGGGCGGGCGTATTCGGCCAGCAGTGGGCGGTCCGCGGCGGGTGCGGCTAGCAGTTTGCGCAGGCTGCGGCCCGGCAGCGTCTCGGACGGCGGTGGGAGGCCTGCGACGTCCAAGATGGTCGGCAGGATGTCGATCAGTCCGGCCGGCGCCGGTGTTTGCAGGCCAGCGGGAAAAACAGGCGGGAAGCGGACAATCAGCGGCACGTCCAGCACTGGTTCGTAAAGACTGAATTCGTGTCCGGTGAAACCGTGCTCGCCGAGCTGTTCACCGTGGTCGGCGGTGATGATCAGCACTGTGTTCTCTAACTGGCCGGTGCCACGCAAGTAGTCGAGCACGCGTGCGACCTGCGCGTCCTGAGCCAAAATCTCGGCTGCATAAACGCGCCGCACCTCCTGCAAGTCGGCGGGCGAGAGCTGGTCGAGGCGGCCGAGAAAGCGCTCGGCTTCGGCGATTGAGAAGGCGGTGCGCGGCTTGGCGTCAGGTACGGGCGGCAGGCGGTTCAGCGCTTCGGGGGCGGGCGTGTAGGGCAGGTGAGCGTCCAGGTAGTTGATGAACAGGAAGAACGGCCGCTGGTCCGCGGCGCGCTGGCGCAGCCATTCGATGGCTTGCGTGCTGGCCTTGGGCGAGTCGTTCTCGTTCGGCTGGCTGTCCGCATAGACTTCGAAGTACTGCTCGAATCCCTGTTTGAAGCCCAAGGTGTGCGTCAGCCAGGGGTTGCACGTGACGCCCGCGGTGGCGTAGCCGTGGGCTTGCAAGCGTTCGGCCAACGTGGTGAACGAGTCAGCCAGCTTGAAGTGCTCATGGTCGGCGTAGTGCCGGTGCGGGTGGAGGCCGGTGAAGAGCGTGGCGTGCGACGGGACGGTCCAGGGCGCGGCGGAGAAGGCGTTGGTGAAGCGCGTGCCCTCGGCGGCGATGGCATCGACGCTGGGCGTCAGGGGCACGCCCTGCCAGTGCGCGCCGACGCAATCGTCGCGAACGGTGTCGAGCACGATTAAGACCACGTTCGGCGGGGTCTTGGCGGGCCGCGCGCGAAGCGCCGCGGTCAGCGCTGCGGCCAGAGCCAGTACGAGGACCAGGCCGCCCGCGAGATAGAACTTCGTTCTGTTTCGAGGCGTTTTGGATGCTTTTCGTTGCCGCATGCTACACGCCCCAAGTTTGCTCACCAGAGCCCATGTTAGGGGGCAGGCGGCAAGCGGGCCAGAGGGGAGGCAGGCATTCGCGAGCCCCTGGGCGAATGTGCATGGTGACGAGGCCCGTACGTCCGGATAGCATCGGCGGCTTAACGGTTTGGAGGCAGGTCATGAGCAGTCGTCCGGACCTGGAATCGCCGGAGCGCGGCGAGCAGCGGGACGGGGAAGGCGCCATTCGCAGTACCGCCTTTGGAACACTGCTGGCCGGGGCCGTCTGCCTGTACTTTGGGTTTGTCTGGGCGGCTGATGCGCCGCTTTCTGCCAGTCCCGAAGCCGAGCAGATGTGGTACCTCGTAGATCGCGTCTTCCGGTGGTGGTTTCGAGTAGTCGGCGTGGGGTTCCTGGCGGCCGCCGGCTTGTCCGCACTTGGGAAGCGTACGGGAGCGTTGTTGAGTACGGCGGCTGAGGCCGGCTTCTCGCTGCTCATGTTCGCCCTGCTCGTCGATGGCGTTGCGGAATCGGTTGCGATGGGTGGTTTCGATGCGACGGTGATCCTGTTCGCAATATTGCTCCTGGTCGGTCTCAGCGCTACCCGGCACTCGTGGCGCATCTTCAAGGCGACCGGCACGGGCGGCGAGGTGAGAGCAGATTGACACAGATGCTGGATTTCGATCGTTACAGTCGGCAGGTTCCCTTTCCGGGTCTGGGAGAAGCCGGTCAGCGGCGCCTGGCCGAGGCCCGCGTACTGCTCGTAGGCTGCGGCGGGTTGGGATCGGTGCAGGCGACTCTGCTGGTGCGGGCAGGCCTCGGCTGGCTGCGCATTGTGGATTGCGACGCGGTCGAAGTGCAGAACCTGCACCGGCAGATACTTTATGACGAGCAGGACGCCGGCCGGCCCAAGGCGGAGGTTGCGGCTGCCAAGTTACGGCAGGCCAATTCCGGAGTAGAGGTTGAGAGCGTTGTGGCGCGTTTTGCGGCGGCCAACGCGGAAGAGCTGGCGCGTGGGGCGGACTTGATTCTGGACGGGACTGATAACGCGGCGACGCGCTTTGTCATTAACGATGTGGCGGTGAAGCACGGCCTGCCTTGGATATACGGGGCGTGCGTGGGCGCGGAAGGGCGCATGCTGCCGATTATCCCGCATCGGACGGCGTGCTTGCGTTGTATCTGGGATGAACCGCCGGCGCATCCGACGTGTGCGACCGTTGGAGTGCTCGGGCCGATGGTTGCGATGGTCGCCAGCTTCCAGGCGCTGGCGGCGATGCAGGTTTTGATCAGTCGCGTTGATGATTTGGATACGCGGATGCTGGTCATTGACGGTTGGTCATGGCGGATGCAGCGAGTTGACGTCAAGGCGGCGCTGGAGCGGGGTGATTGCCGGTGTTGCAAACAAGGTGCGTATGAATATTTGACATAAGGGGCATTTTCGGGGGCGATACCGGCAACAGTTCGGGGCGATGCGGCGACTTCCGGGGCGGTACGCCGCGGCTCTGCTACACGAGCCGGAGACCTATCATGGTCACGTCGTCGGACTGCTCGGCCAAGCCGACGAAACGCCGCAAATCCCAGAGGATGCTTTGGAGCACCTGGTCCAGGGCCAGGCCCCCGTACTCGCGCAAGGCCGCAAATAGCCGCTCGCGCCCGAATAGCTCGCCGGAGAAGTTCATGGCCTCAACCAGACCGTCGGTGTACAGCAGAATCATGTCACCGGTCTGGAGTTCCACTCTGTGTTCCCGGTAGGTTTCGGTGGCATCGATGCCCAGGACCATGCCGCCGTTTCCATACTCCCGGACTACACCCTGCCGCATTAGCAACAAAGGCTCGTGGCCGGCGCTGGCATAGCCGAGCAACCGCCTTTCGACGTCGACCGCGATCACGAGCAGCGTTACGAATTCCGACGGCAGGGTCTCGCCGCAAATCTGGCGGTTCAGCCGGTTCAGCAGTTCGCCCAGATCATCGCAGCCTTGGGCGGTAGCGTAGAGTGCTCCGCGTACCATGGAGCTGAGCAGCGAAGCGGGAATGCCCTTGCCGACCACGTCCGCCACGACCGCGGTGAGGCGGCCGTCGCACAGCGTGAAGATGTCGCAGAAATCGCCGCCCAAGCCAAAACTGGGCTGGTACACGCGGGCCGTGACGATGCCGCTGCGCTCCGGGGCCGGAACGCACATCATGCGGGCCTGCAGGTCGCTGGCCAGGGCGAGTTGGCGCTCCGTTTCAGCGCTGCGCAGACGCTCCTGGAGCATTCGCGCGTGTACGATGGCCATGGCCGCCTGGTGAGCCACGGCGCGCAGCAGGTGCCGCTGCGTGCGGCGAAAGCGCTGCCGGCGATTGGTGTAGACGCGCAGGACGCCGATGGGCTCACCGCGGTAAATCAGACCCGCGGTGAGAAAGCTTTTGATGCCCTCGCGGCGCATCTCTTCGGGATATTGAATGCGCGGGTCTTGCGCGGCGTCCTCGACGTATACCATGCGCCCCGAGAGCGCTTCGTCGTCGATTGAGCTTTCGTAGCGTACGATCGCCCCCTTGCCGATGTAGCGCTTGGACAGGCCGTAGACCGCCTTGATGCGCAGCTCGTTGGTCTTGGGGTCATATAGCCGCAGGCTGCAGAACTCGCAGCGCATGACGCGTGCGGTGTCGGCCACGATGCGGTCCAGTATGGCGTCCAGCTCGAGCCGTCCGGTGAGCAATTCGGCCACGTCGCCGATGAGCGCAGCTTCCTGCGTGGCGGCGCTGACGCGCGCCTCGCGGCGGCACCATTCGGCCAACAGGCGGGCGCCCCAGCGGGCGGTTATGACGGAATGCGAGGTGCCGCGCCGGTCGAGCAGCGGCAGCAGATTCCAGAGCCCAAGAACGTCCGGAAGCTGGGAGGGGGCCTGGCCATCCTCGCGGAACTCGCCGACCGCGACCCAGCCGGCCTTCTGGTCATCGCAATAGACCGGAGCAGCGATGTACCAGCTTCCGCCGTTAGGGATAAAGGCGACCGCGGCGGGCGGATCATGGGCCGGAACGGGAACGAGTTCCACGCCGGCCGGAATGAGCGGGGTGGTGTGCCCGGTCAGGCGTGCAAAGCCGCTGATAGGTCCACCGGCGACGATCAGGCGGCCGTCGGTGTCGAAGGTGCAGACGCGCAGGCCGCTGATACGGCTGAGGCCAAGAGCGAAGTCCTCCTGTTGAGAGATATCGATGAGCTCGCGAAGCATGGGCGAGCGTTGCCTCCGCGGCCTTAGCCTACCAAGCCGGACCGAAAACAGGGTATCGCTTAGCAGGCAGACGGATCAAGCGCGCCCACACACATTCACACGTTAGCGCCTCCCGCACGTTCACACCCACCTTCCCACCTTCCCACCTTCCCTTCCCACACTCACACGTGGGAAAGTGGGAAGGTGGGAAGGTGCGGTGCGGCGGGGATGTGGGAACGTGAGGAATGTGGGAAGGTGCGCTCCGGCGGGAACCAACCCTGCGCTTCAAGCGTTATTCGGCTTGACCGACGGCGGCGGGCCCTGTGGCGGAACCAGCGGGGCGAAGTACGCCAGCGGGTCCGGCATCGGCAGCGGGTGCGGCAGGGCGAACAGCTCGCCGTATTGGAACCCGGCCCGCGCCCCATCAGCCGCATCGAAGGCGCGGATGCGGTGCAGCAGCCGTGCCAGTCGTTCGGCGT
>Ga0123333_10002663_pt1 | contig 17939 bp, 10 predicted proteins | sample BioC12SIPDNA_3_FD_89957 | JGI IMG/M metagenome (GOLD analysis project Ga0123333, IMG submission 89957) | Anaerobic biogas reactor microbial communites from Washington, USA - Biogas_R2_B C12 SIP DNA | ecosystem: Engineered > Bioreactor > Anaerobic > Unclassified | place: Washington, USA... | reverse complement strand
GCGCAGCTCGGCCTTCTTCAGATTCTCCTGTTCCTTCACCTTGGCATCGAGTAGCTCGCGGATCCTGCCCACCATGATGTTGAAACTCATGCCCAGCTCGGTGATCTCGTCCACGTTGTCATGGGTGATCAGGGCCTGCAAGTCGTTTCGCGTGATGGTGGCGGTCATATCATGGAGCTTCCGGATGGGAAGATAAATGCCCCGCGAGATCGCCCAGGCGGCCAGGACAGAGAAAACGATCGCGGCAGCCATCAAGGCGAAATAGAAGAGCTCCCAGCGCGCAAACCCCTCGCGCATCTGCTGATACTGTGTGCCGGTCCGCTGGACCTCGAACAGCGCGTAGTCCTGGATGACCTCCTCGAGAACACCGGTCACAAACCGGATGTTATCAAGCGCGGCCTCGTTCTCGGCCGTCGTGCTGCCCCGTTCGATCTGCCTCCCCATTTGATCGACCTTCTCGGTCAACGTCTGCATGGTGCGTAGGATGCCGTCCAGCTTGATCCTGGACCTGGGCGAGTCGGTGTTTTGCATCATTCCCCGCACCTGGGCATTGGCTGCGTCGATGATCTCGTACTGTCTCCCGGCCTTGAAGTCGATCTTGCCGGCCACGACCCGCCACATCTCGGTATCGATATCCGACTTGATGCGCCCGCTGATGCTGTTCGCAGCCGTGATGTTGGCGATGATCGCGTCATACTGGCGGCTGTAGTTCAGCACCTGCACCACCAGCAGGACATTGGTGATGCTCATGATCAGGATCACGATGCCCAGTGAGAGCAGGATCTTGGTACGCACCGACAGATTGAGCCGGGCCACCAGGTCGGCCAGAGGCGCAAGCAGCCCGCGCAGCCTCCGGCGCACCCAACCCAGCAGGGAGTCCGACCGTACCCGTGCATCCGCATAACCTGTCGCGGCAGCCTTTCTCACCATGCCACTTCCTTACGCCGCCTGGACCTGCAGCCGGTACTCCACCGGCGTGAGGCCAGTGTTCTTGTGAAAGACGTAACTGAAATAGTGCGGGTCTTTGTACCCCACCTCGTCGCAGATCTCGAACACCTTCAGGGTCGTCGTGCGCAGCAGCTCCTTGGCCCGCTTGATCCTGATCTCGGTGAGGCATTCTTTGAACGTTTTGCCCATCTCCTGGCTGAAGACGGCGCTGAAGTGGCACGCGCTGAGGTTGACCTGGCCGGCCACGTCGCCGAGCGACAGATCCGGGTCCCTATAGCGGCTCTCCATATACTCCTGGGCCTGCCTGGCCACTCCGGCATATTGGTGGGTCACCACCTGGGTCCTGAAAGCCAGCGCAGCCGCCAGGATGCTGCGGACGCGTTCCCGCAGATGTTCGAAGGTCGCGATGCCTCCCAACAGGGTTTCGATGCTGCCCAGCTCGGGAACGACCTCGTCGACTTCTCCGCCGAGCTCGTCCACGAAGCGCGCAGCCCCCAGGACGACATCCGTGAAGATATAGCTCTTGGCGACAGGTGACCTGAGCGCTGTCTCGCCCAGCGGACGGATGAACGCGTCAAAGAAATCGTCGAAGCCGTCGACCGTCCCGGACCTGAGATAATCGTCAACTGCGGACCGGTCCACACTCATCAGGCTGGCCTCATGCGCGTCGCCGGCAGCACCTGCACTCTTGCGCCCGCGCACGGCCTCTTCCAGGCTGTCCACAGCCTCGAGGAAGGAGTGGCAGATTTCGGTGATCCGTCTCTGAGGCGCACCGGACCCGGCGAACAGCTCGCAATGCGCCCCAATCACCGTTTTCCGCATCCGGTCCAGCAACAGATCGCGCTCTTCGAGGAGATTCTCCGGCGAGCTGCCCTTCTGCAGCAGCACCAGTTCGTGCAGGTCCTTGCGCAGCAGGAAGGCATCCGGATTGTTCTCGACGAGGGCAGCGGCAAGGTGCTGGGCGCGGCGGAGCAGGTGAAGATCGAGCGGCGCGGACCGGTCTAATGGCTCGATCCTGATGGCGACAACCAGGTAGCCGCGGGCAACCAGGTCGATGCCCAGGAGCCGGCTCTTCTCGATCGCCTCTGCCGGCGCGGTTTCTCCGGTCACCAGCCTGAGCAGAAATCGCTCTTTGAGCGCGGTCCGGTTCTCCTCGACCTGGTCGCGCAGCTCCTGAAGCGCCCGCTGTTCGACCCGTTCCCGGTCGAGCTCCACGGCAACCTTCTGGAGCACCTGGTGCAGATCCTGAACCGATACGGGCTTGAGGAAATACTCGAAGACCCCCAGCTTGATGGCGCGCTGAGCGTACTCGAACTCGTCGTGGCCGCTGAGGATGATGATCCTGGTCGCGGGCAGGCGCTCTCGGACGACCTGGCTGAGCTGCAGACCATCCATGAACGGCATCCGGATGTCCGTAATCAGGACGTCGGGCCTGACCGCCTCGAGGAGCGGCAGGGCGATCTCGCCATCAGGGGCTTCGCCGCAGAATTCGAAGCCGCAGGCCTTCCAGTCCACGGCATCCCTAATCCCTTCGCGGATGGCGATCTCGTCCTCGACGAAGAAAACCTTGTACGCCACGGGTGCTCCCCTTCGAGCCTGGACAGGGAGTGCGACAGAGCCACCCGGTCCAGTCTCTTCCAGTATAACCAGATGCAACCGTCCGTCAATCCCCTACCTGCGCGCGTGAGCGATGCAAATGGATCTACAGACAAGCATCCTGAGCGGAGCGACCGCAGGGGGCGTAGTCGAAGGATGCGGTCGTGATAGACCTTGAGAATTCATTCGGGCAACGGGCAGGTCAACCTGTCCAGCCAGAATGGCACCCAGGCGGTGGCTCGTCGTAGCGGCCAGCCTCTTCCGCCAGCGGCGTGAGCAGCTCCAGCTTCCAGGGCTCCACGCGCGGCGGAACCGAGCAGGCCGTGCTCAGGATGTAGCCGCCGCCCGGCATGCCCGCGCGGATCCGATCCGCCGCGTGCGCGATAACTTCGTCCGGCGTCCTGGCATTCAGCAGGACGACCGGGTCCATGTTGCCCTTCAGGAAGAGGCGGTCGCCAACCTGGGCTTTGGCCGCGGCCAGGTCCGTGTTCCCAAGGGGCGGCGGATCGAGCGTATCGATGCCCTGGGTTCCCGTCTGGAGCATCAGGTCAAGGCGGTCGCCGATACACCCGCAGGTGTGCGTGTAGACGGGAGTGCCGGTCGCCCGGACGGCATCCGTCACCCGGCGCTCGAAGGGCACCACGTAGGCCCGGTACATGCGCCGGGACAGAAACGGCCCGCCCGCGAACGCGGAGGAGATCAGCACGGCATCCACACCGTGCCGCGCCTGTGCGACGGCCCATGCAATCGAGGCGCCGGTGAGGCGATCCAGGATCGCGAGGGCCTTCGCCGGATCATCCAGCAGGTGCAGCAGGGCCTGCTCGTACCCGAACAGCTCCAGAAAATGGGTGAATGGAGAGAAGACCTCGCCATGAACCGCGACGTCGTCGCCCGCTTTCGCGCGGACAAGGTCGAGCGTGCGCAGGAAGTAGGGCGGTATCTCCCGCAAGGGCCCGTGGTCTGACCGGCCGCTCAGCCAGGGAACGTGATACACGCCCCAGGTGTAGGCGGTGAGATCATCCAGGGCAGCGAGGTGGTCGGGATCGAGCGTGCCGAAGTCTGCACGCGGCAGCGCCGCGCCCCCCGGGCCCAGGTGATACGGGTTATCGTCCCACGGGTAGACCGTGATCTCGCCGTTCCTCCAGAGCAGCCGCTCGCCGTCGGGCCGTCGCTCGACGTGCGCTACCTGGTCCAACAGCCCGGCTGCGCGGCCGGGCAGGTTGACCAGGATGCCATCGAAGCGGTAGCGTCGCTGGAGCGAGACCAGCGCAGTGGCAAAGGCGTCCGAGTCAAACCAGATTTCGTGCGGCGCGAAAGGGGTGTTTAGAAAATAGTGCCCAAGGGCCAGCTGGCACATCACGGGCACCCGGTCCGGTCTGCGCATGGACATGGCCGCGGCCATTCGTTGCCGGCTGTTCATCGCGATTGCGCTCGCAAACGTGTTCCGGGCCGGTCGCGCCCCGGACGGCGCCTACCGTATGCCAGCAATACGCAGCCGCCAGCCGGCGGCCGCGAGCACCAGCCCCGCAACCAGGGGGACCCACGCGGCGGCGCCCGTGACGGGCAGCGTCTGGGGCGGCGGTGCATCCGCGGCAGAAGCCGCGCCGGGCGAGACCTGCCCTGCGGAAGGCCCCGGCTGCGGCGCCGCGGCCGCAACGGGTGCGGGCGCACCGGCGGGTGCGGGCGCGCTCAGCGGCGCAATGGGTGCGTACGGCGCCAGCTGGCCCGCGCCGGGACCATCCTGTGCGATCCAGTACCGGGCCTCGCCCGGCGATGCGTTGGTCATCTGGATGTGGAAGATCACCTCAGGCCACGTCACGGCCTCCCAAAACAGGCTGCCGCTCTTGATCAGCTCCTGGCTGTTGCTCCACGCATCGAGCGTCCCGGGCGTGCCCCGGCCGACCGGCTCAACCGGCCAGACGCCCGCGCCCAGCGACCGCCACTGCTCGTCGGTGTAGACGTTGATCGTGATGGCGTTGGCTGGGTCGATGCCGAACGCGATCAGGGCCGCGTCGCCATGCCCGGGATAATGGAAGACCCACTCAACGGATTGGCCGGGCGGCAGGGCATACCAGTTGTAGATCCCACCCACCGGGCCAGCCTGCTGGGCCAGCCCCGCCGCGCAAGCCGGATTTGCGGTCAGCAGAACCAGGCCCGCCAACGCGAGGACCAATCCGGCCGAACGAGAGATCGAGTACCGCATAGCGCTCCCTCCTGGCGAATGGTTGGTGTCCGGCGATCGAGGGCGAGAGATCTCCGGGACCCTCAGTCAGAGTATGCCAAGGGCTGGCCCGAAATGCAAGCTCCCGAGCCATTCAGGCTCCATCGGGCAGACATCAGAAGATTAACAAACCGTCATGTTTTCACCTGTCGATTTAATCTGACCCCCGCACATTTGTTGCTAAGATAACACTGCTCTCTTCTGTATCTTATGTCGCTGCCGCCTTCACTTCATTAGCACAGGTAGAAAGGGGACAGACCATGAATCACAACCTGTCAGGTTGGGCGAGATGGCGTCTTCCGGTCACTGGCGTCATTCTCGCAGCGGTGCTGTGCCTGGCGGTCGTGCCTGGTCCGGCGCTGTCCGGGTCCGCCTACGACCCCGGCGATCATCTCTCAGACATCGAGCTTCTGGGAAAGTACGTCTTCTTCGACAAGATCTCTACGCCAACGCGGATGTCGTGCGCCACCTGTCACGATCCTGACACCGGAGGGACGGGCAGCGTTTCGGGCGTCAATCTGCACCAGGTGGCTGTCACCGGCGCCAATCCGCACACGTCCGGCAACCTCAAGCCACCCACCAATATGTATGCGACCTTGATCGAGCCGTTCCAACCGTGCACCACGGGAGGTCTCGGCCGGAACAGCTACTGTGGCGGCAACTTCTGGGACGGCCGCGCCGAGGGGCTTGACACGGCGCTGTTTCCCGCTGCCACCAGGCACATCGGGAATGAGGTCTTCTACAAGACGGATGGCAACCCGCTTGCATCAGGGGTCTGGGAGCACGCGAAGTACTTCGGCCCGGTGTCCGACCAGGCGCTGAACCCGATGCCCAACCCCGTCGAGCAGAACATCTCCCGGCAGGCTGCCTGCCAGCTCGTCGAGAAGGCGAAGTACGCTCCGCTGTACAAGACCATCTGGGGGGTCGACATCGACTGCAGCGACACCCCGGTCGCGGTCAAGGCCGGCGATGTGAGCGAGGAGAGGGCGTTCGACATCACCTACAAACGCCTCATGCTGGCCGTCGGCGCCTGGCAGGGCTCCGAGGACCTCAACTCGTTCAGCTCCAAGATCGACAACACGCTGCGCGCAGAGCTCGCCTGCGCGTGCGCGGGCTTTGGCACCGGCGTGACTGTGACTCCCGACCCTGAGACCTGCGCCGTCGTTCAGAGCTATCTCAATCCCGCCGTCTGCACGCACGAGGACTACCTCAATTCGCCCGGGGAGTTTCCGCTCGCGGGATTGACGGAGCAGGAGAACCTGGGCCACGACCTGTTCTTCGGAGCCACGTCAACGCTGAATCCCACGGGGAAGAATGCCAACTGCGCCGGCTGCCACAGCGATCGTCCGCCCCGCGCTCCCAATGCTCCGCCCCTGGATGACGGGACCGAGCTGTTCCAGGACTACGCCGCGGACGACTACCACAACATCGGCACGCCCCGGAACCCGGAGGTGCCCCAAGTGCTGAATGCCGACGGCAGCATCAGCGATCCCGATCTGGGGATTGCGGGTCATATCGGCGTCAACCGGCCGGGATTCTTCAAGACGCCCACCGTGCGCAACGTGGACAAGCGGAAGGGCGAGGGCTTCATCAAAGCGTACGCGCACAACGGCTGGTTCAAGAGCCTGGAGAGCATCGTTCACTATTACAACACGGCGTTCCTGGGCAGCACCACCATCCCCTACGAACAGACGACCGCTTACCTGTTCGGCATCACGCGCTGCCCGCCGGAGATTACGACGGAAAGGGAGGCATTGGCGGCCAACTGCTGGCCTGAGCCGGCCTACCGGCCCAACACCATGCCCAATTTCGTCGGAAACCTGAAGCTGACGGCCGAAGAAGAGGCCGCGATCGTGGCATACATGAAGGCGTTGACCGATTCTCACACTGCCAAAGCGCCTAAACCCTATAAGTAATTGCTGCCTGATGCAATCCGGTCAGCGCCCCGGATAGCTGTTTGATCTCCATCAGCCGCGAGGGAAGGGGACTCTACGCCCCCTTCCCTGCCGCAGAGAGCGCCTTCCGCAGCAGCGCGGCCGTGTGCGATCCCTCTACGGCGGCCACGACTTCGGGCGCACCCTCTGCCATGATCTGCCCGCCGGCCGCGCCGCCCTCCGGACCCAGATCGATGACCCAGTCCGCGACCTTGATCACGTCTATGTTGTGCTCGATGACGATCACCGTGTTGCCCGCGTCAACCAGGCGCTGGAGCAGGCGCAGCAGGTGGCTGGTGTCGGCCGGGTGCAGGCCAGTGGTGGGCTCGTCCAACAGGTAAAGCGTGCGCCCGGTCGCGCGGCGCGAGAGCTCCCTGGCCAGCTTGACGCGCTGGGCCTCGCCGCCCGAAAAAGTCGAAGCCGTCTGCCCGAGCTGGAGATAGCCCAACCCGGTCTCCACCATCAACGCCAGCCGCGCCCTGGCTGCGGGGACGCGCTCGAACAGGGCCAGCGCCTCTTCGATGGTGAGCCCTAGCACCTCTGCGATGTCGTAGCCGGTCCCACCCGTGGGAGGCGCGACCTTCACCGCCAACACCTCACGCTTGTAGCGCCGGCCGTGGCACTCGGGGCAGCGCACCAGCACATCCGGCAGGAAATGCATCTCCACCGGAAGCACCCCCGCGCCCTCGCAGCGCTCGCAGCGGCCGCCGGGCACATTGAACGAAAAGTGTTGGGCGGTCAGCCCCCGCTCGCGGGCCGCGGGCTGGGCTGCGAAGACCTCGCGGATCGAGGTGAACGCGTCGGTGTAGGTGGCCGCGTTCGAACGCGTGCTGCGCGCGAGGGGCGCCTGGTCGATGGTGATGACCCGGTCCAGCAACTCCCACCCGGTGATCCCCGCGTGCCGGCCCGGTGCGGCAGCCGCGCCGTAGTAACGCTGCCGCGCGGCCCGGTCGAGGACGTCGAACATCAGCGAGGATTTGCCGGAGCCCGAGACGCCGGTGACTGCCACCAGCAGCCCCTGCGTGCTGCCCGCGGCGCGCAGCGGGAAGCGCACGGTGATGTCCTTCAGGTTATGCTCGGCCGCCGCGTGAACGATGAGCTGCGCGTCCGCCTGCGGTGCACGGCGCTGCGGGGGGATGGCGATCTGCGCTGAGCCCGCGAGGTAGCGGCCGGTGAGCGAGCGCGGGCCGGCTGCCACCTGGGCAGGTGTGCCCTGGGCCACGACCTCCCCGCCATCCCGCCCGCCGCCGGGGCCGAAATCGACCACCCAATCGGCCGAGCGGATCATCTCCATGTCGTGCTCGATGACCAGCACGGTGTTGCCCAGGTCGCGCAGCGAGCGCAGCATGTTGACCAGCCGCGGGGTGTCGCGGCCGTGCAGCCCGATGGTCGGCTCGTCCAGGACATACAGCACCCCGGTGAGCCCCGAACCGAGCAGGCTGGCCAGGCGCAGGCGCTGCGCCTCCCCTGCCGCGAGCGACGGCGTGGCCCGCTCCTGGGTGAGGTAGCCCAGCCCCATCTCCACCAGGCGCCGGATGCGTCCGGCCAGGTCGGCGACGACCGGCTCCGCGATGAGCCACTCCTCGGGGGGCAGCGCGGCGTGCAGGCCGTCGATCCACTCGCCCAACGCCTCGAGCGACAGCTGGCTGAGCGGGAGGACCGCCTCCTTCGACTGCGCCCCAAGGCGACCGGAAGGGTCGCCCCTCCGCTCAGGATGCTCCGCTGACTCAACCTCCGCGCGGTCCCGCGCCTCCGCGTGACCCACCTCCCCCACCAGGGGGCGGCCCAGCACGGTCACCGCGCGGGATTCGGGCCGCAGCCGCGCGCCCCGGCAGTCCGGACAGGCCTGGGGAATCAGGACCCGCTCGAGCTTCTCGAGGTACCCGGCGTCGCTGGCGTGCTCCGCGTGGCGGCGCAGCAACGTGGTCACGACACCCTCGAAGCGGCCCTTGGCCACGGCGGCGGGCGGTTCCACGCCGGGGAAATGGCCGCGGAAGGCCTGGCTCTCCACGCCGTACAGCAGCAGGTCACGCTGGACCTGGCCCAGCTCGCGGACGGGCAGGCTGGGATCGAAGTCGAACCCATAGTGGCGGCCCGCCGCGGCCAGCGTCTTGGCGTGGTATGGAATCAGGTTGGTGGCATCCCAGCCCGCGACCGCGCCGCCCAGGATGCTCTTCTCTTCGTCCAACACGCGGGAGAGGTCGGGCGCAAAGATCGTGCCCAGGCCGGTGCAGGTGGGACAGGCGCCGTCCGGCTTGTTGAACGAGAACATCGCCATGTCCATTTCGGGCAGCCGAGCACCGCAGCGGGGGCAGGAAACCCATCCCTGGGCTTCCCCAGACTCCCCCTCTTCGCGGCTTCGTGCCTTCGCGTGACCCGCCTCCGTCGCGCCAACCGGCGCGCCGAATTCGGCCGCCTCATCCTCCCACAGCCCTTCGTAATCCCCGGCAGCTCGGCCGTGACCCGGCGGGACATCGCCCCCGCACTGCGGGCAGGGCCTGTGGCCCACGCGCGCATACAGCACGCGCAGATAGGTGAATACCTCGGTGGCAGTGCCCACCGTCGAGCGCGGCGAGCGGTTCGTCAGCCCCTGGTCGACGCTGATCGACGGCGAAAGCCCGGAGATGCTGTCGAAAGGCGGCTTGCTCGCGTAGGTCACCATCCCCAGCGACTCCATGTACTGGCGCTGGCCCTCCTGGTGCAGCGTATCGAAGGCCAGGGTGGATTTGCCCGAGCCAGACACGCCTGTGAAGACCACCAGCTTGTTCTTGGGAATCGCCAGGGAGATGTTCTTGAGGTTGTGCAGCCGCGCGCCGCGGATGATGATCTCAGACACGCCGGTGACTCACTTTCGATCTCAGCGCTGCGACCGGTTGATGCGCATCTGCTCGCCGGCCTTGTGCCGCGCCAGCTCGCCGTTCCACTGCAGCGCCTCGAAGACGCCCTGCAGGATCTCCGTGGCGCCCATCGCGGACATGATTGCCATCAGGGTCCGCGTGTATTTCGGCGCCAGGTTCAGGCCATAGACCAGACCGGCGGCGATCCAGGTGCCGTTACAGATGGGGCAGGTGACCAACTCGCCGATCGCGCGCTTGAGACCTGTACCGGGCTTGGCCTGCGTGGTCTCTCCGGCCCCGCTATCGTGTGGCACCACCTCCGCAACCGGAGACCGGTAGGCCTGCATCACGTTGTCGTAGGCAAGGAGCCGCGACATCCTGAACGTTGCCAGGACCAACATGCCCCAGTCTCGCGGGGCGACCGGTGCAGGGCGTCTTCGCCAGGCGAACAGGAGAAGGACCAGGTTGAATATTCCGGACAGAAGCGCGTAGCCGGCTTTCGTGCTTGTCTTCAGGTTGAGTGCCATCTGCATTACCTCACGTACTTGCCTTCCCCGCATTGTACCTGAGCTTCGCAGCGAAAGTCTATTATGGGCCTGCTTTATGAGGGAGCTGCCCCTGGGCGCTCCAGGGCCGTGTCCTCCATGCCTGTGTCCCCCTGGATCAACTGGCCATCTCTCATCTGTAGCACATAGTCCGCGTAGGCGTCTACCAGCGGATCATGCGAAGCAAGGAGCATGGTCATGTGTTCCGTCCGCACGATGTGTTGGAACAGGGTCAAGATCTCACGGGCCGTACTGCTATCCAGCTCGCCGGTCGGCTCGTCCGCCAGGATGAGCCGCGGGCGGTTGGCCAACGCACGCGCAATGCCTACACGCTGCTGTTGTCCGCCCGACATCTCGTAGGGACGGTGGTGCTGCCACTTGCTCAACCCCACTGCCTCCAGGCAGGCGAGCGTACGTTCGTGGCGCTCCCTGCCTCCGACCCCGGCGATGCGCAGTGCCAGCTCGACATTCTCGTAGGCCGAGATGGTAGGCAGCAGGCCGAAGGATTGGAACACGAAGCCCACCTGCTCCCGTCGCCAGCGGGTCAACCGGCGATCGTTCATCGCGGCAATGTCGGAGCCAAATACCCGCACCGTGCCCGAGGTCGGGCGGTCGAGCCCACCGATGCAGTTGAGCAGCGTCGTCTTGCCGCTGCCCGAACGCCCTTTGAGGGCCACAAAACTGCCAGACCGGAGCTGCAACTGGACCCCGCGGAGTGCTTCCACCGCGCGCCGCCCGACCTTGTACACGCGCCAGACGTTCGAGGCCTCGAGAATCACATCATGGGCCGCATCGACGGCAGGCGCGTCATCAGCCGGATGGGACATCATCGCCCCCGTCCTGATTCAGTGCTGTGGGGAACGGTCTCGCGCGGCTTGCGGCGCAACAGCCCCGCGAGCCCACGCGCCTTCGGTTCAGTCGCCAACCGGGCCGACAACTGTTCGGCCTCGTGCGCTTCGGCGGTGGTTTGCACCGGCCGGATCGCGATCTCGTCATCGCGCAGTTCCAGCCGCACGCGCCCCTTGATGCTGAGCTGATGCAGATACTCCTTCGGCACCTGCAAGCGGCCTGCTGAGTCGACGACCACCAGCTCCTCGAAGGCCGGCGCTTGGGGCGCATCACCGGCTCGCGTGTCCGCTGATTCGGCGGCCCCCTGGCGCACCGTTTCGCTCGAAGTCCGTCCATCGCGGATGGCGACGACGCGGTGAACGTGGTAGGCGATGCTCGGATCATGACTGACAATGAGCGTGGTCAGTCCATACCGTTCGTTCAGATCCCGGAAGGTCTGGTAAATGGTCAAGGCAGTGGCCGAGTCCACTTCACCGGTCGGCTCGTCCGCCAGAAGCAGCGACGGGTTGTTCGCCAGGGCCACAGCGATTGCGACGCGCTGCTGTTCGCCGCCCGACATTTGCTGGAGGTGATGGCGCCGGCGTTCGGCCAGGCCGACGGCCGAAAGCAGCTCCTCGGCCCGTTGGCGCTTTTTGCGCCCGGTCCGGCCCGCCAGGGTCATCGGCAGCATCACGTTTTCCAGCGCGTTCAGATAGGGCACCAGGTTGCGTGCGCCCTGCTGCCAAATGAAACCCACTTTCGCGCGGCGATAGCCATCGAGCGCGCTATCTGACAGCTTGAGCAGGTCATGCCCATCGACCCAGAGTCGTCCCGCGGAAGGCCGGTCCAGGCCGCCGAGGATGTTCATCAGGGTGGACTTCCCGCTGCCGCTGGCCCCCACCATGCCGAGCAGCTCGCCGCGCTTGACGATCAGGTCCAGGCCCTGCAGCGCGACAACCTCCAGGTTGGCAACCTTGTAGATCTTGACCAGGTTATCGCAGACGATGAAGGGTTCTTCCATGCATCACCGTATATCACATACACCGTATGTCGCTCACACCGTCTCACCCAGCTTAATGGCCTGGTAGATTTTCATCCGTATGAGCAGTACTGCCAACACAACCAGCGCCGCCACGAACAACAGGCCAAACAGCGCATAAATACGGAAGATGGCCGGCCAGGCGATCTCGACCAGGAAAGGAGGCACGCGAGCAGTCGCTTCGTCTCCCACCTGCAAGTACGGAATGAACAGGCCGCTGATCCATGCGCCCAGTCCCGTCCCGGCGATGAGCCCGGTGACGATCAAGAAGGTCAACTCCCAGGCGAGGAACGCGGTCATCTGTCCCCCTGACAAGCCGACGGCGCGCAGGATGCCGAGCTCGATGGTGCGGCGGCGGAAAGAGAACAGCGCATAGAGCAGGAAGCCGAGCACTGTGAAAAGAGCCGCAGCGGCAAAGCCGACGGAAAGCAGCCCAAACAGCCCTTGACGTTCGGGGCGACGCTGCGCCTGCGTGATCTTGAGCGACGGTGCGTCCCACTTGACGACGGTCAGCCCCAGTCCTTCGATGTCTTCCGCGATTCGTGCGTAGTCGTGGCTGGCGCCGGTCTTCAGCCAGACATCATATGGCACTTCGCCGCCTACCTGCTCGAAATAGTAGTCCAGGTTGCCCACAAATAGCGGCCCGTCCGACGCGTACCAGGTTGGAAAGAGATCGAAGTCGCCCACGATCTCCAGCGCGAGCTCGTCGCTGGCCCCGTAATCGTGGGGTTGCAGGCGGACCGTGTCGCCTATGTGCAGACTGGACTTTTCCATGGTCTCGCGCGAGACCAGAACGCCTTCCGGAGCGGCTGCCAGGGCGTTCATCAGCGCACCGAGCGGGTCCGGGCCAAAATCGCGGCGCCAGTAAGCCACGGTGGGGAAGTCGACACGGTCCACGCCGATGAACGTCGCCGACACACTTCCCCCCGGCAGCCGCGCGCCAACAGAGTACCGCCCCACCCGCGAGGCCGCCTCGACCCCTGGAATCTTCAAATGCTCGGAGATGGGCAAGAACAACCAGCGTTGTCCCTGGCCGGTGGCCCGGTTGGTCGAGGTTCCCGTCATCGCGCCGGAAGACCGGTCCACAGACTCGGCGTTTTGCCCCAGCTCGTCCACGCGCATGTCCGCACCGAATTGATAGTAGGTCTGATCGTAGAGATGGTTGTCGAGCGTCTGGGCAAGCGAGGCCGTGAACGCCGACAGGCTCAATGTCAGGATCAGCAGCAGCAATGGGGCGGCATAGAAGCCCGGCACGCGTGCCAGGTGACGCGCCGCCAGCAGCAGTCCTACGCTGCGCGTGTGCGCAACCAGCCATGTGACGGCACGCATCAACAGGGGCAGGAGGCGCAGAATCACCAAGGTCAGAGCGAAGACGCCCAGGGAAGGGATGAGAAACAGGAGCGGGTTCTGGAACGGGTCGTTGGGTTGGGTGGTTTCGAGCAACGGCAATGCGATCAGGGTTTCCTGTTTGCGCAGCATGTAGATGCCATAGGCCGTAGGGATCAGCAACAGCACATCCAGCCAGGCGCGCTGCCACCAGGGAGGCCGCAAAGTGCGGGCCCGTTCTTGCTTGTAGGTGATGATGGTGTGACGCGCTGCAGCCAACGTCGGGATCACCTGGATGAGGAGCGCGATCGCAGCCATGGCCAGGCCAAAACGCAGGATCGGCGGCGACATCAGGATCTCTACGTTAGCGGAGTCGCTGAAATTGAGAAAGCTCTGCGTCCGGCCGATCGTCGTGGCAAGGACCTTGCTCAGTGGCCAGGCGAGCGCCAGGGCCAGCGCATTCAGCATCAACGCCTCAAAGCAGGCGATGCCGACCACCTGGAAGGTCGTGCCCCCGCGACTGCGCAGCACCGCGATCTCGTTGCGCTGCTGGCCCACCGTCAGCCCGACCACCAGGCTGATGAAGGCCAGGATCAGCCCGACGATCGGAATGCTGAAGGCAAAGAGCAGGATCGTCAGCAGGCTTGCCGCAGTCTGGTATCGCAGCAGGGCCCTGGCGGGCGAAACCTCCAGCCTGATCCCCGGCAGGTACTGGGTGGCCTGTTGCTGGACAGCAGTCATGCGCGCCAGCAGCGCCGGCGTGTCGCCGGGCTGAACGCTGGAACCGTCGAGCACCAGGTACCAAAGAGCCAGGTAGACCGGATCGGCCAGCCTGGGGATGATCACACTGGTGAAGGTGTCTTCCGGCACCACGAAGACCTCGGAGAGGGCCCAGGGTTCATAGAACCAGTACTCGTCCAGCGCGTCTTTGGGCTGCCAGACCCCCGCGACGCGCACCAGGATCTGTACGGATGCCGCGCCCGGCCCCCCACGGTCGCCAAAAAGCAAGTAGGTTTCACCGACCTGCATTCCCAGTTTCGTGGCAAAGTCCTCGTGGATCAGAGTCTCGATCGGGTCACTCAGCCGTCCGGTGGCGGTGGCCGGAAAGCTCCCTTCCTTCAGGATGATATGGTTTGCGATACCGGTGGCTGTTCCGACGCCGATATAAGCCAATCGATTGCGGATGGTCAAGTAGCTGCTGTCCACACCGCTCGGAAACAGGCCGAGGAAGTTCGTCTTGAAGAAGTGCACGACTTGTTTCGGCGGCAGCCCCAAATCGGCGCTCGCCTGCTCCGAGAAGTAGGCGTTGGCTTCCAGGACCTTGTCCCACTTCATTGGTTGGTCCGCGAGGGAGATCTGACGGAACATGTAGGCGAAGGGAGGGCGTGAGTCCCCCGGCTGTATTCTCTCCAGGAGTGTCTGGCTCAGGGTGCGTCCGTAAACAGCATCGGCGTACAACGGCACGCTGAGGGTCAGGGCGACTGCCACCATCAGCCCCAACGCTGTCAGCAAAGCCAGCCGCCGCTGTGCAAAGAGCCGCTTGAGCGCAATGATGAAGATCGCACCGAGGCGCCGGAAGACGTTCATCCTCAGCCAGGCTCCTATTGCCCGACCACGATCTGGCCTTCCGTCAGGCCACTGGTGATCTCGATGCGATCGTCGGACTCGAGGCCGGTCTTGATATCCACCCGCCGCTGCCCCGCGCCTTCCTGGAGGACCACGAATTCCCGCCCCTCGAACGTACGAATGGCCGCGGGGGGCAACCAGAGCACATTCGGCCGCTCCTCCAGGAGGATCGAGATGTGGACAAGATCATCCACCTGGTAGTCGCCCGGTTGGCCCGTTGGCTCCAGGGCGATGTGCAACGCCTTATCCTCTTCGGACGTGGTCGACATGCGGGTTGTGGGCACGGCCCTGACGGTCCCCGGCACCTCCACGCCCGGTCGCTGGACGAGGGCCACGGTCACCGGCATGCCTACGCTCAAAGGCGTCTGCGTGAGATTGACCGTGTCCACCCGCACCTCCAGGCTGGTGAGATCAGAGACGGTCGCGACGTAAGCGAAAGCGTTCACCGGCGACCCCGGAGTCAGGATGAACGCCACGGACACCCTGCCATCGAACGGCGCCACGATCCGGGTGTCGTCGACCGCCGCCTGAAGCTTGCTTAGGGCCAATTTGGCCTTGTCGACATCGTTGACCAACCTCGAGTCAACCCCGACCTTGAGACCGTCCAGCGTGAGCTGCGCCAGATCCACCTGGCGTTGCGCGATCGTGACCTGGTGGCTGTGCACCGCGATGGCCTGCACCGCGAGCTCATGATCAGCCTGGGCTTCGGTATAGTTCAGGGTGGCTTGTTGGAGGGCCGCGGCCTGTTGGCTGGCCCCGCGGTCATTGCGCCAGGCGATCTCATCATACGCGTCCTGGGCCTGCTTGCGCGCGAGATCCGCTTTTTGGAGCGCGACTTCAGCGATCGTTCTGCGTGGCGTTGGGTCCTGGACCTTGACGATGGCGAGGTTTTCCCGGGCGATGTCCAGGTCGGCCTGCGCTCGCTTGATGCTGTCCTGGAGCGCATTCTCAGCTTCTTTCAATCGCGCCTGGGCCTGCTCCAGATCCAACTGGCTCGCGGCCAGGTCGCGTGCCGCGTTCTCGTTCTCCAGCTCAGCCAACAGTTGGCCGCTCTTGACCATCTCACCGGTCCGGACATGCACCTGGCCGACCCGTCCGTTGACCCTGAAGAACAGATTCTGCTGCGTCACCGGAGAGATGCGGCCGTTGAGGGATAGTTTCCGAGTCACCAGGCCGCGACTGACCGTGTAGGTAGGTTTCGCGATCGCGGCGGGCATCGAGATCGGCGTCGGAGTGGCCTCTTCCACCCGGACACTGCCCGTGCTGTCGGTCCTGCCGGTGCCTGCGCTGCGCGAGCTGGTTGTCGGCAGCAGACTGCATCCGGACAGGACTAGAAGCGCGACCATCAGGGACGCCACCCGCAGCGTCCACGACCCGGCAGATGAGGGTCGAATCGTGAGTAGCTTCATAGATCAACTTCCTGTCGCTGGGGATGCTGACTCGTCCGAGAAGCTGGCATCATGTAAGCCAACTCCGAGTCTAGCACCAGTGCATAGCGATGTCAAAATACCAACCGCTCTGTTTACTGTTAACGATTAACAGATTGGCGGTGTGGCTGCTCTGCTCCAGCGATTCCGAATGTATGTGCTGGACGCTCTCGGTCGCATTTGGAATTCCTGGCGCCCTTCTTGACGCATGCCGAAATGTCGCTAAGATACGCTATGCTACAACGTTGCCAAGGCAACGAAGGAGGTAAAAAACATGAAGAAGATTGCATATAGGTTATCCGGCGTGCTGGTCCTGGCCCTGCTCCTGGCCGCCTGCGGCCCGGCAGCCCAGCCAACTCTGCCCCCAGCGCCGACACAGGCGCCGGCACAGGCGCCGGCAGCGCCAACCGACGCACCGTCCGTCCTGGTCCCTGCCGTGGAAGCCCCTGGGGCACAACCCGCCCAATCACCGCTCCAGCCCACGCCTGTGGCGCAGGTTCCGGCGGCGCAACCCGCCGAATCGCCGCTCCAGCCCACGGCTGCGGCCCCGGTCACGCTCGTCGTCTGGGACCAGTTCTACCGCGACGTCGAGAGCGAGGTGATGGACACGCTCAACAAGGAGTTCGAGGCCGCGCACCCCGGGGTCACGATCGAGCGCGTGGTCAAGACCCTGGATGACCTGAAGGTGACCCTCAAGCAGGCCCTCAGCCAGGACGATGGCCCCGACGTCGCCCAGGTTAACCAGGGCCGCAGCGACATGGGCGCGATGGTGCAGGCCGGCCTGCTCCTGCCCCTGAACGACTACTCGGCCAGTTTCAAGTGGGACGAGCGCGTCTCTTCCTCCGTGGCCAGCCGCAACAGCTTCACGGCGGATGGCAAGACCTTCGGCGAGGGCAACCTGTACGGCGTCAGCCCGACCGCCGAGGTAGTCGGCGTCTACTACAACAAAGGCATCTTTGAGGCCAACGGCTGGTCTGTGCCCACCACCTTCGACGAGTTCGTCAAGCTGCTCGAAGACGCCAAAGCCAAGGGCGTCACCCCCATCTCGTTCGGCTCGCTGGACGGCTGGAACGCCATCCACGAGTTCAGCGCGGTGCAGCACCTGCTAGTCACGCCCGAATACATCAACGACCTGGTCTACGGGGTCAACGACGTCTCGTTCGACACCCCTGAGAACCAGGAGGCCGCGGCCACCATGCAGGAGTGGGTGGACAAGGGCTACTTCTCCGACGGCTTTTCCGGCATCGGCTACGATGACAGCAACAAGCTGTTCAAGGCCGGCGAAGGCGCGATGACGATTACCGGCTCCTGGCTGGCGGGCGAGCTGGTCGGCGACACCGACCAGGAGTTCGGCTTCTTCCTGCTGCCCGCCAACGCAGGGCAGACGCGCATGGCCATCGGCGGCGTGGGCATTCCGTTCGCCATCCGCCAGACCAGCGCGCACGCGGACCTGGCGGCCGAGTACCTGGACTGGATGATCAGCCCGCGCGCGGCCCAGCTTTGGGCCGAGGCCGGCATGCTGCCCGCGATGCCCATGCCCGAGGGCGCAATGGTCGAAGAGGGTTCGCTCTTCGCGGACACGGTGGCCGCATGGAACACGATCAACCAGGAG
>Ga0123333_10002662_pt1 | contig 17948 bp, 11 predicted proteins | sample BioC12SIPDNA_3_FD_89957 | JGI IMG/M metagenome (GOLD analysis project Ga0123333, IMG submission 89957) | Anaerobic biogas reactor microbial communites from Washington, USA - Biogas_R2_B C12 SIP DNA | ecosystem: Engineered > Bioreactor > Anaerobic > Unclassified | place: Washington, USA... | reverse complement strand
GTGTCCAGCTTCTGCGCGTCGCCCGGCGTGCCGAGCGTCGCGACGGTGAGCACCTGGGTCTCGCCGCGGGTGAAGAGCCCGCTGCCGTGCACGCGGGGCAGGACCCCCACCTCGCAAGTGATCGGGCGGATGTCCTTGTGGCCGCGCTCGTCCGGGCGGATCTTCTTGCCCAGGATGCGCTCGCGCACCACCTTCTTCTGGACGGCGTCGAACGCGGCCTGCAGCGCCTTCGGGTCATAGGTCTCGCCCAATGCTTCCTGCAACTCCACGCGCAGCGCCTTCATGGCTGCGGATTGCTCCTGCTTCTTGAGCGGCTGCTCGAGGATCCCCTCGACCCGCGCGCCGAGCCAATTCGCGGCCGCGGCTTCCACGTCCGGTGCGCCGGCAAACGAGACGTATTCGAACTTCTCTTTGCCCAGCTCCGCGCGCATGCGCTCCTGCAGCTCGATGACCGGCAGCATGGCTTCGTGGCCCAGGCGCAGCGCCTCCAGCATCAGGTCCTCGGGCAGCTCATCCGCGCCCGCCTCTACCATCAGGATGGCATCCCTGGTGCCGGCCATGCGCAGATCGAGCGTCGATGCGGCCATCTGCTCGACGGTTGGGTTGATGACAAACGCGCCATCGATGAAGCCGACGCGCACCGCGCCGATCGGACCTTCCCAGGGGATGTCCGAGACATGCACTGCTGCGCTGGCGCCGATGATGCCCAGGACATCCAGGTGCAGCTCGGGGTCACGCGCCAGGGCGGTGACGATCACCTGCACCTCGTTCATGAAGCCCTTGGGGAAGAGCGGCCGCAGCGGCCGGTCGATCAGGCGGCTGATCAGGATGGCCTGGTCGCTCAGGCGTCCCTCGCGGCGCTGGAAGCTGCCGGGGATGCGGCCCGCCGCGTAGAGGCGTTCCTCGAAGTCGACGCTGAGCGGGAAAAAGTCGACGCCTTCGCGCGGGAGCGCGGAGTTGGCGGTGGCCAAAAGAACGGAGTCGCCGGAGCGGACGGTCACTGCGCCCGCGGCCAGCTTCGCCAGCGTACCGGTTTCGAGCGTGACGTCGCGCTCGCCGATCCTGACAGTGTAAGAATATTGTTGCATGGTAAACCCTTGAACCTCTCTCCTGCTCGCGGCAGGATCTGTGGTGAGGGGGGTGCGCGTCCAGGCGCATCCCTCAGATCATCTCAGGCCGGAGAGGTCAGGGACTGGGGAGTGCCACCTAATGTAGTCGCTGTAGAGACGTAGCATGCTGCGTCTCTACATATCAGGTTAGGTTCCACTCCCCAATTCCTGCGCCTCCCGGCGCCATCGAACTTAATGACAAACGAGTAGATACGACAAATCGCATCTACTCGTCAATGGTGCCGCTTACGATTTGAACCGCTTCAACCGCTTTCAACTACTTGCGGAGGCCAAGGCGCTGGATCAGCTCCTGGTAGCGCTCCGGATCCTTCGTGCTCAGATACGCCAGGTGCCGCCGGCGTTGGCCGACCAGCTTGAGCAGACCACGGCGCGAAGACTGATCGTGCTTGTGCGTCTTCAGATGATCGATCAGTGCGTTGATGCGCGTCGTCAGAATCGCGACCTGCACTTCCGGGGACCCCGTATCACTGGCGTGTACGTGGTATTCCTGGATGATGGCATTTTTTTCAACCGTTGAAAGAGCCATTTTGGAACACTCCTTTGTTGATAGACCGGGGCACCGCTGGAATACCGGGGCGCATGTCCCAGTCGTCTTACGAGTGAAAGTATACCACGCGAAGCGGCGAGAGGCAAAACGAACGGGGGGACACGAATAGCTGAAACACGCGTTGAGACACGCCCGGCCCCACATCACGTCACCCGCGAGCCTGGCGGCAGAGCATCGTGGCTCATATAGCGAAATGTTAATTTGGATGCCGGTGGATTTCATGCTGCTTTCATGTGGCCGGATTAACTTCAGCACGAAGTACCGGGCTCAGATATCATGCCCGCCAGGAGAGAGAAACATGGACTCACTCGACATCGGTCTCTGGGTAATTGTGATCGCTTTCGTCGTCATTGTCACCGCCATTGTCCTGCTGATCACCTCACTGCAACGGCGAGCGCGGGTGCGCGCCTGGGCCGAACTGGCAGCCAAGCTAGGACTGGTATGCGAGTCGGGACGAGGTCCACTGTCGCCGGTCGTCGTGCGTGGGGACTATCGAGGCCGCGCTCTCACCCTGGACACCTACTACGAATCCCAGGGCGCGGGCGATGACCGTAGCACGCAGACCTACACGCGGGTCGCGATGCCGGTCAATAACCCGACCGGGCTGCGCCTGGAGCTGTCCAAAGAAGGAGTCCTGAACAAAGTCGGCAAGCGGCTCGGCGCCCAGGATATTCAGATAGGCGACCCGGAACTCGATCAGCGCCTGATCATCAAGGGACAGCCGGAAGAAAAGGTGAAGCACGTGCTCGCTTCTGCTGCCGTAAGGCAACCACTTCTCTCGGTTTCCTCGCTCGATGTGCAGCTGGCAGGATCAGAAATCCGGTATAAGAAGCCGGGGGTGGAGCGGGACGAAGAGTGCCTGCGCAATGTATTTGATCTGATGGCCGCATTAGCGGCAGAGGTCGAACAGGCCGCATAGACTGCGGCTCCGGTGGACCGCCAATCGCGCGTTATGAAGCGCCCTCGGGCCGGCACAGCCGCAGCAGCGCGGCGCGCGCCTCGCCCTCGGCCACGACCACCAGCACATCGCCAGCCTGAAGCACGGTGTCGCCGTGCGGGATGAGCAGCTGCCCGCCGCGGCGCACGCTGGCAATCACCGCGTCGCGCGGCCAGGTGATCTCGCCCACGCGGCAGCACTCGCATGCTGCACCGGGCTGTATGAGGATCTCCTCCACGCTGAGCGCGCCGGTCGACACCTCCAGGCGGGCCTGGTGCGCGCGATGGCGCAGCGTCGCGCGGCGCGTGAGCGCGACATCGTACGCGCGCACCAGGTCGACCCGGCGCAGCACGCCCAACAAGCGGCGTGGATCATCCCGATCCACCACCGGCAGCCGCCCCACATCGCGGCCGCTCATCCGGCGCAGTGCGACGCCGATCGTCTCGTCCGGATAGGTTACCAGCAGGTCGCGCGTGCACGCCTCTCCGACCGTTGTGATGCCCGCACTGCTCAGCTGGGCGCGCTCCAGGTCCTGCACGGTGAGGACGCCGACCAGGCCTCCCGGATCGACGACGGGCAGACCGTGATGGTGGGTCTCCCTGAAGACCTCGGCGGCCGCATCGAGCGAATCTGCAGCATCCAGGGTTCGCACTGAAGGATTCATCACCTCGCCCACGGTGAGGCCCTCCAACACCTCGACATCCCGCCCGCGCTCCAGCCGGAGCCCCTTGCGCGCCAGCCCGAGCGTATAGACCGAATCATGGCGCAGCCACTGGGACAGCAGCAGGCCGACGACAACCGCGAACATCAGCGGCAGGATGATGCGGTAGTCGTGCGTCATCTCAAACAGCAGGATGATGGCGGTGAGGGGCGCGTGGACGGATGCGGCCAGCACCGCGGCCATGCCGACCATAGCGTACGCGGGCGGCGCAATCATCAGCCTGGGGAAGAGCCCCTGCGCCACCGTCCCGTACGCAGCGCCCAGGGTCGCGCCCAGGAAGAGGGACGGCGCGAACACGCCGCCAGGGAACCCGCCGCCGATGCTGAGCGCGGTCATGACCAGCTTGGCCGCCAGCAGCGCGAGGAGCAACGGCACGGCCATGAAGGGGCCGTTGAAGATCTGGTCGATCGTCTCGTAGCCGACGCCGAATATCTGGGGCAGCCAGATGCCGGTCACACCCACGGCCAGTCCCGCGGCCGCGGGCTTGAGCCAGCCCGGTATCTGCCAGCGGCGGAACAGGTCCTTGGCCCAGTAGAGCGCGGTGATGTATAGCGCAGCCAGCGGGCCGGCCAGCAGCCCCAGCCCGATGTAGAGCGGCAGCTCGACGGCAGAGTGAAACGCGTACGCGGGCACCCGAAACGCGGGCTGGGCGCCCGAGACGGACTGCGTGAAGACCGCAGACGTGACTGCAGCCAGCACCACCGCGCTCAGCCCCCCGCTGCCGCCGATTTCGCCCAGCACGATCTCGAGCGCGAAGAAGACGCCCGCGATGGGCGCGTTGAACGCGGCTGCGATCCCCGCAGCCACGCCCGCGGCAACCAAGGTACGGCTCCAATCATCCGAAAGGCGCAGCTTCTGGCTGGCGAACGAGCCCAGGTTGGCGCCGATCTGCACGGACGGGTCCTCCGGCCCGACCGACGCGCCGCTGCCGATGGAAAGCGCGGCGGCCACGGTCTTGACCGGCGCCAGTCGGGTGTCGAGCCGGCCGGCCGCCAGCGCCACAGCCTCCATGACCCCGGCCACGCCGTGGTAGCGCTCCTCACCCACAAACCGGCGCCAGAGCACGCCCACTGCCAGCCCGCCGAGTGCCGGCAGCAAGGCCACCGTCCAGTGCGGCCCCTCCCGCGCGGACAGTCCCAGCCGCGCCAGCGTGCCGCCCAGCCACCCGAAGGCTGCCAGGTGCGTCCAATCGATCATCTGCTTGAAGAGCCAGATGCCCACACCGGCTGCGAGCCCGACCAGCACGGCCAGGAGGCTCAGCAGCACGATGCCGGAAGGGTGCAGGCGGGCGAGCCAGCGCCGGAGGGGGGGCGAGATACGGGTGGAAGACTGATCCATGGGCCGGTCCTGTTCGTCGCGCAGAGCCTAAGGCTGGCCCGGAACCGGCGCCAGGTAGTCCACTGCGATCCAGCCGGTGGGCCGGCCGGGCACCATCACATGGGCCCACGTGCGCCCGCCGGACTCAGCCCGCTCGCCGAGCAGGATCACCGGCGTTCCCTCACCCACTGCACCGATCACCGTGCCCCCGGGTGTGCTGCGCAGATAAGCACCGCGGCTCCCGGCGTTGGAAACTACCGCGAAGCCAGGCGTGGGCCGCGGGGTCGCCGTTGCCGTAGACGCCGGCGAAGCGGTCGCGGTCATCGTCGGCGTCGCGGTATCCGTGGGGGTTGCAGTGGGAGTGAAGGTGGCGGTCACGGTCGCGGTCGCCGTTGCCGTGGGCGCCCGCGTTGCAGTAGGCGGCTCCGTGGGAAGCGCGGTCGGTCCCGGCGTAGGGGTCGCGGTCGGAGTCGGCGTGGGCGTCAGGGTGGGCGGCACGAGGGGATCGAGCTGGGTGGCCGGTATCACATTGAGCAGCAGCGCCACAGGCTGCTGGATGCGTGTGGCCACCTCGCGCTGGAACGCCATGACCGCCGAATGAGCATAGCGCGCGGACGAACGCACAGTCACTTCAAGCTGCAGGGTGCCATCCTCGAGCGGGATCTGCTTCAGCTCTACGAGCTCGCTGCCCGGCAGCAGCTCGGCGACCCCATAGCCGACCGCAGACTCGATTGCGCGGTCCAGGCGCACGGATTGCAGGGCATGCGCGGTCAGGATGCCCAGGATGACCGTAACCACCACCAGCAGCGCGACCGCACCGGCAAGCCCGCGGCGCAGCACATTGCGCCGCTCCTTCTGGCTGGCTGAGGGGGCAAACCCGAGCACGAGAAATACCAGCCCTCCGGCAGCCGCGATGGCGATCAGGTTGGTGAGGAAAAGCAGGAGCGCGCCGCCCGCGATGGCGCCGCTGCCCAGCGCCACCCCGATGCCCACGGTGGCCAGCGGCGGCACAAGGGCTGCCGCGATGGCGACCCCTGCCAGGCCCGCCGACACCCCTTTGCGGCACAGAGCATAGGCGCCCGCTGCGCCCGACGCGAGCGCGACGCCCAGGTCCAGCACGCTCGGACGCGCGCGGGCCATGACCTCGGGGGTGGCCGATGCGTCGGGAATCACCAGGCCCAGGAGCGCGCCGACCACGATAGCCAGAGCCATGCCGCGGAACGAAGCCCAAGCCGCGGCGCCGAGCAGGTGGGTGTCGCCCTCGACCATTCCCAGCCCCAGCCCTACGATGGCAGACATGAGAGGCGCCACGAGCATCGCGCCGATGATCACCGCGGGACTGTTGAGCAGGAGCCCGAGGGCAGCCAGCACGGCTGCGAGCCCGATCATCACAAAGAAATCCGCGCGCGACGAGGCGCCCTCACGGATCGTGACCCTCACCTCTTCGCGCTCTTCAGGGGTGAGCACCGGCAGCGCATCGGTCAGCGCCTGCCACGTGTCGCGCACCGTGCGCGTGAGCCAGGGCATGTGGCGCCGCGCGATGATCACGGTGCCCTGGCTCTCCTCGGCAACCCGCTGCGGCACCTCTCCGAAGGCCAGGCGATCGATCAGCGCCTCGCGCGATGTGCCCATCAGCACCGCGTCGTAGCCCGCGTCGAGCTCGCGCAGGATGGCCTGCGCGGTGTCATCGGCCACCACGGTCTTGCGCTGAAGGTTTTCCGCCAGGAAGCCGGGACCGAGGGCCTTTCTGAACTGCCGCTCGGAGCTGGCAAAGATCCGGCGCGGGGAACTGCCGGTCGCCACCACGTGCAGCGCGGTGATGGATGCTGCCTCCGCTCCGCTGGCCAGCTCGGCCGCCAGCCGCGCAGCCAGCGCTGCATGCGGTCCGCTGCCGACCGGCACCAGGATGCGTTGGGGCGGCCCCAACGTGCGCCCGCCGATGATAGCGACGTCACAGAGCGGGTCCTCCAGGACGGCAGCCAGCGACGCGCTCTGCTCGGGATTGGTGCCGCGCCAGCCCAGGATGATCAGCGAGGCGCTCATCTCTGAGGCGGTATGGCGGATGGCCTTGCCAACATCGTCCCCGTGGCAGACGATCCATCCGGCCAACACGTTGGCCTGTCGCGCCACATCCACCGCCGCGGCCAGCACCGGCCATGCCGCGGGCTCGACGGTCGTCTGCGGCAGCTCCGGGCTGCGGTTGCGCACGACGTGCAGGAACACGACCCCGGTCTGGCGCGCGGCCGCAACGCGCACGGCGATCTCGGCCAGGGCCGTCGCGCGCGCGGGATTTGCCACCGAGAGGACGACCGGACGCCGCAGGCCGGGCGGCAGATCGAAGGCGATCACCCTGCTGCCCGAGGAAGCCTTGCCGCTGCCCTCGCCGGTCATTGAAAGCCACAACATAAGCATGAGTCCGCAATCGGGAAGTGATTCATCGCGCCGGCCACATGGGCGATGCGGGGCGCGGCGGTCAGACAGCATTATACTATACTGAACGCAACAGCGGTGTGGTATAATATCACAATTCATCTCGTCTTTGACTAGAAACTGCACAGAAAAGAGAATGCCTTTGCACGTTACCAACCCGGCGCTTCGCATCCTGCAAGATGCCATCGATATCACACGAGCACCGTTCAGCGATCGGGGCTCGCGCCTCCTCCTTTCCAAATATGCCGATAATGACCGGCTCTATATCAAGCTCGCGGAACGGCTGACCGCAATCCAGCCCGGCATCGATACCTATCGCTTCCGCCCGCCCTACATCCAGGATCTTTGCTTCATCGACAAGGAAGGGATGCCCCTGGCCTATCGGCTGACGACCTATCCCCATGCCCTGCTTTTCGAGACCCGCCTTGGCGAATACACCGTCGCGTTTCATAAGGGCGACACCCTGGCCATCGGCCTGCCCCCCGGCGTGCCCGCCGGCATTCGTTTCCGCGTGAGCACCCAGATGTGGCAGCAGGACCCTGACGGCGGCTCGCTGAAGGGCGTGCGCAACCTGGCTTATCGAACGAACGGCAGGGTGCTGCGCAATGAGCTGAGCCTGGAGCGCGAGGCATACCTGGTCGAATTCGTGGTGGATGAAGGCGACGACGTGGCCATCCATCTCAACATCCGCTCCGACCTGGCGCTGGATGGCGCTCCCGTGCCCTTCTCACAGACGCTGGCCGCGGCAGAAGCACGCTGGGGCGCCTGGTTCGACCGCGTGCCTCCGGTGCTCGAGCGCTACCGGGACAAGTACCTGTACAGCTGGTGGGTCATGGGCAGCAACCTGGTGGGGCCGTCGGGCTGGGTGAAGCACGAGGCCATGATGCCGTCCAAGGTGGACTATGTGGGGATCTGGAACTGGGATGCCTGCTTCCACGCCCTGGCCTTGCGCCACGTGGATCCCAAACTGGCCCAGGACCAGCTGCGGACGATGCTCGACTGCCAGCTTCCCGACGGCATGATCCCCGATGCAGTGTACGACGAGGCCGTGATCAGCCGCATCGAGCACCCGCTGCGCGCGGAGGTAACCAAACCGCCCATCATGGCCTGGGCTGCGATGAAACTGCACCAGATGGCGCCCGATCTTGCCTTTCTGAAGGAAATCTACGTGCCGCTCGTGCGCTGGAATGCCTGGTGGTTCGGCATGAACGACGACGATGCAGATGGCCTGGCACAGTACAACCACCCCTATTCCTCGGGCCTGGACGACAGCCCGCTGTGGGATGAAGGGATGCCGGTCGAGTCGCCCGATCTCAACACTTACCTGTGCGTCCAGATGGGATCTCTGGCGATGATGGCAGAGGCGCTGGGCATGGATGCCGAGGGAGCCATGTGGCGGCGCCGCGCGGCAGCCATGGTGCGGCGCATGATCGAGGATTTCTGGGACGAAGAGGCCGGCCTGTTCCGCGCACTCCATAATAACCAACCCATCCCGGTCGCGACGCCGTTCAACCTCTATCCCATCTGGACCGGCCAGCTGCCGCAGCATATTCGCGACCGCATTCTCGCGCACCTGACCAATCCGGACAGCTTCTGGGGCGAACAGGTGCTGCCTACGGTGGCGCGCAACGATCCCAAGTTCGAGCCCGGGACAATGTGGCGCGGCCCGGTGTGGGCCAACATCAACTACATCTTCGTGGAGGCACTGCGCCAGATCGGCGAGATCAAGCTTGCCGGCACTTTGTGTGAAAGGACCCTGGACACGATCATGGCACAGCCAGGCGTCCACGAATACTACAACGCGGACACCGGAGCGCCGCCCGGCACAGCCGCCGGGACATTCGGATGGACCGCCGCGGTTTTCATCGACCTCGCTCTTCAGTCCAGCCGGGCTGCAGGGCTGAACGGGCCACAGGTGCAGGAGGCCCAGCCATGACTGTTCCGAGCGAAACAAGTGGGCTCACATACTGTGAGACGCTGGAAAGCGAAGTGTTGGCTGGCAGGCCGCTCATCATCGCGTCCAATCGCGGCCCGATGACGTTTCAGACCGCAGAGGATGGTAGCCTGCAGATGCAGCGGAACAGCGGCGGGCTGGTAACTGCCTTGCTGGGCCTCTGTACGCACTCGCCAGCCACCTGGGTCGCGTGTTCGGCAAGTGAGGCGGATGCCGGCTGGCGCGAGGGTGAGATCCTGCTTGCGGACAGCGATCAGATTGCAGAGGCGTCAGATTCAACGTCTGTAGAGATGCTGCATGCAACGTCTCTCCTGCGCCTACGTTTTCTGACCTCCGCGCCCGAGGCCTATGACGGCTACTATAACGTCATTGCCAATCCGCTGCTGTGGTTTCTGCAGCATTCGATGTGGGACGTGCCACGTGCACCCATCATCGGGCAGAACACCTGGCAGGCCTGGCGCCAAGGCTACGTCGCGATCAACCAGCAGTTCGCGCGGGCGATCGCCAGCGACCTGCGGATCGCCAGCGACCGGCGGATCGCCGTATCCCGATCTGCGGGTCGGCCGCTGGTGATGTTCCAGGACTACCATCTCTACCTGGCCCCGCGCTTCCTGCGATCCCAGCTCCGCGGGCAGCAGCGGCCTGCCATACGGCCTGCCGTCCTGCACTTCACGCACATCCCCTGGCCCGGCCCGGACTACTGGCGCATCCTGCCGCCTGCCATGCGGCTGGCCGTACTGGACGGGCTGTGTGCGTCCGACATCCTCGGCTTCCAGACCCGCGAGGACGCGCAAAATTTCCTCCGGACATGTGAAGCGCTGCTGCCAGGCGCGCATGTCAACTTCAAGCGCGGGCGCATCTGGTTCCGCAACCACAGCACCCACGTGCGCGACTTTCCCATCTCCATCGACGTCGCAGCGCTGCGCCAGGCCGCCGCGTCTGCCGAAGTGGCAGCGCACCGGGCTGCGCTCGAAGAGATGATCGGCGACCGGCGGCTCATCCTGCGTATCGATCGCATGGATCCCAGCAAGAACATCGTCCGGGGCTTTCAGGCCTTCGAAGAGCTGCTGGCCCACCATCCGGAGTATCAAAGACGGGTCGTGTTCATCGCCGTCCTGGTCCCTTCCAGGCTCGGCGTCGACGAATACCAGGCGTATCTGAACGAACTGATGGCCGCGGCCGGCCGGGTGAACGCGCGCTTCGGCGCCAGCGACTGGGAGCCCGTGCGACTCCTGGTCGGCGACGACTACGTGCGCGGCGTGGCCGCGCTGCAGCTCTACGATGTGCTTCTCGTCAATGCGATCGCGGATGGCATGAACCTGGTTGCCAAGGAGGGGCCCATCGTCAACCAACGCGACGGTGTGCTGATCCTTTCCGAGCGTGCAGGCGCCCGGCAGCAGCTGGAGCCTGGTGCGATCGTCATCTCGCCGTGTGACGTCTGGGCCACCTCGGAAGCGCTTCGCCAGGCGTTGAACATGCCGGACGCGGAGCGCGCGGAACGCAGCGCGCGCCTTCGCTGGATCATCGAGCGCGAGGACATCCGCGACTGGCTGTGCCGGCAGCTTGCGACTGTAAAGGAACTGAATCTATGAGCGGAGCGACACCGGCGAAACCTGCCATCGCCATCGTACACTATACTGCGCCGCCCATCATCGGCGGCGTCGAGGCCGTGATGGCCGCCCACGTGCGCAGCCTGAGCCGTGCGGGCTATCCCGTAACCGTGCTCGCGGGCCGCGGCAAGGCGGCCGCACTCGACCCCGCCGCCTTCGTCCAGATTCCCGAGCTGGATTCACTGCGGTCAAAGGACACAAGTGCAGCACTTCGGGCTGGCCATGTGCCCGCCGACTTCCGCGAACGGGTCACCCTGACGCGCGCCGTGCTGGAGCCCCACCTGGCCCGGTTCGACATCGTGATCGTGCACAACATCTTCTTCAAGCACTTCAACCTGCCTCTCACCGCGGCCCTCTGGGAGATGCTGGATGACCGCGTGCTCCCGAAGTGCATCGCCTGGGGCCACGACTTCTCCTGGACCAGCCCCAGCTCTCGAAAGGCAGTCTACGAGCGCTACCCGTGGGATCTGCTGCGCCAGAGACGCCCCGACGTGACCTACGTGGCCGTATCGGCGCGGCGACAGCGCGAGCTCGCCGGTCTTTTCGGCTGCCCGCCGGAGGATGTCCGCGTGATCTACAACGGTGTGGACCCCAAGGAGCTGCTCGGGCTCACATCGCAGGGGGCCGAGCTGGCCGCGCGCCTCGGACTTTATGTCAATGCGCCGGTGCTGCTGATGCCCGTCCGGGTCACCCGCGCCAAGAACATCGAGCTGGCGCTGGCGGTGGTGGCTGCGCTCAAGCGACTGGGCCACCGGCCGAAGCTCGTGCTCACCGGCCCACCCGATCCGCACGACCCGGCCAGCATGGCCTACTTCGACGAGCTGCGAGCCAGGCGCCGCGAACTCGACGTCGAAGCCGAGATGACCTTTGTCTTTGAAGCAGGGCCCGAGCCCGGGAAGCCGTTCTTCCTCGACGCCCGGACCGTGGGCGATCTCTACCGGCTGGCCGATATCCTCTTCATGCCCAGCCATCGCGAGGGTTTCGGCATGCCGGTGCTGGAGGCAGGGCTGGCCGGGCTGCCCGTGGCCTGCACTGCGATCCCGTCGGCCGCGGAGCTGGCCGCGGACGATGCGCTGATTTTCGATGCAGATGACGACCCAGGCGAGATCGCCGGCCGCATCCTGGCACGATTGGAAAGCGACCCGGTCTACCGGCTGCGGCGGCGCGTGCGGGTGCGCTACACCTGGGATGCCATCCTCGAGCAGGATATCGTTCCCCTCCTGGCGCCCGCCTCGCCACGGCGAAGTGCCGCTGATGCAAGCTGACGCCATGCCTGAAGCCATGCGACCTGCGGATCGCCAGCGACCGGCGGATCGTCGGCGACCAGCCCTTCCGCGTTGTGATGCGCCCGAAATCCTGGCAAGACTGCCTGCCGCAGCCAGAGGGCCTGGCTCCGCCAGGCAGCTGGACCTCTTTCTGGACTACGACGGCACCCTGGCCGGCTTCGCGCCCACCCCCGAGAATCCAGTACCGGATGGGCGGGTGATCCGCCTGCTGTCGGCCCTCGTCGCCGCGCCCCACATCCGGGTGGCGGTGATCAGCGGCCGGCGGCTGGACCACCTGGAGGTGCTGCTGCCAGTCAAGGGCCTGCTGTTGGCCGGCACCTATGGTATGGAGCTGCGGGATGAGGACGGGCGACTGTCCACGCGGCTGCCCTTCCGCCGCGTGCGGCCCAGGCTGGAGACGCTCAAACCGGCGTGGGCCAGGCTCGTGGACGGGCGGGCAGGCTTCTTCCTCGAAGACAAAGGCTGGTCGCTGGCGCTGCACGCGCGCTTCGCGGACGATGCAGAGGCGGATGCCGTGGTGAGAGAGGCGCGGTCGCTGGCCGGGCCGGCCGTGGCGGACGAGGACGCGGTGCGCCTGCAGCTGCTGGGCGGGCACAAGTTCCTGGAGATCGCACCGGTCGATGCCGACAAAGGACGGGTGGTGGAGGATCTGCTCTCGCGGCCCCCGGCTGCGGGCGAACGGCAGGCGCTGCCGCTCGGCTGCGCCGGTGCGCTGCCGCCGATGCCCGTCTACATCGGCGACGATGACAAGGATGAGAAGGCCTTCGCCGTAATCCGCAGATATGACGGCCTCGCACTGCTGGTGGCACGCCGGCCGCGCGCGACGCTGGCCTGCTGCCGGCTGCCTTCCCCAGCAGCCGCGCGCGCGTGGCTCGCGCGGCTGGCGGCTGCGTGATGCATCCGCTGCTGACGCACGGCCATCGTCCGCCGTCCACATCATGCGCGCTGCTCCTCGCTGAACTTCGCAAACGGATGCAGCTATGGTAGGTTTCTGCTCGTCTGAAGTTACCACTGTCGGCGCCGGCAGCATGATCGATGCGGGCAACCCCATGTGCGCATGCCCAGCAGCCAGATTCGCGAAGCCACATGTTGGCCTTCTAAGGCTGCGGCGCAGCTTCATTTTCCAAGACAAATTGTCTCACACAGAATAGAGGCAAATCAACCCGATGGCCCGTATTTCTCATAAGCTCAAGAACCCGCTCGAAGGCGCGCTCGCCGGCGGCGGGGACGCCGCAACTTCCCCCCTGTACGTATTCGGGCCATTCCTGGGCCTGATCATCGCATCCGGCGCGGCCCGGGCCGTCTTCGGCGGGTCGGTCTGGCTGGCCGTCCTGACCATCGCTGTGGTCTCGACCATGTACCGGCGCGTCATGCAGTGGGTGACCGATGGATCCGGCGGGAGCGGCCTGAGCGAAGAAGAGTTCGGCGGGTGGGCCGTCAAGGTCAATGCGGGCATCACGTTCATCGAATACACCCTGACCTTTCTCGTCAGCATGGCCGCGTTGGTCACTTTCATCGCTGACCGTCTGCCGGCCCTCAACAGCGAGATCCTGGGGTTCCCGATCCGCACCGTGGTCGCGATCGTGCTCAGCATCCTGATCGGCTGGCTGGTCAACCGGGGGCCCAGGACGGCCGCCCGAACCTTCGGCCCGGCCACCGCTGCCGTGCTCATCCTCCTGTGGCTGATGATCGTGTTCACGCTGCTCCGGACCGGCTTTCATCTGCCTGTGCTGTCTCTCGAAGCCTTCAGGCCCCCAAACCTGCACTTCACCATCGGGGGTTACGTCCGCATCCTGGCGGTGATGACCGGCATCGAGGTGTTTGCCAACCTGGTAGCCGCCTTCGACGGCACTCCGAAGCAAAAGAGCCGCAAGGCCTTCCAGAGCCTGCTCATCATCATGAGCACCACAGCCGCGACCATGCTGATCGTCGGACCAGCCATCTTCTCCCTGTCTGACCCGCATGACCCTCACGTGTCGGTCTTCACCCAGACGATGGATCAACTCCTGCCAGCGCCCCTGCCTTATCTTGGCTCGCTGGTGGGTATCGTCGTCCTCATGTCGGCCTGCGCAGCGAGCGCCCAGGGCCTGCAGAATCTGGCCCTGGGGCTAAAGGACCGCCACTACATTCCGCCCGCGCTCGGTGCGCTGAACCACTACGATGTCGCCGACAAGCCGGTCTGGCTGGAGGTCGTGGCCGTCAGTGTGTGCTTTCTGCTGTTCGGCACTCACGAAGGAACCTACCTGGCCCTGTACGCGGCCGGCGTCTTCATCTTACTGAGCATGACCGGCTGGGCTGTGACTCAGCGCCTGGTGCGCGATCTGACCCAGCAGTTTTCCATCCGCCGCGCGGGTTCGATCGCGGGCACGGCCATCGCTGCCTTGTTGACGACCTCTGCCACCCTGGTCATCTTTGAGGAGCGATTCAGGGAAGGCGCCTGGATCTACTTCGTCCTGATCCCCGTCCTCTATTTCGCGTTCACCTACTTTCGCAGGCGTATCGGCGCGCCGTCGCCCGAGATGGATTACCTCGGCCAGCTCAACGCCAGCCTGCTGGCCGGCTTCGGCTTTGGCCAGACGCCGGTTCACGCTGCCGAGAATGGGGATCAAGGCGAAGTCACCATTGGTTGGACGCCTGAACCGGTTCGCGCTTACCGCCCGCTGAATGACAACGTCAGGATAGAACGCGTTCTAACGCTGTTGGATGGCTCCGACAATGCAGCGCAGGCGTTGCCGATGGCGCAGTTTGTCTGCGAAACCACCGGCGCACACTTGACCTTGCTCTCCGCTTCCCGCGATTTCCAGGCGGGTTCCGCGGCCAAAGCGGAGGCCGAGGCTTACCTGACCCGGATAGCCGAAAAGATGCATGCTGCGGCAATCAGGGTCAACGCGACCGTCCGCGCGGGGTCGACGGCCGCTGTTGCTCAAGAAGTTGTAACCGAGAAAGACATAGACCTGGTGATCGTAACGACCGGCGGCGGCTCGGACAAAAAGAACTGGCTTGGCGAAGGACTGTCCGCCAAGCTGGTGCACCGGCTGGACATCCCCATTCTGCTTGTGCAGGTGTTCGAGAGCGGTCCTGCCGAAGCGCCCCACCTCGGCCGGATCCTCGTCGCCCTGGACGGCTCGGCCTTTGCCGAGCAGCTTCTGCCCTACGCCCGGCTGCTCGCAAAGCAGTTCGACTGCGAGCTGATGTTGCTCTGTGTGCCTGCTGTGCCGGAGAGCGAGAAATATCGCGCGCCGGCAGCTGTCCTCAACGCCATTCGCAAGCAAGCAGAGGTCAACATACGCAAGTACCTGGATTCGATTGCCGAGGGCCTGCGCGCAGAGGGCCTGGCTGTCAGAACGGTCGTGACCGGGTCTTACCCGGCTCGCTCGATCGTCGATGTGGGCAAGCGCGAGGGCGTGGACCTGATCATGATTGCCTCACAGGGTCGCGGTGGGCTCGACCTGCTCTTTATGGGCAGCGTGGCGCAGCAGGTCGTCCAACTGAGCGACAGTCCGGTCTATATCCTCCCCATCAACAGAGCCCTGGCGGAGTGACCACCTAAGCAGAGCCGGAGCCAGAAGGCCTGGCTCCGCTGCCGTAAATCCAACATGCAACCTGCTGATCGCCGGCGGCGAACGCAGGGGGCTGCTCTTCCTCACAGATCCGGCCGACCTTCGCAAAGCAGCGCGGATGGAACCGGCACCCGGACGGTGGATCGATGGGGCTGGGCACGCCGCCGGTCAGCAGGATGCGCTCGCGCCGGTTCACGCGTTCGACCTGCGGGATGGCGGCCAACAGCGCCTGGGTGTATGGGTGCAGCGGGGCTTCGTACAACGCATCGGTCGGCCCGTGCTCGACGATCTGGCCCAGGTACATGACCGCCATCCGATCGCTGATGTGGCGCACGACGCTCAGGTCATGCGAGATGAACAGGTAAGTCAGGTGGTATTCGTCCTGGAGTTCCTCCAAAAGATTCAGCACCTGCGCTTGGATGCTGACATCGAGCGAGGAGACGGGCTCATCCGCCACCACAAAACTGGGACCCATGGCAACTGCCCGCGCAACCCCGATGCGCTGGCGCTGCCCACCGCTGAACTGGTGCGGATAACTGTCGATGTGCCGCTCGGGCAGGCCGACCCGCTTCAACAAGCGCAGGGATTCGGCCTCCCGCTCGGCTGGGTTGCGCAGCCCGCGATGGCGCAGGGGCACATCCAGGATCTCACGCACGGTCTTGCGCGGATTGAGCGAGGCATACGGATTCTGGAAGATGATCTGAGCCGACCGGTGGAAATCCGCCTTTTCATGCACGGGGTGGCCCTCATACATCACCTCGCCTGCGGTGGGTTCGTACAGCCGCACCAACACGCGCCCCAGCGTTGTCTTGCCGCAGCCGGACTCTCCCACCAGGCCCAGCGTCTCACCGGGCAACACGGCCAGGTCGATGCCGTCCACCGCGCGCACCACGACCGGGTGCTGTCTGGCCAGGACGCGCGCCAATACGCCAGGAGTCTGCCGGAAATGCTTGACCACCCCGCGTGCCTCGATGAGGGGCTGCGTACTCTGAGTTTCGCTCATAGCCTTCAATCTCGTGATCTCACCAGGAGCAGCGGCTGGCTAACGCGCTGTAAGAGCGCAGAAGCGACACTGCCATAAAAGAGCCGCGCAAGCCCGCCGCGGCCGTGGCTGGCGATGGCGATCAGATCTGCCTCTTCCTGGTCTGCGGCGGCGATGATCTCGTCGACCACCGGTCCGTATGGGACCAGCACACGCACTCGCAAGCCCTGCTGGCCAAGCTGATCCTTGAGCCCGGCCAGATAAGCTTCAGCGGCAACCGTAAGCTCGTTTATATCGGCGACCGGCGCATACGGCACCGGCTCGCCGGGGGCCGTTATGTGAGGCTGCGGCTCGATCACCCGCACCAGCACAAGTTCGGCGGAGAGACGTCCGGCCAACTCACGGACGCAGGGCAAGATCGCCTCCGCGCGCTCCGACCCATCCAGTGGGACCAGGATCTTGCTGTACATCGTAACCTCCCAGGATATTACGCATTCAGACCCAGGCGTGCGATATCAGTGGGGCGACGTTCATAGCCACTGGTCCGGATGCATCTGACATAGTGACCATCACCGATGGTGGTCATCCGAATCGGCTCTCCCAGGCACGCCGGCCGGGCAAACTCGCACCGCGGTTCAAAGGCACACCCTTGCGGCAGGTTCACCAGGTCCGGCACCTCGCCCTGAATCGGCACGATTGCCTTGCGCTCGGATATCCCCGGGCGGCAGGCGAGCAATCCCTGGGTGTAAGGATGTCGTGGAGCGCCGATCACCTGATCGGTCGTGCCGCGCTCCACGATCTGGCCCGCATACATCACGGCGATGGTGTTGCAGAACTCAGCGGCCACGCCCAGGTCATGCGTTACCATGATGACGGCCGTGCCGTGGTCGCGATTGATGCGCCGCATCAGGTCCAGGATCTGGGCCTGAATGGTCACGTCCAGCGCAGTGGTGGGCTCATCAGCCAGCAGCAGCTTGGGCTCGCAGGAGAGCGCAATGGCGATGAGGGCCCGCTGCTGCATGCCGCCGCTGAACTGGTGGGGGTAGGCTGCATAGCGATCCACCGGCGAAGGGATGCCCACCTCTTCCATCACCCTGAGGACGCGCTGCTTTTCAGCGCTGGCTCGATTTGATCCGAATGGCATGCGGCTGCCCTTCACCAACCCGTGCAGCCTGAGCGACTCCCGGATCTGTTCGCCCACTCGAAACGCAGGATTCAGCGTGCTCAGCGGATCCTGGAAGATCATCGCGATCTCCCTCCCGCGCACAGCGCGTAAGGCAGACGGCGACAGACCGAGCAGGCTGCGTCCCTCGAAGATGATGTCGCCCCCTGAGATGCGGCCGGGACGCGCGACGAGCCGCAGGATGGACATCATGGTCACGCTCTTTCCGCAACCCGATTCACCCACCACGCCGACGATCTCGCCCCGGCGCACCGTGAGATTGACCCCGTTGACCGCAGTGACAAGCCCTCG
>Ga0123333_10002660_pt1 | contig 17966 bp, 12 predicted proteins | sample BioC12SIPDNA_3_FD_89957 | JGI IMG/M metagenome (GOLD analysis project Ga0123333, IMG submission 89957) | Anaerobic biogas reactor microbial communites from Washington, USA - Biogas_R2_B C12 SIP DNA | ecosystem: Engineered > Bioreactor > Anaerobic > Unclassified | place: Washington, USA... | reverse complement strand
TCGTTGAATTCCTCCCACATGCTCACCAGCGGCGCCGGGCAGATGATCAATGGCCGAGCCCGATCGCGTTCGACAAAGTGCTTGAGGATGGCGGCGCCGATATAGGTCTTGCCCAACCCCACCACATCGGCCACAAAGCATCCCGAGTGGCGGTCGATCATCCGGATCGCCCGCTGCACGGCGTGTCGTTGGAAATCGGCCAACTGCTCCTGAATGTCGCCGCCCCACAGAGAGAGCTGCCCGACATCCTCATCCAGTCCGTCTTTGGTGAGCTCGTAGAGCGTCTTCAGGTAGATCTCGTAGGGCGTCACCTCGGCCAGCGCCCACGACGCCCGCAGCACACGCATCAGGTGCTCGTCAAAGTCCTCTGATTCATCCCACAGCGCGTCGAACCAGTTCACCAGTTGCTCATGGTTGGCGTTGCCGTGCACCAGCACATTGAGCTCGGTGTTGCTGCTGATGCCGGCCAGCGAGAGGTTGCTGGAGCCCACGATGCCGATGCCCGCCTCCGCCCGCGGGATGATCTCTCCCTGAAGGTTCATCACCTCGCCATAGTCAAAGATATAAGCCTTGGCGTGCAGCCTGCCCCTGGTGTAGACGCGCACCTTGATCCTGCCTTGTGCGATCAGCTCGGCCAGCGAGACGATCATTTGCTCAGTACGATCGGTCTGATCGAGCACAGCCGCGCTGTCGGCGATATCGCCCTCGGTGGCATCGGCCGCCTGGCTGGAGCGCACCCGCGAGGTGTAGCGCTGCGCGTCCAGCTCGACCTCAACCCGTTCCAGCCGGCGATAGCCCTCGGCGAGCTGCTCGAGCGTCTCGCGGTTGGTGGTGTTGCCGATCAGCAGGCGCAGCTCAGATACGCCGTCGAGCACGTCGGCCACATGCTCGAGGCCGGAGAGGAAAAAGTAGCCCACAGCAAAGCGCGCCCGCGCCGTGCCCGGCAGAATCGTGCGGATGTGGTCGGCCAGTTTCTCGGTGCGGTTATCGATGATATCGTGTTGCATGTTCGCTCCGCTTTCATGCAATTAAGGCCATAGAACGCCGGCTCACCGGCCTTCAGGTGAACTCAAGCAGCCAGCAACTACAGCTCAAGGGCGTCCGCTCTGTCGCCGTCAGCGCAGGCTGGCGGCCCTGTGCCTTGCGGCGCGTGCCTCCCGGTGGAGGCCGCCGGCCACCAGCACCGCTGTGACCGTCAATGATCTCGGCACCGCCAGCCTATCACGGTAGCAGGGCACCTCGCTATAGTAGATATTGTACTGACGTTTGCGGACATAGGGGACTCCTTGGACCGAACATTGATCACCATCACCGGCACTAGCTGCCAGAACTGCATATGAGCCTACATTCTTTCTAGGCTGCTGGCCTTGGCCAGACGAGCCTGAACCATCTCGAGAAGTGATTCATAGATGAGAGCCCGGTATTTACCTTGCAGCCCCAGCGCAGCCAGAACAACTTCATCAAGTGCCTGACGGTCCGACTGGACTAGTTCCTGTTCCAGCGGAAGAATTCGCCGACGTCTCATCGCCCCGAATGCCTCATGTAGCGCAGTACCGACCGAAGTCATTATGTACGGGCTGGGCATCAATAAGCCTCTGATCTCAGGCCCATACATGTAGGCTACCCCTGTCCCATAGGTCTTGCGGGCGACGACCTCTGCAACCATCAAGCAGATCACGCTGTTGAGCAACGCTGTCCCCAAAACACCATCGACTCCACGGAATGACCCAATAAAGAAGACATCACAAACAGCGATTCCGTCTATCACTGGAAAGCCCACTCGCTCGCCTAGAAAGCGATTTGACACAAAGTCAGCCGACTCTTGGTCTGGCAGGGTATACCACTGACTACGACCACGAACCGAAGGGCGCATCGAATAGCCAGACTCCTCACCCCATTCGATATAGCGCAGAACACCATCCTTCCTTTGAAGGCGCAACTCGGCCTTCGATTCACGACATACGAGCAACCTACGTTTAAGGCCTTCTGGCTTTACCTGATAGCCCTTCACTTCCTTCAGCGAGAACAGGAACGGAACCAAGAACTCGGCTTCTATTCCCCATGTATCTGCTTGTTGGGCATCTATCTGGAAGAACTCATTCGCTCCAGTCGTGATACCGCGCCGCACATCGGCTACATCGCCCAGGCGCACCAGCCTGTCGCCAGCCCGGCGCAGAATCTCCCAGTAGATATCGGGAGCCCGCAGGTATTTTCCGCCCCACTTGTCGCCGGCATAGAGGCTGGCCTGGTCGCTGCCGGCCGCCAGCGCGTCGCGCTGCATCAGCGGGTGCACGCGAAACTCGGGCCTGGCAAGGCGCTCTTGGGCCTCGCCAACCTCTTGCCACAGCACCGCCGAGAGGCCCTGCTCGTAGGGCACAGTGAACATCACAAAGCGTGCCACGTGGTCAAGGCTGGCAGCACGGTCACGGCGGTCATCCACCGCCGGCCCCAGCAGGGTGATGACAGTATTGACATCGGCCTCTTTGAACGAGCGCCTGATCTGGTTGTCGATCACCAGCCTGACCAGCCCGCGGGTCAGTAAAAAACGCTGCAGGGCAGCGCCATAGCCCACGTCGAGCCAGGCGTTCGAGGTGACAAAGCAAAAGGCGCCCTGCCGGTTGAGCAGGCTCAGCCCCACCAGATAAAAGTAGATGTAGAGGTCGCTGCGGCCATCGAGCTTGAACGTCTGCTTGCCGCTCCCATCGCCAAAGGTCTTGGGCCAGCGGGCATAGACCGCATCGGCCAGCGCGGCCTTGTAAGCGGCGACAGCTGCTCTTTCGGCAGCCTCATCGCGGGCAGACAGCGGGTTGCGGATGCTCTCCTGGCGCACATAGGGCGGGTTGCCCAGCACCAGATCAAAGCCCTGCCGCTCACCTGAAAACACCTCGACAAAGGCGATATCCCACACAAAGGGCACATCCTGGGCCTGCTTCAGGCTGTTGCGGGCGGCGGCCAACTGCGTGCGATGCGCTTCCAGTTCGGCCTGCTGAGCCTCGATCTGTCTCTTTTCGGGTGTACCAGCGGCCGGGGCCATGCCATCGAAGGTGGCCTGAGACGTCAGGCTCTGGCGCAGCTCTATCAGGCGGGCGTCGATGCGGATCAGCTCTTCATCAATGATGGTGCGAAAGATGCTCAGCTCTTCGTGCTGCAGCTTGGCTGGGGTGTTGAGAATAGCATCGGGCTGGTTGTAAAAATAACCGGATTTCGCCGCTTTAAGGCGGGTAATGCGCCCCTTGAGGGGTACTGATAGCCTGCCACGGCCAAGGTGGGCCATATCGACGTTCCCGATGCGCTGCACCAGGCTGTCGCCCACCCGCACCTTGAAGCTGAGGTTGGGCAGCACCGGCTGAACGCGCAGCTCGTTCACGTCGATTTCGGTGTCGATGAGCAGCTGCAGCCAGAGCCGCAGCTCGGCCACCCGCACGGCCCAGCCTTTTACATCGACACCATAGAGGCTGCGCTCGACGATGCGTTTTTTGCGGTCATAGGGGCGCTCGAGCTGGCCCACCTGCCTCTGCGCGCGGGCCAGCAGATCGTCGAGCACGTTGAGCGCGCCCACCAGAAACGAGCCCGAGCCGCAGGCCGGGTCGCACACGGTGACACTTTGCAGCAAGCGGTGGATATCGGGCCAGAGGTTTTCGTTCGAGATGCGCTTATCGGCCTGTGCCTGCTCGTCGGGCTCCAGGGCAAAGACCAGCTCGCTGACCAGTTCAAACCGCTCGCGGCCGAGGTGGTTGCAGAGCCAGTCGATCAGCGCCAGCCGACACATCAGGTCGATCTCGACGCGGGGCGTGTAAAAGATGCCTGCTTGCCCCCGTTCATCGTCCGTATCGCTGACGTTCACCAGACTCTCATAGACCCGGCCGAGCATCTCAGGATCGACGGCCACCTCCTGGTCGAGCGGCGTGTCCTCGGCCACGGTGAAATTGTAGTGATTCAGCAGCTTGAGACTGTGCTCAAAGGCCTGATCGGTCACCTTGAAAGCATACTGTCTATCCAGCTCGTTGCGCTCGAACAGACCGCCATTCAGCCAGGGCGCAACCTGCAGAGCGTTGCGGATCTCTTCGGGAAGATAGGAGCGGTCGGCGCGGCCAGCCTGAAAGCCATGGTTAAAGGCCTCGAAAAAGAGCACCTGCAGCCATCGTTCTACAAAAGTATCAGCCGGTTGCGACGTGTCTTGATAAGCCTGCCAGAGCTTGGTCAGAAACTCGGGATCGTCGCCTAGCCAGCCCTTGCGCTGCACATAGCAGAGGAACATGAGCCGGTTGTGAAACTGCAGAGCATAGTCGTGGGCCCAGGTACGATCGCCCGTCTGTGTCTGGAGCTCGTCCTCGAGCTGGCGGAACACGGTCACATATTCTTCATAGAACTGCTTGGTGACCTGCTCGACATCGAACGCCTCATCGTGCCGCTGCTGTACGGCCAGAGGCGATACCTGGTCAGGGTCGCCGATGCTGGCCAGATCGAGCATGGCCACTCGCTCGGTTGCGGTACGCAGGCGCTCGTGCGGGCCCAGCGCGATGCGGCGCAGTGTACGGCGCCTGGCAGGCCGCTTGTCAGCGTCTGAGGCTTCTGACTCGAGCTCCAAGCGCACATTGACCAGGTGCCAGTGAGTATCACTGGCCGTGGAAAAGAGATAGAGGCCAAAGGGATAGTCGCCCAAGAGCTGATTGACAACCTGCCGTTCAGCCGCCAGCGAGAGCGGCGACGACTGGCTCCCTGGTGCCAGCCGGGCATGCACGATACAGAAACCGGTTTTGCCGTCAGCCTGGGTTGCCGCCACCAGCTTGGGTTCATCTTGCAGGACATCGACGGCCGCCTTGGGCCAATGACGCGTTGAGACAGGGGTATTGGCCCACGGATAGCTCAGCTCGCGGCAAAAGAGGGTGAGCATGGCATCGTAATTGCCCCGCGCCATCGCCTTCAGTAAACCGCAGACGCCCTGCTCAAGGTTCAATGACATACACACCTGCTTCCACAAGCGTTGGGCGCGTTATACGCCGCTTTTGTCTTGGCTAGTCTACTTGGCAGCGGTACACGGTGTCAAGCGCCGGTCCATGCGGGTGCAGCGGGCATTGCCCTCTCCCGTGCCTCTGACGATGCGCCGGGCATCGCGCACCGACATGGTATGGTTCAGCAGTACACTGGCCAGGGTGATCATCGCCATAGCTGGGATCCTGCCGATAGTCGTCGCTCAGGCGCTTGACCGCGTCATAGTCAGAATCGCTAAAGCGGCGCAATCCACACCGTTCTGTGTTGATGCTACTCCATGCTGGTAGCGGACATCTCCCGCACGATCGCCTGAACCTCAGCCACGCTCACATCCGCGGGCAGCTTGTGCTGAGCGACGCACAGGGCTGCCGCCTTGCCGGCTGCCTCGCCGATCGGCACAGCGTTGCCCGTCACCCGGTAGCTTGAATGCGCCAAAAAGTCGCCCGAGATGCAGCGCCCCGTCATAAAGAGGTTGTCGACATCGCGCGCCAGCAGGCTGCGGTAAGGAATATCGTAGGGCGGCACATACTCGCCATACAGCTCGCCGGGCACATCCTTGAGCACCTTGTTGCGCGTGCCATAGGCGTCATAGGGGTTCGGTTTGGTCGGGTCGACGTGATGAACATCAAAGTTGAACGTCGCCGTCGTAACAGCATCCTCAAAGCGCCGCCCGCGCCGGCAATCCTCAGCCGTGAGGGTGTAGCGGCCGTGGATGCGGCGTCCCTCGCGGATCGAGGCCGACGGGCCGGCAGTGATCAGGAACAGCCCGGCGTATTCGGGTTTGCCGCTGGCGACGAGGGTTTCAACGGCGCGCGCCACATCGGCACGCCCCTCAATTTCGGCGCGCGTCAGCGAGTCGGTGTCGGTCGGGTCGAGGTCGTAAAGGTGCGACTGCATTATAAAGGCCAGCCCGGGCTGGCCCGGCTGAGTAAAGAGGGTCACGCCGGTATAGGTGAGGGCATGTCCGCCGGCTAAAAGGTCGGCCTTGACCTGCATGGCATCCGGCAGCGGATCGGGCCAGCCGCCCACCAGGCCAAACATGGTGCCGGGCTGCAGCTTGCCCTGTTCGGGGTCGCCCATGTCAAATCCGCAGCCGGCGCGGGCGGCCAGGTCGCCATCGCCGGTCGCGTCGATGTAGACCTCTGCAGTATAGCGCTCGATCCCCGACTTGCCGGCAGTACGCACCGCGGCGATGCGCCCGTCGCGCACCTCGGCATCCAGCAGGATGGTGTGCAGCTTGAGCGTACAATCGCTGGCACTGAGCAGTTCGTCGAGGAGCAGTTTCATCGGCTCGACGGTAAAGATGCCCGAATTGCCGTGCCTGCGCTTAAAGGCACCGCGGGCACTCAGGCACTGCTTGATCTCTGCCAGGATACCGCACTTGTTGTTGTAGTCGATGATCAGCGACATACCGCCGGCCGTCCAGGTGCCGCCGAAATAGGGGTTCTTTTCGACCAGGATGGTACGCGCACCCGCTCGGCTGGCAGCCAGGGCTGCGGCAATGCCGGAGGGTCCCCCGCCGGCGATGAATACGTCATAATGGTTGCTGTTGCTCATGCGGCACCTCATAACTGGTAATGAGGCTATTCTAGCACAGGCGCGCACACCGGCAAGAGCAGTTCAGCTGCCGCTTGAGGAATAACGCGCGAGGCCCCAGCGCCAAAAAGCCAGTGCGGCGGTCATCATCAGCACCCCAACCGCCAGCGTTATCAGCGGCCAGAGTGCCAACGGTGCCTTGCCCAAGAGCGACGCGGCCGGATAATAGTTGAGGAACGCAATGGGTATCACTACGGTAAGGAAAATACGCACCACAGTCGGATAAATCCCCAGCGGGTATTTATTGAACGAGAAGCGTATCGACTGAATCAGGCTGAGGAGCGATTGGCGCGTCCAGATAAAGCTGGTGGCGGCGGGAAAGATCGTCAGTGCGGCATTGATCAGGCTCGCGCCGATGATCGACACTGCCAGGAACACCCAATGCAGCACCCCCCACGCGACGCCCAAATGCGGATAGATCACGGCGATGGTGATGATCGCGGTCGTGAGATGCGACAGATACCCCACGTTAAAGTTGCGCGCCATCAGGTGCACCAGCGGGTTGAGCGGGCGGATCAGATAGTCATCCAGAGTGCCATTGGCCACCAGGTCATTAGAGTCCCACAAGCCAACGGTAAAAGCCTGCGAGATGCCATAGCTCATCAGGTAGATGGCATTCAACAGAATCACCTGATACAGGCTCCATCCATCGACGCCCTGGAAGGCGCGGAACATGGCCCACACCAGCGCCATGTCGGAGAGATACGAGAGCATCTGGGCGATAAAGAGCGAGAAATAGGACCAGCGATTGTAGCTGATCTGGCTGGCCACGCGCATCTTCAGGCTCATCCAGCCCAGGCCCAGCCACCATTTGGCGCTGTTTAACATCTCAGCCCCCCAGCACCACGATGCGCCGTATCCCGCGGTGCCACATCAGCGAGTGCAGTGCCAGCAGGCCGATAATCCAGCCCACCTGCACCAGGATAGCGCGCGGCACGTCGCTGACGGGAATGCGCCCGAGATACACGGCAACCGGGGTATACTGTGAGGCCTGAAAGGGCAGCAGCCTGGCAATCGTCAGCATCCATTTCGGCAGCAGCCACAGCGGCACCAGCGCGCCCGAGAGCAGCTTCCATGAGGCCTGCAGCAGCCACTGCATCAGCCAGGTATTGATAAACCAGTACGAAAAGGTGCCCAGAAAGAGCATCCAGCAGATCTGCACCCCCATGCCCAGAAGCGTCGTCAGCAAAAACAGGCCGAATGCCTCCCACGAGACGGGCGCCACGATGCCGCCCACGAGGACGATTGCCAGAAGGGTTTGCGGCAGGCCATACATCACCAGACTGGTGGCAACATCGCCCAGGTTGGCGGCCACAAACAGCCCGCGCATGCTCACCGGGCGCAGCAGGTCGAGCCCAATGCTGCCATCCTTCATACGCTGCTCGATATATGATGCGCCATTGAACCAGGTCACAAAGCCGACCAGGTTGGAGAGCACCACATAGGTGAGCATCTCGGGCAGGGTGGCGCCGGCAACCGCGTCTTTACCGGCATACAGTGCCCGCCAGACAAAGACCTGCGGAATGATGTGAAAGAAGCCATAAAGCAGGCCAGTCCAGACGCGCGCCGGATAGGCAAAGTTAACGCGGATAACCCCGCGCATCTGTGCCAGGTAAGGGCGCAGGTTCATGCGCTGCCCTCCCCGCCGCCGTACAGGCTGCTGACCACCACATCCACGGATGGCTCGGTGAGTTTGATATCGCGCACAGTATAACGGCTCATCAGCGCGTTGATCAGATCGCCCGAGGCGGTGGTGCCGCGCCGGAAGCCAAACGTCACGCGCGCGCCGTCACGCTCTAGCACCTGCAGGCCTTCAAAGGCGTCCGCGGGGGGCTCTTCGCCAAAGAGTACCGTCATGACGGTATCGGCGCTGCATTCGGCGCGCAGGTTCTCGAGTTGGCCGTCAAACAGGAGCTTGCCTCGGTTGATCAGCATCACGCGCCGGCAGGAGCGCTCGATCTCGTCCAGGTCGTGGGTCGTCAGCAGGATGGTGACGCCGTCGCGGCGGTTGGTATCCACCAAAAAGTGGCGCAGGCGCTCCTTGACGAGCGCGTCCATGCCGATGGTGGGCTCATCCAGGTAAAGCAGCTTGGGGCGATGCAGGAGCGCCGCCCCCACCTCACCACGCATGCGCTGCCCCAGCGATAATTCGCGCACTGGCTGGGTCCAGAACTCGTCCAGGCCCAGCAGGTCGCGAAAGTAGGCGATGCGCTCGTCGTAATCGGCCTGCGGGATGCCATAGATATAGCGCAGCAGGTTGTAGCTTTCGGGGATCGGTAAATCCCACCACAGCTGCGAGCGCTGCCCAAAGACCACCCCGATTTTGCGGGCGTTAATGCGCCGGTCGCGGTGCGGCACCAGGCCGTCGACCTTCAGCTCGCCCGAAGTCGGCACGAGAATGCCCGAGAGCATCTTGATGGTGGTGGATTTGCCGGCGCCATTCGGCCCGATGAAGCCGATAAACTCGCCGGCTTCAATGTCGAAATCGATGCCATCCACCGCCACCACCGGCTCGCTCTGGCGCCGGAAGAGCCCCTGCAGCGCCCCGCGGATGCCCGGGCCGTGCGTGTGGCGGATAAAGACTTTACGGAGGTCGCGTGCTTGTACGAGCGGCATTTGCAGATCCTATCAGTGGTTCGTCCTTGGTGGATTGGTATCCATTCTGTATAGCCCGCCGTACGGCAAAAGTCAACCCTATCTTTGCGAGCTTACAGATCCTGGCGCTGCGGCACCATCACCAGGTCGCGGATGGTGATGTGCGGCGGCTGGGTGAGCATAAATACGATCGCGCGCGCCACATCTACAGAGCGCAGGGCGGTGTGCTCGGCCACATGTCTGGCGATGGCAGCCTCTTCGGTGATGCCCCACAGCTCGTTGGCCACCATGCCGGGCGCCACGGTGCCCACGCGGATGTTATCGCCCAGCAGCTGGCGCCGCAGGGTGTGCGCCAGGCTCTCGACGGCATGCTTGGAGGCCGAGTAGACCGGCTCCCAGTGGATATCGACGTGCCCCGAGATCGACGAGGTGATCAGGATATCACCGCTGTGCTGATCGCGCATGGCCGGCAGCACGGCGTGGATGCAGCGCATCACCCCCGTGACGTTCGTATCGATCAGGGTGGCATAGTCGTCGGGATGGCCTTCTGTGAACTCGCCGGGGATATAGATGCCGGCGTTGGCGAGCAAAATATCGATACGCCCAAACATCCCCAGGGCGCACTCGGCCAGGCGCGGGCCGGTGGCCGGGTCGGTCAGATCGGCGGTAAAGGCGCAGGCTGCGGTACCCAACTCATCGGCAAGTGCCTCGATTTTCGCCTGCGAGCGCGCCGTCAGCATCACGCGGCAGCCCTCTGCCGCCAGCAGGCGGGCGGTGGCCGCGCCGATCCCCGAACTGGCGCCGGTGATGATCGCAACTTTGTCTGCCAGGCTGGTTGTATCCATACGAACCCCCTGCTGTGCTGATGGCGCCATTATATGGCGGCGGCAGAGCGCCGCAACCCGCCGCAACGATTGACCGCACCGGCACGCGCGTTGTACAATCCTTTGTATCAACCACACGGAGGAAAGAGCATGAAACGCTCCGAAATTAACGCTATCATCCGCGACGCCGACGCCTTTTTGCGTGCGCAACAATTCCACCTGCCGCCCTTTGCCTACTGGAGCCCGGCTGACTGGGCGACCAAGGGCGAAGAAGTGCGCGAGATCGTCGATCGCGAGCTGGGCTGGGATATCACCGACTTTGGCTCGGGCAATTACGCCGATACCGGCCTCTTTATTTTTACCATCCGCAACTCGGATCCCTCGCCGGACCGGGCTATCAAGAACCGCCTGTATGCCGAAAAGGTGCTGATCTGCGACCCCAACCAGAAAACGCCGCTGCATTATCACTGGTTCAAATGCGAGGACATCATCAACCGCGGCGGCGGCACCCTCGTGGTCAAGTGCTATAACGCCACCGACGATGACGCCTTCGATGAAAGCACACCGGTCAGCGTCAACATCGATGGCACACAAAAGACCTTTGCGCCCGGCGAACTCCTGAGGCTGCAGCCCGGCGAGAGCATCACCATCACCAACCGCCTGTACCACACCTTTTGGGGCGAAGGGTCCAGGGTGTTGGTGGGCGAAGTCTCGCAGGCCAACAACGACAACACCGACAACCGCTTTTACACTCCCGTCGGACGCTTTCCGCAGATCGATGAGGACGAGGAACCGCTATATCTGTTATGTAAAGACTATCCGCGCTACTATCGCCCGTAAAGGAACCAGCTATGCCGCGTGACGTGCATGTGATCCTGACAACCCATTGGGACCGCGAGTGGATCCAGAGTTACGAGGAATACCGCTACCGCTTGGTGCGCCTCTTTGACAAAGCCCTCGATATCCTCGAGGCCGAGCCCGAGCTGTGCTTTGTGGCGGATGGCCAGACGGTCCTGATCGACGATTACCTGGCGGTGCGCCCCGCCAACCGCGAACGTCTGCAAGCTCTGACGCGCGCCGGGCGGCTGGTGTTTGGGCCGTGGTATGTCCTGGGCGACCAGTTCCTGGCCTGCGACGAGGCCCTGGTGCGCAACCTCGCGATCGGTTTTGCGCAAGCTGCCGATTATGGCGGCGCCATGCGCGAGGGTTACGTGCCCGATTCGTTCGGCTCGGTGGCTGCCCTGCCGGCGATCCTGAACGGTTTTGGGATCACCTCCGCCAACCTCGGGCGCGGCAGCCAGACCGGCCGGCAGGATCGCAGCCAGCATCTCTTCTGGTGGCAGTCCGCAGATGGCTCCAGGGTGCTGGCGCTCGATATCGGCTATGGCAACGGCCTGGCTTTGAGCTACCCGGATATCTGGGCCAACATCGCGCATACCCCCGCTACTCCCGCACTGGCCCTGGAGGCCGCCGAGGCCATCCTTGCGCACCAGGCGCCGGGCTTTCCAACCAACGCGGTGTATGCCTCGGCAGGGGTCGACCATATGGAGCTGCGCCCGGGGATGGGCGCCATCCTGGCACACCTTAACCAGGCACTGCCGGATACGTTCTTTGCCTCCACTCCGGCACGCTTCCTGGATGCCGCGCGCGGTGAGGTTGAGGCGCAGGACATCCAGCTCGAGACGGTGGCCGGCGAGATGCGCGGCGACGAGATCTCGCCCATGTCGCTGCAGGGAGTACTATCGACCGACATGCACCTTAAAATCGGCAACCGCCGCGCCGAGTTGGCCCTCACGAGGCTGCTCGAGCCGCTCAATGCGGCGCTGTATGGACGCGCATATGACCACGCCGACGTGATCCGGCATGCCTGGAAGATGGTGCTGCAGTCGCAGCCGCACGACAGCATCTGCGCCACCAACGACGACTCGACCATGCAGGATATCCATGCCAGGGTGCGCTCGGTGAACGAGCTGGCTCAACTGGCCAGCGAGCGGTTGCTGCACGAGGCCCTGCCTGAGGTTTCCGCCGCCCCCCCTGCTCTGCCCGAGCTGGTTCTTTTCGGCGGCTGGCCCGGCGGCGGAACACTCACGGCTGATACCTTGGTGCGCCTGCCGCAGCGCCTCGGCGCGGCGCGCTACACTGTGCTCAATAACAACGGCAACGCGGTGGGAGCCTTGAGCGTGCTCGCCGAACGCCAGATGGACCTCGAGACCTATTACGCCGCCGACCGCACGCTGCTGCGGCTAAACGTCAAGGAAAACACAGCCAAGGCAGACACTGCCACGTACACCTTGGCGCGCCTCGAAGTAAACCTGCCCGCGGCCAGTCTGGGCTTTCACACCCTGCAGCTGGAGGATGCCCACGCCAACCCCAGCCAGTTCCCTGCTGACGACACCCATCTAGAGAATGACCTGTTGGCGCTCGATGTGGCGCAGGATGGCCGACTGATGCTCACCCACAAACCCAGCGGTCGGATCTCTGAGCCGTTCGGCTGGTTCGAAGACATGGCTGAGGCCGGCAACGCCTACGACAGCCTGCGGGTCGCGGGGGATCAGCCGCGCTACTCGTTCGACGAGGCGCGCGTGACCAGCCGGCTTGTCCGCTGCGATGCGGTCGCCCAGGAACTGCTGGTAACGACCCGCTGGCAGCTGCCGGCTGACCTGGTGGGTTGGGATTGGCCGGCCAGGCGGGTCTGGCCGCCCGCAGAGGTGGCGGCGCAGCGCTCGAGTGAGCTGGTGACCCTCGAGATCGAGACCCTCCTGCGCCTGGCGGCCGGCTCCGAACGGCTGGAGGCGGTGACCAGGCTCGACAACAATGCCCGGCTGCATCGGCTAAGGCTGGGGATGTACAGCGCCAGCCGCGAGGACGTGGTCGCGGGCGGACACTTTTCCGCCATGACACGCCCGTGGGGCGGCCCCACCCGGCCGATGACCGACTGGCTGCGTCTGGGCGATGGCTTTACTTTCAGCGGAGCAGGACTCTACGAATACGAGGCGCGTGCCCCTTCGAGCGAGGTGCTGGTGACGCTGCTGCGCTCGTGCGATTGCCTTGGCCCGGCCGCGGGAGTCAATTTCGAGGACCTGCGCAGTCCGCTGGCGCTGGGCCCGCATGAACTGCGCTACGCCTTTGGGTTCAGCGATTGCGCTGCTGCGGCTGCCCGTTGGGCTGCCAGTTACCTGAGCCCGGTGCTGGCACACGGCAGTCCTGCGCCAATGCCCGCATTGCCGCAGGCTCTCGCGCAGCTTGAACATCCCGCACTGGTGCTCTCGGCACTCAAGCGCTCCGATGACAACCGCGCCTGGATCGTACGCTTCTGGAACGCCTCGGATAAAGCGCTCGTGACAGAGGTCGACCTGGGTTTGCCGGCTGAACGCTGCCAAAGGGTGATGCTCTCTGAAGAGCCCACCGGTACACGCACACCCGAGCTGCTCGCACCCGGACGCGTGCGGCTGCAGGTTGATGCGCACGAGATCGTGACCCTGCGCTTTAGCGATTGATGCACGAGGAGAACATATGCTGACATCCCGCCAGCGTGTGATGAACGCGCTCAACTTTCAGGCTACCGACCGCATCCCCAAAGACCTGGGCGGGATGCGCTCCACCAGCATCAGTGCCTTTTCGTATCCCAGCCTGGTGGCCGCTCTCGGACTCCCGCCGCGGCTGCCGCGCATTGAGGACGCCTTCCAGATGCTGGCCTTGCCCGATCTGGACGTGCTGGACGCCCTGGGCTGCGACGTGGTCACGATCGCGGACGGCGTCACCAACGCCATCCCGCAGCCCGAGCGCTGGCACCGCTATCGCTTCAACGGGCGGCTGGATGCCCTGGTGCAGCATCCGCGCCGCTACCGCGTGGTCGAGGATGGGGCCATCATGCTCAGCGGGCGCAAGATGGTCAGCGCCAGCTATGTTTTTGACGAGCCGCACGGCGGACAGCCGCTCCACCTCGACACCGAGCTGCCGATGGTCAACCTCAAAGCGATGCGCCGCCGGCTGGCACGCCAGCGCATCAAGGATGCCGATGTGGTGCGTCTGCATGAGTTGTGCCGCCAGGTGCGCGAGAGCACCGATCGTGCCGTGTTTCTCAACGAGGGCGCCCTCAACGCGCCGATCTCGATCCACGCTTACGGCGGGCTGGCGGTCTTTCCGCTGTTGTGCCTGCTCGAGCCCGATTACGTCGCCGAGCTGCATGCGATCGCTGTCGAGCACACCCTGTACAACATCCGCGCGCTGCTGCCGGAAATCGAAAAGTATGTGGATGTGATCATGATCGCCTCCGACGACTGGGGCACACAAAATACGACCTTTGCCTCGCCGCAGGTCTATCGCGACCTCTTTTTGCCCTATCGGCGCGCCATTAACGATGCCTGCCACGCCCTCGCGCCCAATACCAAGCTCTTTTTGCACTCGTGCGGCGCCATCTATGATCTAATCGAGCCGATCATTGAGAGTGGCTTTGATATCCTCAACCCGGTGCAATGGCCCGCAGGAGGACACTCGTACAGCGAATGGAAAGCGGCGGCAGGCGGACGCCTGGCGCTGTGGGGCGGCGGAGTCAATGCCCAGCACACGCTGCAGCACGGCACGGTGGCGCAGGTGCGCGCCGAAGCGAAACGCGTCAGCCGCGCTCTGGCTGAGGGCGGTGGATACGTGTTTGCCAACATCCACAACCTGCTGGCAGAGGTTTCGGCCGAGAAAGTGATCGCACTCTACCGCGCGGCGGAATAAAACACCCCCGCACCAGCCCAGTGCGGGGGTGTTGATCCAAACGGATCAGGGCATCGCTTTACTGCGGAGCATTTTCCTTCAGGATCTCATCGGCCTTTACAACCGCGGCATCCAGCAGGGCCTTGACATCAGCATTCGGGTCGTTGATCACCTTGGAGATCAGGTCGGTATCGATCAGCGCACGCACGCCGTCGTAACCGGCCACCGGCGATTCAACCATTCCGGCATTCGCCCAGTCAAAGAGCATGGCATAGCTATCGGCCGCCGAAGCCCACTTTTCGTTGGCTTTGAGGGCCGCGATCACGTCGTCTTTGGCACTGGCACGCACCGGCAGGTAGCCAGTCTTGGCCGCCCAACGCGTGGTCTGTTCTTTCTCACCCAGGAACTTGATCACCAGCCAGGAGGCCAGTTGCTGCTCGGGGGTGGTCTTGAACACCGACATGCTGGCGCCGTACAGGTTCATATGCAGCTCGCCGCTCTGCGGCAGAGGCGCCACGGCCCACTTAAAGCCGCCAGCCTTGGCCACGGCGTCGGCGTAATAGTTCATGCCCGACGACGAGGCAAACACGAACAGGATGTCGCCATTGGCAAAGCGATTCTGCTCGCCATAGCGCTCGGAGACGGGGATCTCGACCAGGCACTTGTTGGCAGCCATGCGCTGGATCATTGCCAGGGCGTCCTGGCCGGCCTGCTCGTTAAAGACGTATCTGGTGCCGTCTTCCGACAGGATGCGACCGCCGCGCGCAAATACCTGCGAGGCAAAGTTCGAGGCCTCATGCAGGAGCGCCCAGCCGGCTTTATCATCCTCCTGAGCAGCCTTGCAGGCGATCTCTTCAAACTCTTCCCAGGTGGTTGGCGGGGCGTCGTAACCGAGCTCAGTCAGCCAGTCCTGGTTATAGTACATCACTTCCAGCGAGCGCTGCGTCGGAAAGCCCAGCACTTCGCCCTGGAACTGCGGGTTGGCGTCGCTATCCAGAAAAGCCTGAAAGTAGTCGGCCCTGTCTTCAGCGCTCAGCCCATATTTGGTGCTGTTGATATAGGGCGTCAGGTCGATCACGGCATCCTGCGAGCGGTACAACGCGGCCTGGTTCTGATAAGCCACCGCGATGTTGGGCGGGGTGCCGCCCTGGATAGCCGCGTTGATCTTGTTGTAGACGTCGTTATAGCTGGCACCGCCGATCTCGGCGCGGGCTGTGATGCCGTAGGGGTTGCTGGCGTTGAACTCGTCCAGCATTTCCTGCAGCAGGTCCTGATCCGACTGCGAGCGGTTGTGCCACAGCACCACTTCGATATTCTTGCCCGTCAGGTCGATGGCATCGATCTCTGATCCGCCTTCGGCATCCGGGCCCTTGGGGGCAGTCGGCTGACAGGCCGTCAGCGCGAGCGCCAGCACCAGCAACAGCACCAGCACACGGGGTAAGGTTCGCAATTGCATCTCATTCCTCCTGTTGAATGATCTGATATGGTTTGGGGCGGATATGTGTTGCCCTCTAAAACCCGCACTAACCCTTGATGCCCGTCCGGGCAATACCTTCAGTAAAGTATCTTTGTGTGATAAAGTAGAAAATCAGCACCGGCACCACCACCATGCTGGCAAACGCCATCATCAGATGGACCTGCGTGCCGCCTTCACCAGCCATAAACTGCTGCATACCCACCGCCAGCACGCGCATATTGGCATCCCGCGTGACCAGCAGCGGCCAGCGAAAGTTATCCCAGCTCCAGATAAAGTTGAGCAGCGCTACAGTGATGATCGCCGGGCGGCTGATCGGCACGACGATCGAAAACATGAAGCGGATGTGCCCCGCGCCATCGATCTGGGCGGCGTCGTACAGGTCTTTGGGGACCTGCATAAAGAACTGGCGCAGCAAAAACACGCCGAAAACGCTCACCAGCCACGGCACAACCAGCGCCGCATAAGTGTTATACCATCCCAGACGAAACACCATCACCACTTTGGGCACCAACGTCAGGTCGCCGGGGATCATCAGGGTGGCTAAAAAGAGCATAAAGATGGCGTTCTTGCCGGGCAGATCCATGAGTGCCAGGGCATAAGCCGCCATGATCGAGATCAGGAGCGTCCCCGCTACCGTCAGTCCGGTGACGATCAGGCTGTTGAGCAGATAGCGGTAAAAAAGCGGGATACCCCAGGTATGATCAAAGCCGATGTCGTTGATCGCCTGGGCATAGTTCTGCCACTGCAACGGCTCGTCGCCAAACGGCCACCAGGGCCAAAACTGGTTGGTGAGGATCGCCCCATAACTCTTGAGCGCCGAGGTGATCATATAGACAAAGGGCAGCACCGAGATCAGCGCGCCGATGATCAGCACAAGATAGATCAGCAGGCGCCCCAGACGGATGCGGGGTGTCTTAATCATAGACCACCCTGTTGCCGGCAATCTTGTTCTGCAGGATGGTAAGCAGCAATATTACCATAAACGTCAGAAAGGAGAGCGCCGCACTGTAACCGTAGCGATTATACGTCACCATTTGGTTAAAGATATAGATGCTGGCGGTGGTGGTGGCATCTCCGGGTCCGCCGCGTGTCATGATATAAATGTGGTTAAAGGCCTTGAACGTGCCAATGATCGTGATCAGCACCACAAAAAAGGTGGTGGGCGATAATAACGGAAAGGTGATGTGGCGAAAGAGCTTCCAGCCCGAGGCGCCATCGACCTTGGCGGCGTCGTAAAGCTCAGCCGGGATGTTCGATAATCCCGATAAAAACAGCACCGTGTCGTAGCCCACAAAAACCCAGGTGGTATAAATGATCAGTGAGATCAGCGCCAGGCTGGGCCCCGCCAGAGCAGCCGGCAGGTCCACCCCAACGCGCGCCGCCATGATCTGAAAGATGCCGCGCGTCTCAGAAAGCCAGCGCAAGCCCTCCAGGCCCATGCTCTGGAGCAGGCGGTTGATCGGTCCAATATCGGGGCTGAACAGGTAGGCCCAGATCGCCGCAGAGGCTACCGTTGATGTCACATACGGCATAAAGTAGAGCATGCGAAAAAAGCTCATGGCGTGGATCTTTTGGAACAATAGATATGCCAGCAGGAGCGCGATGCCCAGCTGCAGAGGCACTGAGATAATAGAGTAGGTAAAGGTGATGCCCAGCGCTTTCCAAAAGCCCGGGTCCGACAGGGCGCGCGCATAGTTGGCAAAGCCGATATAATCACCTTTGGCCAGGCGCCAGTTAGTCAGGCTGATCCAAAACCCCGAGAAAAGGGGGTAAAACTC
>Ga0123333_10002657_pt1 | contig 17971 bp, 17 predicted proteins | sample BioC12SIPDNA_3_FD_89957 | JGI IMG/M metagenome (GOLD analysis project Ga0123333, IMG submission 89957) | Anaerobic biogas reactor microbial communites from Washington, USA - Biogas_R2_B C12 SIP DNA | ecosystem: Engineered > Bioreactor > Anaerobic > Unclassified | place: Washington, USA... | reverse complement strand
GTTTTGTTCATATGAACGGGGTTTGCTGCCTCAGATCTATGTTGGAATCGCTTGCGTACAGTACAAGAATATTACATGTTCTGGTGATAAGTTAACGAATATTTATAGTTATATATGAAAATTTTGCCACTTGTTTTGCAGACAATATCCGATATAATAGGGCACAAGTACGAGAGAGGTGATGCGGATGAATTGGAAAACCCTGTTCACCAAGCAAAAAATGATGCGGACCGTGCTGTTGGCCCTGCTGCCTGTAGGGCTGATGTCGGTCTATTTGTTTGGCTGGCGGCATGTGGTGATGGGGCTGGTGGTGGCACTGGCCGGCGCTGTGGCCGAGTATCTGGTGATGCGCACCATCAACAAGGAAAAGACCAAGATCAGCGAGGCGGTGTTTGTAACCGCGGTGCTGTTTACCCTGACGCTGCCGCCGCAGACGCCCATGTGGATCGCGGTGGTGGGCATGGTATTTGGCATCGTGTTCGGCAAGGCGGCCTTTGGCGGCTTTGGCCGCAACATTTTCAACCCCGCGCTGGTGGCGCGCTGCTTCATCTACATCGCCTTCCCCGCCCAGATGACCATGGAGTGGGCCCAGCCCTTTGCCGGGCTGCCGGGCGGCTTTGCCCAGTGGCTGCCGCAGGCGGCGGCTGATACGGCCAGTTCGGTCACCCCCATCATTACGCTCAATGCGGGCGGCGCCGCGGCCCCCTTGGGCAGCATGCTGCTGGGCACGGTGGCCGGCAGCCTGGGCGAGACCAGCGCGCTGCTGATCCTGCTGGCCGGGGCCTACTTGGTGTACAAAAAGGTTGCCTCCTGGCAGATCATGGTGTCCACAATCGGCAGCGCGGCCGTGCTGTCGGCGGCGCTGTACTTCACCGGCGTCACGCAGGCGTCGCCGGTGTTTGTGCTGCTCAGCGGCGGGTTGATGTTTGGCGCAATCTTCATGGCCACCGACCCGGTCTCCGCCCCCAAGGACAAAAAGGCCCAGTGGCTGTTTGGCATTTTGATCGGCGTGATCACGGTGGTCATCCGCAGCTTCTCCCTGTTCACAGAGGGCATGATGTTCGCCATTCTGATTGCCAACTCGGTGACGCCGCTGATCGAGCTGAAGCTCAAGCAGCTGGCCGATGCCAAAAAGGCCAAAGCAAAGGAGGCGGCTGCCGCATGAAAAAGGGCCATATCTATACGCTGGTCTTCATGGTGGTGCTCAGCGCCGTGCTGGTGTTTGCGCTGGCCGCTGCCTACGAGGCGTTCAAGCCCAACATCGCCGCCAACCAGCGCCTCAAGGAGGAGCGGGCGGTGCTCTACGCCTTTGGGCTGGACCAGGGCCTGGAAGACCGCGAGGTGCACGACACCTTCACCCGCCTGATCAAGGAAGGCGAGGCCAAGGGCAAGCAGGTGTATGTATACGAGGAGGAGGGCCAGGTCAAGGGCTATGCCTTCCCCTTTGAGGGCGCGGCGCTGTGGGGCGGCCTGAGCGGCTACCTGGGCGTCACCGCCGACCTGGGCCAGACCACCGGCCTGGTCTTTACCAAGCAGAACGAGACGCCCGGCCTGGGCGGCCGCATCGACGAGACATGGTACAAGGAGCAGTTCCGTGGGCTGCCGCTCCACCAGGACACCACGCTGCGCTATGGCCAGCAGGCGGACTATCAGCTGGATACCATCACAGGCGCCACCCAGACCTCGGCCGCGGTGCTGCGCACCGTCAACCAGCTGCTGCATGATGTGATTTTAGCTCAGGAGGTGAAGTAAATGGCCGATAAACCCATGGCGATTGCCAAGACCCAGCTGTTTACCGAAAACCAGGTGCTGCGCCAGATATTGGGCATCTGCTCATCGCTGGCGGTCACCAACTCCATGAACAACTCGCTGGTGATGGGCCTGGGCCTCAGCTTCGTGACGGCGCTGAGCAGCCTCACCCTGTCCGCCATGCGCGAGATCATTCCCCACCGGGTGCGCATGCTGGTGCAGACGCTGGTCATAGCGGTGTACGTGATCTTCGTCGACCTGTTTTTGCAGGCCTTCCTGCCAGATATCTCCAAGCAGCTGGGCCCCTACGTGGGGCTGATCATCACCAACTGCATCATCATGGGCCGGGCCGAAGCCTATGCCCAAAAGAACCCGCCCATCCCCGCCATGTTTGACGGCCTGTTTGCCGGCCTGGGCTATACCGGCGTGCTGCTCATCGTGGCGCTGATCCGCGAGGTGCTGGGCTTTGGCACCATCTTTGGCATCAATGTCAACGTGATCGGCTTCCAGACCTGGACCATCATGATCATGCCCCCGGCGGCCTTCTTCATCATCGGCTCGCTGATCTGGGCCCTGTCCGCCCGCGCGCAGAAAAAAGCCGCCGGCGGCGCCAAGTAAGGAGGGAATCAGATGCCGCAAATCAGCCCGTTTATTATCTTCTTTGCCTCCATCATCACCAGCAACATGATCCTCAGCAACTTCCTGGGCATGTGCTCCTACCTGTCGGTGTCCAGCGAGTATAAGACGGCCACCGGCCTGGGCATGGCGGTGACCCTGGTGCTGGTGCTGACCACCGTCATCAACTGGGCGGTGTATGAGTACGTGATTGTGCCGCTGGAGATTGAGTACCTGCAGTACATTATCTTTATCATGGTGATCGCCGCGCTGGTGCAGATCCTGGAGATGGGCATGGACCGCTATATGCCCGACCTGCATGCCAAGCTGGGCATCTTCCTGCCGCTGATTACCGTCAACTGCGCCATTTTGGGCGTCACGCTGTTCATGGTGATCCGCCACTACGGCTTCTTCCAGTCGCTGATGTTCAGCCTGGGCAGCGGCCTGGGCTGGTGGCTGGCTATCAACATGCTGGCCGCCATCCGCGAGAAGCTCAAAAACGCCAAGCTGCCCCCCGGCATCTCGGGCGCGGCGCTCAGCTTCATCATCACGGGCATTATGGCCATGGCCTTCATCGGCTTTTCGGGCATATTCACCATCCAATAAGCGGGAGGCAGTATGGACTTTTCAGTGATCCTGAGGACCGTGGGCTCCCTTGCGCTGATTTCGGGCGCGCTGAGCATCATCATCTCGGTGGCCGAAAAGGTGCTCAACAACTATGGCACCTGCGAGCTGGACATCAACCAGGGGCAGAAGAAGCTGTCCGTACAGGGCGGCAGCTCGCTGCTGAGCACGCTGGCGGCGGAGAAGATATTCATCCCCTCGGCCTGCGGCGGCAAGGCCACCTGCGGCCTGTGCAAGGTGCAGGTGCTGGAGGGGGCAGGCCCCCTGCTGCCGACTGAGGAACCCTATATCTCCCAGCAGGAGCGGGAGGAACACATGCGCCTGTCCTGCCAGATCAAAGTCAAGGGCAACATGCGGCTGATGATCCCGGAGGAGCTGTTCAACATCCGGGAATATATATGCCGGGTCGAATCCATCACGGACATGACCTACGACATCAAGCTGCTGCGCATGAAGCTGCCTGAGGGCGAGACCGTGACCTTCAAGGCCGGGCAGTTTATGCAGTTTTATACCAAGCCCTACGGCAAGGTGAAGGAGGAGGTGTTCCGCGCCTACTCCATCAGCTCCAAGGCGTCGGAGCACGACCACATCGAGCTGCTCATCCGCCTGGTGCCGGGCGGCATCTGCACCACCTATGTGCACACGGTGCTTCAGGAGGCCGACCAGGTGCGCCTGTCCGGCCCGTATGGCGACTTCTACCTGCGGGGCGACTGTGAGGAGCTGATCATGATCGCCGGCGGCTCGGGCCTGGCGCCCATCCGCTCGCTGGTGTACGACGTGATTGAGAAGGGCTTGCCCCACAAGATGCGCTTCTTCTTTGGCGCCAATACCGTGCGCGACCTGTACTACATGGAGGAGTTTGCGCAGATCGAGCGGGATTACCCGCAGTTCAAGTTCATCCCCTGCGTGGCGCGGCCCGAGCCCCAGGACAACTGGACGGGTGAAACCGGCTTTGTGACGGTGGCGCTTGAAAACCAGGTGGATTCGGGCGATGGCAAGGAGGCCTACCTCTGCGGCAGCCCGGGCATGCTGGACGCTTGTATCAAGATCCTTAAGGACAAGGGTTTCACCGATCAGACCATCTTCTACGACAAGTTCTAAGGAGGCGCGCATGAAAGAGAACCCCACCAACGAACAGCTCCGCGACACCATGCAGGAGGGCGAGCTGGTCAAGGATGGCTTTTTGGGCGATGACCAGCGCCCCGTTGACCAGATTGTGCAGGAGGACATGGCGCTGCTCACCACGGCGGGCTTTACGGCCGAGCGCCTTGGCGCCGCCATGCGCGCCCTGACCCACAAGGGCATGGCCGGCATGGGCGAGGAAGTGGACGCCGGGGACTACCTGGTGAAGGCTGAGGAATACATGGGCCTCATCGGCTGCCCCTTCAAGGACAACCACCGCGCTGCCAAGCGCAACACCACCGCCACCCACAAGGCCACCGGCCGCACCATGATGTGGACCGATCTGGGCATCCACCTGATCCAGAAGCACGGCTTCTTCCAGGGCAAGGGCTCAACCTACCGGCTGGAGCCGCTGGAGCTGTCGGCCTTTCTGGGGCTGGAGGCGGAGTAGTTCTTCTTCATCATCAAGCATAAAGCCGCGGACGAGTGCCGCGGCTTTTGTGATAGGTCCGGAGATTAAGCCCCCATAAAGGCTGCTTCGAAACGCATGTAGATGTCCCGCAGCTGGTCATCCAGGCGATTCAGCACTTCCTCCCGGTGCGCCGGCAGAATGCCGGGATAATCCGCATGGCCGTGGGCGTACTGCTGCGCGATGCCGCCGGCGATGCAGGCGATGGTGTCGGAATCGCCGCCGATGGAGATGGCGCCTCGGATGGCGTCCTCCACGCTGACGGACTCCAGAAAGGCCGTGATGGCCTGGGGCACGCTGCCCTGGCAGCTGACGTCAAAGGCATAGTCCGGGCGGATGTCGTCCAGCGTGAAATCCAGCGGGTAGCAGGTGGCGGCGATATGGTCGCGGATGTCCTGCATGCCGGCGCCGTACGCGCCCAGCCAGCCGGCGGCCGCCGCGGCCTGTGCGCCCTTGATGCCCTCGGGGTGGTTGTGGGTCACCTCAGCCGTGAGGCGGGCCAGGGCCGTTGCCTCCTGCAGGCTGCCTGCCGCCCACACCACGGGGGACACCCGCATGGCCGAGCCGTTGCCCCAGCTGTAGTAGGGCTTGGGCTCCTCCTCGCGCAGCCACATGGTGAAGTGGCCGCCATACCCGGCATGGGGATACAGATTGCCCAGGCGGCGCATATGGGCCACCAGCGCCCGGCGGAAGCCCTCCTCATCCAGCTTCTCCCCGCTGCGCGCCAGCAGGGCCTCGGCCACGGCCAGCGTCATTACGGTGTCATCGGTGAACTCGCTGTTTTCTGCAAACAGGGGAAAGTCCTTTGTCCTGATGTTGCGCCACTCGTAGACCGAGCCCGCGATGTCCCCCATGATAGCCCCCAGCATTACTGCTTCCCTCCTCTGCGGCAATAATCCTCTGTGATGTCGTGCCCCCAGGTTTCCGTCAGCGGCTGGCGGGCGCGCACTGCGCGCGCGGCCTTTTCAAGCGCCGCGTACTGCACCTGCGTGCCCATGCTGTCGTTATGGCGGGTGACGGCGCGGTCGGCCCCGATGCCAAAGCGCTGCGCCTGTCCGATGGCATCCATGTTGGCGCCGATGAACAGGAACTCCCAGCCCCAGCGCTCCCTCTGGCGGGTCACCAGCGCGTGCACCTGCTCGTAGGTGAAGCGACGGCTGGCGTTCTCATAGCCGTCGGTGATGATGGCGATCAGCGTGTTTTCCGGCTGCAGGGCCTCATCGGTCCTGCGTCGCGCGTTGATGGTCTTTTCGATGGCCATGCCCATGGCGTCCAGCAGGGCGGTGCTGCCGCGCACATAGTAGTCCTGCTCGGTCACGGGGCTTACCCCGCGCAGGTCGATGCGGTCGTGCAGCAGCTCGATGCGGTCATCAAACAGCAAAGTGGTGACCACCGCCTCGCCCTCGGCCGACCTTTGCTTGCTGAGCAGCGCGTTGTACCCGCCGATGGTGTCCTTTTCGAGCCCCGCCATGGAGCCCGAGCGATCCAGCACGAAAACTAGTTCTGTCAATCCTTTTTTCATGGTGTCTGCCTCCTGTTGTTGTGATGTTCACAGGATAGCAGGCGGCGGGCAAAGATAGGTCATCCGGCAGTTTACTTTTCGTCGGTCAGTATGATGCGCTGCCCAGCAGGGCGCTTTCAAAGCCCTCCTGGAACAGCACGCTGTTGATCTCCATCACGTCATACAGCCGGCGCTCGATGAAGTAGCGCACGATGAGGTCAGGCTTGCTGGCGGGGGAGAAGGCATAGCCGGCCAGCGCCAGCAGCATCTCGGCCTCGCTCAGGCTGAGCCTGAGCCCGATGCACAGCGCCAGCGCGGTGCTTTTGCGCGGCTGGCTGAGCTCGTTTTTCACCTTGTAGAAGGCTTGCTTGGTGAGGTTGGCGCGCTTGTATACCTCCGGGTCGGTCATGCCGCGGCTGTCGATCAGCGCGATCATCCGGGCGGCAAAGCCGGGCGATGGCCGGAGCGTTTTCTCAAGCATGGAAGCATCCGGCGGCGCATGGGGGGCGGTGATGTCCGCCGCGTCATAGTCCGGCGGGGCCATGGCCTCCCGGGCATCTTCAAGGGAGAAGGGCAGCGTCCAGCCGATGGCCTCCTCATCCTCACGCAGGCGGCGGCGCCTCTGCAGGCTGCGGGAGAGATGCTCGTCCACATAGTGGTCATCCACATACGTGCGCACATCCTGCGCCAGCCTTTGTGAGGCGCTGTAGGCGCTGCGGCTGAATACGGCCAGGTAGATGGTCATGTCCCTGTCCAGCCGCAGCAGAAAGCTGTTGATCTCGCCCGCCGCGACGTGCAGCGCCACCTCGTGGGGGAAGCCGTGGGCGCCAGCACCCAGCAGCGGGAAGGCCACCGTGTCAAACCCATGGCGGGCGGCGAGCGCCAGGGCGGCCTGCCAGGCCGACCGCAGCTGTGCTTCCTCCCCCCGGGTGCCATCCTGCCAGCGGGGGCTGGGGGCGTGGATGACATGGGCGGCGGGCAGCAGGTAGCCGGGGGTCAGGCTGGCCTGCCCCACCGGGCAGCGCCCCAGCAGCGCGCAGGCCCGGGCCAGCTCGGGCCCGGCGGCGGCAAAGATGGCGCCGCTGGCGCCGCCATCCCCGGGCAGCATGCTCTGGGGCGTGGGGCTGACCACCGCGTCCACCTGCATGCGGCTGATGTCCTGGCGTACAATCAGATAAGGCATGGATACCTCCGGGCGATTAACCTGTGATGGATTCATTGTATCACATCATTGCTTTGGCAGGAAATGCACCAAATCCCCACTTAAACGCGAAAAAATGGCTGCATATTGACACCCATCCCCATAATGGCTATGATATCCGCATGAAAAAGGGAAATGAAACGCAACTTGCCCCCCAGGTACAGCACAGGATGCTGCAGCGGGGCGACCTGCTTACGCTGGATGGCCGGCTGATGGAGGCCGGCTGGGCGACCAGCCTGCTCAAGCGCTACGACCGCGCCATGATCCGCGCGCCCAAGTGGCGCATCAAGGAATGGGATTATTACCTGATCGCCAATGATTTTGCCGCACTGGCCCTGACGGTGGCCGACAATGGCTACATGGGGCTGGACAGCGTGAGCCTGATGAACTTTGAACAGCCTGCCCAGCGCACCGTCACCCGCATGACGCCGCTGCCCATGGGCAAAAAGGGATTGCCTGCCGACGGCGGGGCCGGCGTGGTGCGCGCCCGGGGCAAGCAGTACGAGCTCACCTTCCGCAAGGAGGGCGCGCAGCGCCACCTGTATGGGCATGTGTACGACTTTGGCGGAGAGCGCAAGCCATTGTTGTTTGACATCATATTGCACGAGCCGCCGGGCGACAGCATGGTCATCGCCACGCCCTTTGCGGGCAAGCCGCAGCACTTTTACTACAACCAGAAGATCAGCTGCCTGCCGGCCGAGGGACGCTGCATCTACGATGGGCAGGAGCATGTGTTTTCCTCAGCCACATCCTTTGGCGTGCTGGATTGGGGGCGCGGCGTATGGCCTTGGCGCAGCACCTGGTACTGGGCATCGGCCTCGGGGGTGGCGATGGGCTTTCGCTTTGGCCTCAATCTGGGGTACGGCTTTGGCGACACGCAGGCCGCCACCGAAAACATGCTCTTCTTTGACGGCAAGGCGCACAAGCTGGGCCGGGTTGCCTTTGGCATCCCCATGAAAGATGGGCGTGAGGACTGGATGAGCCCCTGGCATATCCGGGACGATCAGGGCCGCCTGGACCTGCAATTTGTGCCCATCATAGACCGCAGCGCCCATACATCGGCTCTGCTGATTGCCACCGACCAGCACCAGGTGTTTGGGCGCTTCAGCGGCCGGGCGGTGCTGGACGACGGCTGCGCGGTGGATGTGGTCAACCTGATCGGCTTTGCCGAAAAGGTGCGCAACCGGTTTTAACCTGTCTGCTCCCGGCGGCGGTCCCTCGCCGCCTTTGAGAAGGCGCAGCCGCAGTAGTCCTGCCGGTAGATGCCGTATGCATGGCTTAGCTCGGTGGAACGCAGGTATCCGCCGCGCTTTTTAAAATCGCTGTTGAGGAAGGGGATGCCCTCTTCCCCGCCAATCTGTTCGCCCAGGGCGTTGAGCAGCGCCGCGTTTTTGAGCGGGCTGATGGTCAGCGTGGTGGTAAAATAGTCATACCCATGTTGGGCCGCGTAGCGGGCCGCCTGCCGCAGGCGCAGGGCAAAGCATCGCTGGCAGCGCGCCCCGCCTTCCGGCTCCTGCTCCAGGCCGCGTATGGCGGCAAGGTAGGCATCCGGATCGTAGGGCAGGATCACGGCCTCATCAGCCAGGCCGCTGCGGGCGGTAAAATCCTGCAGCTCCCGGGCGCGCAGGTCGTGCTCGGCGGCGGTGTCGATGTTTGGGTTGTAATAATACACCGTGATGTCAAAGGCCTGGTGCAGCCGCTCCATCGCGGCCGTGCTGCACGGCGCGCAGCAGCAGTGCAGCAGCAATTTGGGCCGCGGGCCATCCTTGGGCAGGCGGTCGATGAGCGCCTGCATCAGCGCGTCATAGTTGGCGCGGGGCATACATCCTCCTTGGGGCCAAAGTCGATGGCTTGATTTTACCACATGCCCGGCAAAGCAGCAAAAGCATGCATGAAAAGGACGCGCAAACCCGTTGTATTTGCAGACGGTGATTGTATCCCGTATCGCGCGGGTATAATCTGTCCAGAACAGTGCAACCATTTTGGCAAGCAAAGCGAGGTTTTGGTTATGAAGCGTTCCTGGAGCCTTCGGGCAGCCCTCAGCCTGCTGCTGGCACTCACCCTGCTGACGGGTGTCAGGCCGGCGCTGGCCGATGGCATCAACATCATCGGCACGGTCACGGTGACCAACTCCTCCTACGTCAACGTGCGCACCGGCGGGGCCACGACCTACCCCGTGGTGACCACGGTGCTGCCCGGGTCCATCTACCCCTGCATCGGCACCGCGCCCACGGGCTGGTATGAGATATTGCTGGACAACGGGCAAACGGGCTTCGTGTCCAACAACCTTACCAGCTTTGCCCCGGGCGGCGCCGGGCAGCTGCCCGGCGGGCAGGATACCGGCGCCATCCGCAAGACCATTTCCGTCACCTACCGCACCGAGGCCGGGGCCACGTTGGCCACCGACTATGTCACGCTGCTGTATGGCGTCAACATCGTGCCGGCCAACGACGGCAAGGTGCCTGCCGGCTACACGCTGGTCTCCACCCGCCGCGTCACCGTCAATGTAGACAGGTACGGCACGGCCACGCCGGGCAGCGTGGTGTTTACCTACAGGCCATACAGCGTGCCCGTGACACCGCCGCCGCAAACTGCGGCCCAGGTGCCCGTGTATTACCGGGATGTGTACGGCGTGACGCTCAACACGCAGCTGGTCAGCGTGACGCCGGGCAGCCGGCTGATCCGCCCCAACGCCGCCCTGGTGCCCGCAGGCTATACGCTGGTGGGGCCGGCCGATGTGGTGGTGTCGGTGGGCAGCAACATGGTGTCCATGCCGGCATCGGTTACCTTCATCTACGCGCAAACCGTGGCGCCCACCGCGGCCCCGCAGGCAACGGCCACGGTGCCGGTGTACTACATGTCCAGCAGCGGCGCCTACCTCAACGTGGCGTACCTGACCCTCAACCCGGGCATCCACTACATCAACCCGGACAACGCCTTGGCCGGGGCCGGGTATGTGCTGCAAAGCCCAAGCCCCGCGGTGGTCAACGTCAGCGCCTATGGCGTTGCCTCGCCCAATTCGGTGTCGTTTGTGTACGCGTCGGTGCAGCCTGCGCCGCCAGCCTCTTCGTTCGACATCCCGCTGCGTTACATTGGCATTAGTGGTGATCCGCTTTATACGGGGAAGGTTACCGTCTATCAAGGGTACAACACGATTCAAGCAGACAACAGCAAGGTTCCTTCCGGTTTTGTGCTCAATAGTTCCGCAACTGTGCAGGTATTGGTCGATTCGAATGGTGTGGCAAACCCAAAGGAAGTTGTATTTGTCTACAGACCATCCTCAGCGCCTCCGCCACAAACACCTCGGCCCGGAGTATCGGTTAGCATTCCGGTATACTATATTGGTGTAAGTGGCGATCCCCTTGGCCAGGATACGGTTACAGTATATCAAGGTGCAAATAGTGTTCGTGCCAATCATAGCAAGGTGCCATCAGGGTTCGTCATAAACAGTGCAGATACTGTTCAAGTTGCTGTCGATGCATATGGCACAGCCACGCCTGCGTCTGTTACCTTTGTGTACAGATCAGCCTCTCAGCCGCCTTCAGGCGGGGGAGCAACCAATCCGCAATACCTTCCGGATTTTGTCAAGACCAGGCCTAACCCCGGCAGCTACCCGGTGTACACCGGGCCGAGTGAAGGATATTATCGTGTGGGCAACGCCACGCTTGGGGGTGGCACCATCCGGGTCTATGGGCAGGAGAACGGCTGGGCGTTGATTGGATATGGTTTGTCAAACGGCGGCTATCGCATTGGCTTTGTCAGCATGAGCGCTATCCCGGCAGATATTACTCCCCCATACCTGCAACTAACGCATATTCCCCAAAACAATGTATCGGCTTCTCTGTTTGTTGACGATCCAATCGTCAGCACGAACAGAGAACTGTTGAAGCGCTATGAAGGAGGAAGCCCCTTCATCTTCCTCGCTTATCTCAATGACTTCTGGGCCTATGTTGAAATTGAAAACTTTGAAGGAACTGGGCAGCCCGCCCGCGGCTTCGTCAGCCGGAGGAGCCTGGGAGTGTAACTGCTACATCACAACAACACAGGGCGGATGCGTTTACAGCATCCGCCCTGTGTTTGATTTGTGCGCCTTTTATTCCTGCGTCATCCCTGTCCTGTCGGGCTGCAGGGGCAGCGCCTGCCAGCCTGCGGGCAGGTGCTGCGCGATAGCCAGGGCAAAGTGTTCGTCCTGGTGGATGCACATCAGGGTGGGGCCGGCCCCGCTGAGGAACACGGCCGCGCCCGAGGCCTCCGCCGCCTGCCAGATGGCCTCGCCATCCGGGATCAGCGGCAGGCGGTAGCGCTGGTGCAGGCGGTCCTTGAGGGCGGCGCGCAAAAGCTGCAGGTCGCCCGCTTCCAGCGCCTTGAGCAGCAGCAGGGCGTGGGACAGGTTGTACACCGCGTCCTGCCGGGCAAGGGTTGAGGGCAGCGCTGCCCGCGCCTTGTTGGTGGGCAGCTCAAAGCCGGGGATGAGGGCCGTCCACCGCAGGCTGTCCGACAGTGGGAAGGGCGCTTCGTACAGGCTGTCTCCCTCCTGCATGGCGGCGCGCAGGCCGCCCAGCACGGCAGCCGCAGCGTTATCCGGGTGCCCTTCCATGCGGGTGGTCAGGCGGAAGATGGCCTGCCTGTCCAGTTCATGCCCGTTCAGCAAAAAAGCGGCGCCCAGGCCGGCGGCGGCAGCGGCGGCGCTGCTGCCCAGCCCGCTGGAGAAGGGGATGTCGGAGGCAATCTCAATGGCCGCGCCGGCGGGCGGCAAGCCCAAGTGCGCCAGCCCTTGAAGGTAGGCGCGGTAGATCAGGTTGTCCTCGTTGCGGTATGCAGGCGGGCAGCCGCTGATCTCTACCACCCCGGCAGGGCGGGCCTCAAAGCGGCAGCGCAGATACAGGGCCATCGCGCAGCCCAGGCAGTCAAAGCCGGGGCCCAGGTTGGCGGTGGAGGCGGGTACCCGCAGGCTTACCATGTGTGGGCCCTCCGCTGCACATAGGCGGCCATGTCGCCCGGATCGATGACTTCATCATGCAGCACGGGCCGGTCAAACAGCCCATCCAGTGCCCGGGGAAGCGGCACACCGGTGTGTTTTTCCAGCAGGGCCAGCTGATCCTGCACATCCTTGGCCGCTGGAATGCCCAATGCTTCCAGCGCGGCCTGGGGGAACTTGTACGGCGACGCCGTGGACAGCACCACCTGGGGCGCCGCGGCCGGGTATGCCCCGGCCAGCTCATCCGCAGCCAGCCAGGCGCAGGCGGTGTGCGGGTCCAGCAGGTAGCCGTGGCGCTCATATACATGGCGCATGGTATGCTGGGCCTGCTGGTCCGTGCAGGCGGCGGCGCGATACTGCGCCCGCAGCCTGCCATGCAGCCCGGCGGGCAGGGCCATGTGCCCCTGCTGCTCCAGCTGGGCCATCAGCTGCTGCACCTGCGCCGCATCCCCCTGGGCGGCTGTATACAGCGCGCGCTCAAAGTTGGAGGACACTAAGATGTCCATCGACGGCGACAGCGTCTTGTGCAGCGGCCGGCGGCGGTCGTACACGCCGGTATCCAGCGCGTCCTTGAGCACCTGGTTGTCGTTGGTGGCACAGATCAGGCCGCTGAGCGGCAGGCCGGATTGCCCGGCCAGCGCGCCGGCGAATATGTCGCCAAAGTTGCCCGTCGGCACCGAAAACAGCGGGGCCTTGCCGCCCCCTATCTGGTGGGCGGCATGCAGGTAATACGCCATCTGGGGGATCAGGCGGCCGATGTTGATGGAGTTGGCGCTGCTGAGCAGGCACTGGGGGGCGAGCTCCCGTGCCCGGGCAAAGATCTGCTTGACGCCCTGCTGCGCCTGGTCAAAATCGCCCCGGATGGCCACGGCCCGCAGGTTGCGGCCGGGCATGCGCTGCATCTGCGCCTGCTGCACCGGGCTGACGCCGTGCTCAGGGTAAAAGACAATCACCTTGATGCCCGGCATGTCCTGAAAGCCAGCCATGGTGGCCGATCCCGTATCGCCGCTGGTGGCGGTGAGCACCAGAATCTCCCGGTCGGACGCCAGGCGCCGGCGGGCGGAGGCCATCAGGGCAGGCAGCACGCTGAGGGCCATATCTTTAAAGGAGGCGGTGGGCCCGTGGAAGAGCTCCATCACGTATCGGTCGCCCGCCTGCCTGAGCGGCACAACCTGCGCATCGTCAAAGCGCTGGCTGCTGTAGGCGGTATGGGCGATCTGCCTTAGCTCATCGGCAGCATAGTCGCCACCGAAGGCGGCCTGCAGTACAACCAGCGCGGTATCCGCGTAGGCGGCCCCGGGGGCGACCACGCCCAGCGGCCGGTCGGGCATGAACAGCCCGCCGTCCGCGGCCAGCCCCTGCAGGATGGCGGCGCTGGCCGGCAGTGCCTTACTGTCGCCCCGCGTGCTGACAAAGAGGGGCTCTGCTGATGTCTGTTGCTGTGTACTCATATTTCAAAGTCTCCGGGGCTGGTATGGCGGTCGGTGTGCGTGCGGATGATGCGGGGGAAGCTGTTCAGCTCGCCTAACAACTCCACCGTGCGGTCGGACGCGTGCGTGGGGTAGGGGATGAACAGCGCCTTGTCGGTGCGCAGCAGCTTTAAGCTGAAGCTGTTGTCGTCCGAGTGGCCGGTCAGCAAAATCAGCGCCTCGTCATGCAGCAGCCGCTCGGCGGTCACCCGGTTGCCGGGCCGCTTGAGCTGGGTATCGGCGATGAAATAGATGCTGCCGCCGGGGGAGGACGCATCCTTCAGCGGCGCCTTGAACCAGTCGGGGTGCAGCGCCACGCTGTCGCGCGCGGCCTGGCTGTCCTCATCCAGGCGGAAGTGGCCGATGCCGTGCAGCAGCTGCATCAGCTCCAGCCCCCGGCCAAAGCGGGGCACAGGCAGGATGACCGCGCGGCCTGCATGCACCGTTTCGCTTACCACCTGCAAAATGCGGTGCTGCAATGCCTCGGCCGAGCCCAGGGCGATATCCCGCCCGCAGTCCAGAAAGGCGACGTCCGCCCACCGGCCGCGTACCTTGTCGCAGGCATACAGCAGCGTATCCTCGGTATAGTCGCCGCTGAAAAACAGCCGCTTGCGCTCAAAATCTACTTCAAACCACAGCGAGCCCACGCAGTGCCCGCTGCGGCCGCAGCTCACCTGCAGGCCGCCGTCCAATGCCAACGTCTGTTCGGGCGCGATTGCCAACCGGTTGCTTACCTCAAAGGGCAGCTGCGCGAAGGTTTCTTCGCTGGCAACGGTCACACCGTCAAAGCCCTGCTGCACCAGCCAGGGATAGGCGCCGGCATGGTCCTGATGGCTGTGGGTCAGCAGCAGCCATTTGGCGCGGCGGATCTGCTCCGCGCTCAGCCGAGGATAGGGGTTTGCGTCCGAAGCCATCAGGCCGCAGTCCACGATAAAGGCGCCGTCAGCGCCCTGGATATACAGGCAGTTGCGGCCGTGTTCGCCAATGCCGCCGCCGATGATGATGTGCATAGTCTTTCCTTACGTTTTATCGTTGTCTTTGGGGATTTCGTCAGCAGCCGCCTGTGGCGGGGCTGCCGGGGGAGAGGGAGCGGCAGGGTGCGGCGGCGCGCCGGCGCGGCGCACGCGGCCTATCAGCGCGATCAGCACCGCCATGATAGGCACGCCCAGCACCATGCCGGCGATGCCCATGACCGAGCCGAAGAACATCACGGAGAACATCACCACCAAAGGATGCATGCCCACCCGCTGGGAAATGACCCGCGGGGTGATGAGGTTGCTCTCCACCTGCTGAATGATGAGGATCAGGATCACCACCCACAGCGCCTTGATGGGCGTGGGGCCGATGAGGGCGATCAGCACCGGCAGGATGCCCCCCAACCAGGGGCCGAAGTAGGGGATCAGATCAAACAGGCCGGCCACGATGCCGATGGTCAGCGCGTTGGGCACGCCAATCAGCAGGCTGCCCACCCCGGTGAGCACGCCGATGAGCATGCTGATGAGGATCTTGCCCTTCACATAGCCCGACAGCAGGCGGTTGATCTCGCGTCCGATGTCCTTCAGGCGGGCGCGCTGGGGCTCGCCGAAAAAGCCGGCGATGTCGCGCAGCAGCAGGTCCTTATCCTTGAGCAGGTAGAAGGTGATGACCGGGATCAGCAGCACGTCGATCAGCCCGCCCAGCGAGGAGACCACGCGGCTGATGGCATCGGTGAGCAGGCGCACGCCCGTGCGCACCAGGTCGTCCACCCGGCCCTCCACCTCCAGCGCGCCGCCCAGCATGCCGTCAATGTGGCTCAGCGCGTCCTCCAGCATGACCTTGAGCTTGTCCACGTTGAGGGACAGCCGGCGCACCACCGTGGTAGCATCGCTGATGACTGAGGGGATAAACAGCGCCATCAGCGCCAGCAGCGCGATAAACACCAGCAGCACCGTCAGCAGGGAGGACCAGAAGCGCTTGACGCCGCGGGCCTCCAGCTTGTTGATCAGCGGGTTGAACAGGTAGGCAAACACCGCGGCGTACACGAAAGGCGTCAGCGTGCCCAGCAGGCTGCGGCGCACGCTGTATACAATGGCGGCGGCCACCATGGCTGTCAGCACCCAGGTGATGGTTCGCAGGTTCCGGGTCACCCAGTTGTTTTCCATGTCATCCCTCCCACGCCGCCTATTTTATCACATCCTGGGCAGAATGGGCAGTATGCCCTTTGCTTGACAGCAAACAGGCCCAAGACTACAATCAGGCTATCTCATCATGGGGAGGACTGCCGTGGCAGAGGGCCGCAGCCGGCGCGGCGACAGACACGCCCGCCCGTCTATGGACGAGCGGCAATCTGCTGCGCAGCCCCGATACGCCGCCTATCCGGACGACCCGCCGCAAGCGGAGCCAGTTGAGCCGATCCAGAGCTGGCCGCAGGAGGAGGGCTTTGTCCCGCAGCCCACGGTGTGGGAGGCGGGGGGCTATGTGCCCCTGCCGGACGAGCCGCAGGCAGCCCCTCCGCCCCAGCCTGAGCGCCGGATCAATCACGCCCCCGCGGGGCCGGGCGGCCCCTATCTGGTGGTGCTGGCTGTCTGCTTGATCGCGCTGATCGGCATGGCGATTTTCGTGGTACAGGCGGCGCAGCCCTATGGGGATTTCAAGGGCAGGCAGGCGCTGCTTGCACGCGATGTGTTCTACGACGGCGTGGAGGTGGACGGCGTGGCCCTGGGGGGCCTCAGCCGGCAGGAAGCCATGCAGCGCCTTGGGCAGTCGACCCAGGCACAGGCCGACAGCCTGCTGCTCACCGTGGACGTGGACGGCACCCGCTACACCATCACCGGCCAGCAGATCCCCTACGCGCGGGATGTCGCGGCTACGCTGGATACCGCCTGGGCCATCGGCAGGCAGGGGTTTTCGTGGATGATCGGCACCGACAAGACGCCCTTTGACATCCGCTGGGAGCACACGCAGCACCTGAAGGAAACAGGCGCCCGCTACCGCACGCGCTCCACCTATGACGCGCAGGATGTGCGCCGCGTGGCCGAATGGCTGGCCCAGAAGGCCAGCCGCCCGGTGCAGGACGCCATGATCGCCAGCTTCGACTTTGACACCAAGGCCTTTACCGTTACCCGGGATCAGCCGGGCGCCGCACTCGATGCCCAGGCGGTTTATGAGGCCGTTACGGCCAGCCTGGATGCGGGCCGCCTGCAGGATACCATCCGCCTGTCGGCGCAGCAGGTGCTGCCGCAGGTGACCTCGGTGGAGCTGCAAAACAGCTTCACCCGCCTGAGCGCCTTTACCACCGAAACCACCCGCGATGAACTGCGCAACCGCAACATCCTGTTGGCTGCCCGGGCGGTGATGGGCACCACCGTAATGCCGGGGGGCACCTTCTCTTTTAACCAGGTGGTGGGCGAGCGCACCGCGGACAAGGGCTACCAGATGGCGCCCGCTATCGCCGGAGGCATCACCTTTGACGAGATCGGCGGCGGCGTCTGCCAGGTGTCCAGCACCCTGTTCAACGCGGCGGCCATGGCGGACATGACCATCGTCACCCGCCAACCCCACGCGTGGCCCAGCAGCTATGTGGACAGGGGGCGGGATGCCACCGTCAACTGGCCCAACCTGGACTTCGCCTTTCGAAACGACAAGATGACTCCGGTGTTCATCGTGGCCTCCTATGGCAACAGGCAGCTGACGGTGGAGGTGTACGGCATGCGGGCTGATCCGGCGGAGCGCATCGAGCTGGAGACCGAGCTGATCAGCACCACCCGGCCGCCGGCGGATGCCATTTATCAGCGCAACCCGGCGCTGATGCCCGGCGAGCAAAAGCAATTGAAGCCCGCGCGCACCGGCTACCTGGTGGACACCTACCGCGTGTATCTGCGGGATGGCACGGCCTATAAGCGGGAGAAGCTGACCACGTCCGACTACCGCATGGTGCAGCAGGTGATCGAGTACAACTGAGGCGGCGCGGCTGCCTTCAAACGAAAGGAGCAGGCCCATGCAAAAGGGAGAGAAGCGTAAGGCGGAGATTCTGCAAACTGCCTCCGCCCTGTTTGCCCAGAAGGGCTACCGCAAGACCACGCTCAACGACATCATCGGGGCGGTGGGATGCTCCAAGGGCAGCTTTTACCACCACTTTGACTCCAAGCTGCAGGTGCTGGAGGCCATCGCCGAGCAGCACATTCACAGCGATTGGGTGGCCTACGCGGCGGATACCCCGGCCCCGGGCATCGCCCGGCTCAACCGGCTGCTGTACTATGCGTGC
>Ga0123333_10002655_pt1 | contig 17973 bp, 21 predicted proteins | sample BioC12SIPDNA_3_FD_89957 | JGI IMG/M metagenome (GOLD analysis project Ga0123333, IMG submission 89957) | Anaerobic biogas reactor microbial communites from Washington, USA - Biogas_R2_B C12 SIP DNA | ecosystem: Engineered > Bioreactor > Anaerobic > Unclassified | place: Washington, USA... | reverse complement strand
CGGGGGAGCGGTGGAGGTACCGGGGTCGCACCCCCGCCCCGGAGGTGGTGGCAGCGGACCTCTGGCGAGGTGTCTTCGCCCAGTTCGTCGTGGTCGATCGGCGCTCGGGCCGTGCCGCCGGGCTCGTCGGCTTCTACAACGTCTCACCCGAGGCGGCCCGAGCGCATGCGTTCGCCGTCGCCGAGCCCGATCTCGCGGCCAGGGTCACGGAGGGCTTCGGTCTCCTCCTCGCGTGGGGCTTCGAGCACCACGGCTTCGCGCGCGTGTTCATCGAGACGACCGAGTTCAACGCCGTGCACTTCGAGTCGCTGGGTGAGGCCGCGGTGGTCGAGGGGCGGCTGCGCAACTACGAGGTGTGGCGCGGGCGCTACTGGGACCTCTTGATCCTGTCGATCACACCCGAGGCGTTCTCCACGCGGTTCGAGGAGCTGCTCGCCGCTCGACGGGCGCCGGGGATCGATCGCACCGGCAGCGTGGAGGAGTTCCGTGACCTCGTCGCCGAGCGGTGGCCGTTGGACTCGCTCGGTGCGGTCGAGGTGCTCAACGCGCTCGAGGAGCTGGTCGGTGAGCCGCTCGACAACGACGTGGTGCACGGGATCGACGTGAACGGCCCGGATGACCTGGCGACCGTGTTGCTCGAGCGTGCTGCTCAGGCGGTCGGGAGGGCGGCGAGCCCACCGGTCGGTTCGCCGAGCGGCCCCGGCGCGTCGAGCCGTGCCGCGCCGTCAGGTCCCTTCCGAGCCACGACCTCGACGCCGCCGCCCTCCCACTCGATGACGTAGCGCACGCGACCGGACTCGATGTCGTCCGCGACCTCGCGGGCGGTGCGGGGCGACCACTCGGCGGTGCGGGCGAGCAGCGCGACGACGTCGTCGCCCCGACTGCTCGCGCGGCGCCAGTAGACGCGTCGGGTCAGCACGCGTCGGCTCCGTCCGGTCGTGGTGACCTGGCGGGATCGCGCCGGAAGCGCGCCGGGTCGTGGGACGCCTCGACCCACAGGGTCCGGTCGGACCGTGCGGCGACGTGGAGCACCGTCGCTCGTGCGTGCCGGTCGAGCTCGTCCGGTTCCAGCCAGCGGGCTTCCTCCAGCAGCATCACCCGCGCCTCGGGCGCGCCGGCGGTGCGGATCCTCGCCAGCACGTCCACGAGCGGTCGCCCGACGACCTCGACGCACTCCAGCACCCCGCCCGGCCGGGTGGCGTCCGCGGTGTGGGCCCACTCCTCGCCCGGCTCGGCCTCGCGCCCCAGCACGAGGCGGATCGAGCCGTCGAACCCGGCCGGGACCCGGAACCCGCTGAAGCCCGAGGTCGGGTCGCCCCCGATCGTCCGGACCACCGGGGGGAGCTCGCTGCTGGTACCGCCGAGGAAGCTGCCGACCAGGGAGGGGGCCACGGGAGCGGCCTCGACGCGCAGGTCGATGCCCGCCTCGGCGGCGGCTGCCTCGATCTCCGACGGCCGGGCTTCCACGTCGACGAGCATCACCACGAGCTCGTCGCCCTCCCGTGTGATCCTGATGCCCGCGGCGGCGGGTTCCGGTCGAGCGAGCACGAACGCGGCCACCAGTGCGGTGATCGCCGCGGCGGCGAGCACGTGGACACGTCGCCGAGCTCGCCGCGCCCGATCGGGCGTGTGCACCCGTTGCGCCCTGCCGGCCGCGGTGAGGACCTCCGAGCGGAGCTCGTCGAGGAACCGCTCGTGGCTCACCTCTGCGCCTCCGGTGCCGTGCGGTCCAGGCGGTCGAACAGCGCGGACAGCCCGCGGCTCACCCTCACCCGGGCCGCCCCGACCGAGCAGCCGCACGCCGACGCCACCTCGTCGTAGGTCCTGCGCTCCACGACCCGTGCCCGCACGGCGGCAGCTGTCGCGGCGGGCAGCTCGTCGATGGCCGCGAGCAGGTCCGCAGCGCGCAGCTCCGCGTCGATCCGGTCCAGGATCACGTCGAGGTCGTCCTCGTGGATCGCGGGGGTTCGCATCGACAGCCGTGCCCGCGCCCGGTGCTCGACGGCGCCGGTGCGGTGGAAGCTGCGCAGGAGGTTCCGGGCGATGCCCCACAGCCACGCCCCGGCCTCCCCGCGCGCTGGATCGAACCGGTGGTACTGCTCGATCGCGACCGCGTAGGTCTCCGCGCACAGGTCGGCGGACACCTCCGCCGAGTAGGTGCGCGACGCGAACCAGCGCACGAGGTCCGCGGCGTGTTCGTCGTAGAGCCGGACGAAGACGTCGCGTACGTCGTCCTCGTCAGGTCGCCCGTCGCGCTGCCCCCCCACAGGCCTAGACGCTGGTACATGGTCCCAGTCTGCGGCAACCGCGCCCGCATGGAAACGGCGGCTCACACAACGAGCCGTCCGGGCCCTGTCGATGAGCCGCGCGCCTTCCTACCCTGACCGGTGGCCACCGGACCGCGCGATCCGTGTCACGACACCCAACGGAACGGGGGGAACATGAAGAAGACCGTCACGTCCAAGCTGGCGTTCGGAGCGACCGCGGTCGGTGTGTCGATCGCGGCGGTGGTCGGTGCCACGCCGGCCGGTGCCACGTCCACGAGCACCATCGCGAACGTGGGGCTGCCGTCGGGCGGCGGCCTGTCCACGACCGCGGTGGGTACCGGGGTTCGCATCAACCGCGTCGACTACACGAGGGTTGCAGGACAGATCTGCAACTTCGCCGGTGGCTGGGAGGGCACGGCACCCGGGGGCGGGTTCGTCGACGGGTTCGGCGACGTCCACTCGGGCTGCAAGATCGGGATGGCCGGCGACAGTGTCGTGGTGCACCGCGACTTCAAGAACAAGACGTGGTTCAAGGGGAAGTGGAAGGAGGGCGGCCAGGTCGGTCCGGGCCGCACCCACCACTGCATCGAGCTCAACGTGTGGGACTTCTGTTGACCCACCGCCACGCGTGGGTGGCACCGATCAGCGTCGCGTTGCTGGTGCTGATCGGCGTCGGCTGCAGCTCCGGGGACGACGTCCCCGGAGCTGGGCGCGCGCAGCCCGATCGGATGGACCTCGCCGGCGAGCTGGAGGGTGAGCTCCGTGCCCAGGCCGCAGCCGCGGGGGTCCAGATCCCCGAGGACCTCCGGCCGTCCGAGCAGCAGCTCGCCGCGCTGGCGGACGGCGAGGTCTCCCGCGCCGAGCTGGAACGTCAGACGACGGCGTTCCTCGACTGCCTCGCCGCCGCGGGCTTCGACGTGTCCGAGCTCGGGTGGGACGAGGCCGAGAACACCGTCGACTACGCCGTGGGCACGGGTCGCTCCGGTGAGGAGCAGTTCCGCACCAGCCCGTTCCTCAGTCCGAAGTACGTGCGCTGCTACGGCGAGCACACCGCGCTCACCCAGACGATGTGGCAGTGGCAGCAGATGCCCAGCGCGTCCGAGCTGCGGGCCGCCGCACGGAAGCTGCTCGAGTGCGCTGCGGACGCGGGCCACGAGCTGTCGACCATCGGGGAGCTGCAGGCGGTGATCGTGAGCGAGGCCGAGGCCGCGGCGGCGGAATCCGGTGCCGACGAAGCACCGCGGCGGACGCCGCTGTTCGAGTGCCTGGAGCGCTTCCCGATCCGCACCAAGAACGCCGCTGAGATGGAGCAGCTGGCCTCGGAGGTGCTCCGGTGAGGCGGCCGAGCGGTGTGCTCCGGTGCGTGTCGTTGGTGGGCGCCGCCCTCCTCGTGTGCACGGTGCCGGCGTGCGCGGATGACGCGCCGCCCGACGTCGAGGTCCCGGAGGACCCGCCCCGGGACACGAGGACGATCGAGGAGGTCGAGGAGTCGGGCCGCGAGCTGCTCCGCCACCTCCTCGAGTGCGCGGCGGCGGAGGGGTTCGACGTGCACACGGGGTACGAGTTCCTCGAGGCGCTCGCCTCGCCTGACGGGGCCGGCTCGAACCTGCTCGAGTGCGTGGACCGCCTGCCGGAGGTCTCCTCCCCCGACCAGCTGGTCGAGCTGCTGGAGGAGCGGCTGAGGTGAGAGGTGGGCTGCGGCGGGTGCGGCTCTCGGCAGCAGTGCTCGTCGGACCGGTCACCGTCCTCGCGATCGCCGCGGTGGTGCTGTCGCGGATGCCGGGAGACCCGGTCACCCACGCTCTCGGCGACGGATCCTTCGATGCCGTGCAACCCCGCGTCGTGTCGGTCCCCCGGCTGCTCACCGCGACGGTGTCGGTCGAGCTCACGGCGCCGCAGCCGCTGCGGGCCGGTCCCGGCGCCGGCGGGATCATCACCTCGCTGGTGCTCGAGCCGGGACACGAACTTCGGAACGGGTCGAGGATCGGAGCGATCGACGGAGTGCCGATCGTCGCGCTCGCGACCTCCCAACCGCTCCACCGGCCGATCGGCGAGAACGACGTGGGCCCGGACGTCCGCGCGCTGGGCCAGGCACTCGCCGAGCTCGGGTACCTGAGCCCCGAGCACGTGGGCGACCGCGCGGACTGGGCCGTCCTCCAGGCCGTCAACGCCTTCCACCGCACGGTGCACGGCGGGGCCACCGACCTCCGACGTTTCGAGCCGTGGTGGGTCGTGTGGATCCCGACCCCGTCGGTGACGGTGGTGTCGGTCACCGCCCAGGTGGGCGCCCCCGTCGCCGACGTCCTCGGCGAGGTGCAGGTGGGCCCCACGTCGGTGACCGTCACTGGTCCCGACGGCGAACCGATCCCCGAGCGACGATGGCGGGAGCTCGCGCTCACCTCCGTCGAGGGGTCGCTGCCCCTGCACGAGGGCGCCACGATCGCCGACCTCGTCGCGGATCCGAGGTCGGTCGTACCGCCCGTCGACAGCAGCGGCGCCGGCAGCAACCCGTCCCGGCCGCACGTGAGCTACCGCGTGGAGGCGCACGACCACCAGCAGATCGAGGGGGCGGTCCTCCCACTGACCGCGCTGCTCGGCGCGCCCGGCTCGGAGTGCGTGGTGGTGGTCGACCGCGATGGCGACCACCGCACCGTGAGGGTCGAGGTCCTCGGCGCCGACGGCGGGCGCCCCGTGGTCGCGGGCATCCCATCGGAGGTGCGCGTCGCGACGAGACCGGACCCGCGGGCCCACCGGTGCGCGGGATGACGGTGCTCGACGACCGCCCTGCCCCGGGCGCCGTGGTCCTCGACGGAGTGCGGTTCGCGTACCGGCGCGGCCCGTCCTTCGGCCCGTTCGACCTCCTGCTCGAACCGCGCACCCTCAACGTGCTGGTCGGGCCCTCCGGCAGCGGGAAGTCGACCCTGCTGTCGCTCCTCGGCAGCCTGCTCCGGCCGGAGGCCGGTCGGATCTCGGTGGCACGCGGACCGGGCGCGACTCGAGCGGTCCACGCCGACGACGCGGCGTGGGTGTTCCAGCAGTCGAACGCGCTCGCCGCCCGGACCGTGTTGGACAACGTGCTGCTGCCGGCACGCGCACGGGGCAGGATCTCGGCGGCAGACGTCGAGGAGGCGGAGTCGGCGCTGGCGCGAGTCGGGCTCGACGGGTTCGCCGCACGGCAGTGCAGGGACCTCTCCGGTGGAGAGCGGCAGCGCATGTGCGTCGCGCGGTCCCTGACGATGCGTCGTCCGCTGATCCTGGCGGACGAGGCGACGGGACAGCTCGACCGCAGCAACTCCCGGCGGGTCGTCGAGGCGCTGCGAGCGGCGTCCGAGACGACGATCGTCGTGCTCGCCACCCACGACCGGGAGGCGATGCGCTCCGCAGACCTCGTCCTCGAGCTCTCCGACGGGGTGGTCCGTGCGCATGCGGGCTGAGGGGTCCCCGACGATCGTCGGCGAGGCGGCGAGCAACCTCGCGAGCCGTCCCCTCGTCAGCGCGGTGTTCGCCCTCGCCACGGCGGCCGTCGTCGTCGTCGCCGTCCTGCCCCGACTCCGCGACGACGCGGGGGCGCTGGCCGACGCACGCCGGTTCGTCACCACGGGTGGGCTGACCTACGAGCTCCACGCTGGCCTCACGAGCCGTGCCGGGACGGTTCCCGACCACCGATGCGACGAGGGATGGCTCAACCCGGACGGGCTCATCGGGTGGTCCGGGGGCCTGTCCTCGCCCGAGCAGGCCTCCCCGCGGGGGCCCGTGGCGTCCCCCGTGTCCGCGTTCCGCGCCTCCCGAGGAGTGCTCCGGCGCCTGGGGGTGCGACCCGGCCGCGACGAGGTGGTCGTCGCCCGGGCCTACGCCGAGGAGGCGGGCCTCTCGGACGGCTCGGTGATCGAGGTCGACGGGAGGGCGCGCCGTGCGCTCGTCGTCACCCTGCCGGACGAGCTCTCCCAGTACTCCCGGTCGTTGCTGGTCCCCGACCGCGGCTTCCCCGCAGCGGGTTGCATCGTCGGTCTGCACGCCTCGGTGTGGGACGACCCGGAGGCGGTCCTCGGCGCGACCGTCCCGGCCGAGCTCGGCGACTGGGGCCGGCGCTGCGTGTCGTGTGACGGCGCCGGGATCGCCGACGCGATCCGCTCGACCCGGCGTGGAGCGGCGTTCTGGATGGCCGGCCCCGCCGGTGCCGCGCTCGTCGGGGCGATGTTCGTCCTCATCCGGCGTCCGGAGCTCGCGTTGTACCGCGTCGTCGGGTACCGGGCGTGGGACGTGGCGGCCCTGGGGGCGACCGAGGCGACGTTCCTGGGCTCCGCCGCCCTCGCAATCGCTGCCTGCGTGGTCGCCATCGTCGGCCTCGACGACCTCTGGCTGCTCGGCGGGTTCGGGGTCCGCTACGTCGCCTACGCCGCGGCGACGGTCGGCAGTCTCGCCGCCGTGACCGCGTTCGTCGCCGGGTTCGGTGCGCGCTTGAGGAAGGTGCTCGGGGCGTTGAGGGACTGACGGCGTGCGAGCCGGCAGGGGAAGGGGAGACGTGGACGACCTGAACGACCAGCGGCGGAACCGCGGGCCGCGCGTGCGGCTGACCGCGGTCGAGCAGCGGCACCTGCCCGCCCTGTGGGAGCTGATCCAGGACCCGGAGGTGTCACGCCGCTGGCGGACCGCCGGTGCGAGCGTGTCGCCGGAGGAGTTCTCGTCGACCTTCTGGGACGGCGTGCTCGTCCAGCACCTCGCTGTCGATGCGGAGGGCGGGCAACCGGTCGCGTGGTTGATCTGCTACGACGCGAACCGTCGTCAGTCCCGCGCGTACTTCGCGGTCGTCGGCTTCCCCGAGTTCCTCGCGACGCGCGCCCTGCGGGACGCCATCCACCTCTTCATCGACTACCTGTTCGAGACGTGGCCGTTCCGGCAGGTGCTCATCGACGTCCCCGAGTTCAACCTGCAGGGGATCGAGCACGCGATCCTGCGGGCAGGGGAGCGGGTCGCCGTGATCCCCGAGTACCTCTACATGTACGGCTGCTGGTGGAGCCTGCACACGTTCGCCATCCGGCGCGGCGAGCGGCTCGAGGAGCTGCGGCGGCTGCTGCGGCGCGAGCGAGAGGTCCGGGTCGCGGCGGGTCCCTTCGAGTTCGACGTCAACCCTGGGGGCCGGACCTAGGTGTTGTGCCCTGGGACGTTGTTGACATCCGCTGAGCGGTGAGCCCCCTGGGCGAGTGTGGAGCTGTCGAAGGCAACACACGAACCCAGGAGGCCCTGTTGCACCGTAACGCTCCCCTCACCGTGGAGGGCCGCCGCCGGCTCTGTGAGCGCATCGAAGCGGGTTGGACCGTCGCTGCTGCCGCGGAGTCGATGAACATCTCCCGGCAGTGCGCGCACAAGTGGTGGCGCCGCTATCGCGACGAGGGTCTCGCCGGGCTCGAGGACCGTTCCAGCCGGCCGCGGTCGTGTCCGCATCAGACCCCGGCCCGGGTGGAGCGGCGCATCGTCGCGCTGCGCCAGTCCCGCCGACTCGGCCCGGCACGTCTCGCGGGGATCGTCGGGGTGCCGGCTTCGACGGTGCACCGGGTGCTGGTGCGTCACGGGCTGAACCGGCTGGCATGGATGGACCGCCCGACGGGGCGGCCGGTGCGCCGCATCGAGACCACCCGCTGCGGCGAGCTGGTCCACATCGACGTCAAGAAGCTCGCCCGGGTGCCACCAGGCGGCGGGCACAAGAAGCTCGGCCGGGCCGGCACCCGCAACGGGTCGATGGGCAAGAAGGGGCTCGGCTACACCCACATCCACACCGCGATCGACGCCTACAGCCGGCTCGCGTACAGCGAGTTCGCCGGCCCCGAGAACACCGCCAACTGCGTCGCCTTCCTCGAACGTGCCGTCGCCTGGTTCGCCGAGCAGGGCATCACGATCGAGCGGATCCTCACCGACAACGGCAACGGCTACCGCTCCATCCTCTGGCGCCAGCGTTGCGCCGAGCTCGGCATCACCCACTCCAGAACCCGGCCCTACCGGCCCGCCACCAACGGCAAGGTCGAACGCTTCAACCGCACCCTGCTCGACGAATGGGCCTACGCCCGGCTCTGGAAATCAGAAGCCTCCAGAGCGCGAGCGCTTGACCGGTTCCTGCACCGCTACAACCATCACCGGCACCACACCGCCATCGGCGGCCCACCCGCCAGCCGCGTCAACAACCTGGCAGGACACAACATCTAGTCCTGGGGTTGCCGCCCGTCACCCCGGCGACATCGTGCGGAAACATCCTGGTTGTACTTTTCCCGCCATGGCGACCTTCGTCCTCCGCGTCTGGCTCCAGGACCGCCCGGGAGCCCTCGGCGCGGTCGCGACCCGGGTCGGTGCGGTGAGGGGGGACGTCATCGGCATCGACATCATCGACCGCGGCGCGGGCCGGGCCATCGACGAGCTCGTGGTCGAGCTGCCCGACGAGGGCCTGGTCGGGCTGCTCCTGTCCGAGATCGGCGAGGTCGAGGGGGTTGACGTCGAGCACGTGCGCCCGCTCGACTCGCCGCCCGGCGACCCGTCGGTGGTCGCGCTCGAGGTGGCCCGCGGCGTGCACGCCGCGACCTGCGAGGCCGACCGCCACCGGGCCCTCGTCGACGGCGCGGTCCGCCTCCTGTCCTGCGACTGGGCGGCCCTGGTCGACCCTGCTGCGGGTGAGGTGCTCGCCGCGTCCGGGCACGAGGTGCCCCAGCCGGGCTGGTTGTGCGCGTTCGTGCTCGGGGCGGCCGCCGCGGACGGCGCGCCCGACCTCCCGGAGCTCGCGGTGGCGGAGCTGCCCGGCGGCGCCGGGACGCTCGTCGTGTCCCGCACCCACTCGCCGCTGCGAGGCAGGGAGCAGCAGGTGCTGCAGGGCCTCGCCGACCTGCTCGACGATCCCGCACCGGCGCGCCCGGACGCGCTCGACCGCGCGCAGCCCGCGTGACGCCCTCTGGGAGGAGCGTCGCGGGACGAGTGCGTCAGCCCGTCGCCCACCCCCGTGAGCGCTCCACCGCACGGCACCACATCGCGAACCCGGCGTCGGCCGCGGTGCGGTCCTCGGACGGCTGGACCACCGCGTCGGCCTTCCAGCGGGCGCTGACCTCCTCGGCGGTCGACCACACGCCCGCGCCGAGCCCGGCGAGGTAGGCGGCGCCGAGCGCGGTGGTCTCCGCCACCGCCGCCCGGGCGACCGGCACGCCCAGCTGGTCGGCCTGGATCCGCAGCAGCAGGTCCATCGCCGCGGCCCCACCGTCGACGCGCAGCTCGTCGATCGGGGCGCGGGACGCCCGGGTCATCGCGTCGACCACGTCGCGGGTCTGGTACGCCATCGACTCGACCACCGCCCGCGCCAGGTGCGCCCTGCCGACCCCCCGACTGATGCCCAGGATCGTCCCCCGTGCGTAGGGGTCCCAGTAGGGGGAGCCGAGCCCGGTGAACGCCGGCACGATCATCAGCCCGCCGGTGTCCTCGACGGTCTCGGCGAGCGGGCCGATCTCCGGCGCCTCGGCGATGATGCCGAGCCCGTCGCGCAGCCACTGCACCGCCGCGCCGGTCACGAAGATCGACCCCTCGAGCGCGTAGTGCGTGACCGTGCCGCTGCCCGAGGTGCCGAGCACCGCGGCGGGCAGCGCCCAGGCGACGGTGGTGAGCAGCCCCTCGGTCGGAGGGGGGCAGGTGTCGCCGACGTTCATCAGCACGAACGACCCCGTGCCGTAGGTGTTCTTCGCCATGCCCGGCCGGATGCACGCCTGGCCGAACAGCGCCGCCTGCTGGTCCCCGGCGATGCCCGAGATCGGCACGCCCGCGGGCGCCCCGCACCCCTCGACCGTCGTGCCGAAGGTCCCCGCGGAGGGGCGCACCTCGGGCAGCGCCCGCCTCGGCACGCCGAACAGGTCGCACAGCTCCTCGGACCAGGCCCCCGACCTCAGGTCGTACAGCATCGTCCGGCTCGCGTTCGACGGGTCGGTGACGTGTTCGGCCCCGCCGGTGAGCTGCCACACGAGCCAGCTGTCGATCGTGCCGAGCACGAGGTCGTCGTCGGCCTGCACGCCCCCGGGCCCGAGCAGCCACTCGAACTTCGTGGCCGAGAAGTAGGGGTCGAGCACCAGGCCGGTGAGCTCGCGCACCCGCTCCAGCTCGCCCGCCTCGCGCAGCTCGTCGCAGCGTCCCGCGGTGCGCCGGTCCTGCCACACGATGGCCCGGTGGCGCGGCGCTCCGGTGCGGCGGTCCCACGCCACGACCGTCTCGCGCTGGTCGGTGATGCCGATCGCCGCGACCGGCCGGTCGAGCTCCCCGCACAGCTCGGCGAGCACCGCCCGCGTCGTGTCCCAGATCTCGGTGGGGTCGTGCTCGACCCACCCCGGCTCGGGGAAGTGCTGCGTGAACTCCCGGTAGGCCCGCCCCACCGGGGTGCCGTCGCCGTCGACCGCGAACGCCCGTACGCCGGTGGTGCCCGCGTCGATCGCCACGACGATCGGCCCGGACCCTCCCGCGGCGTCGGCGCCTGCTCCGTTCCCAGTGGCTTCCGCTGCCATGGGCCGACAACCTACCGCCGCGCGCCGTGTCGGCCGGTGTGGCCACGGTCCGTCGCCGGGCGCGACGTAGCCTGACCCTCATGCGAGTCGGTGTACTGACCTCCGGAGGCGACTGCCCAGGGCTCAACGCGGTGATCCGGGCCCTCGTGCGCAAGGTGGAGCGCGTGCACCACGGCGAGATCGTCGGGTTCCGCGACGCGTGGCGCGGCGTGCTCGAGGACGACTACGTCCCGCTCGACGTCGAGCGGTGCCGCGGCATCCTGCCCCGCGGCGGCACCATCCTCGGCACGTCACGGGTGCAGCCGTACCAGCGCGACGACGGGGTGGACCTCGTGCGGGCCGCGATCGAGCGGCACCGCCTCGACGGGTTCGTCGTGATCGGCGGCGACGGGTCGCTGCGCGCCGCGTACGACCTGCAGCGGGACGGCATCCCCTGCATCGGCGTGCCGAAGACGATCGACAACGACATCGCCGCCACCGAGCTGTCGTTCGGGTTCGACACCGCGCTGCACGTGGCGACCGCGGCGATCGACCGCCTGCACACCACCGCCGAAGCGCACGACCGGGTCATGGTCGTCGAGGTGATGGGCCGGCACACGGGTCACATCGCCGTCCGCGCCGGGCTGGCCGGTGGTGCCGCGATGACGCTGATCCCCGAGGTGCCCTTCGACATCGAGCAGGTCTGCGCGGCGATCGAGCGCCGCCACGCCGGCAACGACTACGCGTCGATCGTCGTCGTGGCCGAAGGCGCGCTGCCGGTGCCGGGGACGATGGAGATGCCCGAGTACGAGGTCGACCGGTTCGGCCATCAGCGGCTCGGCGGGATCGGCCAGCGGATCGGCGAGGAGATCGAGGGGCGCACCGGGATCGAGACCCGGGTGACCACCCTCGGGTACATCCAGCGGGGCGGGACCCCCACGGCGTTCGACCGCGTGCTCGCGTCGCGCTACGGGATCGCCGCGGCGGACGCGGCGGCCGCCGGCAAGTGGGGGTCGATGGTCGCGCTGCGCAGCGACCAGATCGTGCTGGTCGGCCTCGAGGAGGCCGAGGTCGACGAGCCCCAGGGCGTCGACATCGACTTCTACGAGACCGTCGCCAAGCCGTTCTTCGCCCGCTGACCGGCGCCGGTCAGGACGGCGCCAGCGGCGGCGAGCACTCCCGCTCCAGCTCGTCGATCCGGTCGATCAGCTGGATCAGCGCCGCGGTCGGGATGTGCTCGAAGCGGTCCACCGCCTCACCGACGCTCGCGAGCATCGACCGGAAGTCGCACGCGTCGACGAGCTCGGCGTCGCCGCGCACCGGTGAGCTGACCGAGACCGGCTCGCCCTCGATCAGGAACCGGACCCGCTCGATGTCGGCGTGCTCGGTGACGGTCAGCACGATCTGGCCGATCGCCTGCTGGCGCGACTGGCCGACCACGTTCTGGAACGGCTCGGACAGGTTGACCGCGATCGTCTTTCGGTCCCGTTGCAGGCCGAGCAGCGTCGTCCCCGAGGGGATCGACGTGCCCAGCCCCGGAGGGGTGCCCGACGGGGGGTCCAACAGCGCGGCGAGGATCGTCTCGAGCGTCCGGTCCGGCAGGTCGCGCACCACGGGGAGGAGGTCCCCCTCGGCGACGTAGTAGAGCACCGTCTCGAACGCACCCGTCGGCGGGGTCGGCGACACGGTCGTCGACGTCGTGGGCAGCTGCAGGGGGCGGGGCGACTCGTCCACCGAGACCCCGCACGCGCTGAGCGCACACGCCAGCGCGGCGAGCGCGGCGATGCCGATGCGGCACCTCGAGCAACCCATCACGTCCGCTCCGTGCCGGCTTCGTGCCGCTCGGTGATCGTGCGCGGCGGCTCGGTCCGCTGGTCCATGCGGATCGCGGGCAGCTCACCGGTGAGCGCCAGCGACTCGGCCTCCTCCGGCGTGATCGAGGCGAGGTCGGTCGGCTCCTCGTCGTCGCGCTCCTCGTGCGGGGCGATCATCGGCAGCTCGATCACGAATCGGGCGCCCTGGCCCCCGTCGTGGCGGTCCTCGACCCACACGCGGCCGCCCTGCAGCCGTGCGTGCTCCGCGGCGAGCGCGAGCCCCAGCCCGACGCCGGCGTCGGTGCCGCGGCTGCCGCCCTGGTCGCCGCGGTTGAACCGGTCGAAGATGCGGGCGCGCTCGGACTCGGGCACGCCGGGGCCGTTGTCCTCGACGGCGATGCGCACGGTCGGCGCCGGCCCGATGTCATCCGCGCCGTGGCTCTCCACGTACACGCCGGTCGCGCCGTCCGCGTACTTGCGGGCGTTGTCGAGGAAGTTGGCGAGGATCCGCATCAGGCGCCGCTTGTCGCACGCGACGACCAGGTGCTCCAGGCCGGGCTCGGCCTCGACCGGGATCGGCTCGTCGGACGCGGCGCGCACCGCGGCCTCCACCGTCGGCACCAGGTGCACGTCGTCCAGCTCGAGGCGGACCGCCCCGGCGTCGAAGCGGGAGATCTCGAGCAGGTCCTCGACCAGCTGGGTGAACCGGCGCATGTCGAGGCGCAGCAGGTCGAGGGCCTGCTGGGCACGCTCGGGCAGCTCGTCGCGGTTGTTGGCCAGCACCTCGATCGACGCGTTGAGCGTCGTGAGCGGGGAGCGGAGCTCGTGGCTGACGTCGCTCGCGAACCTGGCGTCGCGGTCGATGCGGTCCTGCAGCGCGGAGACCATGCCGTTGAAGTTCGCGACCAGCGGTGCGAGGTCGACGTCCGCGGCGTACGCGTCGTAGTCGATGCGGGTGTCGAGCTGCCCCATCGCGACCGACTCGGCGGCCTCGCCGATGCGCTTCAGCGGCCGCAGCGCGTAGCGGCTGGACCAGAACCCCAGCATCATCGCGACGACCGTCGCGGCGAGCGTCGCGCCGATCAGCATGACACGCAGCGTGCGGATCGCGGTGTCGACGTCGTACAGCGGCGTCACCTCGAAGTAGAACAGCTCGGTGTCGGGGATCGGGACCCCGGCGGCGAGCAGCGTCCCCGCGTCGGTCGCGAAGCGCATCATGGCGGGCTCGCGGTCCTCGACCACCTTGCTGCGCAGTTCGGGCGGCAGCGACTCCACCCCGTAGCGGGCGTCGACGCTGACGGTGACCGGGCCGCGGCCCCCGTCGAGGGACACGAGCGACGGGATGCCGCCGTCGGGCAGCGAGCTGAGCAGCGTCTGCAGCTCCGACGGGTCGGCGTTGGTGACGTTGCCCCGGATCGTCGCCGAGTTCGCGGCGATGCGCGCGGTGAGCCCCTCCTCCCGCTTGTCGAGCAGCGTGTCCTGGGCGACGGTCAGCGTGGTGAACGACAGGACCACGGAGAGGAACAGGCCGACGAGCGCGACGGCGAGGGTGATGCGGCCGCGCAGGCCGAACCGGATGCCCTCGATCTCGTAGCGCGGCGCCGCGTGCTCTCGCTCCGGCTGGTTGCGGGGTGCGTCGGCGCTCATCGGGTCGTGGTCACGGCTGGAGCTTGTACCCCAGCCCCCTCACGGTGACGACGTGGCGCGGGTGTGCGGGGTCGGGCTCGACCTTGGTGCGCAGGCGGCGGATGTGGACGTCGACGAGCCGCCCGTCGCCGAACACGCCGTGGCCCCACACCTTCTCGAGCAGGTCCTCCCGGGAGAACACCTTGCCGGGGTGGCTGGCGAGCTCGACCAGCAGCCGGAACTCGGTCTTGGTGAGGTGCACCTCCTCGCCGTCGCGGGTGACCACGCCCTCCTGGGGGACGACCTCGAGCTCGCCGAAGCGCAGGCGGGGGTTCGCGGTGGTGCCGGGCCGGACCCGGCGCAGCAGCGCGCGGATGCGCGCCGACAGCTCCTTGGGCTGCAGCGGGTTGGTCATGTAGTCGTCCGCGCCGGCCTCGAGCCCGGCGACGACGTCGTGGGTGTCCGCACGGGCGGTGACCATGATGATCGGCACGTCGCTGGTGCGGCGGATCGAGCGGCACACCTCGAAGCCGTCGATGCCGGGCAGCATGATGTCGATCAGCACCACGTCCGCCGGCGTGCGGTCGAACGACAGGATCGCCTCCTCGCCGGTGCCGGCCTCGTCGACGACCCAGCCCTCGTCCTCGAGCGCCAGCTTGACCGAGCCGCGGATGCGCTCGTCGTCCTCCACGTACAGGATCCTTGTACCCACGGCGCCATTGTCGCCCATGCCGGCGGCGTCGGTGCGCCAGCGAACTGCGCGTGGCCTCAGACCCGGTCCGCGCCGAGCTCGAGGAGCAGCTCGCGCATGGGCTCGAACAGGTCCGGGTGCGTGGCGAGGACCGACTCGGGCCGGACCGGGCCGCCGTCGAGCGACCCGAGCCGGGCGCCGGCCTCGCGGGCGATGAGCGCGCCGGCGGCGAGGTCCCACACGGACAGGCCGGCCTCGTAGTAGGCGTCGACGCGGCCGGCGGCGACCGAGCACAGGTCGAGCGCGGCGGCGCCCATCCGCCGCAGGTCGCGCACCCGGCCCACGATCTTCCCCGCCACCTCGCCCTGGCGGGCGCGCCGCTCCCGGTCGTACGCGAACCCGGTGGCGACCAAGGCCTCCTCGAGCGGTGGTGGGGGACCGAGCCGCAGCGGCGTCCCGTCGCAGCGCGCCCCGCCACCGCGGACGGCCGCGTAGGTCCGCCCGTGCGTCGGGTCCGCGACGACGCCGACGAGGGCGCGGCCGGCGACCCCCGCGGCGATCGAGACGTTGTAGCCGGGGTGGTCGTAGACGTAGTTGGTCGTGCCGTCGATCGGGTCGACCCACCAGGTGATCCCGCCGTCGCCGCCGACCTCCTCGCCGCCTTCCTCCCCGATCACCGTGTCGCCGGGGCGGCGGGCGGCGATGACCTCGCGGATGAGCGCCTCGGACGCGGTGTCCATCTCGGTGACCATGTCGGTCGCGGACGACTTCGTGCGCACCCCGAGGTCCGCGGGCCGCCGCGTGTGGATCAGGTCGACCGCCCTGGCAGCGGCGTCGAGCGCGACCTCGAGCAGCTCGGCCTCGAGGGGGCCGGGGGCGCCGTTCACCGCGCGCCGCCGCGGCGACCGCCGCCGGGGTCGCCCTGCTCCCGGCGGATCGTGCGCCACTCGCCGTGGGCCCGCAGCGTCAGCACGGCGACGACGGCGACGCCGCCCGCTCCGACCAGCGCGGCGAGCAGCGTGACCGCGCCGGCACCGAACCCCTCGAACCCGCCGAGGTCCGCGAACGCGTAGCCGATCGCGCCGCCGGCGGCGCCGCCGACGAGGATCGCGAGGAACGCGAGCACGCGGGCGCCGACGGAGGGCAGCTCGGACTCGGGTCCGTCCACGGGGGGAGCCCCGCGGCCGGCCCGCGGGTCGGCGGGGGAGGTCACGGGCCCGATGATATGGCCGCGGGCGCGAACAACCTTCAAGTGGGCAGCCCTGCCTGCCGATCGCTACTCGTGGCGGGTACCGCCCGACCCTCCGATCCCGCAGTTCCCTCCCGTCGCAGGAGCACCCCGCATGCAGATCAGCACCGTCCAGCCCGAGCTCCTCGTGCCGCCGAAGCGGCTCGGCAAGCTCCTCGCGGAGGCGCGCGTCGCCCGCGGGTACAGCCTCGAGGAGGCCGCGCGGTCGCTCGGTGGCGACTGGGGGACCGTGGAGCTGCTCGAGGCCGAGACCGGACGCCGACCCCTCACCGACGTCGAGGTCAAGGAGCTCACGGACTTCTACGAGATCCCGACCTCCACCCTGATCCCCGAGCGGTCACGGCTCGTGGTCGACCTCGAGGAGGGCCTGATGGAGGTCGGCGGGGAGTCGGTGCGGCTCGAGCCCTCCGCCGTCCAGCGTCGCGACGTGCTCGCGAGGTACCTGTCGATGGTGTACGCCATGCGCGACGTGCCGCCGGGGAGGCCGGTGCCGCTGCGCCTGCCCGACCTCCTGGTGCTCGAGGGCGTGTTCTCCACCCACCGTCGCCAGATCGAGGACGAGCTGCGCGAGCTGATGGTGGACCGGACCGGCTCGGTCGGCTTCCGCACGCGCCGCCTGCGCGGCCGCCTGGTCGTGCCGATCGCCGGGGTGGTCGTCGCCGCGACGACGCTCGGGACGCTGCTGCTGGTGAGCGGTCCGTCGGGTGCCGCGGAGACCGACGGTGCCGACGGGCCGGCCCGTGACGTGACCGAGGCGCACGCCGACGAACCCGAGGTGGAGATCGGCGACGCCGTGGTCCAGGAGCGCCTGCCCGACGGCACGCCCGGGCCGGTCGTGCCCCGCAGCTGACCCGGCTGGGCCGGCGCGCAGGGGCTGTCCCGGCGGGGCAGCCGGGGACTAGGGTCCGATCCATGAGTCAGGGACTGTGGGAATCAAGGACCCTCGGGCGCACCCGCCCGCTCCGACTGGGCGTCGCGGCGCTGCTCGTGGGCGCGCTGGCGCTGCTCGCGGGCTGCGGTGACGACGACGGTGGCTCCGGCCGGGGCGGCGCCGCTGCGGACCTGCCCGACGTGCCCGAGGCCGAGTGGGAGGACATGACCGGCCAGGACACGGTCACCATCGACACCCGTGACAACACCTTCACGCCGGAGAACGTGATCGTGTCGCCGGGGACGAAGGTCGTGTGGAGCAACCGCGGCCGCAACGACCACAACGTGATCCCGGTCGAGGAGGGCTCCTTCGAGCAGATCCCGATCGAGGACCTCCGGCCGGGCTCCGAGGCGTCCCGGACCTTCGACGACGCGGGCGAGTACCCGTACTACTGCAGCCTCCACGCCACGCCCGACCGCGGGATGATCGGGCGCATCCGCGTCGCGGAGGAGTGATCGGCGGGCGCCCCGGGGTACGGGGTGTCGTCCGACGACACCACCTGCCGAGGCGCCGATGAGCGACGAGCCCCACCCCGCACCACCATCGGGGCGCGCGAGGTCCGCCATCGCGGTGGCCGCCCCGCCAGAGGACGTCTTCGCCGTCCTCTCCGACGGTCGCCGCTACGCCGAGTGGGTCGTCGGTGCGAGCGAGGTCGGCAAGGTCGACCCCGACTTCCCTGCGGTCGGCAGCGCGTTCCACCCCCGGGTGGGGATGCAACCGCTGACCGCCGGCGGCCGCACCGAGGTCACCGCGGTCGACCACGGCCGCCGGCTGGAGCTGCTCGCCACCGTCCCGCCCTTCGGCCACGCGCGCATCTCGTTCGAGCTGCAGGAGGCGCCCGGCGGCACGCTGGTCGTGATGGAGGAGGAGGCGCTCGACCAGGACCTGGTGGGCGCCGCG
>Ga0123333_10002653_pt1 | contig 17998 bp, 18 predicted proteins | sample BioC12SIPDNA_3_FD_89957 | JGI IMG/M metagenome (GOLD analysis project Ga0123333, IMG submission 89957) | Anaerobic biogas reactor microbial communites from Washington, USA - Biogas_R2_B C12 SIP DNA | ecosystem: Engineered > Bioreactor > Anaerobic > Unclassified | place: Washington, USA... | reverse complement strand
TTCATGGAGAAAGAGTTCCTTTCGTTAGTGTTGTCGAGCAACAACAGTCTAACCGATTTGACCTCTTTCTCTGCTTTTATCCCTCCTTCCGGTTCGTTGTCCAATATGTATGGTACTCCTACACAACAATTTCACACGTTTTTCACCTTCGGCATGGCTATTCGTCCTCATGTGAGGTATACTCTATCATATCACCTAAACGAAACTACATCAGGAGGTATCCATCTCATGAAAAAACTCATGTCCCTCGTGCTGGCCGCCCTTCTCACCTTCGGTCTGTTTGCCGTGGCGCTGGCTGCGGAGCCGGTCAAACTGGAAAAGCTGCACTTCGAATTCGTCCCCTCCAAAGAGTCGGACGTCATCATCGCCGGCACCAAGAACCTGCCCGAGCTGGTGAAGGCTGAGATGCTCAAGCATGGCTTTGATATCGGCGCGGTCGAAATCTCTGTCGGCACCGACTATAACGCCACTGGCGAAGCCATGGACACCGGCGCGGTGGATGTGGGCTGGCTGCCGGGCGGCACCTATGCCCTTTACTCCGACGGGGTGGACGTGATCCTCACCGCCACGCGCAACGGCCTGAGCAACGACTCTACCGACCCGCGCAGCTGGAACGGCGAAGCCAACAAAACCCTCAAGGACGGCCCGCAGGTCACCTTCTACCGTTCGCTGATCTACGCCACCCCCTCGCCCTACGGCAAGCAGCTGGCCGCCAAGGTCAACGCCGGCGAAGCCCTCACCTGGGACGACCTCAACAAGGCCAGCTGGGGCGTCATGCGCACGTCCTCCTCGGCCGGCTACATCTACCCCACCCTGTGGCTGATGGAAAACTATGACGGCAAAAAGCTGTCCGACCTGTCCAACGTGGCCACCCTGGCCGGTTATGCGGAGGGCTTTGCCCTGGCCGCGGCCGAGACCATTGACATCATCGTCTGCTACGCCGACGGCCGCAACGATTATGACAAGGCCTGGAACATCGCCACCACCGAAAAGGATGAGACCGGCAAGGGCGGCATGGGCCGTGAAAAGTCCATCTGGGAAGAGTTGAACGTCATCGGCGTCACCGAGGGCATCTACAACGACACCGTGGCCATCACCAAGGCCAAGCCCGAGATCTACAACCCCGAGTTCATCAAGGCCCTGCAGGAGAGCCTCATCAGCATCATCAGCACCGAAGAAGGCAAGGCCATCTTCGATGTGTACAGCCACACAGGGTACGCCATGGCCCAGGACAGCGACTATGACGGCGCCCGCAAGGCCCTCGAGGTCGTAAAGTAACTGTTTTTCACCCCGGGGCTGCCGCTATCGCGGCAGCCCCTTTGATGCGTTTATCGCTCGTTTAAGCATAAGGAGACAGTATGATTGAGTTCATCCACACCGGCAAGACCTATCCCGGCGGCGTCCGCGGGCTGGATGATGTCAGCCTGACGATCGGCCGGGGCGAGTTTGTGGCCATCATTGGGCTGTCAGGCGCGGGCAAGAGCACACTGATACGCACCGTCAACCGCATGATTGACGTGACAGACGGGCAGGTGCTGGTGGATGGGGTGGATGTGATGGCCCTCAAGGGGCGGGCGCTGCGGCGCTTCCGCCGCAAGGTGGGCATGATCTTCCAGTCGTTCAACCTGGTCAGCCGCGCCACGGCCATCAAAAATGTGCTGGCCAGCCGTGTGCCGGATATGAATCTGTTTGCCGTGCTGTTGGGCCTGTATACCAGGCAGCAGAAGTTGGACGCGCTGGAGGCGCTGGACCGTGTGGGCATTCTGGACAAGGCATATACGCGCTGTGATCAGCTCAGCGGCGGCCAGCAGCAGCGCGTTGCCCTGGCACGCACGCTCAATCAAAGGCCCAGCATCATTCTGGCTGATGAGCCGGTGGCGGCGCTGGACCCGGTGACCGCCCACCAGGTGATGAGCGATTTCAGGCAGATCAACCGCGAGATGGACATCGCCATTTTGCTCAACATCCACCATGTGGACCTGGCGCTGGACTATGCCGACCGCGTCATCGGTATCCGGGCCGGCAAAATTGTCTACGACGGCCCGTGCGGCGAAGTAACCCAGGAGATACTGGACGACATCTACGGCGGTGCGCCCGCGCCCAAGGTAAAGGATGCGGAGGCCAAGGCATGACAGAGCCAAGACAGCAGTACCGCCCCAATATCCAGGCAGGCGCGCAGTTGGCGGACGCGGCGCCCGTCGTCCGCAAGGCCGAGCCCCGCATCCCTGCCGATCTGTTGGCCCTTGGCCTGGCAGCGCTGGGCGCGGTGGTGTTTGACATCAGTTACCTCACCGGCGAGCCGTTACGCCGGCTGCTGTTCTGGCTGGGGCTGTGCCTGGCTGCGGGCGGACTGCTGTCTTGGCTGATCCACCTGTACCTGCAGCCGGTGCGGGTTACGCTCAACAATGGCCACTGGGTTATGCGGCCTCGCTCACGGCTATTGCTGGTGATGGTGTTTTTGCTGCCCGCCATCTGGCTCTCTTTGCTGGCAACGCGCTTCAACCTGGGCATCATCACCCAGCGCGGGCACCATATGATGGGCATCCTGGGGCGCATTTTCACACCCAATTTTGAGTACTTCGGCAAGGTGTGGCCGCCGCTGCTGGATACCCTCAAGATGTCGCTGGTCGGCTCCGCGCTGGGCAGCTTTTTATCGCTGCCGGTGGCCGTCATGGCCAGCAGCAACATCAACCGCAGCAAGGTCAGCCTGTGGCTGCTTCGCGTCGTCGTCAACGTGGTGCGCACGCTGCCCACGCTGATCATCGCCAGCGTGAGCGCGCTGATATTCGGCCTGGGCACCTTCGCGGGTACGGTGGCCATCACGGTGTTCACCTTTGGGGTGGTCAGCAAGATGCTGTATGAAAGCATCGAGACCATCGACATGGGGCCGTTTGAGGCCATGGAAAGCCTGGGTGCCAGCCGCTTTCAGGCGTTCTGGAGCGCGTGCATGCCCCAGATACTGCCCACCTACCTGTCCCACAGCCTGTACAGCTTTGAGATGAACATCCGCGCTGCCTCCATCCTTGGCTATGTGGGCGCGGGCGGCTTGGGCATCCTGATCAGCGAGCGCGTTGGCTGGCGGGACTATGAGAGCCTGGGCACCGTGCTGGTGGCGCTGTTTGTCACCGTGCTGATCATTGAAAACCTGACCGGCTATATGCGCCGGAAGCTGAGCTGAGGGGGGTTGGCATGCAACAGTCTGAACGCATCCTGAAGCGCTACAACGAACGGCCGCAGACCTGGTGGCGCTACGCGCTGTCATTCCTGGTGGTGGCGGCAGCCTTGCTGTGGTCGGCCATGGGCATTGAGTACAAGGGCATCGCCACCCGCGGCAGCGACGTGGCCTACGGCGTGCTGCACGGCATCTTCAACCCGGATACCGCCGTGCTGTTTGACCCCGGGGAGTATGGCGTGGGCTACCTGCTGTTTGAAACGGCGGCCATCGCGCTGCTGGGCACATTGTTTGGAGCACTTCTGGCCGTCCCCTTCGCCTTCCTCTCGTCCGACCGCATTGTGCCCAAACCCGTCGCCTTTTTGGTGCGCTCCTTCGTGCTGATGGTGCGCACCATCCCCAGCCTGGTGTGGGCGTTGATATGGATCCGCGTCACCGGCCCCGGCGCGCTGTGCGGCGTGGTCACGCAGAGCGTATGTTCCATCGGCATGATCTCGCGCATGTATGTGACAGCCATTGAGGATGTTGATACCCGCATCCTCGAGTCGCTTGACGCCATGGGCTGCACCCGCTTTCAGAAAATCCGCTACGGCATCTTGCCGCAGCTGACCGCCAACATGGTGTCCACCGTCATCTACCGCTTTGACATCAACATCAAGGACGCCGCCACCCTGGGCATTGTGGGCGCGGGCGGCATCGGCGCCAGCTTGATTCAAGCCATCAGCACCCGGCGCTGGGGCATTGTGGGCGCCTTCCTGACCGGCATGATCCTGCTGATGCTGGCGATTGAGTTTGCCTCCACCCGGGCCCGCCGCAAGCTGGCGCACGGGCAGTAACGCATTTTATTTTACCAAATCACAAAACAGAACGGGTGCCCCGCCGGGTCGATCAGCGTAGTCCACTTGTCGTCGCCATATTGCGTATCCGAAAGCCTGGCGCCCAAAGAGAGCGCCAGCTCCACCGCCTGGCGCATGGCGGCCCTGTCCTTCACAGCCAGGTCCAGGTGGGCCTGCTGCTGGGGCGCGCCCGGCTCGTCCGGCCACACCGGGGGGCGGTAGGCCGGGTTTTGCTGGAAGGCCAGCTTGGTGCCGCCGCCGGGCGATACAATGTCCACCCACTCACCGGGCTCCACATGGCCGCGCTGCCAGCCCAGCAAAGCGGCGTAGAAGTCGGCCAGGGCCGCCGCGTCCGGGCACTCCAGCACCAGCGCGTCCAGCGTGATGGCCTGCGCCTGCGGCGCGTGTTTGCCGGGCTTGTCCTTCTCCTCGCGGTGCTTTTTCATCAGCTTGCGGATGTCCGCCTCGCACTTGCCGCACTTGGTGCCCGCACCCGTCATCCGCTGCACGTCCTTATATTTCTCCGCCCCCTTGGCCATGGCACGGAGCACATCGCCCCGGGTCACCTTTTTGCAGGGGCATATCATCTTGTCAACAGCCATTGTTTGCCGTCCTTTCCATGAAGTCCGTGTAGATGATACCCGCTAAAACTGAACGAAAGAGTGAACGCACAGATGAACGAAGGATTTTTTCGTTTCCGCGAAGCTGAATGAAGGAAGCGTAGCGGCGCCTACGCTGACTGAGTAAGGCAAAGCGGAGACGGAAAAAGACGAGTTTATCGAAGCATTAAGGATTGAGTTCAGTGGGAAACACAAAGCGGAACACTGCCCCGCCCGCGGGCGCGTTTTGCGCAGTCAGATCCACGCCGTGGCGCTGGGCAATCTGCCGGGCAATGGCCAGCCCCAGGCCGGACCCGTCCTGGTTTCCGCCGTCGGACGCCTTGTAAAAGCGGTCGAAGATGCGGGGCAGGTCTTCGGGCGCGATGCCCGGCCCTTGATCCGCGATGGTGACGGTGCGCCCCGCCAGCTCCACGCTGACCCGGCCGCCCGGCGGTGAAAACTTGACCGCGTTGCCCAGCACGATCAGCAGCATCTGCCGCAGGCGGGCATAGTCCCCCTGCACGGCCAGCACGGGCTGGTCCATGCGCAGGTCAATCTCCACCCCCCGGGGCTGGGCCAGCCTGCGGGCGCTGCGCACGGCATCGGGCAGCAGCTCGGCCAGGTTCAGCTCCTCCATGTCGATGCGGAAATCCAGGTTTTGCAGGCGGGACAGGTCCAGCAGGTCGTTGACCAGCCGCTCCAGCCCCAGGCTTTCCTGCAGCATCTGCTGGTGGTAGGCGCTCACCTGCTCGGGCTGGCTGACCACATTGTCCCGCAGCGCCTCCAGCGAGCCGCGGATCACCGTCACCGGCGTGCGCAGCTCGTGGGAGATATTGGCCACAAACTCGCTGCGCAGTCGCTCCAGCTTTTCACCCTCCTGCTTGGCATCCTCCAGCCGCACGCTCAGGATGTCGATGGCGCCCGCCAACTCGCCGATCTCATCCGCCTGGCGGATGCCGGTGCGCGCGGTGTAGTCGCCTGCGGTCAACGCCTGGGCGGTGCCGCGCATGCGCTTGAGGGGGCGGGCCATCCAGCCGGCCGTCAACCAGGAGAGCAGCGCGCTCACCAGCAGCCCCGCGCCCATGCTGATCAGCAGAATGTTGGTGCCGCCCGCCGCCGCCTGCTGCACCCCCTCCACGGGGGCATGCAGCAGCACGGCGCCGATCACCCGGCCATTTGACTCGATGGGCGCGCCCACGGTCAGCGTGGGGGTGTCCAACAGCGTGCTGAACCCCTCGCTGAACACATGCTCGCCCCGGAACACCCGCTCCACCACCTGCTCGGCGTGCTCGGGCAGGTCGGCATAGTTGTAGCTGCGCTGCCCGCGGCCGCTGGTGAGCAGTTGAAGGTTGGCATCCACCACCCAGGCGTTGCCCGAGGTGAGGTCGTCCAGCATGTGCAGCGAAGGGCCCATGCCGCCCCGCTGCCCCATGCCCCGGCCGGGGCCCGAAATCGCCATATCCCCGGCGTAGGCCGCCGCGATAGCGTCCGCCTGGGCGTGCATCTGCGCCTTTTTGCTGTCCAGGCTGTAGTTTTTAAACAGCGTGTAGAACAGGCCGCCCATCAGCAGCGCAAACAGCAGCAGCGCCGCGAAAAACGCCAGGCTCAGCTTGAAGGCAATCTTATGTCGCATCGTCCGCCACCTCAAACTTGTAGCCCACGCCCCAGATGGTCCTGATCTCCCAGCCTGGGTGGGGGATCTCATCCAGCTTGGCGCGCAGGCGCTTGATGTGGGAGTCCACCGTGCGGCTGTCGCCGTAATAATCGGTGCCCCACAGCATGTTGAGCAGCTGCTCGCGGGCATACACGCGCCCCGGCGCGCTGACCAGCGTCCACAGGATCTCCAGCTCCTTGCGGGTGAGGGGCACGGGGCGCCCATCCACGCTGACCTCGTAGTTGTCCAGGTCCACCCTCAGGCTGCCTTGCTCCAGCACCTGCCTGTCCTTGGCCTCGCCCCGAGCCATGCGCCGCAATACCGAGCGCACACGCGCCATCACCTCGGCGGGCGAAAAGGGCTTGACGATGTAGTCGTCCGCCCCGGTATCCAGCCCCATGATCTTTTCAAAGTCCTCCCCCCGGGCGGTGATCATGATGACCGGGGTATCGGAGGTGCGGCGGATCTCCCGGCAGACGGCAAAGCCATCCACCTGGGGCATCATGACATCCAGCAGCACCACATCAGGCCGGTGCTGCTCAAACAGCGCCAGCGCCTGCCGCCCATCCCGGGCGATCAGCACCTCATAGCCTTCCTTCTTGCTGTACTCGGCCAGAATGTCGGTGATCTGCTTGTTGTCATCGGCGATTAATACGGTGACCATTGCCATACCTCCATGGGGCTGATCTCTATATAATTTCATTATACCGCAAAACAATTGATTGTGTCTGTCTGAAAATGATCGGGTGGGTATAATACCTTTGACATTGCTTTCAAGGAGGACCAACGCTATTTTTAACTGGTTTGGCGGCAGGGGCAACTCCCTGCCCATGGCACAGGCCATGGAAAACATCAAGGGCGACACATCCATCCGCCTGGTGGACGTGCGCAGCCCCGAGGAATACCGCGACGGGCACATCCCGGGCAGCATCTCCATCCCGCTGGATCAACTGAGCCGCATCGAGCAGCTGATCCCGGACAAGAATGCCACCATCTACGCCTACTGCCACAGCGGCTCGCGCAGCGGCATGGCCGTGGGCGCGCTGGGCCGCATGGGCTACACCAACGCCAAGAACATCGGCGGCATCATGAGCTACCGCGGGCAATTGGCACGCTGACCCTGCAAGGAGGACCCCCTGATGAAAAAGCTGACCCTGCTGGCAGCACTCCTGGCCCTGGCCATCGGCCTTGCCGCCTGCACGCCCGCCGCCCCCACGGCCACCCCGGCAACCACCGTTGCCCCGGCTGCTACCGAAGCGCCCGCTACGCAGGCACCCTCAGCCCAGCCGGCCGCCAAGGCCGAGTACCGCCAGCTGACGGCCGAGCAGGCCAAGGCCCGCATGGACAGCGGCGACGAGGTGATCATTCTGGACGTGCGCACCCCTGAGGAGTATGCCCAGGGGCACATCCCGGGCGCCGTGCTGCTGCCGGTCAGCAATATCGGGGCGGACACCGCCGAGCTGCTGCCCGACAAGAACGCCGAGATTCTGGTCTACTGCCGCAGCGGCAACCGCAGCCGCCAGGCCGCCAACGCGCTGGTAGGCATGGGCTACACCGCCGTGTACGACTTTGGCGGCATCGGCAGCTGGCCCTACGACATCGTGACGGAATAACACCTGACCCGTTATCAAGCCCCGCCCTCTTTGCGAAGGCGGGGCTTGTGGTATACAGGGGTCAGGGCCGCGTCCGCCGGGCTGCCTGTCCATTCTACGCCATCATGATGGCAAAAGTGTGTCTTTCTCGGTAAGAATTGGCGGCGGCTACAGCCCGGTCACCCACATCATCAGGGGGATGGTCGCCACGCACAGCAGCGTGGTGAGGGATACCGCGGTGGCGGCGTACACGCTGTCCTTATCATACTTTTCGGCAAACAGCTGCACGGTGACGGCAGAGGGCATCATGAAGCCCAGCGTCACGATATTCAGCGCCATGCCCGTAAAGCCCAGCGCCCTTAAAACCAGCCACGCCGCCAGCGGCACCGCCAGCAGGCTCAGCCCGCTGCCCACCCACAGGCTGCCGTCGCGCAGCAGCTGGGGCCTGAGCTCATACAGCCGCGCCCCTGCCAGCAGCATGCCCAGCGGCGTGGTCAGGCTGCCCAGCTGGCTGAACAGCGACACAAAGGGCACGGGCAGCCGGATTTGAAAGTAGATCAGCACCAGCGCCGCCAGCGTGGACAGAAACCCAATGTTCATCAATGCCTTGAGGGGGTTGGCCTGCCGGCCCGCGAACAGGATGTGGAAGGCCGTCCACCCGGCCACATTAAACGCAGCGATAAACCCGGACAAGTAGGCCACGCCCAGGTCGCCGTACAGCGCCTGCACGATGGGGATGCCCATGAAGGCGGCGTTGGGCAGCATGACCATGGCGGCAAAGGCTGCCCGGCGGTCGGGCTGCACGGTGCGGCCGCTTACGGCATACAGGCCCACGCCGCCCGCGGACAGCAGCACCGCGGATACCAGCAGAATGCGCCAGAAGCTGTCCAGCGCCTCGGGCGGATAATCCTTTTGCGAGATCATCAGCACCAAGGCGGGCATGGCCACCTGCAGCACGATGGCGTTCACGCCCTTGATCACCGGGGCGCTCAGCACATCCCGCCGGCGCAGCCACAGGCCGACCAACGCGATGCCCAGCATCATCAATATCTGATAAACCGCCGTCAGTATGTCCATGTTCCTCCGAAGCCCGGCCCTGTCAGGGCGCCGGCCGCCCCTTCCACGCCATGCCAAAGATGATGCCGCACACGCCGCCGGCAATATGCGCCAGCTGGGATACATTGTCCTGCCCAAACAGGCCGCCCGCCAGCTCGCCGCCCAGGTAAATCACCGCCACCACAATCAGCGTGAGCGGCACCTTGCCGCCCGTGCGCCCGGCCAGCGCCGACAGCATGATCAGCATGAACACCACGCCGCTGGCCCCCAGGCCGGCCGTGCCGGGGGACAGCACGATGTGCGCCAGCCCCGTGATCAGCGCGGTCAGCACGATCATGATGAGGTAGCGCCCGGCACCGTAATGCTTTTCCACCATGGGGCCCAGCACCAGCAGCAGGCTCATGTTGCCGGCATAGTGGGCAAAGTTGGCGTGCCCCAGCACATGCAGCACCAGCCGCAGGTAGCCCAATACATCGCCCGGCCTGAACCGGTACACGCTGAACAGCGCGCGGTTGGACGCCCCGCCGGTCAATCCATTGAGGAGCAATGCAATCAGCGACAGCCCGGCAAAGCCCAGCGTGACGGGCGAGCTGAGCTCCACCCACCGGCCGATGTCCCAGCGCTTGCGTGTGGTCATGGTGTTCCTCCTGTGGATATAAGTGCAGCACATGCAGATGTATATGGTGTCCGGCGCTATCCTAACAAGGCGCGGGGCGGGTGTCAATCAATATGCAGCCTGAATACATGGTGCTTACACCCGCGCCGGGTATACTATCCCGGAAGGCCGGTACCATCGGAATTGGCGCCGGTACAGACGGAGGAACAGCATGCCGGACAAGCAGCACTATGCCCTGTTCAATGCCATTGCGCCTGTGTACGGGCTGTTTTATCGCCGGCAGGTGGCCAATTTTCGCCGCGTGCTGCACCGGGCCGCGGGCAGGCTGGATGTAGCCCGCTATGCCAGCACGCTGGACGTGGGCTGCGGCACCGGCGCGCTGTGCGCAGCGCTGCACGAGCGGGGCCTTGCCGTCACAGGGGTAGAGCCGGCGGTCGGCATGCTGCGTCTGGCACAAAAGAACCTGCGCGGCAAGGGGATTGCCCTGCATGAGGCCAATGCCCTTCATGGCCTGCCCTTTGCGGACGGCCAGTTTGACCTGGTGTTTGTCTCCTACGTGGCCCACGGCCTGCAGCCGCAGGACCGCCAGCGCCTGTACCGGGAGATGCGCCGCATCAGCCGCCATGCCGTCATTATCCACGATTTCAATTTGGTGCGCAGCCCGGTCATTACCATGCTTGAGCGCATGGAGGGCAGCGACTACTTCCGCTTCATCCATACCGCGGCGGATGAGCTGCGCGATTGCCGGCATGAGCAGGCCGCCTGCTTTGCCAGGGTGGAGTCGTTTGCGGTGGGCAAAAGGGCCAACTGGTATGTGGGATGGGCGGACGGCGGCTGAATTGACTCGCTTCCTTACTGCATCAACAAAGCTGGACAGCGGCCGCGAACCGTTGTCCAGTTTTGTTGACGATCATCCTAAATGTATGCCAAGAGCGACGAGTTTCGGGTCAGCCTTCCTCGGATGGTTCCCCCCGGCATGCCCTGTCCATCGCCCGGGCGGCCTCCTTGCCCGCGCCCATGGCCAGTATGACCGTGGCCGCCCCCGTCACGGCATCGCCGCCCGCCCACACATAGGGGCGCGTGGTCTGGCCTTGGCCGTCCGCCCGGATGCAGCCGCGGCTGTTGGTATCAAGGCCGGGGGTGGTGCGGGTCAGCATGGGGTTGGGGTCGGTGCCAATGGCGATGATCAAGGTGTCGATGTCCAGCTCAAACTCGCTGCCCGGCTGTTCGATGGGCCGGCGGCGGCCCGAGGCATCCGGCTCGCCCAAGGCCATCTCGATGCAGCGCAGGCCCTTGACCCAGCCGTTTTCGCCCAAAATGGCCACCGGCGCGCTGAGCGTGCGGAAAATGACGCCCTCCTCCTGCGCGTGGTGCACCTCCTCGCGGCGGGCAGGCATCTCCTCCAGCCCGCGGCGGTACACGATGGTGACCGACTCGGCGCCCATGCGGCGGGCGCTGCGCGCGGCATCCATGGCCACGTTGCCGCCGCCCACCACCGCCACGCGCTGGCCCTTGAAGATGGGCGTGGCCGCCCCCGGCTCATACGCCTTCATCAGGTTGATGCGGGTGAGGTATTCGTTGGCGCTGAGCACGCCGTTGAGGCCCTCGCCCGGGATGCCCATAAACCGCGGCAGCCCGGCGCCCGAGGCGATGTACACCGCCTCGTAGCCATCCTCAAACAGCTCGTCCACCGTCAGGGTCTTGCCGATGACGATGTTGCAGCGCACGTCCACGCCCAGGGCGGTCAGGTTCTCCACCTCGCGGCGCACGATGGCCTTGGGCAGGCGGAACTCCGGGATGCCGTAGGTCAGCACGCCGCCCGGCTCGTGCAGCGCCTCAAAGATGGTCACCCGCCAGCCCAGGCGCGCCAGCTCGCCCGCACAGGTCAGCCCGGAGGGCCCGGCCCCCACCACGGCGGCACGCCGGCCATTCCAGGGGATCTGCTGGGGCACGGGGCAGGCACCGCTCTGAAAATAATCCGCCGCGTAGCGCTCCAGGTTGCCGATGCCCACCGGCTCGCCCTTGATGCCGCGCACGCAGCGCTGCTCGCACTGGCTCTCCTGCGGGCACACGCGGCCGCACACAGCGGGCAGCGCCGTATCGCGCGACAGGATGTTCCACGCGCCCTCGTCATCGCCCTGGGCAATGCAGCCGATAAAGCCGGGGATGTCAATGCCCACCGGACAGCCGTCCACGCAGGGCCGGTACTTGCACTGCAGGCACCGCGCGGCCTCCTCGCGGGCCATGGCGGCATCGTAGCCGGTGGCCACCTCCTGAAAGTCACGGGCCCGCTCCTGCGGGTTGCGGGCGGGCAGGGGCACGCGCTTGGGCTGCGCCATCATCTTATCTCCTTTTGAAACAGGCGGCAGGCATCCTCGCGCGCATGCTGCTCAAAGGGCAGGTACATGCGGCTGCGGGCGATGGCCTCGTCAAAGTTGATCAGGTGGCCGTCAAAGTCCGGCCCGTCCACGCAGGCAAAGCGCGTCTGGCCGTCCACCGTCACCCGGCAGCCGCCGCACATGCCCGTGCCATCCACCATGATGGAGTTCATGCTCACAACGGTCTTTACGCCAAAGGGCCTGGTGGTGGCCGCTACAAACTTCATCATCGCCAATGGGCCGATGGTAATCACCTGGTCGTAGCGCTCGCCTGCCTCCAACCACTCCTGCAAGGCGTTGGTCACCAGCCCCTTTTCGCCATGGCTGCCGTCGTCGGTCATCACGCGCAGGCGGTCGGACACCTGGCGGAACTGCTCCTCCAGTATCACCAGATCCCAGCTGCGAAAGCCGATGATGCTGTGCACCGTGGCGCCCATGCGGTGCAGCGCCTTGGCCGCCGGGTAGGCAATGGCGCAGCCCACGCCGCCGCCCACGATGCATACCTTTTTGAGGCCCTCCAGCTCGCTGGGCGTGCCCAGCGGCCCCACAAAGTCGTGCAGGGACTGCCCGGCCTGCAGCTGATCCAGCTCCATGGTGCCGGCACCCACCACCTGGTAGATGATGGCCACCGTGCCCAGCTCGCGGTCCACATCGGACACGGTAAAGGGCATGCGCTTGCTGCGCTCCCCGGCGCGCAAAATAATAAACTGCCCCACCTGCGCCTTGCGCGCCACCAGCGGCGCATGGATGACCATGCGGGCCACCGTGGGGTTCAGCTGTTCCTTTGAAATGATCGGATACATATTTGCTCCTTATGTATGTTGGTCGGGCGTTCGGGAGAAACACAAAGCAAAAACAGCCGCTCGCACAACCCTCACTGCGCCCAAAGGCGCTCAATCCGTTTGCTATCCTAAACATTCGCGGCCTTTCTGTCAATGCACCAAGGGACGGCGCGGTGGCTTGACAGCCGGCCCCTTGGCCGCTACAATTCGCACAAACCCGTGAGGGAGCGAAGTAGCCGGCAAGGCGACCAGCACAGAGAGCCGCGGATGGTGCAAAGCGGCCTGCGAGCAGCCGGTGAATGGACTCCTGAGGGCGGGGCCGAACGCGCAAGCCAGTAGGTCTCGACGGGATCCGCACCCGTTATCATGGCGGCATATATGTTTGTATATGGAACGAGAGGGCCTTTGGCCAATTTGAGTGGTACCGCGGTTACACCGCCTCAAGCAGATGCTTGGGGCGGTTTTGGTTATTCATCACAACCAAAGTATGTATGACCGATACTGAACGAAGGAACGTATGACTGATACTGAACGAAGGAGTTCAGTATATGAGAGGGGGCTGATAAGGATGCGCGAGACTGGGCTTGCGTGCTCCTGGGCGGTAACGGGATGCTTGGACCCGGAGCCCAAACACAGAAAAAACATGATAAAAAGGAGTACCCCCATGAAAAAGATTTCTGCCCTTATTCTGTCCCTGATGCTCATTCTCTCCCTGCCCGCAGCGCTGGCGGACGACCCCAGCTTCCAGGTGGGCATCGCCCAATTCGCCGTGCACGGCTCGCTGGACAACTGCCGCGAGGGCTTCATCCAGGGCATGCTGGAGCAGGGCTTTGAAGACGGCGTCAACGTCTTCTACGACTACCAGAACGCCCAGGCCGACATGGGCCTGGCCGCGGGCATCGCCAGCAAGTTTGTCAGCAGCGGCTACGACCTGATTGCCGCCATCGCCACCCCCATGGCCGTGGTGAGCGTGAACACCGCCGACGGCAAGATCCCGGTGATCTACAGCGCCGTCTCCTCCCCCAAGGATTCCGGCCTGGCCAATGAACAGGGCCTGGGCGAGGGCCTGACCACCGGCACCAGCGATGAGCTGCCCGTGGAAAAGCAGCTGCAGACCATCCGCGCCCTGCAGCCCGACGCCAAGGTAATCGGTATCCTCTACACCCTCAGCGAGACCAACTCCGCCGTGCAGGTGAAGCAGTATCAGGACCTGGCGCCCAAGTACGGCTTCACGGTGGAGGCAACGGGCATCACCACCGGGGCCGATGTGCCCCTGGCCGCCCCTGCCCTGCTCAAGAAGGTCGACCTGGTGACCATGGTGCTGGACAACACGGTGGTGCAGTACCTGGACGCCGTGCTGGACGCGGCGGAGCCGCTCAAAAAGCCCGTCTACGGCAGCGAAATCGAGCAGGTGGTGCGCGGCTGCGTGGCCGCCGAGGGGCTTGATTACTTCGCCCTGGGCCGCCAGACCGGCCACCTGGCCGCCCGCGTGCTGATGGGCGAGGACGCATCGCAGATTCCCTACGAAACCATCAGCGAAAGCGCGCTGTACTACAACCCCCAGGCGCTGGAAGCGCTGGGCTTGACCCTGCCGGAAGACCTGCTGGCCAGGGGGACGGATGTGACGGCCGCAAAATAATGAAAAAGCAGGAAGTTTAATTCGGAATTCGGAATACGGAATTCGGAATAAGGCTCGCCGCACAACTCCCTTGAAAACCATGCCCTAACCTTAGGCTGGGCCATGTCCTGACTTGTACATTACTCGCTGACTTGTTCGTTCTTTATTCCGAATTCCGAATTCCGATTTCCGCATTTTTATCCGGAGGTATTGCATTGCTCTCAACCTTCCTTGCCACATTGCCCAGCACGCTGGAGCAGGGCCTGCTCTACGCCGTGCTGGCATTGGGCATCATGATCACCTACACCATCCTGGATTTTCCCGACCTCACGGTGGATGGCTCCTTTCCCCTGGGCGGCGCGGTATCCACCACGCTGCTGCTCCGGGGGTGGGACCCGCTGGCCGCGCTGCTGGCCGCCACGGCCTGCGGTGCGCTGGCCGGGCTGTGCACCGGGCTGATTCACGTCAAGCTGCGGGTGCGGGCGCTGTTTTCGGGCATCATCATGATGACGGCGCTGTACTCCATCAACCTGCGCATCACGGGCGGCAACGCCCTGCTGTCCATCCCCCGCACAGCATCCACCCTGTTTCGCAACAACGCGGCGGCCGACCTGCTGCCCCCCTGGCTGCGGGTGCCAATCATCGCCGGCCTGTTGGTGCTGGCGCTCAAGGTGTTGCTGGATCTGTTTTTGTCCACGCGGGCGGGCTACCTACTGCGGGCGGCCGGCGACAACGAAACCGTGGTTACAGCGCTTGGCCGCGACAAGGGCAATGTGAAAATCGCCGGCCTCACCATGGCCAACGCGCTGGTGGCGCTGTCGGGCGCGGTGGTATGCCAGGAGCAGCGGCTGTTTGAGGTCTCCATGGGCACGGGCACCATGGTGCTGGCGCTGGCCTCGGTCATCATCGGGGTTAACCTGTTCCGCCGGGTAGAGCGCGTGCGCCCCACCACCGCGGTGATCGCGGGCAGCATCCTCTACAAGGTGTGCGTGGCCTTTGCCATCGCCTGTGGGCTGTCCCCCATGGACATGAAACTGGTGACGGCGGCGCTGTTCCTGGGCATTTTGGCCTCGGGCTCCCTGAAGCGAAAGGAGAAGGCCCATGCTTGAGCTGCGGCAGATCGACAAGGTATACAACCCCGGCACCGTGCGGGAGATCGGCCTGTTCAGCGATTTTTCGCTGACCGTGCCCAAGGGGCAGTTCGTATCGGTGGTCGGCTCCAACGGCTCGGGCAAGACCACGCTGCTCAACATCCTGTGCGGCTCCCTGCCGCCCGACAGCGGCCAGGTGCTGCTGGACGGGCAAGATATCACCCGGCAAAAGGAGCACCTGCGCGCGCGGCGCTTTGCCCGCATCTACCAGAACCCGGCGCTGGGCACCTGCGCCAAGATGTCCATCCGCGAAAACATGGCGCTGGCCGACAACAAGCGCCGCCGCATGAACCTGCGCCCGGGCACCGACAGAAGCCGGCTGCCGCTGTGGCGGCAGATGCTGGCCGAGCTGGGCCTCGGGCTGGAAAACATGATGGAGGCAAGGGCCGGCAGCCTGTCGGGCGGCCAGCGCCAGGCGCTGGCGCTCACCATGAGCCGGCTGACGCCGGTGGATTTCCTGATACTGGATGAGCACACCGCGGCGCTGGACCCCAAGGCGGCGGACATCATCATGCACCTAACCGACCGCATGGTGCGCGAAAGCGGCCTGACCGCCATCATGGTGACCCACAACCTGCGCTTCGCGCTGGATTATGGCGACCGCCTGCTGATGATGCACCAGGGCCACGCGGTGCTGGATGTGCGCGACGAGGGCAAGCGGCGGCTGGAGATGGAAGACCTGCTCCGGCTGTTCAACGAGATCAGCGTGGAGTGCGGCAACTGAATCGGGGCAGGACATTCTTTCCACAGGGCGCCCGGCTGTGATATGCTGACAGCATATTCATGAGGAGGGCGCCGTTTTGATTCGCATCACCAACATCCGCGTATTGCCCGAAGGCGGCGATGAGGCCGCGCTGGCGGAGGCGCTGCGCCGCCTGCGGCTGGGGCCGCAGGATGTGATCAGCCTGCGCATCGCCAAAAAGAGCGTGGACGCCCGCGACAAGGGCGATCTGCGGCTGGTGTACGCGGTGGATGCAGTACTCAAGCGCGATGAGGCCGCCTGGCTGCGCCACCTCAAGCTCAAGGACGCTCAACTGGCGGAGGCACCGCCGCGCCTGCATATCCCCCGGGCTCTGCCCCTGGCACATCGCCCGGTGGTGGCCGGGCTGGGCCCTTGCGGCCTGTTTGCAGCACTTTACCTGGCGCGGGCCGGCCTGCGGCCCCTGGTGCTGGAGCGGGGCAAACCCGCCCACGAGCGCGGGCGCAGCGTGGGCCTGCTGTACCGGCAGGGTGTACTGGACCCGGAGAGCAACATACAGTTTGGCGAGGGGGGTGCCGGCGCCTTTTCCGATGGCAAACTGACCACCGGCATCAAGGACCCGTTGTGCCGCGAGGTGCTGGAGATATTGGTGGCCCACGGCGCGCCCGAAAGCATTTTGTGGCTGGCGCGCCCCCACATCGGCACCGACCGGCTGCCCCGCGTGGTGGCCTCCATCCGCCGCGAGGTTGAGGCCCTGGGCGGCGAGGTGCTGTTTAATACCAAGTTGAGCGGCGTGCACCTGGCGCAGGGCAGCCTGCAGGGCATCCAGGCCGTCCGGGGCGACGAAACCATCCAGATCGACACCCGCCACCTGATCCTGGCCCTGGGTCACAGCGCGCGGGACACCCAGCGCATGCTGTACGATGCCGGGCTGCACATGATAGCCAAGCCCTTTTCCATCGGCCTGCGGCTGGAGCAGCGGCAGGCCGTCATCGACCGCGCCCAGTACGGCCCCTCGGCCGACATTGCCTGGCTGCCGCCGGCGGAATATCACCTCAGCCACCGGCTGCCCGACGGGCGGGGGGTCTATACCTTTTGCATGTGCCCGGGCGGCAAGGTGGTCAACGCCTCCAGCGAGCCCGGGCGCCTGTGCGTCAACGGCATGAGCACCTACCGCCGCAACGGCGAAAATGCCAACGCCGCCATCTTAGTGGACGTACGCCCTGAGGACTATGGCGGCGACCCCATGGCCGGCTACGACTATCAGCGGCATTGGGAAGAAACGGCCTTCCGGCTGGGGGGCGAGGGCTACCGCGCGCCCGCCCAGTTGGCGCAGGATTTTGTGCAGGGCGTGCCCTCGCCTGCGCTGGGCCCTGTGCGCCCCACGCTGCTACCCGGCGTCACCCTGACCGACCTGAGCCTGGCCCTGCCGGACTATGCCGTGGCAGGAATCCGGGCGGCGTTGCCTGTCTTTGGCCGCAAACTGCACGGGTTTTATGCCGATGGCGCGGTGCTGACCGGGGTGGAAACCCGCTCCTCCTCCCCGGTGCGCGTGCCCCGCGGCCCGGACGGGCAGGGCAGCATCCCCGGCATCTATCCGGCAGGCGAGGGCGCCGGCATGGCCGGGGGTATCATGTCCGCCGCGGTGGACGGCCTGCGCATGGCGCAGAAGGTGGCCGGGTTTGTCTGACACATGCAACTATATGCATCAAGGCGGAGCAAGGTACTGTCAAATCGTGTTCGCAACTTCGGACTCCGGTAGCCATGTCATGCTGCCTGGGTGTTAACTGGTACGAGCGATTCCTCGCTCAGGTACGACCTTGAAACCGACCAATCTTCCGAGT
>Ga0123333_10002646_pt1 | contig 18033 bp, 21 predicted proteins | sample BioC12SIPDNA_3_FD_89957 | JGI IMG/M metagenome (GOLD analysis project Ga0123333, IMG submission 89957) | Anaerobic biogas reactor microbial communites from Washington, USA - Biogas_R2_B C12 SIP DNA | ecosystem: Engineered > Bioreactor > Anaerobic > Unclassified | place: Washington, USA... | reverse complement strand
GGGATGGAGCCGAAATTGCCGACGTTGACGACAATGATTGTCCAGATGCCGGCCAGCACGGCAATGCTGGTGGCCAAAACGAGCGTCTTTTTCACCTGAATGCTCCTTTTCCCTTCCTTGGGATCTGAAATGAATGAGTCATCGGCCAGTCGCTGCCAGGTTCCCGGGCCGGCCGGGCCCGGGAACCTCGGGCTGTAGCCGGACGTGCCATGTCCGGCGTTCAGCGTTTCCGTTTCGGGAGCGTCCCTCCGCTCCCACGCACTTCTTAGTGGTCGCCTTCGAACTTCGCCGGCTTCTTGCCGGTGCGGGCAAAGTAAGCGCGTCCGAGTGCGTCCGCACCCTTGATGGAGGCCGCGATGTTGTCGACACACGCGTTGCACGGCTCGTTGTTGATCATGCCGCTGACGCTGGTGGCAACCATCATGATCTTGTCATCCAGCTCCTTGCCGGTCGCAGTGACACCCATCTCCGCCAGGGTGACCGGCAGGCCGACGTCGGTGCAGAAGTCCAGGACCTCCTCGATCTCGTCCATCTCGCGATTCTCGAGCACGAGCTGGGTCAGGGTGCCGAACGCGACCTTCTCGCCGTGGTACAGGTGATGGCATTCGTGCAGCGCGGTGAAGCCGTCATGCACGGCATGGGCGCCCGCCAGGCCCGAGCTCTCGAAGCCCAGGCCGCTCAGGAGGGTGTTGGCCTCCACGATCACGTTCATGGCCGGGGTTGCCGCATGCATCTCGGCTGCGGCCTTGGCCTGCCGGCCGAAGCGCATCAGCAGATCGTAGCAAAGATGCGCCAGCGCGAGGGCCGCTTCGGTGGAATCGCCGCCCGGCAGGTTCTTGGCGCCGGACTTGCGGCAGGCATCCGCCTCGAACCAGGTTGCGAGCGCGTCGCCCATGCCGGAGACCAGGAAGCGGGCCGGACACCTGGCGATCACTTCGGTATCCACGACCACCAGGTTGGGGTTCTGCGGCAGGACGTAGTAGGACTCGAAGACGTGGTCATCGGTGTACGTCACCGCCAGCGCACTGCAGGGCGCATCGGTCGATGCAATGGTCGGAACGACCACCACAGGAATCTTGTTCTCATGGGCCACGGCCTTGCCTGCGTCGATGCACTTGCCGCCGCCGACCGCCAACACGACGTCCCCGCCATGGGCCTTGACCACCGCATTGACCCGGTCGATCTCCTTGCGGGAGCACTCGCCCATAAACCTCTCAAAGTGGAACTTGACGCCCGCGTCCGCAAGCGCCTTTTCCAGGTCCGCCTGCACCGAGGCGTAGCCGGATTTGCTGCCCAGGATCACGGCGGTCTTGCCGAGTGCAGCAACGTGAGGGCCGACCTCGCGGATAGCCCCGGGGCCCTGCATGTACTTCGAGGGCGCGATCATGATCTGTGCCATTGTGATAAGCCTCCCTGCTATGATGTGGTCACCACACACGGTGACCCGAAGATAGATTCGACGTAGTCTGCGTTCGCCGGTCCGACAACTCCCCTGGGCAATCACCCCCCTTCAAACATATCAGCGCCAACACCGGGTTCTACAGCAGCTTCTCCACCAGGTCACGGTGCGGCGAAGGAATCACGACATACGACTCGATGACGCCTTCGTCCTTCAGAAGATTCACGGCGCTCTGCACCGCGGAACGGACCGACGAAACGTCGCCGGTGAAAATGGCGAACGCCTTGCCGCCGAGCGCGAACGGCAGCCGGATCTCCAGCAGGTCGATTTGTGCGGCCTTCACCGCCGCGTCCGCGGCTACAATGGCCGAGGCCAGCGTAAACGTCTCGATGACGCCCAGGGAGCGGACCTGCGACACCTCCGTGGTTGCGGACAGCGCCGGAAAGATGGCCGGATGCGCGTTGGGCAGGACGAAGGTGTCGACGATGACGCCGGGCGCGATCGTTTCGCCGGCTGCCACAGCGCTGCGGACCGCCCCCACATCACCGGCGATGAGGATCACATATTTGCCCGGGCAGACCACATGCGCCCGCAATAGCTCTACGTTCGCAGCCTTGAGCATCGCGTCCGTGGTCTCGATGCCCCGGGCAATACTGCGCAGTTCGATCAATCCAATGGATCGTTTCACACCTACCCCCTAGGATGCGTCGATGACGACGGCGCCGGATACTTCAACTACGGCGCCGGCGATGCTGGCATGGACGCGCGCGCCCATGACGCCCTCAGCGACATCGGCCACGACGTCGCCAACCTGCACGCGATCGCCGGCCTTGACCGTTGGCGTGGCCGGCGCGCCGACGTGCTGCTTGAGCGGCAGGCGCACCCGCCGGAAATTGGCCCCTGCCAGCTCCGTCAGAGGGGCCGGCAGATCATAGCGCGAGAGCTGGAGCCTGGCAATCAGCCGCAGGATGGGCACCCGGCGCAGATCCCGGTACGGATCTGGCTCGGTCTCCCGGTGGTACGGATTCTTGAGCCCTGCTTTCTGGAGGTCGCGCTTCACGCTGATGGCGATGTTGCCCGGCTTCAGGTGCACGGGACAGATGTAGTTGCACGTGCGGCACTCACAGCAGAGGAACGCGCCTGCCAGCTGCGGATCCGTCACCGGCAGCCCGGCCCCCAGCATCAGGATCAGCTTGTGCGGCTCGATGGCGTGCCCGAGCGCATGCCGCGGGCAGAAATCGGTGCACATGAAGCACTGGTCACAGGAGGAGGTCGCCTGGCGCACGAACTGCGTCTTGGCCTGCAGCCTCAGGTTGCTGACATAGTGATCGCGCGGGAGCACCAGGAGCATCTTGGTCGTCTTGGTGACCGGGTCATCCAGGCTGCCCGCCACGCTGCCGGTCATCGCGCCGCCCACCATCACCACCGGGTCCGGCACCTTCGAACCGCCGGCCAGGTCGATGACCTCACGCATCGTGATGCCCACCGGAACGCGGACCGTCAGCGGGTGGGGCACCTCGCCCTGCACCGTGATGTACTTGTGGGTCACCGGCACGCCGTCCAGCGCGTGCGCGATATTGATCAGGGTCTCGATGTTCTGGACCATCGCGCCGACCTGGAGCGGCAAGCCGCCTTCGGGAATGACGCGGCCCAGCACGTCGTAGACCAGCACGAATTCGTCGCCCGCGGGGTAGAAGTTGCCGAGCTCCTGCACCTCGTAGGCTCCGCCGGGCGGCAGTGCGGCCGAGACCGCCGCGATGGCCTTCGTATAACGCTGCTTGATGCCGATCACCGCCCGGCCCGCGCCCGCGGCCTGAACCGTGGCCTCCAGGCCGCGCATCAGCTCCGGCGCCTGGGCGATCATCAGCTCCTGGTCGACATGCACCAGTGGCTCGCATTCCGCGCCGTTGGCGATGACCACTTCTGCCCGGTTCGCCAGTTTCAGGTGCGTCGGGAAGCCGGCGCCCCCGGCGCCCACAACGCCTGCCTGCCTGACTTTTTCTGCTACCTCAGCCGCTTGAACCACGATACGCTCCTATGCGGTGCCGGTCGCCTAGACCAGTGAGAAGGCCCCCACCAGCGTGCAGCGGCGGCGCCGCGTGAAGACACGGGCCGTCGTCAGCCCCTCGCCGCTGGCGCCGGCGATGGTGAAGCTGGTGGGGCCCTCCGCGCCGTAGCCGATGCCGGCGTAGTGCGGCGCGTTCTTGACGAAAATGGTCGTGTTGATTGCCCTGCCGTAGTCGCTCATGTGATGGATGTTGTCCGAGTGGATGCCCGCGCTGTGGTGCAGGCCGCCCTCGACCTCGACCGCGATGTCCATGGCTTCTTCGAAATTGGCAGCGCGCACGACGGGTAGAACGGGCATCATCATCTCGTGCGTCACAAACGGGTGATCCGCGGGAGTCTCCACCACGACCAGGCGCAGGCTGTCATCGGCCGTGATGCCGAGCTGGCGCAGGATGACGTTGGCGTTCTTGCCGACGTATTCCTTGTTCGGATGGCGATCCTCGCCCTGCAGCAGGAGGCTCTCCAGCCGGGGCAGGTTCTCCGGCGGCAGTATGATGGCGTTGTTCGCCGGGATGCAGCGCAGCAGTGCGTCGGCCATCCAGTCTACGACGATGCACTCTTTCTCGCAGGTGCACGGCATGTTGTTGTCAAACGATGCGCCGGAGACAATATCGGCCGCGGCTTTCTCGGGATTCGCCGTCTCATCCACGAGAATCGGCGGGTTGCCCGCGGCCGCGCCGATGGCGCGCTTGCCGCTGGACATCGCCAGGTGGACGATCTCCTTGCCGCCGGTGGCGGTGATCAGCGCGATCTTCGGGTGGGTCATCAGCTCGCGCACCATCTCCTTGCCGCCACCATCCACCGCAACCATGAGGTGCGGCGGCCCGCCGGCTTTCTCGATGGCCTCGTTCATCAGCGAAATCGTGGCGAACGAGGTCCGCTTGCCCGAAGGATGCGGCGCAAAGAACACGGTGTTGCCTGCGGCAATCATGCTGATGGCGTTGTTGATGACCGTCGACGTTGGATTGGTCACCGGAAGAATGGCCAGGATCGTGCCGAACGGTGCGGGCTCCTCGAGGGTCAGGCCGGCATCGCCCATGTACGCCTTGACGGGCAGATCTTCCACGCCGGGGGTCTTCTCGGCTGCCAGGACGGTCTTGATCACCTTATCGGCCACCCTGCCGAGCCGGGTCTCCTCGACCGCCATCTGTGCCAGCTGCTGGCTGTTCGCCAGGATCGTCTCGCGCATGGCCGCGATGAAGGCCTTGCGCTTGGCGATACTGATCCCGTTAAAGCGCCGCTGTGACCACTCGACGGCTGTGAACGCCTCGTCGACCGTGCTGAAGATGCCCTTGGGCCCCTCGCCCTGCGGCAGCCGGCGGTCATTCATGGTGACCAGAATCCGCCGCACGATCTCGTCAAGCTGGCGCTCGTCCACCTGAATTGTCATCATCATCCTCCTTACGGATCCGTATCAGCCGATCGCGGCCAGCATTGCCTGGGCCACGGATGTATCTTCTTCCACGCTGCCGCCGCTGACGCCGACGCCGCCCGCAACCACGCCGCCCAGCACGACCGGCAGGCCGCCGCCCACCAGCGTGAGGTTGGGCGTGTTGACGTCGATCCCGAAGAGCGGTGCACCGGGCTGCGACATTTCCGCGAGCTGGCTCGTCGGCATGCGCAGGGCCGCCGCTGTGTATGCCTTGCGCGGGGCCAGGGAGATGCTCACCACCAGGGCATTATCCATGCGCCGGTGCTCCAGCAGGTTGCCGCCCGCGTCCACGACGGCCAGGACCATGGGCACCCCGATTTCCCGGGCACGCTGCATGCCCGCCTCGACCATCTTGTCGCACAGCGCCAGGGTGAGTGCGCCGGATTGGGCCGCGCCGCCCAGTTCAGAATTCAGTGTGCTCACAATCAACCTCCTGATTTCCCGTTGCTCGTCCACGCGAGCCATCACGTACAACAGGTCCGAGAGCCGGTTCAGATATTTCATCACCAGCGGGTCGACCGGCTCGATCCGGCTCAGCGCCACCACGTGGCGCTCGGCCCGCCGCACGATCGTCCGCGCCATGTCGAGAGCCGCCGAGGCCTGGGAGCCCCCGGGCCGCACGAAGAAGCCCGTCACCAGGGACTCTTCCTCGAAGCCGTCGATCGCCCGTTCCAGCCGGACCACCTGGGTCTCGCTGACCGGCATGACCGGCGGCTCGACGCCAGCAGGCGTCGCCAGCAGCGTCATCACCTGCATCAGCTCGCCCTGGATCTCCAGGATCAGCGAAAAGAGATCGTCGGAGTGCGTGGTGGCACGCGCCAGGCCCAGCGCCGAGTTGGCCTCGTCGATGGTGCCGTACGCCTGCACCCGCGGGCTGTCTTTCCCCACGATCCCGCGACCCACCAGCTTTGTCTGGCCCCTGTCGCCGAACCGGGTGTAGACATGACCCTTCTTGGGCGCCACTCCGACCTGATCCTTCATCCGGCCAGATCCACCGTATCGATGATGCCGACGACGGTCGCGTCGGTCGGCGTGGGCCGATCCAGCGATGTGCGCGCGCCGCTGCCCTTCGTCACCAACACGCGCTCGCCGACGCCCGCACCCAGGTAGTCGATCGCCACCAGGCGCTCAGCAGCCCTGTCAGCGTGCACGGATTCCAGTTCCAGGACCAGGAGCTTGTAGCCCACCAGCCCATCATCCTTGCGGGTGGAAACCACCGTCCCGATTACCTTTGCCACTTCCATGGTCGGCATCCTTTATCTGGTAGGGGCCAGGCCTGCCGGCCGGCCCGGAAAGGCCATCCTACTCGTAAACTACGTCCAGCTGAAGCCGGCCGGCGCTCTCCTGCGCGAGGGGCGTGAGCCGGCTGCCCTTAGGGACCCGCAACAGGCTGCCCTCAGCCAGGTGCGCGATATCCGCCTGCGTGATGACCGTCGCGGTCACCTGGACCGCGGGCGCCAACGGCGCGCGAGAGGTCTGGACGGGTGCTGCATTGGCCAGCCGCTGCTGGACCGTGGCGAGAAATTCCTCGCCATGCACCAGCACCATGCCGTACGATTCCAGGGCTTTCAGGTTGCCGCTCAGGCGGGCGCGCAGCGTTGCAGCTGCAGTCCCCGCGCCCCACACCTTGCCGCCGGACCCCTCAGGATCGGCCCCGTCGCGGATCGCGATGACGGTCTTGCCCGCCAGCAGCGCGCCCAGCGCCAGGGTCGAGATCAGGCTGTCGAACGCGCCCGAGGCCATGGCCGTGGCATGGTTCATCGACAACGTGGGCACCAGGACCAGGTCGGCTGCACGCACCAGCGCGGGCGAGTCCACCCACTTGCCGGGCGGGATCACCTCGGAGGCGCCCTTCTGCCTGATCTTGTCCTCGCCGATCATCAGGCTGGCAGCCTGTGTGAGCACCGCGGTCACGCTGTGGCCGGCCTGGCTCAGCATGGACACTGCTTCCAGCCCCTCGTGCTGCCCGGCCGATGCGCCGGAGAACAGGACCAGCACCTGCTTGCGCCGGGGCTGCGCCTGCAGCGCGGCAAGCACCTGGATCACCAGTTGCACCAAAGTCTTCTCATCCATGAGCCTCTCCCTATGCCCGCGCCCGGCGGGCTTCAAGGGTCTTCTGTCAAGGCACCACCAGCCGGACCATTTCGCCGTTCTTCAACCCTGCAGCATTGGCCTCATCGGTGTCGAGATGGACCTCGGGACGCCAGCCTTCGCGAATGCGGACCAGCACGCCACGGTAGGTGGTGGGGCGCTCGCCGTCGATGACGATGTCCGCCAGGTCGCCTTCCTTCAGGCCCAACGCGGCCGCGTCGGACGGGCTGATGTGCAGGTGCCGCCGGGCGATATAGGCGCCGCCGCCCTTGCCACCGGGCAGAATGACCTGGCCCATGGGTCCCACCAGCAGGATCGGCTGGCTCACCGGGTCCGCACCGCTCTCTGCGACGCCCAGCTTCAGCCCGAGACTGATGGCGTCGGTCTGCGACAGCTCGACCTGCGAGATGGGGCGCTCCGGCCCGAGAATGGCCACGCCTTCGAGACAACGACGCTTGCCGACCACCAGGAGACGCTCCTGGACCGCGAAGTATCCCGGCTGGTACAACTCCTTCAGGACCTTCAACTGGTAGTCTTTGCCAAACAAGATGTCGACATGCTCCCGGCAGAGATGTATGTGGCGGTTGGACACACCCAGCGGCACCATCATCTCACGCTTCTTGCCGTCAGCAGGGGCAGCCACGGGCGGCGCGCTCGCCACCATGCGGCCCAGCACCTCGCGGACAATCGCCTCCAGGCTGGGCTGCGCCGTGGTAACCTCTGATGATTTCAACATCGTAACCATGATCCCTCCGCTGCTGACCGCCTAACGCTTGTGGTGGATGCAAAGCCTGTGAAGCTGGCCCGGCTGCCGGCGGCATGCCGGATCGTTGCACAGGTTGCAGGTCGCCGGCTCAGCACCTGGCGCAACCTCAGGCTGCGGCGCAGGCTCAGGTTGCAGTGCAACCTCAGGTGTTGCAGCCGGAACAGATTCGACCGCCTCGACCGGTACGGGCGCAACCTCTTCGACCGGCGCAACTTCAGGCTGCGGAGCTGCCTCAGGCTGTGGCGCAGCCTCAGGCTGCGGAGCTGCCTCAGGCTGCTTTGCAACCTCCTTGTCCGCAACAGGACGGACCGGACCGCGATCGACCTGGCTGATGAGGAGCTCGGTATTCTCGTGGGGCCGCGGGATCACGTGATGAGAGAAGACCTTGCCCACCCGGGACGCGGATGCAACCCCGGCCTCAACTGCTGCTTTGATCGCGCCGACATCTCCGCGCAGCTTCACGACGATGAGCCCACCGCCCTTGGTCTTCTCATAACCGATCAGGGTCACGTTCGCGGCCTTGAGCGCCGCGTCCGCCGCCTCGATGGCAACGGGCAACCCGACCGTTTCGATCAATCCGAGTGCCTGTTGTGTCATGCCAGCCCCCTCCGTTCCAAAACACGGGCGATCGCCTGTATGATTGCTTCCGGCGCCCAGACATCCTGAATCTCAGTCCCTGCCGCCGGCGCTTGGCCAGCGGTGGCTACAGCCGCTTCCTCCAGCCGGAGCGGCATGCGTTTCACAAAACGACCCGCATTGCAGCCTGCCCTGCGGCAGACCTCCGCTGGGGCGCCGTTCGACGGCCACGCCCAGACCGGCTGTCCGACCGGCATGTGCGCCTCGTGCAACAGCACCCTGTCGGCTCCAACGCCCACGCCCACGCCCAATCTCGAAGCCTGCGCCGCCTCGTAAGCCGCCGCGGCCAGGCCCTGGGCGCTCGCCTGCGCCAGCCGGCAGGGCACCCCTTCTTCCTCAGCGCCGACCTCGACCCACCGGAAAAGGCGGGGGTCGACTCCCGGCGCCAGCACCACGTGAATCGCCGGGCTCTCAGCAACCGCCTCGCGCTGGTAAACCGGCTCCACGCTCATACGAGTCCTGCCTTCTTGCGCTCGAAGTAGTGGATCACCAGCCCGGTGGCTACTGCATTGACAGGACCCTCGGTGCCCCGGACGTTCGCTGACCCGACGACAACGCCATAATTTGCCAGATGCCGCGTGAGCATCTGCGGCAGTTCAAAATCCAGACCCGAGCCACCCACGATGACCACAAAATCGATCAGGCGAAGGTTGCCCGCGGGCGCAACCGCGCTCAAAGCACGCAAGGCGTTGCGCATAAAGACTTTCTGCTTGGCCTCCTGGCGCACCTGCCGGATCCGCTCCATGGTGTGATTTCCGGGGATGGGCACCAGGCGGTCTCCCTGGATGGTGGCCACACGGCCGTACAAACGCGGGTCCAGCGGCTCCTTGTAAAAGCGGACCGTATTGTCCTCGTTGCGGATATGAAACAGGCTCTCCACCTTGGCCAGCGGATAGCGCTTGATCTCCTCAGCAGCCTCGAAATCCCCGAGTCCCAGCTCGCTGTTGATCAGCAGCGTCACCATGTTGCCCGCGCCGGCCAGGTGCGTGGTGCGCACCGCCTCGCCTCGTCGCAGCAGCGCCGCATCACTCGACCCGGCACCCAGGTCCAACACGGCCAGCGGTGCATCCGCGCCGGGCGTGGTCAGCGCGCCCAGGATCGCCATGTTGGCTTCCACGCCGCCAAGCTCCGTGGGCACGTGGATCTCATCCATCAACGCCTGGGCCACCCGCTCCATCAGGAGGCGGTCGGTGTTCACCATCGCGGCCAGCCCGACCGCGTTCTCCAGGGAGAACTCCTGCGCCACGCCGCCCGCCACGCGCTGCGGCACCTGGCAGTCCACTGCCAGCACGTCCCGGATCTTGATCTCTTCGACCGGCTTCTCGGTTAGATCGCCCATGGTCTGGCGGATGCGGCCGATCATGCCGCCGACGTTGGTGCCCGGCTCGCCCGACACGTCGCGCAGGGGCGCCACCTGGGCGATGACGTCCATCACAGCCTCGGCGCCCAGGTCCAGCCCGACCGTTTCGGTGCGCCGCTCCCCGATCAGCGTCAGCGCGCCGGCAGGAATGCGCCGGGTGCGCACCTCGCCCGCGGGGGTGCGAATCACGACCGCGGAGCGCAATCCGATCAGGGCCTTGGCAATGGGGATGACCAGCGTCGTCTCCTGCGGTGACAGGCCAAACAGGCTGGCAATGCCGTACGGATTGCTCAGCTGCCTGACGGTCTGTCCCTCCGGAGCCACCTCCACCGCGGCCATCATGTTGAGGGGCACGCGCTCGATGTGCGCCACCTCGTCCACGAAGGGCAGCGGCTGGCCCAGCCGGTTGGCGATCAGCACGCCGTCGTCCCCCTGGACGATGCCGCCCTGGATCGGGACCCCGGCCTCGAGGGCGCGGCGCAGCATCTGCGCGACGATCTCGAAGTCGTACTCCCTGGGGATGACCACGATGACCTGGTCCGCACGGGTGGCCGACACCAGGTCCCGGATGTGCATCGTGCGGCCCACCCCGAGCCCTATGCCGCCCGGCGAGACCGGGTTGTGCCCGATCATCGTCGACTCGGTCACCAGGGTCTCGGTGATGGTCTCCATGGCGATGTCGCCGATCACCGGCGTCGCCTCGTTCAGGAGCGCCAACGAGATGTCTGACAGTTGAACTTCGACCGACTGGGTGGCCCGGCGCAGCGCATCCACAATGCCCGGGATGTTGCGCACGGTCCCTTTGATCCCAGTCGTGGGAACGCTGGCGGACGCCAGGAACCTCGGTGCGCTGGTCGTTGAGACATCGGCCAGCGCCACCTCGGTGGTGGCATTTCCCACATCGATTCCGGCAATCAGACGCATGACGTTTAAGCACTCCCCCCGGCCCAGCCTCTCCTCCGGCAAGGGAGGAGAGGCTGGCGTAAGGACTCAGTCCTGGCGCAGTCGCCCGCGGCGCTCGTACACCTCGCACGCCTCGCGCACAAATGCAGCGTTGATCTTGGCCCCGTACTTCTGCTCCAGCTCGTCGGCCATGGCCAGCAACTCGGCCTTGGTCGAACGGTAGGGTCGCAGTGCGTTGTACATCTCCAGCACGCGCTCGTCGGAGACCTTGGTCAGTTCCGCAGCACGCCTGAGATTGGCTGCCAGCTGCGGCCGCCCTGCCTTTTCCGAGATCTGCGCCTGCAGCTCCAGCGTCTCGGGCGTGATGCGCAGCTCTTCGGCCTTGAGTTCGCCCTTGATCGCCTGCTCCAGGGTCAGCTCGTCGACCCGCTTCCCCGTATTGGTCTTTACCAGGTCAGGGCGCCTGGCAGCGAGCGGATAATCACGGGCAGGATCGAGCCCGGCTCCGGAGCCAGAGCTGCTCGGCGCAGGCGCGGCCGAGGGGGCAGGTTTTGCCTGCGGGGCTGCGCCGCTGTTCAGTTCGGCCAGCACCTCCCGCACGATTGCTGAGATCATGTCTTGTTGTGACACTATCGACACCTCCTGGCGCGGCCGGTTACCTGAACTCTGCTTTCAGTTCGACCGGCTTGGCGCCCTGCTTCACGAAGCTGGTTTCGCGGATGTGGAACACCGCGGCTATAGCCTGGTACCTGGGACGGGCCATCTGATCGCTGACCTGCGGCACCGGGGACGGTGATTCGCCCTTGGCATACAGTGCGGCGTTGCGGCCGATTGCGCGGTACATGGGCAGGTAAATCACCGGCGCCTGCGGGAAAAGCTCCAGGTTCTGCAGCGGCACCAGGTCGCGCTGGTGGATGACCGTTGTCCCGCGCGATTGAATGCCGATGCCGATGCCTGAGCCGCTCAGCTTCGCGGCATCGTGTGCGACGAACGCTACATCCGAGGTGCGCAGGATGCGTACGACGCGCACTTTCATTCCCTGTTCCTCGATGCCGGCCATGATCTCGCGCAGCACCGCCGCATGCGGGATTCCGGTGATGGTCCGCATAGAGAGCTTGTCACCGAAGGCAGGCGCCAGGCCGATGACGACCTCGTTAGGAGATGATCCCTGCTTGGCCTCGCCGAGCTCAGTGAGCACGAGGCTGGCCGACAGGTCGGCGACAGCCACGGCAGGACCAACTGCCGCGCCTGCCGTTGCTGATGGCGCCTCGGCAGGGATCTGCCCGCTGAGCACCATCTGCTTCACGATCTCCCTCACGACCTCTCGCACCATCGTTTCCGTTATTTCCATAGTCTGCTCCTATCGCGGTGGGGGCGTCCGCTCACCCGTTAGATGTCGTCCGGCCCCAGTGCCTGCCGGATATCCTGGATCTTCTGCCAACGCTCCCGGCTGAGCCGGTAACCGGTGCCCGGTCCCATGTAGTCATTAGGATTGTTGACCGCGGAGTCCACATTGAAGTTCGCGTCCAGGATGGCAGACGGGTGGAGGTAGTCTCCCGACACACGCTGCTTGAGGATGTTGAAGATGTTGTTGGCGATATCGGGGAAGCCCCGTTTCGCCAACGCCTTGGCGACATCGAGCCCGGTCACGACTCGCGCCATCATTTCCTGCGCCGCCTTGACGTCTTGCACCTTGTCGCGCGGCGGCATGTCCTTGCTGCCGTGTGCGTAAGTAGCAGCCTCGACTTCCTCATCCGTGATTCGCGGCAATCCCAGCTCATCGAAGACAGCCTGGAGCGCCCGCGCCGCCTTGTTGCGCACCGCAATCGCATCGGCCTCGGCGACCGGCGAAAGCGCGCCATCGACCTGCAGATCGCGCTGCAGCACGAGGAAGTCGTCGTAGTCGTCACAGTCGAAGTTCGAGCCCGCGAACATGTTGTCGTAGTTGGGCACGGAGCTGTAACCCGAAAAGATCAGGTCGGTGCCGGGCAGCATCTGCATCAACATGCGTGCGGTGCGGCGAATATCCGAATGCGAGAAGGTCTGGTCGTTGCCCGAGGCAACCTCCAGGTCCAGGCACATCGTGGTCAGGTTCTCAGCCAGCACCGCGCGGATGCCGCCGGGCACGCCGCCCGGCACGCCGATGCAGCTGATGGACCCGTTCTGCAGGCCCTGCACGCCCGCGCCCTTGGAGAGCATGACGCAGCGGATCTCCAGGTAGAGCATGGACTTGCCTTCGGCATACGCCATCTGGACCTCGGAGCCGGTGCCCGAGGTGAAGCGCATCTTCAGGCCGCGCGAGGCATAGGCCGAAGCCAGGAAGGCCTTGGACCAGGGCGTGTCGTCGCCGTCGACGAATACGGGCTCGGTGCCGTAGACCGACACCGTCTCCGCATACGCGGTGAGGCCGCGCATGCCGAGCTGCAGCTCCGTGGCTTCTTCGGACGCGCACTGGGTGATGACCCCGCCGCGACCGGTCTGGGAGCCGACCAACAGGCCGAGCGCGGTGAGCGGCGCGTAGCGGGTCACACCGATGGTGTTCTCCATCTCCGAGAAGCCGTAGAGGCCGGCTTCGGCGCCGTCGGCCGCAATCAGGACCGGATTGTCCTGCACATTGGTGACGTGGCACTGAGTCGATGGGGTCTTGCGTGCGCGCATCTTCTGCGCGCCCATCATCATCTCGACCACGTTCAGGTAGTTGAACACCTCGGTCGCCTTCGCCGGGGTGATGCCAGAGAAGACCTCGACCACCTTCTCCCGCGGCACGTGGATGTCCACGAGCATGCGCGCGATCTCTTTCGAGTCAAGCGCCATCATGCGCTCGGCAACGGCAGTGTTGATGTAGCGATCCGCGATGAACTGTTCGATCATGTCGAACTTGCTGCGCGGGGTGCCGTCCATCTCGACGACCTTGCCGTTCTCGATCTTGATGCTAGGTTTCGGGTCGTTGGGGCTGCCCACGGCGATCATGCCGACCTCGGGCCACTCCTTGACGAACCCGTCGAGGTTCACGGGCCTCTGCTCGAGAACTTCGAAGCGTTTTTGTCGTCGTGCCATACTTTTTCACCTCCCGCGTCCAAACGAACGCCCAACGAACGCCCACCGAACGCTTCTGCGTTCGTCACGGACGCTTCTGCATTCGTCACGGACGCTTCTGCGTTCGTCACGAGCGCTTCTGCGTTCGTCACGCTCATCCGTTCATCCGTCTAACGCAGAACGAGCGCAGAACGGACGCACAGCATCCGCCGGCTGCTCCGCTCCTTAGATATACGGTACGCCGGCGGGCTTGGGCGTCTCACCCAGGGTGCCCAGCAGCTTGAACCCGACATCCCGAGCCGCCATCACTGCCTGGCGGACAGCCCCTGCGTCACCGCTGAGGAAGCTGACGACCTCGTTCGTGAGGCTCAGCCCCGACTGCGGGCCGGCAACCCCGATGCACTCGACATCGGCAGCCTTCAGCGCCGCATCGACCATCAGTACGCCGAGCACCGCAGGCGCGCCCACCGTCAGGCCGAACGCGCGGCCCACGGGCGCATTGAACGCCTTTTGCAGGGCGAAGCTGGCGCGAGCCGTGTATTGAAGCTCGATGTGCCCCGCATCGTTGGCATACACGTCGCCGAAGGTGCGCTTCAGATCCTTGAGCGCCACCTCGACCGCACGCCGTGCATCCGAAACCTCTTCGGCGCCGAACATGATCAGGCAGCCGTGACCCGCCCCGCCCTTGGTATCTCGCGGCAGCTCGATCTTCACGATTTCGGTGTTAGTCGCCTTCACCGCCTCATCGGCGGCCATGATCTGGGGGCCGGCGCCGGTGCGGCCGCCGAAGATGCCAACCGACCGGAACCGCTTGTCGAGTCCCAGTTTTTCGTGGAGCACAGGCTCCAGGTTGGCGATCACAATGCCCAGGGTGTCGCCCGCGCCGGTTCCCACGAACTCGGTCAGCCCGGGGTTGATCACCGGCGTCGCCGCCGGCACACTTGCCGCCGGTGCAGGTGCGGCCGCAGCGCCGCCTGTAGCGATCTGGCGCATGACTTGCTGTACGACACGTTCGACGAGATCGTCAGCCATAACTTTCCTCCTTCATTCTCATCGGCATTGGGCCGGTAGAGACGTAGCGTGCTACGTCTCTACGCCGTCCTGCGCTTCGGCAGCAACGTCTCGGTGTCCATGTGCGGCCGCGGGATCACGTGAACCGAAACCACCTCGCCCACGCGGCGCGCCGCCTGTGCGCCGGCATCGGTGGCCGCTTTCACCGCACCGACATCGCCCCGGACCATCACGGTCACGAGGCCGGATCCGATCTTCTCGGAGCCGATGAGCTCGACGTTGGCGGCCTTGACCATCGCATCGGCCGCCTCGATCGCGCCGACCAGCCCGCGCGTCTCGATCAATCCGAGTGCCTCACCACTGCTTGTGTTAGCCATTGTGCTTTCCTTTCATCTAATGCTGATTTGAGCGCATCGATGCCTTCGCCAGTATGCGAAGAGACACAGAAGACTTCGCCGGTCACGCCGGTGTGGCGCAGAATCTCGATGGCCCGGTCGGGGCGGGCCGAAGGGTCGTCGATCTTCGTGACGACACCGAGGACCGGCTGTTTAAACATGAGAAAGTAGTTCACCGGAACGAAGCTCTCCGGTCGCGTAGCATCCTGAACCACCAACAAGAGCTGTGCGCCGGATGCGGTTGACAACAGATGGCGCCGCATCCTGCCCATCTCCGAGTACTCGCCCGGCGTATCGATGGCATCGCCGTTGTACTCGACCATCTGGGTCTTGATGACGGCCTTGTCCCCAGAAGCGAGGGCGTTGAGCAAGGTCGTCTTGCCGGCGCCTATGCCGCCCCACACCATGAAATGCCACCTTCCGATTCACGCCTCCCTCTGGCCCGATCGCCTTCAGGGCCCTGCCGGTTATGGCTGCAGCTAGCTCCGCGTCAGCGACGCAGGATGGAAGCCGAGAATGGCCTGCAGGCCGCGGTTGACGGCCTCCACGCCGGTCTCGACACTGGATAAGTCACCGGTGATGACGAGGGTTCCGCTGAAGCGATCCACGAAGCCGATCTCGACACTTGCAGCCTTGAGCGCCAGGTCGGCCGCAATGATTGCGCTCTCGCCAGGGGTGACAGTGAGGATGCCAATCGCATCCGCCTCTTCGAGGCCGACACGGGCACAGAGGGAACGATCGGGATTTGCGATCACATGGGCAATGGTGACCTGCTTGCCAGGCACGTACTCCTGGATGATTCTGGACAAAGCCTGGTCGTGCTGCGCCATTGCATCCCCCGCCCGTGATATTTGATCTAAGAAATCTTAGCCCGGCGTGCTCGATTTAACAATGGGGAAAGCGGCGTGGGGGATAGACAAACTGACGCCGCGCGCGCCGGAAGGGCAGCCGCTCAAAGCGCGCGCGGCAAAAACTCCTGCGCTGTACTGGACAGATCGATGAAAAGTTGACTTTTGCCCGCTCTATGATGTCCTGGCGCGTTGGCTGGCCTTCATCCCGAAGACAAGACGCAGGAGGCCAACGCGTTTGATCACGAACTCGCAGAGCGCGAGGGTGATCGCAAACGAACCCAGCATCACCACCAGCAGCTTCGGCAACAGGCCCATCTCCCACTGCACCACGTAGTAGGCGATGGCGAGGATCACGGTCTGGTGGAGCACGAAGAAGGGCAGCATGACTTCCAGGCAATACTGCAGCGCCTTGTTGTTGCGGTCCAGAAAACGCATGCCAATGAACAACATGAACGCGGTCCCGCACCAGCCCGCTGCCGAAACGCACGCCCAGAAGAAGAACTCGGAGAACGTGGCCGGCGCGTCCTCAAGGCCATACGACTCGAGCGACATGAGCGTTAAGCCAAAGGCCAACGTGAAAGCGATCAAGGCGATCAGGAGCATCCACCCGTCGCGGCGGATGGCGCGCGTGAACCGCTCGTCCGCATACATGAGGTAGCCCAGGAGGAAGAACAGCCCGAACACGGCGAAATCGGCCCAGTCATGCTCGAGGGGAAACAAGGGCTGGAGGACGAGCCGCACGACCACCAGCGGAAGCGCAAAGATCAGGATCGCGCCGCGATGCTCGCACAGCGCGGCCAGCCGCGAGACCACGGCCCGGCCTGCTTCACCCTTGAGCCAGGCGAGGAGCGGGAGCGCCAGCAGCGAAAACGCGAACAGGTAGCCCAGGAACCACATGTGGTATCCCAGCGCGCCGAAGAGCTTGGGGCCGATGTGCACCAGGCGATCTGCCACGAACTGCGACAGGGTCCAACCGGTCACCCCGGTCTCAACCCTGTGACGCCACGAGAAGTAGATCTGGATGGGCCCGAGCACGAGGGTGCCGATGAGGAAGGGGACGAGCAGCCGCATGGTGCGCTCGCGCGTGAACTGGCCTGGGGTGCGGCGCCGCAGCGCAAACCAGCTCCCCGCGCCCGCGACCGCAAAGAAGAGCGGCATGCCCCACGGGAAGAAGAGGCCCTGGATGATCGTGATCAGTTCGCTCTGCTCCGAGTTCTTGATCTCGAAGCCGGCGTTGTTGAAGATGTTGGTGACGTGGAAGAGGAAGACCCCCACCGTGGCGATGACGCGCAGCCAGTCCAGATAGTACAGTCGCGCGGGCGGGCGGTCTGGAGGCCCCCCCCGCAGAGCGCTGAGCCGCGCTGGCGTCGAAGGCGATCCCTGGTGGCTCCGCATAGTGCACCTCATGTCGGTTCCGGACATTCAATAGTACGCAGGGGCGCGGGCGAGGTTGCGGAGACAAAAACAGGCCGGCTCCTCGACGGGGAGCCGGCCTGCTCTCGATGTTGTTCCGGCAGACGCCTTATCCTGCGTATGTCTCACACGACACGTTCGGATTCCAGTCAGCAAACACGCCATTGGGGTTGTGCTTCCAGGCCCATACGTGCAGCTCGTAGAAGGCGGGCATGCCATAGCGATTGGGGCTGCCCACATAGTTCAGCACCTGGCCCGCCAGCACAGGCGGACCTTCGTTGTCAGCATGCCAGTCGTCGTACAACACGAGATACTCGACCGCGGCCAGCACCAGCTTTCCATTGACTGGCTCGTACACCAGCACCTCAGGATGATTGGCATCGAGCATGCCGTCACCCACGAGCGTGGGATTCGGGTAGTGGACACCCATAGACCCATCCGGTCCGCTGACACAGCCGAGGAAGCGACCGTAACCATTGGCTTCCGCCGCGGTTACGGGGGCTCTCTGCGTCACCAGGCGGACCGTTTTCACCAGGTTGTCTCCATTCGTCTGCGCCTGGCTCACGGGTTGGGCCAGGGCCACCGTCGTCAGGACAAAGAGTAACATAACAGCCAGGCCGATGAGCGACAAGGTGCGAATCTTCAAGATGTGTTTCATTGTTCAATCCTTTCT
>Ga0123333_10002645_pt1 | contig 18037 bp, 15 predicted proteins | sample BioC12SIPDNA_3_FD_89957 | JGI IMG/M metagenome (GOLD analysis project Ga0123333, IMG submission 89957) | Anaerobic biogas reactor microbial communites from Washington, USA - Biogas_R2_B C12 SIP DNA | ecosystem: Engineered > Bioreactor > Anaerobic > Unclassified | place: Washington, USA... | reverse complement strand
TCGGGGGACAGGTGTCGTCGCTGGCGGATGGCCTGCACGAGTTCTTGGGGGTTGTGCTCCAAACGGGTATGGCAATCGAGAGTGCCCACGAGAGCTCGCCACCATGCGGCGGAGCCCTCGGCGGTTGTCTGGCGGATGGTGGTGTAGATGGGCAGGGCTTCGGCGTAACGGTTGGTAGCAGCAAGAGCCTCCGCCCGGCCGAGTTGGATCTCGACGGGCAGAGCGGTCTGTGGGCCGAGCACGTCGGGGGCACGTTTGAGGCATTCCTCGAAAACAGCCAAGCTGTCGTGGGCTTGGCCGGCGGTCAGCAGGGCCCAGCCGAGCCACGTGTGGATGGTCAGGAGATCATGGCTGGTGACCCGGCCGGGCTGGTCTTTGGACCATTGGAGTAACATGCGGGCGAGGGCGACGGCCTCCTCGCTGAGTTGTCGGACGGTGTCTGTGTCGCCGCGATCGGCGGCTTCGTCTACTTCTTCTCGCAAGGCTTCCAGGAGGCGGGCGATGGCTGGGCCGGCATGTTCGGCGTCGGCGAGGAGGAACTGCTCAACGACTTGGCGGGCCTCGGTGAGGCGTTTCAACTGCCGCAAGGCGATCACCTGTTCGCGAAGGTGCCCGCCAACGGTTTCCGGGCAACCGGCCAGGAGGGGCTCGGCCTTGGCCAGCGTATCGAGGGCCTCGTCGGGGCGTTGCACGGTGGGGTCGTTGAGGACGTTGGCGAGCAGGAGGGCGGCATCGGCGGCGAGGCAGGGGGGGAGGGTTTCGCTTCCGGGTTGGGTGGTGGCCCGGCTTACGGTCGCCGCGTTGTGGGCTGCCGAGACAGTTTCCTGGGCCAGGGTTTTGAGGTCCTGTTCGGCGAGGTTTCCGTCGGCGTTGGCCCAATGGAGCAGGCGGTTGAGGCAACGGGCCTTGCCGAGGGCGGCGGTGGGGGCGTCGTCGGCGGTGGCGGGCACGTTGCCGTATTCGTCGGCGGCTTCGCGCAGGCGCCCGAGGTGTTCGAGGGCGGCGGCGACACGTCCGGTGATTTGACCCGCCAGAGCGGAGCTTGGGGCGGTCTGTCGCAGAAGCCGGCCCGCTTTGATGAATGCCTGCCAGTCGGACACGGTTGGCGGCGGTTGAGTCTGGCTGAGCACCTCGTGGGTGATGGCGACGGCCTGTTCGGCGGCGGTGGGCGTGCGGTCGTGTCCGGCATGTTGGGTGACGAGCTGCATGAGCATGTCGGCGGCTTCGGTTCGTCGGCCGGCGAGGTAGAGGGCGCGAGCGGTGAGGAATGTGAGTTCGCCGGCCTGGGGGGCGGGCAAGGGTTCCGGCGAATTCTGGAGGGCTCGACGTCCGGCGTCGGCGACGCGTTCGAGTCGCGGATGGCGGGCCTGGTCTGCGGCGTCGGGGGTTCGCATGACGTCGGCGAGGACGGCTCCACAGGCGAGCTGCAAGGCGAAAGGCGGGTCATCGGGCGAGAGCGTATGATCGGCGAACACTCCGGCAAGCAGGCGGTAGATCGTATCACGGGTTTCAGGCGATGTATCGGCGAGTTGCCGGAGCGGGGCGAGGGCCTGCGCGGGCCGCAGGAGGCTGGTGGCAGGGGTTTGGCCGGGTGCGGATCGGGCGAGGATGGAGCGTTCGACCAGGGCGATGGCCAGCATGGGGGGCAGTTCCTGCGGACGGCTTTGTTGTGCCCATTCGCGAGCCTGCTCGACGGCCTGGAGGGCTTCGTCGAGTTTGCCTGCGTCGCGGAGGGCTCGGATCTGTTCGATCACGCTGACCAGGCCGGTGGTGCGCAGCCGGCGGCGTATCTGAGGATCCGCGATTTGTCGTTCGGTGGTGATGATCTCTCGGGCGCATGTGCCGGCGATGTCAAACCGCTCGGTGAGTCGGGCGGCGGCGGCGGCGAGGATCAGGGCATTGCAGCGTTGGACGAGATCACCGGCGGCGGGGTCGGTCCATCCGGTTTGCTCGGTCACCTGGACGAAGAGGTCGGCGAGGATTTGGCTGCGTTGCGGGGCGGGGAGCTCGGCGGTGATGGCGTGGTAGAATCTGGCCCAAGCGAGCAGATACGCTGATTGACGGTCGAGTTGCTCGACTTCGGCCAGGGCGCCGGATGCCGTGGCGGCTTCGAGCGCGGCTTCATCCCATTGATCGGCCGCGTCCCAGGTGGCGGTGATGCGGGCTCGGAGCGATTCGAGGTGGGCGATGGCTTCGCCGCTGAGTGAAGCCACGGTGGCCCGGTCGCGTCCGGGCACTTCATACAGCAAGACGGCTTCGAAAGCCTCCGGTGCTTGACGATCGAGGGCATCGCGTGCGGCCTCCATGAGCCAACGGGCATGGCCTGGATGGTCGGGGTGCCGTTCGATCAAGGCTTTCAGGATTGCGGTCGCCTCGGTGAGGCTTGCTCGTTGCTCTTGCGGCGGCGTGTCGGGGTTGGACCAACGGGCGAGCAGACGCTCGCGGCGGCGGATCTGGGCGTCGGCCTCGTCGGCGGGCGGGTGGTCGGCTTCGTGTTGTTCGAGCCAGTCGAGCAGACCGCGTTGGCGCAGACCTTGGCGGAACGCGGCCTCGTCAAGTGCGGGGGAAAGGGGGGGAGGGGCGATGGCGGGCTTGTCCGCTGTCGCCGGCCGGGCCGAAAGCCAGCCGAACGCCAGCAGCGCCGCAATGACGGCCAGGCTTTGGTAGATGCGTGCGCGAGCGTTGTGCGGAGCCGCGACCGTAAGGGAGCGGTGGCTTTCGCCGGGCAAAACCGCTTCCTTGCGGGCGCGGCTCTGATGGGACCGATTCGCGTTCCGAGCGGTCATGGTGGCGCTTCCGCGAAGAAGATGCGATGGTACTGGGCGGCCATGGCGGCGTTGTAGGCGTTGACCACGTGCTCCCAAGGGATATTGTCGCCGGCGAGGAGGATGACCGGGGCGCCTGTATCGAAGCCGGGGATGGAGTCGCGGATTTCTTCGAGTCGGGCGGCCAGGGAAGGCAAGGGGATGGCCGACGGGCTCAGGTGTTCGATGACCGCCATGCCCGGTCCGCCGGGTACAATGGCCGGCTCGATGCGGATGCGGATGGGCTCGCGTGGGATCTCGACGGCCACCGCGTCGTCGGGCGGCGGCAACTGGGCCGCGAGCATGCCCTCGGGCGACTTGAAGCGGCTGACGGTGAGGAAGAAGAAGAGCAGCAGGAATACGACATCGATCATCGGCGTGAGGTTGAGCGACATGGCGCCGCCGAACCGACTGCCGGTCCGTCGTTTGAGGGATGATGCCGACCGCTGTCTCATGGCCAAGAGATTACACCAAGGCGAGCGAGGACTAAAGTGCCGAATACGGCCGGGACAGGCGGACGTCTATCAGGGCGGTGATTCGGCGTTTTTTTGGACAGGAGGACGCTGCGCCGTAGCGGTCGAAGGCTCTGGCGGCCGCTGCGCATGGTATTGCACCAACGTCTGTCCAATGTGAGCGGGAAGTTTGAACTCGATGGGCCCAGCCCGATGGCCGGCCATGTTGGAGGCGAGCTGTGGGGCGATCATGTGCGGTGCTGGCTCAGCCATCCGCAGGGTCCCCACGGGCGGTTCGAGGTGAGATTCGACGGGCATGTGCGTGACGATACGATGGCAGGGACGTTGGGGGTAGCCGACCAGGGCCGGATCGAGGAGCGACCGTGGGAGGCCCGACGGGACCAGGTGGACCTGACCGGCACGTGGAAATGGCCGTGCGCGTCGGGGCCGCGTCCAGTCCGGCTCCGCATCAAGCGATGGAACGATCAGCTCACGGCCACGTATCTCGATGGGGGTCGGGAGACTCCCGTCGCGGACTTCTACGATTTCGGAGGCGGCTTCTACTTGACGTTGTTGGTGGGGCGGAAGGCACACGGCATGGTCGTGACAGAGGACGCTGGCTGGCTGATCGGGTGCGCGGTGGTCGAAGACGGAATCCTGACGGGCACGGTCGAGTTCCATCCCTACGATGCGCCGTCCGAGCCCCGCTCTGGAAGGCCTCAGCCCTGGACGCCTCAGCGCGTGATCGAATGATCGGCGAGCAGGTGGTCGGGATGTGGAACGGGCAGGGGATGCCACGGGGCATCACCGATTGTTGACCTCCGTGTTCCCGCCACGCGCGTGACGTCGGCCATGGTGACGTGATGTCGGCGGTCGAGCCCATCCGTCCGGGAACAGGCGGTGACCGGTCGAGGAGAATGAGTGATGCCCGCGGCTCCTTGCCAGCAAGTAGACGTGTGCGAACCGCAACGCGGTTCCAGAACACAGCCCGGGGTCGCGCAGCGCACCCCGGGATCCATGCCGGCAGGCACAGATCAACCCTGAAAGGGTTGCATAAGCCATCATTCGAGGTGGCAGGGGAAGAATACCCGTCTGGAGAGAAGTATCAAACCCTTTCGGGGTTTGGGGAAGACCGGTGGTCTTGCGACCCAGGGTGCGCTGCGCGACGCTGGGCTGTGTTATTTAACGCCTTCGGCGTTGTACGTGTATCGCGGCCTGTCCGAGGACGCTCAACACGCGTTCGGCGTTGTGCGTGCATTGCAGCCGCTCACGGCATTTCGGTGACCACCTGGAGTTTGGTCAAGTTCTGGGCGGTGATGACCTCCATGACTTGGCGAACAAGGCCGTAGGGCAGTCGGCGGTCGGCGCGGAGGATGACTTGGGTATCGGGGTTGGTCCGGCCGACCTCGTTGAGCCGGGCGGCCAAGGTAGCCAGGGAATCGAGGCGGCCCGGGCCGATGGCGAACGCGGGGGGGCGGTCCTCGCCTTCAAACACCATGTTGATGGTCACCTTTTCGGGAAACCGGCGATCGACGGCCTGGTTGTGGTCGGGGCGGGGCAGCTCGACCTCGGTCCGCTCGACCGAAGCAAAGTGGGTGGCCAGCATGAAGAACGTCAGCAGCAGGAAGGTGACGTCGATCATGGGCGTGAGGTTGATAAGCCCGCCGCCGCGTTCATGCCGATGAAGATGGCTAAGGATGGCCATCGAATCTCCCGTCATTTACCGATCGTTTGACGCGCAGCTCACCGCGTGCATAACGCCTCGAGCAAAATGGCCAATGCCCAAGGCCCAATGACCAATCAATGAGCAAGCCCGAAACCCGGTTGCGTAGCGGCCGCCGCCTCTGGCGGCCGTTGGGCGGCGATACACCTCTCGTGCCGGTCGCCACGGGGGGCGACCGCTACCGAGGCGCGGCGCTCGTCGCCGCTGGGGCGGTGGGTGTCCGGGCACGCCATTCGTCGCGGACATATTACGCCCGAGCCTTTCCCATTTTGGCTCCCTCGGGCGGTGGCTCGGGGCCCTTGGTTTCGGCGGCCAGGGCGATCAGGCCGTCGCAGAGTTTCACCGCCTCGGAGGCGTAGGTGTCGATCCGGTTGCGGAACAGGGCGAACGCCGCCAGGGCGGGGATGGCGATCAAGAGGCCCCAGAAGGTGGTCACCAGGGCAACGGCGATATCGCCGGCCAGCTTATCCGCCTCGGGCATACCGCCGCCGGCCGCGAAGATGCGGCTGAATGCCTGGATCATACCGACCACGGTGCCGAAGAGCCCGATCATCGGACTGATCTGCCCGATGATGTTGAGGTACTCGACCCTGCGGAGGAGTTTCATGGCTCGTTCCTCGACGGCCTCCTCGATGGCGGCCCTGGCGGCCTCGCGTCCGGCGGACAGTCGCGACATGCCCGCATGGGTTGCCTGCCCGATCATGCTCTCGTCCTGGCGGGCGAGTTCCGCGACGCGTTGGAGTTGGCCCTGCCGGCCGGCGGCGGTCAGCAACTGGGCCAGCCGGACCGGGGTCTGTGTTCCGCGGCGAATGGTCAGCAGGTAGTGTATCGCCAGCGCGACCGTGACCACCGAGAGTGGGATGAGGATGCACCAAGTGATCCACCCGCCGTCGGCCACGAAACGCTGAAGGACGGAGACGGAGGGCAGGCCTTCGGCGGCGAGTATCGGGGAGTGGCGGTTCGAGGCGGCGATGATGTCAGCATGCGTATGCGTGGCCGACACTCCGATCAAAGCTGAGGCTCCCAACAGAGCCGGCGCTCTTAGCAGAGCGGTGGCCGCCTGCCCTTGAGGTCGCGCAGCGATGTGAAGGGTGGGGAAGCGGTTCTTCCCGGCCGGTGTCGCCGGTCCCTGAGGGTCGCGGCCTGGCTTGACGTTCTCGCACATAGTCTTGGAGCGGTCGTGCATGTTGCTTCTCGCTTGTCGAGGACCCGGGCAGGGGCAAAATGGGGACAGGCACCGCCCGATCACGGTCGCAGAGACCCTCGACTTCGCTCGCATCCGAAGATGCTTTGTTCACCAAGCATCGCTGGGGCGGAGCCAGTCCCCATTTCGCCCCGATGCCGCCAGCCTCGCATACGCCGCCGGGGTTACGGTTCCACCCGCTGGATGGCTTCGCGTGCCTGCCCGGCCCAAGTCGCTCGTGGGTACTCGCGCAGGAGTTCCTCCCACAGGCCCCGTGCCTGGTCGGCTTGCCCGGCTTCCCGGCAGAGCGTGCCGGCATGATACAGGCACTCCGCGGCCAAGTCGTGCCGGGGAAAGTGGATCACGACCCGCATGAAGGCCAGTCCCGCCCGGCGAGCCTCGCGTAGACCATCCGAACCCGTCAGGCCGGCCATTTTGCCCTGGTGTGCCCGGCCGAGCCAGTAGTACAGCTCGGGCAGATGGGTGCGGCCGGCCGACCGCAACGCCTCGGCGGCGCGCTCGGCGGCGCTATCAAACTGCCCGGCGGTCACCCGCTCGGTCACCTCGCGGATCGCGTCGGTTTCGGCTGCGTGGTTCGTAGGTATGTGGGGCGTGGGTAACGCGTCGCCACTTGCCGTCGGCGTCTGGCTAGGCCAGGTTGCGCGCCATTGAGTCAGAGACGCACCGACGAGGCTGTGTTCGTAACGGCGGATGGCCGCGTCTACGGCGGACCTTGCCGCCGGCAGAAAGGTCGAACCGGCGGCCGGCATGTTCACCGGCCGGAGCGAGTCCACCACCGCGGGCATGCGCTCGATGACTTGCAGATAAGTTTGCACCGCTCGGTCAAATTGCCCCTGGGCGTCGTGCACCCCAACGAGCCGGCACTGTACGAGCAGGCGGCGGTCCAGTTGGCCCGGCTCCGCGTTGTCGGTGGGCAGGTCGGCCAAAGCTTGCTCGTATGACTCCTCCGCCTGGCGCCAGCGGTTCTGGCGGCGGTGTTGCTCTGCTTGGTTGAAGAGCGGCCATTCGGCGATCTCCAAGAAGGCGATCTCGTCGATCGGTCGGGTGATGACGCGGTCGGGCGTGCGGTGGTAGTGGAGTTGGCCGTCCTTGAGTTCGACGATGCGGACAGCGGTGGCGGGGGGGCGATTGTGCGGCTCCACCACGTCGGCATGCGTGAGGGCGGGCAGCAGGAGCGTGAGAAGCACGGTAACCTGCGCGAGCTGACCCAAGCGGGACAAGAGGTTGTGGGCTCCAGTTCGCGCGGTTCCCTGACCGGGACCTGTGGTTGCCCTACGCACAGGCACCGCGCGGGCTGAAGCCCGCGGCTCGTTGGCTTGCGATTCGTTGGCCTGCGGCAATACCGAAGAGAGCCGTGGCTTGGGTCGTGGCTGCATCCCCTTCATCGTTGCGTCTCCACGGAGCGGAAGTTGCCGCCGTGGTTGCGGGCGATTCGTTCCAGCAGGGCCCGCGAGCGTGGCGACGGCTCGAATCCGATGACGGTGATGGCCACGGACCGATCCGCGTTCAACTGGTCGAGTGTGCGTTCGAGTTCGCTCTCGACGTCGGTGTAGTCGCCGTCGGAGAGGAAGTAGATCAGTTCGGGCCGGACGGCGAATGCCCGCTTCATCGCCTCAACGGGGTCGGCCTTGCCGGGCTTGGGGATGCGGTCGATGGTTGCAAGAAATGCCTCGGCCTCTTGGACGTATCGGTTCACGGCCGGCACCAAGCGGCGGGACCCCAGTTCGTCGATTTGTCGCGAGCGGGTCAGCACGATGTGGAACTTCTGGGTTGGGATGAGCCCCCGCACCGACTGTCGCATTTCGCGGATGATGTCATCCGTGTAGATCCACAGCGAGGCCGAGACATCGACGACGTAGACCACTTTGTAGGCGTTACCGGTTTGCCCGAAGAAGACGCTGGCGGGCCCGACCGTCCCTGCGCCGGTGGTGGTCATGGAGGGTGTGGCATCGAGCATCGAGGCCACCGGCGGGCTGGCCACCTGGTCGAGCGTGACGGCGGGTAGGGGGATGTCCGCCAGACGCGGGCGTTCGAGGGTGGGTGTGGCGGACTGTTGGGCGAGCTTGAGATGCGGCGATGCGGCGGGGGCATGCGGATCGGCGGGTGCCGCCAGTCGGGCTTCGGGGATGATGACCCGGCGAGCCTGGACCTCCTCCCGCAGGATGACCCCCCAGAAGGCGAGAAGGATACTCAGGTGGACGGCTACCGAGACGCACCAGGCGAAGGCTCGCGATCGGACCGCCCGTCCCAGGCGGGAGGGAGCCACGAGGCAACAGGGTTGTGCGGGCGACGTGGACAAGGCTGGCAACATCCAAAGCAGGCGATACCGCCGAGGCGGCCGGGTCTTCCTCGCTGGCATTTCGCATCCGACTGGGTTCGCTGAAGATACGAGTTTATGCAGCCCGGTGCGGGTCGTCAAATGGTGTGTACCGTGCGGGGAACTTGTGGTACGGTAATGGGGGTGCGGGGTGTGAAGGTGGTTGGGAATGTTGTTATGAGACGCGGAACACGTGTGTTAGTGGCCTGTGCGGTCGGTCTGATGTTGGCCTGGGCGCCGATGGCCGGCGTTCGGGCTCAGTCGCCGTCGTTGGGTGATTCGGGCGAAGCGTCGACGTTTGTGCCGGCCGAGCGGCTGGCGGACCCGGCGGGGCGGGCGGATGAGTTGGCCGTTCAGCGTCGCGAGCTGGAGGCGGTATCGGCCCAGGCGGCGGCGGGGTTGGAGCGTGCCCAGGCTCAGTTGGCTCTGGCGAATTGGATTCTGGCGGTGCCGACGGCCTGTGCGGCGACTCGGTCGCTGCTGGGGTTGGAGTTGCCGTCGGATGCCAAGACGCTGGCGGATGCGGGCCAGGAGGCGCAACGGCTGATCGAGCAGGTTCGCGAAGCGATGGAGGTTGCCAAGAGCGAATCGGATGCCGTGTCGGCGGGGCCCGATGGCGAGGAGGCGGCCACGGCTCGTCGGCGGTTGGAGACAGCTCTGGAGAACCTGGAGCCTCTCGCGGCGCTCTTCGCGACGGCGGCGGAGGCCGACGAGGATGGTGGGCGGGCGATGTGGAGCCGGGCGGCACGAGGGTTGGCCGTGCTGCGTGAAGCCGCAGACGCGGAGCTGGCCTCTTGCGCCATGCTCTGGCAGGCGTACGCGTGGTTGGAGGCCGGCCGGCAGGATCGGGCCCGTGCCCTGCTGCCCAGGCCGTTGCGTCAGCCGGACACCACCGCCTACGGGTTCATGAGCAGGCTCCTTGGCTGTCGCATGCTCGGCGATGAGGGGCAGTACACGGCGGCGTCCGCTCTGGCCATTCGCGTGCGGGCCGCGTGTGCCGGGTGGTTCCAGCATGAGTCGGCCATGCAGATCGGTGCCCGGCAAAGGCTGGCGGCCCTGCTGCAGATCAGCCTGGGCCAGCAATGGTTGCGGCAACTGCGCGAGTCCGACCAGCCGGCTCGCGTCGCTCAGCTCGAGAAGATCCTCGGGGACGTGCGGGGGTCCCTGTTTGCCGAGTCGTCGCTGCAGATCCATCGGCTGTCGCACACCGTGCCGCTGATGGTGCAACCGCCGGCGCTCAAGCCGCGCGTCGAGTCGCTCATTCCCCGGCGTGAGCCGGTCACGCCCCCGGCCACCGCCCCCACGAGCGAGCCTGCCGACGTCCCGGCACCGGCGGATGAGCCGGCCGCAACGTCCGTGCCCGCCAACGGGACGTGATGGTCTCCGACCGGCCGTTTGACGCTGCCCTGGTGCTTGGTCTAACATGACTGTATGAAGACGCTCAGCATCACTGTCCCGGATGCATTGGCGGACCGCCTGGAGCAATTTGTCCGTGATGGGTGGGTCGCTGATTCCGAGCAGGCGGTTGTGGAGGCGCTGCGTCGATTTCTCGATTCACATCGCCCGGAACTGATCGAACGTCAGGTTCTCGAAGATCTTGACTGGGGCCTGCATGGCCGGGATTGACCCATCGTTGACCGTGACCGACGCGGGGCCGATCATACATCTCGATGAACTCGATTGCCTGGATTTGCTGAGTGACTTCGGAGAGCTTCTTATACCCATCGAAGTGTGGGATGAAGTAGTCCGCCATCGGGTGTGTTTGGGCGCGGATAGAATAGCCGGCCTTGGCGGTTGCGTGGTAAGAAATCCCGGGGTTCCTTCGCCGAGACTGCGGGCCCTGGTCGGTTCGCTCCGGCTCGACCGAGGGGAGGCGGCGGCACTAGCGCTGATGGAGTTGCGCGGTGCGCCATTGTTCCTCTGCGATGACGCGGCTGCACGCCTGGCGGCAGAATCGTTGGGATTCCCGGTGCACGGGACGATCGGTGTCCTGATCCGATCGATCCGCCGAGGCATGCGTTCACGCGAGCAGGTGCTCGATATCCTGCGGCGTTTGCCGCATGACTCCACATTGCATGTTTCCCGGGAACTTCTTGCGACGGTCATCACCAGGATTGAGCAGGAGTCGAAGTAGACGGCAGCGACGGAAAGCTCTTGCTTTCCGACGCCGTGCGACGGAGCACAAGTCAGATGCCGGAACAGGTGAGAACATGGGGGTATGGGTTTCGTATCGGTCTTCTTTGCCTCACGGCCGGACTGCTTGGAGGCTTGGTTGTTGGCAGACATTGGGATCGCCTGTTTGCCTCCGGAGGCGGCTTCGGGCAGGCATCGCCGGATGGAAGGCACGCGTTGTCGGTTTGCGGAAACGAGCGGCAGGTCACCATCGCTCTGAAGAGCGTTTTAGAATCCGATGAGATATCCCTCTCTTACCCGCACAGCGCGGACGATCTGTACCTCAGGGGGCGTGGCAACAAAGTCACATGGTCGGACGATTCCTCAGCGGTTGAGGCGACCTGGTCGGACATCGTTGCTGGGCAGAAGTGCCGCATGTGGTTCAGAGCCGTTCGGGGCCACGAGTGGCGGCTGAAGCGAGTCCCCCTTGCCAGAGACGGCATCACCCCTCTGGAGCCGCGGCTGGAGACCCTGGATACGCAGGCGAGCAGGTGATTTGTGGCAGGTAGGGTGACATGCCCGCCACAGGCGAAGAAGGATCCTTCCCTCCGCCTCACCGATTTTGCTTTGTCTTCATTGCTTGGTCGGCCTGCTTGACGGCATCGACACCTTGCCGGGTACGATCATGGTCTCCTGTTTGCCGCGGATCATCTCTTTCCGGGCGATTGCGATTTTTCGATTTTCGCCCAGGAGTCGCGCAGGGTCACCGTACGGTTGAAGACCGGTTTGGCGGATGACGAGTCGCGGTCCACGCAGAAATAGCCGTGGCGTTCGAACTGCACGCGGGCGATCCCGTCGGGCCAGTCCGGACCGCGGGCCTCGCGCCAGGTCGGCTCGATCTTGCAGCCGGACAGCACTTCGAGCGACGCGGGATTGAGGTTGGCCAGCCAGTTGGCGTCGGGTTTGTCGGCGTCCATCTCGTCCGGGTCGGGCTTGCTGAACAGGTGGTCATACAGGCGGACCTCGGCATCCTGGGCATGTTCGGCAGCGACCCAGTGCAGGGTGGCCTTGACCTTGCGGCCGTCGGGGGCGTCTCCGCCGCGGGTGGCGGGGTCGTAGGTGCAGCGCACTTCGACCACTTGGCCTGCGGCGTCCTTCACCACCTCCTGGCAGGTGATGAAGTAGGCGTAGCGCAGGCGCACCTCGCGGCCGGGCGACAGCCGGTGGAACTTAGGCGGCGGCTCCTCGCGGAAGTCGTCCTGCTCGATGTACAACTCGCGGGTGAAGGGCACCTGCCGCGTGCCCATGGCTGGGTCTTCAGGGTTGTTCACCGCCTCCAGATGCTCGACCTGGCCCTCGGGGTAGTTGGTGATGACCACCTTGAGCGGGCGGAGGACGGCCATGACGCGGGGGGCCCGCCTGTTGAGATCCTCGCGCACGCAGTACTCGAGGAGGGCCACATCGATGGTGCTGTCGAACTTGTTGACCCCGATCCGTCGGCAGAAGTGGCGGATGGCCTCGGGCGTGTAGCCGCGGCGGCGCATCCCGCCAATGGTCGGTAGACGCGGATCGTTCCATCCGCCGACGTACCCGCCCCGCACCAGTTCCAGCAGGCGGCGTTTGCTCATCACCGTGTAGGTCAGATTCAGCCGGGCGAACTCGATCTGCTGCGGGTGGTAGATCTTGAGTGCCTCGCAGAACCAGTCGTACAGCGGGCGATGGTTCTCAAACTCCAGCGTGCAGATGGAGTGGGTGATGCGCTCGATGGAATCGCTCTGTCCGTGGGTGAAGTCGTACATCGGGTAGATGCACCACGCGTCGCCGGTTCGCGGGTGGGTCGCGTGGAGGATGCGGTACATGACCGGGTCGCGCAGGTTGAGGTTGGGCGAGGCCATGTCGATCTTGGCCCGCAGGGTGCGCGAGCCGTCGGGGAACTCGCCGGCCTTCATGCGCTCGAAGAGGGCGAGGTTCTCCTCGATCCCGCGGTCGCGGTGGGGGCTGTTGCGCCCGGGCGAGGTCAGCGTACCGCGATGCTGGCGGATGCCTTCGGCGTCCAAATCGCAGACGTAGGCCAGCCCATCGCGGATGAGCTGGACCGCCCACTCGTAGAGCTGCTCGAAGTAGTCGGACGCGTAGTATTCGTGTCGGCCCCAGTCGAAGCCCAGCCAGCGCACGTCCTCTTTGATCGAGTCGATGTACTCCTGCTCCTCCTTGGTCGGATTGGTATCGTCGAAACGGAGGTGGCAGCGGGCCTCGGTTGCCCGGTCCTGGTACTGCAGGGCCAGCCCGAAGTTCAGGCAGATGCTCTTGGCGTGCCCGATGTGCAGGTAGCCGTTGGGCTCGGGGGGGAAGCGCGTGATCACTCGCCCGTCCCATTTCCCGGTCCGCAGGTCGTCGTTGATGATGTCCTCGATGAAGTTTGTCCGAACGGGTTCGGACTCTGGCGTTGCCATGGTCGTTCCTTTACGCTGTGAGGGTCGCGAGGTCCACCCGGCTCGCCGACCCAAAGCGGGGCATTATACCGTAATCCGCCCGTTTGCACCGCCACCCGCCGATTCCGTCGCTGAAACGGGCTATGGCCGCGATATGGCCGGTTGTCCTCATGTGTGGAATTCCAGCACATCAAGACGATCTCTCGGCCTGCTGCATTGGCTAGCCGCAGCCGGTGGCCTTGTTGCCCGTATGCCCGTGGAGTATACTGAAGGCGAGTCGATGGAGAACGTGCGATCGATCACAACGCAGCGTAGAAGGGGCGGCCCGCGGTTCCGGGTTGCCGGGTCGTGGCGACGCGGTGCGGGACAGCGGAGCGGACGCTCATTTGCAGTTACTTGCAGGGGAAGGAGGCTTTCCATGAACAAGAGTCGCACAGGTCGCGGAGTTGTGGGATGGTGTACGATGATCGTTCTGGGGGCGGCGACGGCCGCTTACGCGGCGAACTGGACCGAGGGGTTTGGTGATCTGAACAACTGGACGGTCACGGCCGGGCATTTCTCGCTTGATAGCTCCGTTTCTCACGGCAGCTATCCGCCGGCCTACTCGGCTCGGGCCGATGGCAACGACGGTTACGGGCATTACAACACCGGGGCGATGTGGCGATCGACCGGTTCACGTCCCTATCACGCCGGGTATGCAGCCGCCGTGCACCGCAATCCTGTCCGATGGAAGAGCGACAACACGTGCGGGAATCGGTATCGAACGTTTCTGTCTCTTGCCTCGGCAGACGGGACGACGTTCCAGTGGGGTGTAGGTTATTACTCGCCGGGCGTTGATTCTCCCGAGGGGCGGGCTTGGTGGTATCGCGATTTCGACGGTGCGCGAGTGGCTTTTGGACAGCGGACGTCGCACAGTTGCAGCGCGGGGTGGGAGTTCCTCGAGGTCGAGTTCCGCGGGGACGGCAGCTACTGGCTCTCCGCAGACTCCGGCGGGGGGCGGATCAGCACAAGTGGCAATCGCACCAGCACGGTCATCAATGCCGGCATCGGGCGAGTCAAGGTCGGGTTCGAGTTCTCTACCGATGCCCAGAGCAACTGGGATGGCGTGGTCTGGACCGGTTACGCTCCCGGCACGCCGACCGATATCGCCGCCACCGCTCTGAGCACCTCGTCGATCCGCTGGACCGCGAATGCGGCCTCGGACAACAACCAATTCGGGTTCGCGCTGATGAACGGCGGCTCCGAGGCCGTCGTGTCGCCGATGAACCAGCGGCAGAGCAGCGCCAGCTTCACTCAGGGATCCTTGAGCGCCAACACCGCCTACACTCGCTCGATTCGGGCATGGAATGGCGACCACAACAGCACGAACTCGGCCGCGTTGACTCGCTACACGTTGCAGGTCACGCCCACCGGGCCAACGATTTCGTCGGTGACGCACGATAGCTTGACCGTGACCACCTCCGGCCCGGTTAATCTGACGGCCGGCAGTTCCGGAGTGGTGTTCGCCCGGAACGACACCGATCTGCCCAAGATCCAGGCGATGAGTCTCAACCAGACCGGGCTGAGCCCGAATACGAGCTACATCTTCAAGGCGAAGGGAGTCAATGGGGACGGTGTCGAGACCACGTACTCCGGCACGAGTGGAACGACGACGCTCTCCGCTCCGCCCGGTGCCGAGAGCGTGATCTCGGACCAGACGGCGGTGTGCGGCGGCGACGATGTCACCTGGACGGCGGTTGGCGGCTTCGGAGCGGGAACGCTGGCCTACTACACGTACGCATGGGACCAGAACGCGGCATACACCTTCACCGGCAGCGAGTCGCAGTGGAGTGGTGGTGCGTTGATCCTAACGGCCTCCTCGCCGGGTGATTGGTATTTGCATGTCCAAGGGCACAACGACGACGGCGTAGCCAACGGAACCTTCAGCTACAGCGTCACCGCCGATGATTGCCTCCCGCCAGAGGTGGCCGCGGCGATCTCGCGCAAGGTTCACGGCGGGGCGGGGCCGTTCGCTGTCGACGTGCTGCTCAGCAATGGGGTCGAAAGCCGGTCAGGCGGTCCAACCGAGGTGGTTGTCACCTTCGACACGGACATCGAAGGCGACGGCGGCCTAGATACCGCGGATGTGAGCGCGTCCTCCGGCGCGGTCGTCGAAGTGTCGATCAGCGGAGCGGAGCTAGCCATCACGCTCTCGGGCGTGGATGATGCCAGCAAGCTGGTTCTCACCTTCCCCGGCATCGTGCGCGTCGGCGGTACCACGGCCAGCCCGAGCACCGTTTGCTTCGGGGTCTTGCTCGGCGACGTGAACGGCGACGGGATGACGAACATCTTTGACCTGGTGGCTGTCAGGAATAGCCTGAATGCTGCGGTTGTCGCGGGGAACTATCGTGGCGACGTGAGCGCCGACGGCAGCATCAACATCTTCGATCTCGTGGCCGTGAGAAACAATCTGAACCAGACGATCGTCGGAACCTGTCCGTGATCGGCGGAAGGATGCGTTGATGGCGCATCCGCGCCGGTCTCCCGGCTGACCCATAGGAACAGGGCGTGGGCGCTATCCGTAGCCCACAGGCAAGTCCATGCGCAGGCACAGCGACCACAACGGGTGCAAAGGCGGAAGGGGGATAGGCGGAAGGGGCAAAGGCACAAAGGCAGAAGGCACATAGGCACAAAGGCAGAAGGGGTAGAAGGCATAGAGACGGAAGGCGCATGCGGACGTGGGATCTACACGCCGGTCGCCACAGCCTGTCCGCCGTGGTGGGGGGGGCGACCGCTACGGATGGCACGCGGGTCTATTCCTGGGACGCGGAGAACCGGCTGATCGGTGCGGAGCCGGCCTCGCCGGGGGCGGAGGCCAAGAAGGTGGCGTTCGGGTATGATGACATAGGCCCTTGACACGATGCACCTCGCCAAGCGAGACCTGTCGCGGCAGCAACGGTCGGGCTTCGCCCGGTGCAGCGAGTCAAAGGTGGGTCGGCGGGTGCGCAAGGTGCCGCACGCCTGGGACACGGACGGTTCGCAGTGGGAATCGACGCCGATGGTCGATGAGCTGTACGTCTACGACGGGTGGAACGTGGTCCTGGTGCTTAACCGCAACGCCAGCAACGCGGTGACCCGCCGGTACACCTGGGGCCTGGACCTGTCCGGCCTCGCGGGCCAAGGAGCCGCGGGCAGCCAAGGAGCCGCGGGCTTCAGCCCGCGCGGTCCCTCGGACGGTGCGACCGCCGGCATCCACAACGCCGGCGGAATCGGCGGCCTCCTCGCCGTCGAAGCCCCGCAGGCCGTAGGCGACCCGCTGCGCCACTGGTACTTCTACGACAGCAACGGCAACGTCGGCCAACTCCTCGCCTACGACGCCACCGGCCCGACGGTCAACGCCACTCCCGCCGCCCACTACGAGTACGACCCGTACGGCCAACTCGTCAACTGGACGGACACCATCGCCAACCCCTTCCGCTTCTCCACCAAGTGGTTCGACGCGGAAACGGGACTGGGGTACTGGGGCCACCGCTACTACTCGCCGCGGCTGGGGCGGTGGATGAGTAGGGATCCGATCGACGAAGCGGATGAGCTGCTACTCTTCTCCTATGTGGGGAATGCAGCGGTGATTTGGATAGACCCCGTAGGTCTACAGGCCACACAGCCTTCTGGGGACGATGAAGACCCCTACGGCTGGTGTGAAGAGGGATGGGTGCTTGTTGCTGGTCCGACCGCTCCGCCCACGTATTCCGACTGGGGGGACGACCGCATGGGCTATATTGTTTTTACGCTCGTTCAGTTTCAACGGCGCACCAAGAAGTCTTGGGAGCTGGTACGAGGGGGCGTCCAGGGGGGCTGTGGCCGTGGCCTCAGCGGTAACTCCGCAGTATCCTTTTACCGGGAGTGGTCCACTACGGCTGGGCTCGGGTATATATTCCAGTTCGGGAAAAGCTGGACGCACGGCAAGAGCGTTACGCACACAGTGAACTTCAATGAAGCAGCTGATCCACAATACGAGTATATTGGCAAGATAGCAGCCGAAACCGTTGAGTTACAGGAGCATTGGAGAAAGGCTTTTGATTTTAAGGGCCCCTTCTCAACCCCTAAGACCCTTCACCATGGTTACACAGCCGTTGTTCAGGCGGTGGTATGCAGAAGGAAGTGTTGTCCGGCGACGAGCTCGGCCCCATCATAGGGGATGTTTCTGAAAACAGGATAGACACAACCCCCATGTGGCGACAATGTCGTAGGGACCGTTAGGGTTTACTGGAATCTTGATGCAGGGGTCCAACACAATGCCAGGCTCGAAGAACGTGAAGCTCACGCTGGTATGGGCCCTGTGGATGACGCTTCTTGTGGTGCTCTGGTGCAAGTACGACACAGAGCCTGGGCTTCTCTTCTTCCAGGGGGACGATCGAATTTCGACCATTCTAGCGTCACGCTGTGACTGTGATCTGACTACCTATCTGCGTGACTTTCGGCGACCGGGGAGGCGGGGGCTTCTTGTCTTGCCCTATGTAGAACGCGCCCCCATGCCCTCGTGGGGGATCGATACTCCTCCACAGAGGGACGCTCCGGCGAGTGGTAGTAAGGGCATGTTGATTGGGGTATCTGACAATCAGTTGGTCATGGCGCAAGTCAAGGTTACATTGTCTGGGTTACTGTGGATCAAGAGGGACTGGGCTCTGTTTATACCTCTGAGCTTCTGTGCGATCGCCGCAACGGTACCGCTGGTGGGCTATGTAGCATGGAGTCGACGCCTCCTTGCATCCCGCAGAAGGTCTGGGCGATGCGTTCAGTGCGGCTACGATCTTCGTGGAAATACATCCGGCAGATGTCCCGAGTGCGGGGGAACCGAACGATAAAACGGAACGGTAAAACGGCTGGGGGACGGCAAAAAGGCGGAGAAAAGGGGTTTGCGCCAAGCAGCCTGGGAAAGGGGGATGTGAATGAGCGGAGTCACTGAAACCTTTCATTGAGGCCCTGTGGACTGAGCCCACGCAGGAGAGCGTCG
>Ga0123333_10002644_pt1 | contig 18043 bp, 12 predicted proteins | sample BioC12SIPDNA_3_FD_89957 | JGI IMG/M metagenome (GOLD analysis project Ga0123333, IMG submission 89957) | Anaerobic biogas reactor microbial communites from Washington, USA - Biogas_R2_B C12 SIP DNA | ecosystem: Engineered > Bioreactor > Anaerobic > Unclassified | place: Washington, USA... | reverse complement strand
GGGTGGACCGACGACCGGCTCACCGAGGTCACCCGCGAGCGGGACGCTCTCGACGCCCGGGTCAAGGAGCTGGAGGCCGAGGCCAGGACCTCCGAGCAGCTCACCGAGCTCGAGCGGGCCGCGGCGGGCTGGGGCGGCCACGAGCTGCTCCCCGCGCGCGTGGTCGGCTTCTCCTCCGGCAGCACCCCGATCGGGGGCCGCACCGTGACGATCGACGCCGGCGAGGCGGACGGCGTCCGCCGGGACCAGACGGTCATCAGCTCCGACGGTCTCGTCGGCCGCGTCATCCGGACGGCGCCCACCAGCGCCGACGTGGTCCTGCTCGGCGGCTCCGACGTCGTCGTCGGCGTGCGCTTCGGCACGGAGGGTGCGCTCGGGTCCGTCGACGGGCGCCCCGCCCCCGGGCTCCCGGCCCGCGCCTCCGGCCAGCTCACCCTGACCGCGGTGGGGGACAGCGAGATCGCCGTGGGCGACCTGGTCACCACCCTCGGCAGCCCCGACTCCGTCCCGTATGTCGCGGGGGTCCCCCTCGGCACCGTCACCTCCGTCGACGCGGACCGGGGCCAGCTGGGCCGGACCGCGGTCGTCGAGCCCTTCGTCGACGCCGACACCCTGGACCTGGTCGCCGTCGTGCTGCTGGGGGAGGAGGTCCGGTGATCGCCGCGGTCCCGGTGCTCCTCTCCCGCACGGTCCTCCTGCTCGTGGCGGTCCTCCTGCCGACTCTCTTCCCCAGCGGTATGCCGGGGCGCCCGGACCTCGTGCTCCTCGTCGTGGCCGCGGCGGCCCTCATGCACGGCCCGGTGACGGGTGCGCTGGTCGGGCTGGCCGGCGGGTGGCTGGTCGACCTGGTGCCGCCCGGCGGCGAGCCGCTGGGGGCCGGTGCCCTCAGCTACGCCGTCGCCGGGGCGCTGGTCGGTGCGGCACGACGCTGGGCGCCGGCCTCGCCGCTGGTGCCGTGGGTCGCCGCGGTGGGCGGGGCGGTCGTGATCCAGCTGGTGCGGGGCCTCACCGCCGCGGCCGGTGTCGGTGTGGCGCACCCGACCGACCTGCTCTGGTCGGTGCTCGCGACCGGCCTCTTCGCGCTCCTGCTGCTGCCGGTCCTCATCGGCGTCGAGCGGTTCCTCATCGGTCGGGGCTGGAGCCGGGTGGGACGGGTCCGCTCATGAGCCGGCGCCCCGGGCGGCCCGAGGTGCGGGTGCCCCGCCCGCAGACCAGCCCGGCCGTCGCGCGGCGCCACCGCTCGCTGCGCCCGCTGTGGGGACTTCTGGCCGTTGCGCTCCTGCTCGGCAGTGTGCTCGCCGGGCGTCTCCTGGACCTGCAGGTCGTCAACCACCAGGAACTCGCGGTGCAGGCGGCCGAGGTGAGCACCCGCGTGGTCACCGAGCCCGCCCTGCGGGGCCGGGTCCTGGCGGCCGACGGCACGGCGCTGGTGGCCAACGCGCCCACCACCGTGGTCACGATCGACCCGCGCACCCTGCTGGAGTCCGACGACGAGGGTCGCGCGCTCATCGAGCAGGTGGCCGCCGAGCTGGACCTGCCGGTGGAGTCGCTGTGGGGACGCACCCGGCTCTGCGGGACCCAGGGGGCCCCGCCGGTGCCGTCGTGCTTCTCCGGCTCGCCCTACCAGCCCATCCCGGTCGCCTTCGACGTCGACCCCGTGGCCGCCCTGTCCGTCCTGGAGCGGCCCGAACGGTTCCCGGGGGTGGCCATCGACACGCGGCCCGTCCGCACCTACCCCCAGGCCACCCTCAACGCCGCCCACCTGCTGGGCTACCTGGGCCGCCCCACCCTGGAGGAGGTGACGACGCGCGAGGGTCTCACGGCCGAGGATCTCGTCGGACGGGCGGGCCTGGAGGCGACCTACGACTCCGTGCTCCGCGGCACCTCCGGCCGGACCACCGTGACCATCGACCCGCGCGGGGTGGTCACCGGGCAGCTCGAGCACTCCGACCCGGTCAGCGGTCTGGACCTGGTGACCCATCTCGACGCGGAACTGCAGGCCGAGGTGGAGCGGGTGCTGGCCGGCACCGTGCGGATCTCCCGGGCCCAGGGCTGGCCGGCCGAGTCGGCCGCCGCCGTCGTCCTGGACGTCACCGACGGTGGGGTGGTCGCCGCCGCCAGCTACCCGACATACGACCCGTCGATCTGGACCACCGGGGTGACCCAGACGCAGTATGACGACCTGACCAGCGACGCCTCCGGGCAGCCGCTGGTCAACCGGGTGGTCTCCGAGACCTTCCCGCCCGCCTCGACGTTCAAGGTGGTCTCGCTGCCGGCGGCGCTGGCGACCGGCGTCGACCCCGACCAGGAGTACGCCTGCCCCGGCGCGGTCGACATCGGGGGGCGGCGGTTCACCAACTACGAGTCGCGGGCGCACGGCCCACTCAGCCTGCAGCGGATCATGGAGGTCTCCTGCGACACCGTGTTCTACGGCTGGGCCTACGACGAGTGGCGGGCCCAGGGCGGCCTCGCGCAGGAGAGCGACCTGACCGACCCGTGGGTGATCACCTCCGAGCAGTTCGGTCTGGGGCAGCGCACCGGCGTCGACCTGCCGGGGGAGGCGGCCGGGGTGGTGCCGGGGCGGGAGTGGAAGCGCGCCTACTGGGAGGCGACGCGGGAGGACAGCTGCGCCCGCGCCGAGTCCGGCTACCCGGAGGAGACCGACCGGGCGCGGCGGGAGTTCCTCGAGCAGCTGGCCCGGGAGAACTGCGAGGACGGGTGGCAGTACCGGCCCGGCGACGCGGTCAACTTCTCCATCGGGCAGGGCGACGTCGCCGTGACCCCGCTGCAGCAGGCCGTGGTCTACGCCGCCATCGCCAACGGCGGGACCCTCTGGGAGCCGCAGGTGGTGGACGCGGTGCGCACGCCGGCCGGCGAGCTGGTCGAGGACCTGCCCCCGGTGGCCTCCGGGGAGCTCGGGCTGGAGCCGGAGGTGCTGGAGATCGTGCGCTCCGGTCTGGCGGGGGTCAACACCGCCGGGACGGGGGCACCGGCCTTCGCCGGCTTCGACCTGGCGGCCTACCCGGTGGCCGGCAAGACCGGCTCCGCCGAGTCGTTCGGGGAGCGCTCGACGGCCTGGTACGCCTCCTACGGTCCGACCACCGACCCGCGGTACGCCGTCGTGGTGGTGGTCGAGCAGGGCGGTATCGGGGGCGACATCGCCGCGCCCGCGGCCCGCCGGATCTGGGACGCGATCGCCCGAGGGTAGGCGCGGGGCGGCGCCCTGGTCGGACGCGCCGATCGGGTTGGAGCACTGGCCAGCCCGGACCAAAGGGGCTTATCTGTCCGATTGTCTACAAAAGGACACTGAGCGATCGATGGTGACGCCAGGTTGGTGCCGGCACCGAGACCTCGGACTCAATGGCCCAACAGGAGGACACATGACGTCTGCCAAGCCAGCGAACCGGGAGGCGCCTCCCCATGTGCTGCGCCGAGCGATCGGCGCGTCCGCGATCGGGAACGCGGTCGAGTGGTTCGACTACGGCATCTACGCCTACGGCACGACCTACATCGCGCTCGCGCTGTTCCCCGAGGACTCCACCAACGCGGTGCTCTTCACCCTGGTGGGCTTCGCGGTGTCCTTCCTGATCCGACCGCTCGGGGGCATCTTCTGGGGGCCGCTCGGCGACAAGATCGGCCGCAAGAAGGTGCTGGCCCTGACCATCATCCTGATGGCCTCGGCGACCTTCTGCGTCGGTCTCCTCCCGTCATACTCCACGATCGGCATCGCGGCGCCGATCCTGCTCTACACGCTGCGGATCATCCAGGGCTTCTCCACCGGCGGTGAGTACGGCGGCGCCGCCACCTTCATGGCCGAGTACGCCCCGGACCGCCGCCGCGGCTTCTACGGCAGCTTCCTGGAGTTCGGCACCCTGGCCGGCTTCAACGCCGGCGCGCTGCTGATGCTGGGCCTGATCACCTTCCTCGACGAGCCGGCCATGCAGGCCTGGGGCTGGCGCATCCCGTTCCTGGTCGCCGGTCCGCTCGGCCTGGTCGGGATGTACCTGCGGTCCCGGATCGAGGACACCCCGGTCTTCCGCGAGCTGGAGGAGGAGACCAACGAGGCCGAGGTCAGCGCGATGGTCAAGCTCAAGGAGGTCCTCAGCAACTACCTGCCGCAGGTCCTCAAGCTGTTCGGCCTGGTGATCGCGCTGAACGTGGTCAACTACACGCTGCTCAGCTACATGCCGACGTACCTGCGCAACACCATCGACCTGGGCCAGGAGGGTGCCCTCATCGTGCCGATCGTCGGGCAGCTGATGATGATGGTCGTGCTGCCCTTCGTCGGGGCGCTCTCGGACCGGGTCGGCCGAAAACCGATGTGGGCGGTCTCGCTGGTCGGGTTGACCGTGCTGGCGATCCCGATGTTCCAGCTGATGGGCACCGGGCTGACGGGCGCGATCGTCGGCTTCGCGATCCTGGGGCTGCTCTACACGCCGCAGCTGGCCACCATCTCGGCCACCTTCCCGGCGATGTTCCCGACGCAGGTGCGCTTCGCGGCGCTGGCGCTGTCCTACAACGTGGCGACCTCGCTGTTCGGCGGCACCGCGCCGCTGGTCAACGAGGCGCTCATCGACGGCACCGGCGACCAGATGTGGCCCGCCTACTACATGATGATCGCCTGCGTCATCGGTCTGGTGGCGCTCTGGAAGGTGGTGGAGACCAGGGGCGTCTCGATCCGCGGCTCGGAGATCCCCGGCACCGAGGAGGCCTTCCGCGAGCAGGAGGAGCTGGCCAAGGCCTGACCTTTCCGCACGGCAGCGGCCCGGGCTCCCTGAGCCCGGGCCGTTGTCGTATGCCGTGTGGTCCCGTCAGCTGTATGCCGTGCGGTCCCGCCAGCGGGACACACCTCCGGTGCCGTGGGGCACCGGTGGTGCGAGCGGTCAGCGGCCGCCCACCACGGCCTCGACCGCCTCGCCCCAGATCCCGGCGGCCTCGGCGACGTCCTGCTCACCGACCACCAGGGCCGGGATGAAGCGCACGCACTGGCCCCAGGCGCCGTTGTTGAGCAGGATGAGACCGCGTTTGGCGGCCTCCTGCTGGACCGCGGCGGAGGTCGCGCCGTCGGGGGCTCCGTTCTCGTCGCGGAACTCGTTGGCGATCATCAGCCCGAGGCCGCGCACGTCGGTGATCTGCGGGTGCCGGGCCGCGACCTCCTCCAGCGCCGCCTTGAGCTGCTTGCCGCGGGCCGCGCTGTTCTCGACCAGGCCCTCCTCCTGGATGACGTCCAGCGTGGCCAGGGCGGCGGCGCAGGCCACGGCGTTGGCGCCGTAGGTGCCGCCCTGCGAGCCCGGCCAGGCCTTCTCCATCAGGGCGTTCGACGCGGCGATGCCGGAGAGCGGGAAGCCCGAGGCCAGGCCCTTGGCGGTGATCAGGATGTCGGCGCGGGCGTCGAAGTGGTCCCCGCCCCAGAACTTGCCGGTGCGTCCCCAGCCGGTCTGCACCTCGTCGACGACGAGGAGGATGCCGTGCTTGTCGGCGCGCTCGCGCAGGCCGGCGAAGAACTCGGTGCTGGCCGGGACGTAGCCGCCCTCGCCGAGCACCGGCTCGATGAGGAAGGCCGCCGTGTCCTGGGGGGAGGTGAGGGTCTGCAGCGTGTAGTCCAGCTGCTTCAGCGCGAACTCCGTGGTCTCCTCCAGCGACCAGCCGAAGTGCCCGGGGTCCGGGAAGGGGGACACCTGGACGCCGGCCATGAGGGGGGAGAAGCCGGAGCGGAACTTGGTGCCCGAGGTGGTCAGCGAGGCCGCCGCCACGGTGCGTCCGTGGAACCCGCCGTGGAAGACGACGATGTTCGGTCGGCCGGTCGCCTGGCGGGCCAGCCGGAGCGCGGCCTCGACGGCCTCCGAGCCGGAGTTGGCGAAGAACATCCGGTCCAGACCCTCGGGGAGGACCTCGCCCAGCCGGTCCACGAGCTTGAGCAGCGGCTCGTGCATGATCGTCGTGTACTGCCCGTGGATCAGCTTGCCGACCTGTTCCTGCGCGGCCGCCACGACCCGGGGATGGCAGTGGCCGGTGCTGGTGACCCCGATCCCGGCGGTGAAGTCGAGGTATCGGCGGTCGTCCGCGTCATACAGGTAGACACCCTCGCCACGCGTGGCGACGACGGGCGTCGCCTGCTTCAGGACAGGTGACAGTTCGGCCATGACTTCCTCCTCGGTGTGGGTGCATCCGCGACGGCCGGGGACGATCCCGGCAGCGTGTTAGATTGTCGACAATCAGCGTATCGCATGGCCCGGGTGGGAGTGCGACCCCCGGAAGGAGTCCTGGATGAGTGTCGATGTGCTCGACCGTGAGGCGACCGTGCTGGGCGCGGTCCCGACCCAGCTGCTGATCGGTGGTGACTGGCGCGACGCGCAGGGCGGCGCCACGTTCGAGGTGCTCGACCCCTCGACCGGGCGGGTGCTGTGCGAGGTCGCCGACGCGACACCTGCCGACGGTCAGGCAGCCCTGGACGCCGCCGTCGCGGCCCAGGCCGACTTCGCGGCCATGCCGCCCCGCCAGCGTGCCGACATCCTCACCCGCGCCTTCGAGCTGCTGCACGAGCGGATCGACGACCTGGCGCTGCTGATGACTCTCGAGATGGGCAAGCCGCTGGCCGAGGCCAAGGGCGAGATCACCTACGCCGCCGAGTTCTTCCGGCACTTCGCCGGGGAGGCCACCCGGATCAGCGGCGGCTACCAGACCGCGCCCGCCGGCGGTGCCCGCTTCCTCATCGCCAAGCAGCCGGTCGGGCCCTGCCTCCTCATCACCCCGTGGAACTTCCCGATGGCGATGGGCACCCGCAAGATCGGCCCGGCGATCGCGGCCGGCTGCACCAGCGTCATCAAGCCGGCGCACCAGACGCCGCTGTCCATGCTGGCCCTGGGCCAGATCCTGCTCGAGGCGGGACTGCCGGCCGGCGTGGTCAACATCGTGACCTGCCAGCACTCCGGCGAGGTCATGGAGCCGCTGATCCGCTCGGGTCGGGCGCGCAAGCTCTCCTTCACCGGATCGACCAAGGTCGGCAAGATCCTGCTCGAGCAGTGCGCCGACAAGGTGCTGCGCACCTCGATGGAGCTGGGCGGCAACGCGCCGTTCATCGTCTTCGAGGACGCCGACCTCGAGGAGGCCGTCGCCGGGGCGCTGGCGGCCAAGATGCGCAACATGGGGGAGGCGTGCACGGCCGCTAACCGGATCTACGTCCACGAGTCGGTCGCCGAGGAGTTCGGCCAGAAGCTGGCCGAGCAGATGGGCGGTCTGGCAGTGGGCCGGGGCACCGAGGACGGCGTGCGGGTCGGACCGCTCATCGACCAGGCGGCGCAGGACAAAGTGACCGAGTTGGTGGCCGACGCGGTCGACCGCGGGGCGCGCGTCGTGACCGGCGGGTCCGCACCGGAGGGCGAGGGCTACTTCTTCACGCCGACCGTGCTCACCGGCGTCTCGCCGGAGGCGCGGATGGGCAGCGAGGAGATCTTCGGCCCGGTCGCGGCGATCACCCCGTTCTCCACCGAGGCGGAGGTCATCGCCGTAGCCAACGACACGCCATACGGCCTGGTGGCCTATGTCTTCACCAACGACCTGCGCCGCTCGCTGCGGGTGGCCGAGGCGCTGGAGACCGGCATGGTCGGCCTCAACCAGGGCGTGGTGTCCAACCCGGCCGCGCCGTTCGGCGGGGTCAAGGAGTCCGGCCTGGGCCGCGAGGGCGGCGACACCGGCATCGAGGAGTTCCTGGAGACCAAGTACATCGGCATCGCCCTCCCCTAAAAAATGTAGGGGTTTCGTACGCCCTCCACGCAATTTCGTAGCGGTCTCGTACGCTCACGCCAGCCGGGGTTCGCGTCCTCCACGCCATGTCGTGGAGTGCGGGACGATGTCGCCGCCTGCTCAGGGACGGGTGTGAACGAAACCCCTGAGAAGATGTGCGGAGGGCGTACGAAACCACTACCAAAATTGGTGGGGATATAGGGCAGGGTGGCAGGACGTATCTAAGTTCGGTTAGCCTTACCTAATGATCTCCGGCGACGCGCACGCCCTGTCCGGCTCGGCCCTGCGGCTGTCCTACGGCGGCCACGAGGTGGTCCACGGCGCGGACCTGAGGTTGCGCCCAGGCCACGTGACCGCGCTGATCGGGCCCAACGGGTCGGGCAAGTCCACCATCCTGCGCTCCCTCGCCCGGCTGCACCGACCCGACGACGGCACCGTCTCGCTCTCGGACGTGCCCGACATCCAGGTGCTCTACCCCAAGGAGTTCGCCCGCCGCGTCACGATGCTCTCCCAGAACCGGCCCACGCCCGGCGGCGTCACGGTCCGGGACGTGGTCGGCTTCGGGCGCCACCCCTACCGCGGGCGGTTCCGCGCCAACGACCCCGACGGCGCCGCCGCGGTCGAGCGGGCGATGGCCCTCACGGGCGTGGACGGGATGTCCGAGCGCGGGGTCGACGAGCTGTCCGGCGGTGAGCTGCAGCGCGTCTGGCTGGCCACCTGCCTGGCCCAGGACACCGGCGTGCTGCTGCTGGACGAGCCGACCAACCACCTCGACCTCCGCTACCAGGTGGAGCTCCTCGACCTGGTGCGCGACCTGGCCACCGAGCACGACGTCGCGATCGGGGTCGTCCTGCACGACCTCAACCAGGCGGCGCTCGTCGCCGACACCGTGGTCCTCCTGCACCACGGGGAGGTGCAGGCCGTCGGCGAGCCCTGCGAGGTGCTCACCTCCGACCTGCTCAGCGAGGTCTACGGCCTCCACGTCGATGTCCACCTGCACCCGGTGAACGGGCGCCCCGTCTGCGAGCCCCGCAGCCGCCACGCGAGCCCGTCCGCCACCGCACAGCCTCCCGCCTCGGTCCCCGTCGGTGCCATGGCCGCCGGTTGACGACCCGACCCACCACCCAGCCCAGAACCGCACCGCAGCACGTCCGCCGAGCCCGGCGCACGGCATACCCAGGAAGGCACCACAGCATGCACCTGCCCCGCCCCGCCCACGTCGCGAGCCTTGCGGTCGCCGCGGCACTCACCCTCACCGCGTGCGGCACCACGGAGGACCCCGCGACGGCCGACCCGACCACCGAGGAACCGGCCCCCGACTCGAGTGACGCGAGCGAGGCCCCCGACTCCGAGGACGCGCCGGCGGCGGGGCCGGTGACCTTCACCGACGAGCGGGGTGAGCACACCCTCGACGCACCGGCCGAGGACGTGGTGGCGCTCGAGTGGGGCCTGACCGAGAACCTGCTGACCCTGGGTGTCGTTCCCGTCGGCCAGGCCGACGTCGAGGGCTACAACACCTGGGCCACCGTGGTTCCCCTGGACCCGACGGCCACGACCGACGTCGGGACGCGGGGCGAGCCGGCCATGAGCGACATCACTGCGCTGGACCCCGACCTCATCGTCACCACCACCGACATCCCGGAGAACGTCATCGTCCAGCTCGAGGACATCGCGCCGGTGCTGACGGTCCGCGGCTCGGACGCCGAGGACCCGCTGGGCTACATGCGCGAGACCGTCGAACTGCTGGGCACCGCGACGGGCCGCGAGGCCGAGGCCGAGGAGGCACTCAACACCTTCGACGAGAAGGTCGCCGAGGGCCAGGCCGCGCTCGCCGAGGCCGGGCTGGAGGGCGCGGAGTTCACGATGGCCGACGGCTGGATCGTCAACGGGGTCGTCTCGGTCCGGATGTACACCCCCGGCTCCTACTTCGGCGCGATCGGTGAGGAGCTGGGCATGGTCAACGCCTGGACCGAGGGTGGCGACCCCGACTACGGGCTCGCGCAGACCGACATCGAGGGCCTCACCGCGCTCGGCGACGTGCAGTTCCTGTATGTCGCCAACGACGCCTCCGGCGAGGCCGACCCGTTCGCCGCCGGCGTGGAGGGCAACGCGATCTGGGAGCAGCTGCCGTTCGTCACCTCGGGCAACCTGCACCGCCTCCCGGACGGCATCTGGATGTTCGGCGGGCCGGAGTCCGGCGCCGCCTACGTCGACGCCATCGTCGAGTCGCTCACGCAGTGAGGTGACCGGCACGCACACCCGCTCGAGCACCGACCCCGTCCTGGAGGCAGGACGGGGCGGTGAGCCGACCCCGGCAGGCCGGGCCGGCGGGCGGGGAGACCGGTTCCCGGGGCGCCGCATGGCGGGGGGCGCCCCGGGGACCCGGCCCGCTCTCGTGGGCATCGCCGGGGCCTACCTGGCCGTGGCACTGCTGGCCCTGCTGGTCGCCGCGGTCCACCTCACCCAGGGGACCTCCCCGGTCGGGGCGTCCGAGCTGTGGCAGTGGGCCACGGGGGCCGAGGGCATGGACGAGACCGCCGCCGTGCTCATCGCCTCCCGGGTGCCGCGCCTCCTCGCGGGGCTCCTGGTCGGGGTGGCCCTCGGCTTCTCCGGCACCCTGCTGCAGTCCATCGCCCGCAACCCGCTCGCCTCGCCGGACACCCTCGCCGTGAACGCCGGGGCCTACCTCACCGTGGTGCTGGTGGCCGTGCTCGGCGTGGCCGCCCCCTTCTACGGCCAGGTCGGCCTGACCTTCGTGGGCGGTCTGGGTGCCGCGGCCCTCGTCCTCGCCCTGGCCCGGGGTGGTGCGGCCGGGCCGAGCCGCCTGATCCTGGCCGGCGCCGCCATCTCCATGGCGCTGAACTCGGTCGTGACCCTGCTGCTCATCCTCAACGAGCAGGAGTCGATGGGGCTCTTCGCCTGGGGGGCCGGTTCGATCACCCAGTCGGGCAACCGCACCGTCGCCCTGGCCGTGCCGGTCGTGCTGTTCGGCATGCTCGCCTCGGCGCTGCTGTCGCGCAGGATGGACCTGCTGGCGCTCGGCGACGACGCCGCGTCGGTCCTCGGGGTGTCGGTCCGCAGCACCCGGGTCACGGCGGTCCTGGTGTCGGTGCTGCTGGCCGCGGTCGCGGTGGCCGTCGCGGGTCCGATCGGCTTCGTCGGCCTCGCCGCACCGCTCCTGGCCCGGCTGCTGGCGCGCCGGGTCCCCGGCCTCGGCAAGCACCTGGTGCTGCTGCCCTTCGCAGGACTGATGGGCGTGGTCGTCACGCTCGGCGCCGACGTGCTGCTGCGCAGCCTGGTCCCGCCCACGATGACGGCCGCGGTCCCGACCGGTGTGGTCACCTCGGTGCTCGGTGCCGCACTGCTGGTGTGGTTCGCCCGGCGGCTGCCCGACACCGGCCCGGCGCTGTCCACCACCAGCGAGCACCTGGGCCGTCCCCGGTCGAGCCGCACCGTCGTCGCGGTCCTCGTCGTCGCCTCGCTCGTCCTGGCGGGTGCGGTCGTGGCGGCCGTCATGTTCGGCGACCGGCTGATCCTCCTGGGCGACGTCGGCAACTGGCTCAACGGCGTCTCGGGCCGGGAGGTCACCCTGGAGATGGGTCGCCGGATGCCTCGTGTCGTGGCCGCCCTGCTGGCCGGCGCGGCCCTCGCGCTGGCCGGGACCATCGTGCAGGCCGTATGCCGTAATCCGCTCGCCGAGCCGGGCTTGCTCGGCGTCACGGCGGGGGCTGGCCTCGGGGCCGTGGTCACCCTCCTGCTGGTGCCGGGCGTGGGCGTATGGGCGATGTCGGGCGCCGCGTTCGCCGGAGCCATCCTGGTCACCGCCCTGGTCTTCCTGCTGGCCTACCGCGGGGGACTGAGCTCCACCCGGCTGGTGCTCATCGGCGTCGGGGTGCAGACCGGGCTGTTCGCCCTGATCACCCTCGTCATCGTGATCGTCGCGCCGTGGGACGTGAACCTGGCGCTCACCTGGCTCGCCGGCTCGACCTACGGGCGGACCGTGGACCACCTGGTCCCGGTGACGGTCGCGCTGCTGCTCATCACCCCGCTCGCCGTGACGCTGCGTCGCGACCTCGATGTGGTGTCCCTCGACGAGGACACCCCCCGGATCCTGGGCATCGCCCTGGACCGGGCCCGCGTGGTGCTGCTCGGGGCCGCGGCGCTGCTGACCGCGGCGGCCGTCTGCGCGGTCGGGGTCGTCGCCTTCGTGGGCCTGGTCGCCCCGCACGCGGCCCGGGCCCTGGTCGGCGCCCGTCACGCCCGGGTCCTGCCGGTCGCGATCCTGCTCGGCGCGATCCTGATCTCGGGCGCCGACACCATCGGCCGGTCCGTGCTGGCCCCCATCCAGATCCCGGCCGGCGTGGGGACCGCGCTGCTGGGCACGCCCTACTTCATCTATCTGCTGTGGCGCAGCCGCGGCAGCGACACCTGAGGAGGAACCACCCATGACCGTGGCCACCGCCGTCGCCACCTGGCGCTTCTTCGACGTCACCGTCGCGCGGCTGGAGCAGCTGAGCCCCAGCTTCCTGCGCGTGACCTTCACCGGTCAGGACCTGCACGAGTATGCCGACCTGGGCCTCGACGCGCGGATGAAGCTGGTGCTCCCCGCCCCCGAGGGCGCCTACGAGCACCTGCCGCGGGGGGAGGACTGGTTCCAGCAGTGGCGCGGCCTCCCGGAGGAGCACCGCAACCCGATCCGCACCTACACCACGCGGGCGGTCCGCCCGGAGGTGGCCGAGGTCGACGTCGACGTCGTCCTGCACGGCGACGCCGGTCCGGCCTCCCGCTGGGCCAACCGCGTTCAGGTCGGCGACGCGGCGGTGCTGATGGGTCCGAACGCGCTCTCGGACGGGCCGCACGGCGGGGCGGAGTTCCGCGTCCCGGACGCGGGCTGCCCGGTGCTGCTCGCCGGAGACGAGACGGCGGTGCCCGCCCTCGCGACCATCCTCGAGCAACTTCCCGCAGACACGACTGGGGCCGCCTTCCTCGAGGTGCCCGTGGAGGGGGACCAGCTGCCCGTGACGGGTCCGCCGGGCGTGACCGTGACCTGGCTGGCGCGCGGCGACCGGCCGCACGGTGCGCTGCTGGTGCCCGCCGTGCAGGGGGCCGCGAGTGCGATCACCGCACGGAGGCGAGCTGTCCTGTCGGGCCCGCTCACGCTTGAGGACGTCGACGTGGACGAGGACATCCTGTGGGAGGTGCCGGCCGGCACCGCGACGGGGATGCGGACCGCCGGTGAGCTCTACGCGTGGTTCGCCGGCGAGGCCGGGGTGATCAAGGCGCTGCGACGGCACCTGGTGGGCGAGCTCGGCGTGGACCGCGGGGCGGTCTCGTTCATGGGTTACTGGCGCGCGGGCCGCGCGGAGAACTAAGCCAGCTCGGTCGTCGGCAGGGGATCCGCCGCCGTGGTCCGGGGGCGGGGTCCGAAGACCGGCTCAGCCCTGCTCAACCCGCCCGCCGGTGAGCCGGTGCACGGCGTCGGACATGTGCGCCACCAGCAGCCGGTCGGTCAGGGCGGGGTCGCGGTCGCTGAACGACTGGGCGATCGCGCGGTGCTCCTCCACGCGCACCCGGTCGCCCTGGACGTACAGGTCGGACAGCGCGTTGATGCACATCCGGGTCTCGGTGATGAGGATCCCGTGCATCCGGCTCAGGCGCGGGCTGGCGGCCAGCGACACGAGCAGCTCGTGGAAGGACACGTCGGCCGCGCTCTCGGCGTGCTGGTCGCGGGCCGAGGCCATGACGTCGATGACCGTGGCCAGGGAGGCGCCGGCCGCGACCGGGTCGCCCTGGTGGATCCGTTCGGCGGCTGCCCGCTCCACCGCCTGCCGGGCGAGGTACATGTCCTGCACCCGCTCCGGGGTCATCTCGATCACGAACAGCCCGCGGTTGCGGATCGAGATCAGCAGACCCTCGGCGGTGAGCCGCTGCAGCCCCTCGCGCAGCGGGCCGCGGCTCACCCCCAGCTCGCGGGCCAGGTTGGCCTCGCCCAGCTGGGAGCCCGGCGGGATCAGGCCGGAGGCGATCGCCTCGCGCACCCGCCCGGCGATCATGCTCGGCGTGGACTCCTGGACCAGGGGTTCCATGGCGCTCCGGGGTGCGACCTGCGGCACTGCGGCCTTGGTGGCCATCGCGATCAGCCTCCGCTCCTGCTGCTGAAGAGGGTGCCCAGAGTGTCGATGGCAGGGACCTCGCCCAGGAGGCTCAGGCCCTGCCAGATGGTCACCTGGTTGGCGGTGAGGACCGGCACGCCGGCCGCCCGCTCCAGGGATGCTATCCACTGCAGGGTGTGCATGGCCGTATCCGGCACCAGAACGGCCTGCGCGTCGCCGCCCAGGTCCGCGCCGCGCACGATGGCCTCGACGTCCGCCTGCCCGAGGGTGCCGACCTCCGCCGCCGTGACGATGCCGTGGCTGCCCATGGCGGTCACCTCGATGCCGCCGGCGCCGAGGAAGGTCACGAAGTGCTCGGCGACGTCCTGCGGGTAGGACGCGGCGACGCTGACCCGGCTCAGCCCCAAGGCGCGACAGGCCGCCACGAATGCCAGCGAGGTGGAGGAGGTCGGCAGCCCGGTGACCTCCTGCAGCTGGGCGACCTGCTCGTGGGCACCGTCCCAGCCGAAGACGAACGAGCCCGACGTGCAGGCCCACATCACGGCGTCGGGGGAGTGTGTCGCAACGAGCTCGCGGGCGCCCTCTGCCAGCCGCTCCGCACCGCCCAGGTCGAGCAGTGCGTCCACCCGGTGCGCGTCCTCGCCCACGGAGGTGTGCACCAGCGGCAGTCGCAGATCGGAGCCGAGCCTGGCCTCGAGCGCGGGGTAGTCGTCCTCGGCGCTGTGGCCGGGGTACAGCAGGCCGATCGTGGGCATGGTCCCCTCTCCTCGCGAAGCGCGTGCGATTGTCGACAATACTATTAGACTCGCGGTCATGCCGGAATACGATCATTCCGCGCTGGTGGCCGGGCTCCGGTCCGGGCTGGAGGGGGAGATCCTCACCGGCCCCCAGGCGAGGGCCCTCTACGCCACGGACGCCTCGAACTACCGGGTGGTGCCGGACGCGGTGGTGCGGCCCCGCACGGAGGCCGACCTGGAGGCCGCGCTGTCCCTGTGCCGTGAGACCGGGGCGCCGGTGGTCCTGCGCGGAGCCGGCACCTCGATGGCCGGCAACGCCATCGGCGGGGTCGTGGTGGACGTGGCGCGGCACCTCGACTCCATCCTCGACCTCGATCCGGCCGGTCGGACCGCCACAGTCCAGCCGGGGGTGGTCCTCACCGATCTCATGGCGGCCGCTGCGCCGCACGGCCTGACCTTCGGTGCCGACCCGTCTTCGGCCAGCCGCGCGACCCTGGGCGGGATGATCGCCAACAACTCCTGTGGTGCCCACTCCCTGGCCTGGGGCACCACCGCCGACAACGTGCGCGCGCTGGAGGTGGTCACGGGGGCCGGGGACCGGCTGGAGCTGCGCACGCCTTCACCGGGGTGGTCACCCGAGAACCGGGGAACCGAGATCGGCAGTATGCCGGGAGTCGCCGGCGACCTGCACCGCACCCTCGCAGCGCTGGGCCGGGAGCACGAACGGCTGATCGAGCGTCAGTTCGGCACCTTCTCGCGGCAGATCTCGGGCTACGCACTGCAGCGCCTGCTGCCCGGCCAGGGGGTCGACCTGGCCCGGCTGCTGTCCGGCAGCGAGGGCACCCTGGCCACGACCCTGCGTGCCACGGTCGCGCTGGTGCCGGTCCCGGCGGCACGGGTGCTGCTGGCGCTGGGCTTCCCGGACAGCGCCTCGGCCGCGGACAGCGTGCCCCACGTGCGGCCCTACGGCCCGCTGACCATGGAGTCGATCAACGCCACCCTGGTCGACCGGCTCCCGGAGGAGGTGCGTCGGGCAGCCGTGGGGGCCGGCCTGCCCGAGGGCCGGGTCTGGCTGCTCGTCGAGGTCGGCGGGGACGACCTCGAGCAGGCGCGGCGGTCGGCGGAGCAGATCGGCGTGCTGGTGCGCGACGCCGGGCTCGGCGCCACCGCGTCGGTGGTCGTCGACCCTGCGGCCCAGGCGGTGCTGTGGCGCTGCCGCCGGGACGGCACCGGCCTGGCGACCCGTCGCGCCGACGGGGCCGAGGCCTGGGGCGGCTGGGAGGACGCGGCGGTGCCTCCCGAGAAGCTCGGCACCTACCTGCGCGAGCTGGACGTGCTGCTCGCCCGGTTCGGCTACTCCGGGGCCTCCTACGGTCACTTCGGCGAGGGCTGCATGCACCTGCGCATCGACTTCGACCTCATCTCGGCGGACGGCATCGCCGCCTACCGCTCCTTCGTCGAGCAGGCCACCGACCTCGTCGTGGCTCTCGGCGGCTCGGTCTCGGGGGAGCACGGCGACGGGCGGGCCCGCTCCGACCTGGTCCGCCGCATGTACGGCCCCGAGGCGCACGCCCTGTTCGCGCGGGTCAAGCAGGTCTGGGACCCCGCCGGCACCCTCAACCCCCACGTCATCGTCGACCCGCTGCCCGTCGACCGCGACCTGCGGCACGGCGGGGCCGCGGCCGGCCGCACGGTCCTCACGCTGACCCACTTCCCGCAGGACCCGGACGGGTTCGTCGGGGCCCAGCGGCGCTGCGTCGGCGTCGGCAAGTGCCTGCAGTCCTCCGGCGGCGTCATGTGCCCGAGCTACCGCGCGACCGGCGAGGAGAAGGACTCCACGCGCGGTCGCGCCCACCTGCTCTGGGAGATGCTCGAGGGGGACGTCATCACCGACGGGTGGCGCTCGGAGGAGGTGCGCGACGCCCTCGACCTGTGCCTCTCCTGCAAGGGATGTCTCACCGACTGCCCGGTCAACGTCGACATGGCCACCTACAAGGCGGAGTTCACCTACCAGCACTACCACCGCCGGCCGTGGGCCCGGCCGCGCTCGCACTGGTCGATGGGGTGGCTTCCGCTCTCGGCCCGGGCGGCGACCGCCGCGCCCTCCCTGGCCAACGCCGTCCTGGGGTCCCGGCTCGCCCCGGTGATCAAGCGGATCGGCGGCATCGCGCCCGAGCGGGACCTGCCGCGATTCGCTCCCCGCAGCCTGCGACGACTCCTGGGCGCACGGCAGACTCCCCTGGGCGCCGGCCCCGCCACGACGGCACCCCGCGCTCTGGGATCGAGCGCTCTGGGATCGGGCGCTGTGGGACCCGGGTCCCGCGGCTGGGTGCTGCTGTGGCCGGACACCTTCACCAACTTCCTGACGCCGCGGGTGGGGACCGCCGCGGTCGCGGTGCTGGAGGCCGCCGGCTTCGAGGTGGTGCTGCCCGAGGGCCCGGTCTGCTGCGGGCTCACCTGGGCCTCGACGGGCCAGCTGCCGATGGCGCGCAGGGTGCTGCGCCGCTCGCTCGGAGTCATCGCGCCCGAGGTGGAGGCGGGCACGCCGGTCGTGGGTCTCGAGCCGAGCTGCACGGCGATGCTGCGCCACGACGCCGCGCACCTGCTGGACGGACACCCGCTGGTCGCGCGGCTGCCGTCGGTCGTGCGAACCCTCGCCGAGGTGCTGGCCGAGCGCGCACCGGACTGGGCCCCGCCACAAGTCGGCGGCGAGGCGCTCGTGCAGGTGCACTGCCACCAGCACGCCGTGATGGGGTTCGAGGCCGAGCGGGCGCTGATGCGGGCCGCCGGCATCGCCGCCGTCGAGCCGGAGCAGGGGTGCTGCGGGCTGGCCGGCAACTTCGGCTTCGAGCAGGGGCACTACGAGCTGTCGCAGGCGGTCGGGGAGCGCACGATCCTGCCGGCCGCGCGGGAGGCCGCCGCGGACACGGAGATCCTGGCCGACGGGTTCAGCTGCCGCACGCAGATCGCCCAGGGCACGCCGCGCCAGGCCCGGCACCTGGCCGAGCTACTGGCCGACGCGCTGCCGCGCCGGCCGTGACGCGGGCGCGGGACCGCCGGGCCTGTGAAGAATCCGTGCACCTGCACGCCGACTTCACGCGATGCGCAGACCGCTTGAATCCGCCCGCCGACCTGGCCGTGAACGATGCATACGCGTGCACGCCGACTTCACGCGATGTGGCGGCTGGCGGTGAAGGATGCGTCCACGTGCACCGGCCCGCGCAGGGGGTGGGACGTGGTGCGCGTGGGGTCTCAGCCGAGCAGCCGCAGCGCCACGAGGGCGTAGGTGCGGGCGGCCACCACCAGCTCCTCGACCGAGACCGACTCGTCCGGGCGGTGGGCCTGCTCGTTGACCGACCCCGGTCCCAGGACGAGCGTGGGCACGCCGGCGTCGCGCGCGACGAACCCGCCGTCGCAGGCGGCGGTCCAGCCCGCGAGGTCGTGCCCGGG
>Ga0123333_10002643_pt1 | contig 18043 bp, 14 predicted proteins | sample BioC12SIPDNA_3_FD_89957 | JGI IMG/M metagenome (GOLD analysis project Ga0123333, IMG submission 89957) | Anaerobic biogas reactor microbial communites from Washington, USA - Biogas_R2_B C12 SIP DNA | ecosystem: Engineered > Bioreactor > Anaerobic > Unclassified | place: Washington, USA... | reverse complement strand
TGCTCGGCTCGTAGAAAAGACAGGCCAGCACATAGCCCCTGAGTAAGTCACAGGAGCCAACGCGCTCGACCATTTCGCTCATCTCGTGCGCACGATGGAAGATATACGAGAGCTTCTCACGATCAAACTGATCGACAGAGATGACATCGTGACCTGTCATCCCATTGCTGTTGGTCGAGAGGCCCTTCACAGTCTCTAGATCAAACAACCGCGGCAAGTCCTTCACATAGTCCATTTCCCCGTTCCTCCTTGGCTGACTGCAAAAAAAGAGCCCGCAAAGCGGGCTCTTCCAACTAAGACGACGGGCTTATCACGCCATCCCGATAGGCCGTCAGCCCTCGCAGATGGACGCGGATCACACGTCCCGTCACACGCATCCCGACAAAAGGAGTCCACCCACATTTGGTATGGAGCCCCGCATCGCTGATCACGTGTGCTGAATCTGGATCCACCTCGATCCAGGTGTCCGGCTGATCTGGCAGCCCGAAGATTCGCCTCGGGTTTCGGGCCATAAGTGTCACCAGACGCTCCATAGTAAGACGGCCCTCGCCGACCGCCGTTAGCATCAGCGGAAGGGCCGTTTCCAGCCCCGGCACACCTGGGATACCGCCGCCGGCCCGTTTTTCCTCGAGCGTATGGGGCGCATGGTCCGTCGCCACACAGTCGATCGTGGTATCGATATGCGCCCAGAGCGCTTCCTGATCGGCCTGGCTGCCGAGTCGTGGACGCATATCCCCCAACGCGCCCAGCCGGGGCAGATCGGCTTCGGTCAGGTGCAGGTGATGAGGGGTGACCTCGCAGGTGATCGGAAGCCCCCGCTGCTTTGCGTGGGCAATCAACAGGACCTCTTCCCTACGACTTACATGGCACAGATGCACCGGCTGCCCCAAGGCCGCAGCCATCCCAATGACTACGGCAATGCTCTCACCCTCCGCATGCACAGCGATCGGCTTTGGGCTGTTCCAGCGCTGGAAACACGTAAGCAACGCAAGCAAGCCGCGTATTCTCAGTGGCCCAAAGGTCTGGTCCAGATAGACCTTGAGCCCCACCGCCTCAGTCGCCAGATGCGGGAGCTCGTCAAAGTGATCGGCTGAGGCGCCGGCAAAGTAGTCCACATCGCAAAGGGCCTCCGCCCTGGCGCGATGCTGCGCGGATCGCAGGTCATTGAGCGTTACGAGGGGTGGGTCTGTGTTCGGCATCGCAAGAACGGTAGTAAACCCGCCTGCCAGTGCGGCAGCGGTCCCGCTGCGGACGTCCTCTTTGTGCTCCCCTCCAGGCACCCGGAGGTGGACGTGGACGTCGGCCAAACCCGGTAGCAGCACAGATGCGTGTCTAGGCATAGTGTGGTCGCCGGATTCGGTTCGCCCGAACCCAGTCGATCATACCACCGATGTCAGAATCCGCAAGCTGGCTCACCAAGCAAACGCTACGCATCGTTCCCGTCATAGGGCTGATCGAAGTAGGCCGAATGATGCTTGATGTCAACGACCGGCGTGCCATCCAGGGCGTCGAGTCCCATCACTTCCAACGTCAGGCCATCGATGCGCAACACATGCGCGGTCGTCACACCGATGGGATTGGGCCGCGAGGGACTGCGCGTGGCAAACACGCCCCGTAGCGGAGACGTCCGATCTCCCCGCGGATGGACCTGCAGCACATCGCGTGCGGCGCGATCGAAGTAGCACAACACCAGGATATCAGACCCGGCCTCGATCCCCAGAAGCCCGTCCGCGTAATACGGATCGATGATGATCCGCACGGGCTGGACCCGCAGTGCTTCGATAGACGCGTGACATCGCTCGGCCTGACTCGAACCCGCATCGACGCCCGGCGCAGGTGCGTCCGCCGGCCCGCGAACGACGACACCGATGGGTACCAACGTCATAGGATCTACATTGCTCACAGTACGCACTCCTGTCGACTCGGAAGATAGGCTCAGCCCACTCGCACAGACGCCAGCACCTCACGTACCAGCGGATCGTTGAGCCCAAGCCCATACCCAACCCGGTACACCTCGAGAATGCACTGCCGGACCTCAGAAAGCGTGAGTGGCGGACGAACAATTGCTGTGGCCCACATCAACTGCGCCGGAATCGTGCCCACTCCGGCGGTGCGCAGCATCCGGTAGCCGCCGACCGCATCCAGCAGTATGCCACCTTCCCGCTGGTAGAAAGCGATCCGCCGGCGTCGCGGGTCTTCTGGTGGCGCACCCTCGATAGGGCGCTCCACCTCCCACAAGAGGGCCGTGGTGCCCCCGCTTCGCGCAGGCTCCTCCAAGACAAACCGGAATAGGTGTGCCCCCACCCCCTGACCGCGCAGGTCCCGGCGCACCGCCAGGTAAGCCAGATAGGCTGTGGCGCGCATACGCAGAGGCAGGGTCAGCGCAAACCCCACGATCTCATCGCTACGGTCGGCGACATAAAGGAGGGCGCGACCTGCTACCACGTCGTGCACGATTCCCTCGAAAGGTTCGAGTTCGTCTGGCGGAAAACTCTCCAGATAAATCGCCTTGACCTGCAGAAGAACCGCCTCCGAGGGTTGCGCAGGTCGAACAACTCGACAGCTCACCATAACTACCTCCACAAGTACCGCGGAGCCAGCATACCCGCGGCCCGCCAGGGCACAAGTGAGGGTTGTGCCCAAGACCGAACCGAATAAAACCAGGAGCAGGCGTGTTGAATAGGTAGAGAGTTGTAAGGACAGCAAGAACACCAGAGATGGACCCGAACGCGCACCTGATGTCCGACGAGCAGGCCCTAGTCGCCCGCGCCCAAGCGGGGGATAGGTCGGCGTTCAGTGAACTCGTCCGGCAACATCGTAGCGGCGTGGTCAATGTCGTCTACCGGATCTGTTGGGATATGGCATTGGCTGAAGATGCGGCGCAGGAGGCTTTCATCCAGGCCTGGACGCACCTGGGGGACTATCGACCCCGGTCGGTATTTCGGAACTGGCTCTATCGCATTGCGACGAATCGAGCGCTCAACATGGTACGCCGCGAAAAACAGGTATCCAACGTCGATGCCTTGCCCCTGGTGGATCCGGTCCCTGGGCCCGAGCAGTCTGTGGCGCGCAGCGAACGTGACAGCGCAATCCGCCGCGCAGTGCTGGCCCTGCCGCCTGCCAGCCGCACTGTTCTGGTCCTTCGCGAGTACGAGGGGCTGTCATATCGGGATATCGCCGAGACGTTGGAGATCCCGATTGGAACAGTGATGTCACGGCTCAACTACGCACGGCAGTCCTTGCGGCAGAGCCTGGCTGAGTATCTGGAGGCACCCTAAATGGCACACGTAACCGAGTGGCTGCAGGCTTATCACGATGGCGAGATCGATGCCCGCAGGGCCACAGCCGTGGAGGCCCACTTGGCCCGTTGCGAGGCCTGTCGAGTTGAGCTGGCCGCTTTGACAGCGCTCTCGGATCTGCTGCGCGCCGATTCCGCGCCCGACCTGATGCCCGAGGAACGCTTTGTGGCCCAAGTTGGACTGCAGTTACCACGTCGCCACGCGGCGTCACGTTGGGAAAGGGCGTTGTCAACCGGCTGGCGGCTGGCGCCGGTCCTCCTGGTCGCGGGTTGGATGTTCTTTCAGGCAGCGGTCGTGATCACGACCCTCATCCTGGCCTCGATGAGCTTCGGCGATGGGGTGCTGACCTCCCTTTTGCCACCGGCGCCGGCATCGAGTTGGCTGGAACAACTGGCAAACACCGTGGGCCTGGCGCCCGCGATCGACCTTCTATCGGTGCTGGGCTTGGCCCGCAAGGTCACACTGCTCACGATCGGAGTGCCCCTCGTTTTCGGGCTGCTTGTGTGGAGCTGGCTTGCCTCATGGTGGGCCTACATACGTCATCAACAACTCGCCGCCAATGGCGAACGTTCCTAGAAAGACAAGAGGAGGCTATCACAATGGACCATATGAAAGTGTTGAAGCGGGCCTGGCAGATCCTCTGGCACTATCGAGCGCTGTGGATCTTCGGCATCATTCTTGCCCTCACCGCGCCGTCGACCAGGGGAAACGAGGCGAGGTATGCCTTCGACAGCCAGGACTTCGAAGCGAGGGGCTTTGAGTTCACGCCCCCGGGTGACGTGCAGCGCCAACTGCAGGAACTGGGCGAGGCAGTCAGCGATGTCATTGAGCGAGCCTTCTCTGAAGGCATTCCCGCTGTCGTGCCCCAGCGCGTTGCGGGGGGCATGATCGCGCTCATCGTGGGACTCCTGTGCCTGGTCCTGCTCCTAACCGTTATCGCTATCGTTGCCCGTCAGGTCTCGGAAGTAGCGCTGATCCGCATGGTCAATGACCACGAGGAAACCGGCGATGTGCTCAAGGTGCGTCAGGGATTCCGGCTTGGTTGGTCTCGGGCGGCCTGGCGGATCTTCTTGATCGACCTGATCATCAATGTGCTGTTGCTCGTCGCTTTCGTGGTACCGGCGGCAATAGCTCTCCTCCCCCTCCTGGCATGGACCGCGAGAGACACGACCCTTGGCATCCTGGGCACAGTAGTCGCCATCGGGCTCTTCTTCCTGCTGATTTTCCTGATAATCGTCGTCGTGACGGTCGTGCGCTTGCTCAAGCGGTTCATCCATCGTGCAGCGGCGCTCGAGGGCCTGGGGGTCTTCGCCGCAATGCGCCACGGCTATCGCGTGGTAAGGCAAGATCTGAAAGCCGTCGGGCTGATGTGGCTCATTATGTTCGGAATCAACCTGGTCGTGTTGCTCCTGGCCTTCCCGCTTGTCCTCCTCTTCCTGGTCACCGGCGGGCTCGCAGGTGGCGCAACGCTCCTGATCGTGCGAGGTCTGGTCGGCTTGTTCGCCAGCGGCGCGACGCCCTGGGTCATCGGCGCCCTCATCGGAGGTCCGATCTTCTTCCTGGTGCTCTTCGCGCCGCTGGCTCTTGTGGGTGGCCTGCACCAGACGTTCGACTCGACGACCTGGACGCTCACCTACCGCGAGATCGGCGCCCTTGGGGCACTGGAGCCACTCAGTGAGCCCGATGTCGAGGATGACGACAGCGTCGATACCGCCGAACAACCTGATTGACCGCGCCACCTACGGCAGACAGGCCATAGGCACACACCCTCCTGGGTCACGACAGGAGGGTGTGCTCGTCTGACGATGAGGTTTGTCAGGGAGCGTCCAGGCAACTATCCATTGCCGGGCGATCGGCAAGGTGCTATAGTGGTCCTGGACAGCGTACAGGACGGGCGTGTCTCGCCCCGCAACGCCGTGCCCCGGAGGCTCTATCAACGTGTCCTATCGTATCGAGAAGCACCCCATACTGACGTCCCAGCCCGGCGAGGCCGTGACCTTCCGCTGGCAAGGCCAGCCCCTCACAGCCAAGCGCGGCGAGACTATCGCCGCGGCACTCTTCGCTAACGGGATTCGCATCTTCGGTCACCATCCCAAGGACGGGGCACCGCAGGGGCTCTTCTGCGCCAACGGCCAATGCTCACAGTGCCTGGTGCTCGCCGATGGGATCCCGGTCAAGGCTTGTGTCACGGTTGTCACGCCCGGCATGGCTGTGACCGAGATCAACGCCCTGCCTACGCTCCCCGGCGCAACCGCACCGTCGCACTTCAGGCCACCCGAATCTGTGTCAGTGCCTGCCCTTGTGCTCGGGGGCGGCCCGGCCGGCATGTCGGCAGCGATCGAACTGGGCAGGAACAGCGTCACCACGCTCCTGATCGATGACAAGGATCGGCTCGGCGGAAAGCTGGTTCTGCAGACCCATCGTTTCTTCGGATCGGCCGACGCAGTCTACGCAGGCACCCGCGGCATCGACATCGCGGCCAAGCTAGCCCAGCAGGTTGCCGAGTATGACAACATCGATGTTTGGCTCAACAGCACCGCGTTGGCAGTCTTCAGCGATGGCAAGATCGGCATCCTGCGTTCGTCACCCTACAACAACAAGGATCACTACGCCCTTGTCGAGCCGCAGGTCCTGGTCGTTGCGACCGGCGCGCGTGAGCGATCGCTGGTGTTTCCGGGCAACACCCTCCCAGGCGTGTATGGCGCCGGTGCTTTCCAGACGCTGGTGAATCGCGACCTCGTCCGCGCCGCACAACGGTTGTTCATCGTCGGGGGTGGTAATGTCGGCCTCATCGCCGGCTACCACGCCCTGCAGGCTGGCATCGATGTCGTGGGGCTCGTTGAGGCCATGCCCGAATGCGGCGGCTACAGAGTTCACAGGGACAAACTGGCGCGCCTGGGCGTGCCCATCTACACCTCCCATACGGTTCTGCGCGCTCATGGTGATCACGAGGTCGAGTCGATCACCATCGCCCAGATCGACGGGAGCTTCCGCCCAATCCCTGGCACCGAGCGCTCGTTTGCTTGCGACACAGTGCTGGTCGCCGTCGGGCTTGATCCCGTAGACGAGTTCACCCACAAGGCCCGCGCCTTTGGTATTCCGGTCTTCGATGCTGGGGACGCTCAGGAGATCGCCGAGGCTTCAGCCGCGATGTTCACAGGCAGGATCGCGGGACGCCAGGCGACTCGCGCGCTTGGAACCGGCGATGATGTTCCGGCAGCGTGGGCAGCAACCGCCGCAGTGCTCAGATCACATCCTGGCCTCACTGTGGAGAGGGACGTCCCGGATCGGGAAACCGGCGTATTCCCGGTCTTCCACTGCGTCCAGGAGATTCCGTGCGATCCCTGCACAACCGCCTGCCCTCAACAACTCATCCGAATCCCCGGTGACGATATTCGGCACCTGCCCGCCTTTGTGGGCAGCGCAGGTACCAGGGACTGCGTGGGATGCGAGCAGTGCGTCGCAATCTGCCCAGGGTTGGCTATCACACTCGTCGACTACCGCCGGGATCCTCAGCAGCCTACCGTATCGCTACCCTTTGAGTTGGGTGAGGACCAGGTCTCTGCAGGCGACACGGTCATTGCACTTGATCGCGAAGGCCGGCCGCTGGACAGGGTCACGGTAACCGCTGTGAGGGCACCGGCGCGCGGTGATCGAACCCGCATCGTGCGCGTCAGCGCCCCCCGTGAACTGGCCAAGCGGATCGCCGGTATACGTCCATCCACATACAGTACAGGGTGGGCCGAGCAGCCTCTTCCAGAGGCAGTCGAGCCACTCCAGGATGACGCCATCGTCTGCCGGTGTGAGCGGGTCACGGCGGGCGAGATCCGCGCCTGGATTCGCAACGGTGGTCGCGACATAAACGAACTGAAGATCGTCACCCGCGCCGGCATGGGGGCCTGTGGTGGAAAGACGTGCACTGCACTCATCACGCGGCTCTTCCGCGAAGCGGGCATCCCTGTTGAGGAAGTCACCCAAGGCACGCAGCGGCCCTTGTTCGTCGAAGTCCCTCTCGGTATCTTCGCGGGTGCCGAAAACGAGAAATCACCAGACTGACCACAAGGTATGCATAGCAACTACGATGTGATCATAGTCGGCGCAGGCAGTATCGGCCTTCCCGCAGCACTGGCCATGGCGCGGACTGGGCTGGGTGTCCTCGTGCTAGATCGGGCCGCCAGTCCAGGGCAGGGCTCGCACAAGGCCGCGATCGGGGGCATCCGTGCCACACACTCCGAGCCGGCCAAGATCAAGCTCTGTCTTCGAAGCCTCGAGATCTTCTCCACATGGACCGAGACGTACGGCTCCGACATTGAATGGCGACAAGACGGATACAGCTTTGTGGCCTACGGCGAGCGCGAGGAGCGTCTGCTCAGAGATCTGCTCACCGTGCAGCAGTCACAAGGTCTCGACATTGCCTGGCTGGATCCCATCGAGTTGTTGAGCGTCGTTCCCGATCTAAATCCCAAGGGCTTGCTCGGTGGAACCTACTCGCCCAACGATGGCCATTGCTCAACGCTGCTGGCGGGCCATGCTTTCTACGAGGAGGCCGCACGCGCCGGAGCCACCTTCCGGTTTGGAGAGCGCGTCACGGGCATACTGAGTAAGAACGGGCACGTGACCGGTGTGGCTACGGACAAGGACAGCTTCGGCGCACCCATCGTGCTCAACGCTGCAGGTGCCTGGGCAAGGGAAATCGGCACCATGGTCGGCGATGACCACCCCGTGTTCCCGGACTCCCATGAGGCTGGTATCACTGAGCCAGTGGCACCCTTTCTCAAGCCGCTGGTTGTGGATATCCGCCCGGGACCGAAGTCGGCCAACTGCTACTTCCACCAGCTTCCCGGAGGTCAGATCGTCTTTTGCCTGACCCCGCAGCCACCCATCGTCGGGCACGACTGCCGAGAGACCAGCGAGTTCCTCCCGCTTATCGCACGGCGTCTGGTCGAGCTGATGCCGCGCCTTGAGCATCTGCGCGTGCGTCGCACGTGGCGTGGACTCTACCCAATGACGCCGGATGGCGCACCGCTGGTCGGGTGGAGCAGAGAGCTCGCAGGGTACCTGGTCGCGATCGGGATGTGCGGTCAGGGCTTTATGCTGGGGCCCGGCGTAGGGGAACTGCTCGGGCGGATGGTGACAGAGCAGACGCTGTCTGCGTCGGACCGTGAGATCCTGGAGGCCCTGTCACCCTACCGCACCTTTGCCGGCGCCGAAGCGCTCAAGTAGTCTCTCCCACGCTGCCGGCACACGCGTGAGCAACCCCCCGGCTGTGAAGCTGGCCCAACTGCCGGGGGCCAAACGCCCGCTACCCCAGCTCAGGCCCTGCGATGGCGAACTGCCGGGAGGGCGGACCAAACGTGCTATCGCCTCCCAGGCACATGCGGCAGAACGGGCGTTGCCACTCGAAGCCCGCCCCCTCGACCATGCCCAGCCACGCCGCGTGGGATTCAGTCGCATCGAGGATCACGTCACGGTGGAAGCACCGCTGGAGCGCGGCTGCCAACAACGCCCGCGCCACAGTGGCGTCTTCTGCGATCACGGGGCCCAGTTGCTCGCAGTGGCTCCCCGACCGGCCCAAACAGTACCCGACAAGTTGATCATCTCGCCGCGCCAGGTAGGCCACCTGTGGCGCGCGCCGCCAAAGCTCCCGCAAGAGCCCGCCACGGTCGCCACCAAAGATCGGCAGATCGTATTGAGCCAACTCAGGCAAGACCGCCGGCGACACTGACTGGCACACGATGCCACCGCCGCCGGCGGCATCGCCCCTCCACGGCGCGGCGGCTCGACGGAACCTTGCCAGACCATACTCCTTGGCGAAGCCGCGTCTGAGGTACAGCGGCTCTCCCTGAGGCGTCGCATCCAGGCGCGCAGCGACACCCTCAGGGACAACGGCAATGGCCGCTTCCAGCAACGCCGTGCCGATTCCCCGCCCGCGGAACGCCGGATCGACCAAAAGCATACCGATCCACGCGAACGGGCCGTAGGGCACGACCGTCACAGTACCACACGCCACGCCGTCCCAACTGGCCACCAGCCCGGTTCCGGCGTCAAGCAGCATACGCCAGTCAGCCGCGGTCTGGTTCCAGTTGGCGGCGGCCTTCAGCCGCATACCCAGGGCGATGTCCTGCGCCACCATAGGTCGAAGCTGTAGCGAATCCGGTATCATCCGATGTGCCAGGCCCTCCTATCGTGGAACTGCTCGCCCCGCGGGGGCTAGCGTACGCTTTCCTGATTGAGCACAATCTGTCTGCCAACGAACGCGAAGACCACCATCACAGCCGCGGTCACCCATCCCCCCAAGCTAAAGACCGGAGGGCCATACCAGGCAAGAGCAGCACCGCCAAACACCAGCAGGGCCGCCAAGACACCGAACATCTTCATGCCATATAGCGTGATAAACGGCAGGTAGTGGGTGCCCACAGCAACCATCGCCGCCGGGAAGAACCACGACTGGCGATACAGTGTGGCGGCCCCCACCAACAAGAAGTTAAACGGCACAGTAAACGCGATCTGCGGCCCCAAGGCCCACAACTTATTATCAGCACTGACGCGTGCCGGGCGGCCCAACAGCCGCAACACCGCCTGGGTCAATGGAAAAAGGAACATGCTCCCAAAGAAGAGCACTGCCATTCCATACCCGGGCCGGACCCATTGCCCAACGGCAGCCGCAACAAGCCAGATTAGGCCGGCGATGAGCTGTCCGGCGAACCCGCCCAGAAAAGCCGAGCGCATTTCCCGCTGCGCATCCACGATATTCATTGTCACCCTCCTGATCGTGTACCCATAGCGCCATACAAGACGCCCTGCACTCATTCTAGAACAATCGCACCGATTGGGGTAGGCCAATGGCCTGAATCAGCAGCGAACGCACGTCACAGGATGCTTCACTGCTGGATAGGGCGAGCGCCAAAAAGCCCCCCTCCCAACCGCAAAGTCGGGAGGGGGTATCAGCTTCACCAGGCCGCGCCTTTGCTCAGATCGCGCTTACCCTTGGCTCACCCCTGCAATCTGTGACTCCCTACGGTTGGAGAGCCCTGCCACCGCTGCCACAAACCCTGACAGGAGCACCACCGCACCGCTGAGATAGGGATAGCTGAGGTTCAGATCGAAGGCGTATCCTGCCCAGATCGGCCCGACCACGCGGCCCATGGCGATCGCTGTGTTACCCAGGCCGAGCATCGCGCCTTGGTTCCCGGTGACGCTCTTGGAGATCAGTGAGAGCAGCGCCGGGCGTAACACCGTTTTCGAAAGGATGAACAGGCCCGTGGCAAGCAGGACGGTCACGTAGTCATAGGCAGCAAGCAGGACCAGATACCCTACGGCGCCCGCGGCCATTGACCCCTTGATGACCGCGCCATCTCCCCAGCGCTTGGTCAGTGGTCCTGTCAGAAGCCCCTTACCCAGCGTGGTGACGATGCCGATCACGACTAGGATCGCACCGATACGCTCCGGCCCATAGCCGAACCTCTGCGCGGCGTACAAACCGAAGACGGCTTCGAAGTTGGCCAGCCCAACACTTGCGACAAAAAGCAGAATCATAGGAAAGCCGACCGGCCCGCTGAAGGCCTGCCTCAGGCTCTGCGCCAGGCTGTCTCGCGGAACTCGCCCGGAGTTCGTGGGGAACGAGTCAGCGCGAATGGCCGGTTGGCCCGGTTCGGGGAGCAACAACAGGGTCAGGAGCAGCGCTACTCCCGCAAGCCCGGCCCCCACGAAGAAGGGGAGCGACAGCGAGATACTCCCAAGCCAACCCCCTAGACCCGGCCCCAGAATCACCCCCAGTCCCGACGCCGAGCCCAGAAAACCAATGCCGCCGCCGCGATCATCCTCAGCCGTGCTATCGCTCACATAGGCCATCGCGGTCGGCATCGTGGCAGCGGTCAGAATGCCAGATAGCGCACGCGCAGCAATCAACATCCACATGCGCTGTGCAAGCCCCATCAGGAGCAGCGACAAGCCGTACCCGAGGATGCCGACCGCCAGCACGCGTTTGCGACCGACACGGTCCGACAGTCCTCCCCACAAGGGCGCAAACAGCAGTTCGGTAAACGCCGCCAGCGCCACCAGAACGCCCAGTTCCTTTCCGCTCCCTCCCAGGGCCTCGATGTAGAACGGGAAGATGGGCACCACGAGGCCGAATCCCAAGGTGACGACGACGAGGGCAAATGATAGCGTAACTAACGTTCGCCGGTTGGTCATCATTGGAGCATGCTCCCTTCGTTCGCCCGCCATTCCTTGCCCAGACTGATCGCGTCAACGCACCCTGTGTGAGCTGCTCGCTTTCACTCGTCTCCCCGGTCCCCATCGTCACCGAGCAAGACCTGCCCGGCATCGCCATCGACAGTGATGACTTGCCCGCTCTGGATGCGCTTGGTGGCAACGCCCGTACCCAGGACCGCCGGGATTCCATACTCGCGCGCCACGATCGACCCGTGGCTTAGCGGTCCGCCGATGTTGGTCACGACACCGGACGCCATCGCGAACAGGGGCGTCCATGCGGGCGTCGTGATGTCCGCAACAAGAATGTCACCCGGCCGCATCTGATCGAAGTCATCGGGGCCGTGAAGCACGCACGCCGGTGCCGTCACGGTGCCGGGGCTTGCGCCAATGCCCTTCAGAGTTGTTTCGGTCTGTTCATCCTCACTCACCGGCACGTAGATATCTGTCTTGACGCCCATGATGCGTTCGCGCCCGGGCAGTTGAGGCGGTGGGGTGACTCGCTTCTCGGCATGCCAGATGGCCCTGCGCATGGCAACCACATCCTGGTAGTCGTCCAACGGCTCATTGGAGTCGAGGCGCTTGGCGACGACGTCCAGTTCGTCACGCGTCAGCCAGTAGATGCCGTCAGGTGCATCGATGGCGCCTGCTTCTGCCATACGCCGTCCCAATGCCACTAACATGCGGCGCAGACGCGGATACCCCAGGCCAATGTCGAAGATGCTGTCCTCGCGCACGCGGGTAAATGTCTGGGCCCATCCCAACGTCTTCTTGAAGATCCAGCGTCTGAACCCTCTGATTCTGTCCAACGCTACCTTGATGGCTGCCTCACGCCGCTCGACCAGTTCTCGCTGTCTTTTGTGAGGATCTCTGCCCTCACCACGGACAAACAGCTTGAGGGTTTCCAGGACGGGCGTCGGGTCATCAGCAGGAATGGGCTTGGCGAAGTCGAGATCGTAGATGCTGTGCCCGTACTGATCGAGATGAGCGATGAAGCGATCCCGCCACGCACGCCAAGCATCGGTGTCGAGTCCCGCGGGTCGGTCCTGCCCCATCGTATCCTCGATGACCTGGTCGGCTGGTGTTGACAGCAGATACTGTGACAGGTCGCTGGTCGACTGGCACCACTGGGCTAGGTCAAAGAGCGCCTTCTCAGCGCGAATCGGCAGGCTGTCCGCACCGAGCAGATACGTAGGCGCCGGAGGATCGCCCTCACGCTTTACCAGCTTGTCGTAGGCCCGCGTGAAGAGCATCTCGGACCCCGCGGCAACGCCCAGGGTATCCACCTGAAGGGTCGTCAGATAGCGCCCCATCGCCCCCATGAGTTCATCGACACCCGTGAGCAATGTACGGGCTCTCGTTGTGTCCACGGTTGCGTCTGACCATTTCGCCACGACCTCTGCGTAGCGTGGTCGGGCTTCTTCGTTCCAGTGGCGGACCCCATCGCTCAAGAGACGCGGCATCCTGGGCAGCATGCCGGTCAGGATCCACCACACGTCACGCGCTGAGAGCTTCATCCCCATATATGCATAATCGTTGATGGTCAGCAGGTAACCGTTGATCAGATCGGATGTTCCGCCCAATAACTCCCTGGCCGTCGCGTGCATGCCCTGAACCACCGCCGGCACAACCATTGAGGCAAACATCGGGGTCAACGGATCCGGCATGAAGTCGACAATGCTGCCCCGCAGGTATTGCCCCTTTGGATCGGGCATTGGCCAAGCCGTTGGGGGTTCGGCCTCAGGTTCAGGGAGCGCAGTGATCGGCCGAGCCTGCACGACCGCAAAGACGCCGTCGGCAAGCGCCCACTCTATGTCACGCGGCTCGCCGTAGAGGGCCTCGACACGCGCGCCCAATGCCACAAGCTCTGCCAACTGACCGTCGGTCAGCGAGGGTGTACACCGGAGCTCATCGGGGACCGGCCGCTCCGTCGTGCCACCATCCACGCGCACCGTCATCACACGCTTGTCCGAGATCGTCCGCTCCACGACCTGACCGGTCTCGTTCGTCACGATGAAGCAGTCGGGCGTCACCGAACCGCCCACCACTGCCTCGCCAAGGCCCCAGGCGGCGTTGACCAGAGCCTGATCGCGCCGCCCGTTCATCGGGTTAGCGGTGAAGAGCACACCAGCGACCTCCGCCGGCACCAGGCGTTGGACTACCACAGCTAGGCTAAGGCCTTCCGGGTCAATGTTGTGACGGGCACGATAGCCAATAGCCCTGGCAGTCCAGAGCGAGGCCCAGCACCCTTTCACCGCCCTCAACACAGCGTCGATGCCGGCGACGTTGAGGTAGGTTTCCTGCTGCCCGGCGAAGGATAGGTCGGGCAAGTCCTCAGCTGTGGCCGAAGAGCGGACGGCAACGACGGGTTCCGGCCCCTTCAGCTCCGCATACGCTTGCGCGATGGCAAGGGCCACATCGGGAGGGATGGTGGCTATAGCGAAGCCTTCACGGATCTTCTCAGACACGGTTTCCAGGGTCCGCGGCCGCTCTTGGTCCACACCTTCGAGCGCGAGACTAACCAGCCCGTGCAAGCCGTTTGCGGCAACAAAACGCCTATAGGCAGCCGTGGCGATATGGAAACCATCCGGCACGGGCAGGCCCGCCGCCGCCATCCGGGCCAGCGCTGCGCCCTTTCCGCCTGCAACATCCAGGGTCGCCCCGGGATCATCCAACCTGAGCACATAAACAGGTGTCATCGTCTCCTCCTTCTGCCGCCTCAGTACCAGCGCCGTATCGCGATGTGACCGAGACCACGGTGAGATTCAAGTCCCAGATCCGGTTAAGGACGCCCCGCAGCGCCGACTGGTCCAACAACCCTCTCAAGAACGTAAGCCCAGGGGTCGTGTCCGAGCAGATCAGCTCGAGTCCCTCGAACCAGTTCGCCCACTGCGGGCCCAGCCCACCTGCCACGATGATCTCATAGACTCGCTTTGGCGCAGAACCCATTGAGTGTCATCCCTCCCGTGTCTCGACTGGCCAAGTGATCCCGTGATGCTGCCTCGTCTCGAACGGCGAGACCGGCAGGCCAGTCTGCTTCTATCATAGAGGTGAGCTGGGGGAGGCTGCATCCCCCAGCATAGGTGAGATGGTAGGGGATTTCGGGCGGACTAGATAAGACCCAGAGCACGCGCACAGTCCACCGCCTCTTCGCGACTGTGGACAGCGAGCTTGCTGTAGATGCTCTTGATATGGGTGCGCGCCGTGGTCGGCGCGACGTAAAGATGCTGGGCGATCTCGGCACTTGTAAGCTGGCTTGGTAGCAGCCGCAGGACCTCTAGCTCACGCTGTGTCAATGGCTCCGCAAGCAACGCTGCCGTAGGCGTCCGACCCGGAGCACTGGTAGCCAGCGCAATCTGCACATCGAGAGTCTGAGACAGGATGGCAACGATACGTGCAGCGAAACCCGCCGTCCGCTCGCCGATCGCCTCACGCAGCACCGGCAACAGGTCAACGCCTGCCTCTACGAAAGGCTGCACGTACTCGCCGGGCTCGGCCAGCGTCAGTGCTCGGTCCAGCGCATCGAGGGCGTGCGGCCGGTCGCGTCGGCACTCATAGGCCAGCGTCCTCAACACCAGCAACTCAACAAGCGCAGCCACACGGCCGCGGACCTCAAGACCGGTCTGTGCTTCGTCTAGCGCAGCCAAGGCCTGGTCACATCGGCCCTCCGCCAGATGCAGACACGCCACAACCATCAGCCCATACTTTCGTAAGCGTCCATCCATCGCGGATAGCGCCCGGCCTGGCTCTGAGCCCAGGAGACCACAGTCTACCGCCCAACCGCGAGCAGCGTCCAGGTCGCCCCCCAGCACCCACAGACGCGCCTGCTCCATGCGCACAATCCAGTCGTCGATCGTTGTGACATCGAAGTGCTGCGCGATGCGCAGTGCGTCGGCGATACAGGCATGTGCCTGCGTTGGCTCGCCCAGCACCCAGTGGACACGCGCAAGCGTCACAAAGCCATCAAGGGCCACGATTTCGCCTGCCTTGCGCGCCAGGGCGATCCCTTGGGTCAGGGTCTCCTGCGCTGCAGGGATCCGGTGCTGCATCCAGGCAACCGCGCCCAAGCCCATCAGCGCCTGGCCCGCCGCAGGGAGGAGGCAGCCTAGCCCATCGGTCGCCAGACTCAGCGCACGTTGATAGTCCCTTTCGGCTTCGTGGAGGCGGGCCTGTCTTACGTGCAGGTCTCCCAATGCAGAAAGCGCGAAGACCGCAGCCAGCGGATTGCCCGCTGCTGCGCTCTCCTCCGCCACGTCGGCCAGAAGTTCCCCGCCCGCGTAGGGATCACCCTCACTCAATGGCGCGAGGACGCTCAGCAGGGCGATGACACCCCGAAAGAGGACATCGTCCGGAGCAAGCAGATGCAATGCCTTCCGCGTCTGGTGTACAGCTTCCTGTGACACACCGCCGTACAGCGCCACTAACGCACGCATCGCCGCCACCTGTGCCACTTCACGGTCCGTCAGACCAACCGCATCCGGCAGCCAGGCTTCGATCTCGTCAATGGGACGCCCCCCCCAGAACAGCGCCCAGGCACGATAGATGGCCAGCGTCGGGCGCTGGCGGAGCACTGACTCCGGAAAGGCCTCCGCCCACGCCAGAAAGGTAACCACCTCGCCGTGAGCAAGCGTCGCCTGTGCAACATCTGCTACGAGGTCAGCGGCTGTCGCAAAGTCCTGCCCTGCCAATGCATGGTCAATCGCGTCCGAAATCAAGCCTTTCTCGGCGTACCATCTGCTGGCGCGGCGATGCAGTTCCTGTACCGCATCCGGGCAGAGGCGACCGAGTCGCTGGCGTAGGAGATCCGCGAACAGACGGTGATAGCGATACCACTCCCGCCGGTCATCCAGGGGCAGAATGAATAGGTTGGCTCGCTCCAGCGACACGAGCATTGACTGCGAGTCCGTCAGCTCACAGACAGCATCGCAGAGCGGCCCGGATAACTGATCCAGAATCGAGGTACGGAGCAGGAAACGCTGGACGCGGTCGGGTTGCTGCTCAAGGACCTCCTCAAGCAAATAGTCCATCACGTAACGGTGGCTGCCGGTGAAAGCACGGACAAGCGCGGATGGATCGCCACGCCCCTGCATCGAGAGCGCTGCCATCTGCAATCCCCCCGCCCACCCTTCGGTACGCCCTGCCAGACTGGCCACATCTTCTGGGCCCAGCTCCAGCGCCATGACCTCTCTCAGAAAGACAGCGGCCTCCTCCTCGGAAAAGCGCAAGTCATAAGCGCGCAGCTCCACGAGTTGCCCGCGCGCCCGGAAACGCGCCAGTGGCAGCGGCGGATCGGCCCGCGAGAGAATGAACAAATGCAGGTTGACCGGAATATGATCGAGTAGGCCGGTAACCAGGTCGTGAACCGCCGTCGTGGAGATGAGATGATAGTCGTCCAGCACAAGGACGATGTCGGCTCCCAATAGGTCGATCTCGTTGATCCGGCTCGCCACAGCGCGTCGCAGTTGGGATGAGGTCGTCGTTTCGGAGAGGGTCACACCCTCGCCGCCGAGCCTAGGATCCGCCTGCTGCAGCGCTGCCGATAGATAGGCCACGAAGCGGACCGGGTCGCTGTCCCCTTCATCAAGCGATAGCCACGCGACCGGGCAAGAAGCTGTACGTGCCCATGCTGCAACCAGAGTGGTCTTGCCAAAACCCGCCGGCGCAGAGATAAGAGTAAGGCGCCGGCTGAGCCCAAGTCCCAGACACTCCGCAAGACGCGGTCGAGGGATGACCTGTGTCCGAACAACAGGGATGTGCGTCTTGGTCCTCAGCAGTGGATCCATGAACCGAATCCGCCTTTCCCTAGACTAGGCATCGATGGCGCACGCACAGCAACAGAGAGGAGCATGGACCAATCTCATTATACGCGATATCGCCACCCACAGGCGTCCTTCCATTGGGAACACAGTTCTCAAACACAATGAAACGCGGCTGAGGATGGCCCCAGCCGCGTTGTCATCGTGTTCAGGGATGTGCGCTAGACCGCGCCCCAGACCCTATTCCGGCGCGGGATCGCCAAAACCAGGGCTACCGCGATCGCGCCCGCCAACACCGCGGCTGTGACCCCCACGATCGGCGTCTCCAGATGCTTCACCGCTATGCCGATATACGCCCACACGAAGACTGCCAAGTAGGCAATACTCGCATGACGCAGGCTCATCACCACTGCAATCGCGGCTGCCACAAGCAGCATGATGACCGCCCAGACCTCTGCACTTATCCCCCAGCCGTTCCAGTTGAGATAGTAGAGAAGCTGCGTTGCGTTCGCTACGGTTGCCACACTGATCCAGCCCAGATAGACACTGAAAGGCACGACAATCGCCCACTGGTCGGCCCTGGTCAACGTGGCGCGATTCGCCCAGAGCCTCAGGAAGATGCCGATGAGCGCTGCTAGCAGCACCAGCATGAACGGCAGCGTGATCGCAAAGCGCTCGTAGTGCCAGGTGAAGATCCACCCGATGTTTCCGACACCGCTCAAGATGTGCAGCCAACTGATCCGCCGCACGTGCGCATTGTCACGCTGTGACGGCAGT
>Ga0123333_10002641_pt1 | contig 18046 bp, 18 predicted proteins | sample BioC12SIPDNA_3_FD_89957 | JGI IMG/M metagenome (GOLD analysis project Ga0123333, IMG submission 89957) | Anaerobic biogas reactor microbial communites from Washington, USA - Biogas_R2_B C12 SIP DNA | ecosystem: Engineered > Bioreactor > Anaerobic > Unclassified | place: Washington, USA... | reverse complement strand
GCATTGTGCCCATGCTGCTCGCGGCGGTCTTCAGCATCTCCAAGTTTGGCGCGTTTAGGCCTGTCTACTTCGGGGCCGGGCTCACCAACTACATCGACATCATCAAGGATCCCCAGTTACCCATCAGCTTCGGCAACATCCTCAAGTTCGCGGCGGTCTCTCTGCCTGTGAACTTCGTCGTTGCCCTGGGACTCGCGCTGGTTCTCAACCTTGCCCATGATCGCCTGGGCACCGCTATGCGAACGATCTACTTTATTCCCGGGGCCATCACGCTCTCTGCTGTGGCCTTGATCGCCGTCTTTATGGTCGACCCGGGCACCAGTCCGATCGGCTTCCTCCTACGGATGGGAGGCGCCACACGTCCGAACCAGGTCCTCAACAGCAGGTCCATCGTCATCTTCTTCGTCATCGTGCGCCTCTTCTCGTCTGCGGGCGGATGGATTGCGATCTTCTACGGCGCACTGAGCGGGATCAACCGCGAGATCATCGAGGCGGGGATGATCGACGGGTGTGGCCCCTGGCAGTTGGCCTACCATATCAAGCGCCCCATGATCATGGGCTACGTCTGGTTCATGCTGATCACCCTGACCATCAGCAGCCTGCAGTTGTTCGCCGAGCCCTTCGTGATCTCCACCGGTTTGGCCGGCAACTCACCCATCGACCAGTACTGGTCGCCAAACATGTGGGCGCAGTACCTCACCGTTCGGAATGGTGATTTCGGTCGCTCCGCAGTCATCTCGCTCACGATGCTGCTCATCAGCCTGGTCGCGGCCTTCGTAATCATCACCAGGACGGGGTTCTTCCAGACAGATGTCCAGCGTGAGTGAGAGGGGGAGGGCAGGCGCGCAGCCGACCCCCGATACCTTCTTTCGCGACCGGCTACCCGCCGTTCAGGCGCAACTGGAGAACTGGTGGGCCTTCGGTGATCAGCAGCATCCGTGTCTGCTGATCACCGTACCCCCGCCAGCATCCGCAGCACTCCCCGACACCGACGACCTCGAGCGCTGGTGGATGGACGTCGACTTCATCCTGGAACGCCAGATGCAGGTGCTGGAACGCGAACGTCTCTTCGGTGTCAGTGTGCCTCATCATTACGTCGAGCGCAGCGCCAGCGCGATGGCAGCTGTCCTCGGTGCCGAGATGGCCTTCATTGACAAGGAGACGATGTGGGCCTATCCTTGCTTCGACAGCGTAGAACAGGTCGCGGAGCTCGTTGTCGATCGCGGCAATGTCTTCTATCGCAAGGCCATCGAGATCACTGAGCGCTCGGTGGCGCTAGCGCACCAGCATCACTTCGTGGCGCCCTATGCCCTCGGTGGGATCACGGACATACTGGCTGGCCTCTACGGTACCGAGGCGTTGCTGATCGACCTCATCGCCAAGCCCCGCGAGGTCGCCAGAGCTATGGAGCACGTCAAACGCATCTGGATCGCGCTGTTTGACGAAATCGAGGGCATCATCGCCAGGAGCGGCAACCGCGGCGGCATTGGATGGGCAGGCATCTGGGCGCCGGGAACGACCTTTCCATTGCAGGAGGACTTCTCCTACATGATCTCGGGGGATATGTTCCGGGCCTTCTGCCTACCCCACGTGCTCGATCAGATCGATGCTATGGAGTGTCCGTTCTATCACCTCGACGGCGTTGGCGCGCTCAATCACCTGGACGCCCTGCTCTCGATCGAGCGGCTGCGCGTGATCCAGTGGGTGCCTGGCGCCGGCAAGGAACGTCTCGCGCAGTGGTATGATCTGATTCGGCACATTCTGGCTGCAGGCAAGTCGGTACAGATCTTCGCTGAGGTCGACGAGGTCGCCGATGCAGTGAAGGCCTTGGGCGGCCGTGGTGTCCTGATCACGGTCGGGGGAGCCACTGTCGAGGACGCCGAGCGCCTGGTGGAGGCCTATGGCCAGGAGTAGCCAGAAGGGCGGCCAGCTCTGAGGCCGTTGAATGGGGCCAAGCATACCAGCCGAGGGTGGAGGCGACCCGTGAATGATGACAAGGGCTCGACGAAACAGCCACAAGGAACCGCGTCCCCTGATGCTGATGAGGAGAGAGCCTCACAGGCAGAAAGCTGGGGGCGTCAGATCACCGGCGCCATCATAGGCGCACTCGTGGCGCTCGTGCTGGCCAGCATCGGCATGCGCTTAGGACTGATCGGCGGCGATCTCGCACGCTATGCCCTTTGGGGTGGGGTTGTCGGCGGGCTAGTCGGCGCGTCGGAGGCGCTCGCCCGTGCCGGATCGCGACTCACCCACAGCGACTCGACGTGGCTCAACATACTCGTGGGGATCGCCGGGATGATCGTGGTGGCCATCGTGCTGTGGGCCCTGGCGCTCTTGGGAGGCCGTATCCTCCGGGGACTGGGCCTTCCGCGATAGTCCACGAAAGCCTCACCGCGCGCGGGATGCGGACCGCAACGCGGCAAGGCTTTCGTCGTTTGCTTCACCGGCAGACGCTCGCCATCAGTCCTCGGGCGTCTTGATCTCGTAGGCCTCGGTCTGTGACCGCAACTCCAGGATCTCGCTCATGTTGCCGTGAACCGTCGTAAACGATTCCGCGGCTATCTCAGGTTGGCCAGCAACCAACGCCTCCCACACAACACTGACCATCAGCACCGAGATGTTGAAGCTGGCTACAGACAGCGGGCTCTTGGTCGGCACGATTATCGTCACGTCTGCCTCACGCGCCGGCAGGACCGTCCCGGAGTTCGTAATGCAGACGGTCTTCAGCCCTTTCTCGCGTGCCATCCGTACGGCATAGCCCGTGTCCAGGCCCGAGATCCCGACGACGAGGGCCAGAAGCGCTTCGCCCTCCTTCATCTGTGCTACAGCGGCGGCCGTCTCGGAGATGCTGGGATGGAACGCCGTTGCGGGGATCCCGATCGTTGGATCCAGCGATCGGGCAAGGAACGCAGCAAGGTCATACGATGTGAACTCGCCCGTGACCCAGATGTGGCTTGCCGCGCTCAGGACCTCAATGGCCTTGGCCAGCGAGGCGGTCTCCGTGGTGCGGAAGTGCTGAAGCTGTTGCGCCGTGTTGTCCATGATGGCGTTCAGCACGTCCTCTTCGGTCTTGGCCTCTTTGGCCTCCCGATATGTGGCCGTTACCTGGTCGCGAACGTAACGCTTGATCTCGCGCGACAACTCACGGTAACCTGAATATCCGATCTCCTGCGAAAAGCGTACCACGGTCGCCGGGTCCACGTTCACCCGGCGAGCAAGCTCACTCGCCGTGAAGAATGCGGCGTCCAGCGTGTTGTTCATGATGAAATCGGCGAGTTTTCGGAAACCCGGGGTCAGCGCATCGTAGTACTCACGGATCCGCTCCTTGAACACGGCCTACCTCCTTGGTCTTGTCGTTCGATCTTGATGTCGAGTGTTCGCGATGGGTTCATTCGAACTACCGTCTTGCCCGTCTAGTCGCCCGCACTCAAGAAAGCCATGAGTGCGGGTAAGCACCCGCTCCCCCGTACGCGTGCCGGGCAGCATTCGATTCAGGTCGCCCCGTGACGGCCGCCTCGCTAGTCTGGTTGTCCTACATTATCGCGCCACAGCTCCTGTGGCCCGCCCACCTCGTACTCAGGGGTCTCCGCGCGCATCCTGAGCAGGGCCGTCATGTTCGCGTAGAGCGTGTCGGCGCGTGTCGCCGTGGCCTCCCGCTTCGAGATCATCAGGGCTTCGTAGATGAGACTGGTGACCTGCAGCAGTGTGCCGAAGGAGGGAACGGACGCCGGGCTCTGATACGGAACGATGACGGTCACGTCGGAGTGCCGTGCGGGGAGCGCGACGCCTGACGATGTGATGGTCACCGTGCGGACGCCACGGTCGTGGGCTAACAGCACCACGTGGCCCGCATCGACGCTGCCATCGTCGTTGACGAAGACCAGGAGAACATCCCCCTCGGCCATCCGGGCCAACACGGTACTGCTGCTGGCTATGCTCGGCCTGAATGCGATAGCGTCAAGCCCCTGCGCCGATAGTTTCTCTGCGAAGAAGCCGGCCAGGTCGTAACCGGTGTACTCGCCGGTGCACCAGATCCGCTTCGCGCCCCGTAGCACCTCCAGAGCTTCGACGACGCTTGCGAGATCGGTCGTGACGAAGTACTGCAGGTTCTGGTTGGCATTGTCGACCAGTCCGCGCAGCAGTTCCTCGGTCGACTCGGCCTCAGAAACGCGGCGGTAGGAGGCTGTGACCCGATCGCGCACGTACCGCTTGATCTCCGCGGAAAGCTCGCGGAACCCGGAATAGCCGATCTCTTGCGCGAATCGCACGACCGTCGCCGGGTCAACGCCGACACGCCGCGATAGCTCGGTTGCTGTGAGGAACGCTACGTCAAGCGTGTGGTCCATTACGAAGTCCGCCAACTTGCGGAAACCGGGGGTCAGCTTGTCGTAGTGCTCTCGGATTCTCTCTTTGAACATTGCTTGCCTCCAACGCGTCGGATGTCGGAAGGTGTGCTGACATCTGAGCCGGTGTATACCAGTTTCACTCTAAATGTTTTGTTTCACGGTCATTGTAGCACCCGGCAAGTCACATGTCAAGCGCTCTGTGTGAATCCAAGACATTTTGATTTTCGGGCCGACCCGGTGCTTGATTCGTAGCGCATCGCCGGTAAAATCGAGGATTGGAGAACCAACCATCCATGTTCATACCCGTCGACCCTAAGTGGCTCAAGACCGTGCTGCGGTGCGGAGCGGCGGCAGCTATCCTCATAGCTCTGTTGCTGAGTGCCTGCGATGCTCTCCCGGATCTGGGTGGAGGGCCATGGCCCACCGCGACGCCGGAGACCGTCTCGCAGTGGGCCGCCAGTGCCACAGCGAGCTCATCGTATGCGCGCCCTGACTGGAGCCCTAACCGCGCCACTGGCGCCCCCGACGTTCCCGGCTGCAGTGACGACGCGCGCGCGTGGGCATCGTCGCGCGGCAACGGTGTGGAGTGGCTGCAGTTGACCTTTAGCCAGCCGGTGTACGCGCAAGAGGTGCGCATTCACCAGACCTTCGGGCGAGGGGCTCTGTCGCGGGTTACTGTCTACGACGCTGATGGCAACGGTCTGGTCCTGTGGGAGGGCACGGACCAGCCCGACCCGTGCCCTGGCGTGTTGATAGTTCGCGTGCCGGCGCAGGTCGCGAACCCCGTGACCCCCACGGCGCCGGACGGACTGCCCACGACCCCCTTCCGCGTCAGCACTGTCCGCATCGACCTGGACGAGTCTCGCACCGGCTTCTGGAACCAGATCGACGCCGTCGAACTCGTCGGAGTGCCCTGACCGCTCTGAGCACTGCGGCGCTGGTGGCCTCTACTCCTCGCCCAGGAGCCGCTTCCGCAGCACGTCCGGAATGGCCCCGCCCTTGCTCAGCGTATCCAGGATCTCGTCTGGCGAGGGTGGGGGACCCAACTCGACCTCCGCCTCTCCGTCTGCCAAGTCCACGTCTGGTTCGACGGTGATCGTTTCGTCGAGGCCCGGCGTGGGCAGTACGTCGTCCAACCACGTGAGCACTCCGGCGGGGTTACTGGAGGGCTGTACATTTGGGGCCGGCGCGACCTCGGGCGTTGCGCCGGCAATCGCGAAGGCAGGCTTGTTGCCCAGGCCGATGACCGCCTGCGGCAGACGGGCGGCATCGCCGGTGAGCAACAGCGCTTCCGCCGCCGCTACGGCAACCTCCTGTAGTACCTGGTCCCACGCCGGTTGGTAGGCCACGTGCCCCGGCAGGGGGCTCACAATCAGGAGCCGACCCGCCTCGACCAGCGCTTCCTCCCACGGGCCGGGATCACGGACATCGAGGCCGCTCTTGGCGAAGAGCAGTGCCTCGCCATCGGCGTCTGCAATCTCCTGCAGAAGCAGCCCGGCCTGGTCACTGCCTTCGTAGACCGCCATCAGGACGGCCTCGCCGATCAACAGGGCCAGAGTCTCGCGCAGCAACTGCCGATCCGGACTGCTGGCGTCACCGGTCGCGCCGCCCAACGTGCTCGGAGCCAGCGTGAGGATGGGTCGCGACAGCAATACCGGCTCGCCCTGATAGAAGAGCAGCGCTGGTCGAACCCTGAGAGGGAGCGCTCGCAGACCCCGGGGGTAGAACGCATCGTCCCAGCGTAGGGCCGAGGGTTCGGGTAACTGCTCCGGGAGGGCCAAGCGGGCAGCTTCGGCTGGAGTGAGCCCCAGCGTGCGTGCGCGCCCGGGTAGCTGTGCAAGGGCGGCCTCCAGCGTCAGCCCCTGATCCTGCCACGCTGAGAGCAGCCCTTTGGCACGTTGCGCAGGCAGCCCGCTGTCGAACAGAAACCACGCCCAAAGGCCTGTTCCATCCATCGCTGGTGATCTCCCCATTGGTTAGGTGACGGTTCGCGCGAGGTTGCCGGTCCGCCGTCTGGCACCAGACGGCAGGTGCGGGGCAGATGCCTGACTACTCCGCGCCCGTGGGTTTCTTCTCCAGTACGATGGTGACCGGTCCATCATTTACCAGGCTCACCATCATGTGTGCTCCAAAGACACCCGAGTCTACAGGGACGCCCTCGGCCTCGACGGCAGCCGCAAACCGCTTGACGAGCGGCTCGGCCAGCTCTGGCGCGGCCGCGCCCACGAAGGAGGGGCGGAAGCCCTTGCGCGTGTTCGCGATGAGCGTGAACTGCGACACCACCAGGACCTGACCGCCGATCGTCTGGACCGACAGGTTCATTTTCCCTTCGGCGTCCGGAAAGATGCGCAGATTCGCGACCTTGTGTGCCAACCACAGCGCTTCATCGACAGTGTCGCCCTCGGCGACGCCCAGAAGCACGAGCAGCCCCTGGCCGATGCTGCCGACCACTGCATCATCGACCGCCACCGTCGCCTGCGACACCCGCTGCACTACCGCCCGCATTCGGTCTCCTCTCGGTTCGACAGCTGACAACAGCTCTCAGCCCTGAGCCGCTGGCCACTATCCCATCGCCACCACGAACGCCACCGCGATACCCCCGTCGTGGCTCAGGCTCACCGACCACGTCGTGAGCCCCTGCGCGGCGGCCAAGGCCTGAGCGCGACCGTGCAACACCAGGTAGGGTTTCCCGGATCGCTCGCTCAACGTCTCGACATCGTGCCAGGCGATGCCAGCGGGCGACAAGACGCTCATCCCGACCCCCAACGCTTTCGAGACAGCCTCTTTCGCCGCGAACCGTGCCGCCAACTCGGGTGCTCGCCCGCGACAATGGTGCACCTCGAGGGGTGAGTATACGCGCGCCAGGAATCGCTCGCCATAGCGACCGAGAACTCGCTCGATCCGCTCGATCTGGACGATGTCGACGCCGGTTTCCAACCTCATAGGTCGCCCCCGGAAGGCGCCAGGCCAGGCGCATCGTCCGCGGGCAGTTCCTCAGCCTCCGCAGCAGCGAGCGCACTGTCCGAGTGGTCGGGGCCGGCGACTGCTAACGCAAATGCATCGGGGTTCAGCCAACGCTGAGCTGCCGCCTGCACGTCGTCAGTGTTCACCTCGTGAATGAGTGCGCTGTAGCGGAGCAGGTAGTCCAGGCCCAAGCCGTGGCGCTCGATGTTCAGCAGCGAGCGCGACACACCTTCGTTGGTCTCCAGGTGAAGTGGCAGGCTTCCCGTCAGATAGGAGTGGCTATCGTGGAGCTCGTCGTCGGGCACACGCTCGTCGCGCAGCCGCCGGAGCTCGGTCACGATCAGATCGAGGCCGAGGTCCACTCTGGACGGGTCGAAGCCCCCAATGACGCGCCACGGCCCAGGCCCCGTCCCGCCGTCGATGCGGCTGTAGACGTAGTAGGCCAGCCCGTTGCGTTCGCGGATCTCGCGACCCAGCCGGCCGTACATGCCGAAGACACCCAAGACCGTGTTCGCCACGTGACAGGCGAGGAAGTCGCGGTCGCGCCGAGCCGGCCCGGGCCAGCCCATGACCAGGTTGCTCTGCGTCTTCTCTTCCAGTGTGATGCGCTGCTCGCGCCGCTCCGCCAGGGGTGGCACCTCTGGAAGCAGGGGGCGCTCCGGGCGTTCGGCGTCCCAGTCGCCGAAGATGTCGCCGATGGACTCGGCCGCGGACTCTGCCTTGATCCCACCGACCACCACGATGACCATGCCCTTAGGGGCGAAGTAGCGTGCGTGGAAATCGGCGAGGTCCTCACGCGTGACCGCGCTGATCGTCTCGGGGTACCCCAGTTGGCTCCAGTGATAGGGGTGCGTCTCCGGGTAAGCCAGCTCGTAAAACGTGCGACTCGCCATCCGGCGGGTGTCGTGAGCGCGCTCGTGCAGGTCTGTCAGGATCTCGGTGCGTGCCTTCTCCACCTGCCGCTCGGGGAACTCGGGGTGGCGGATGACATCGCTGAGGATGTCTAGAAGCAGGGGCAGGTCCTCGGCCAGGCTCTTGGCGCCGAAGGACGTGATATGTGTGCCCGAGCCAATCCCGAACACCGCCCCGATCGATTCCACCTCTTCATAGAGCTGGTCAAACGGACGGCGCCGGGTGCCGCGCTCCATCACGTCGGAGACGAATCCGGCTAGCCCGAAGCTGCCTCGCGGTTCGTCCTCGGCGCCCACTTCCAGATAGCCGTTGACCACCACAGCCGGGCTCGCGAAGTTCTCGCGAACCAGGATCGTGATCCCGTTGGGCAGGGTCTGCCGGAGCGTGTCATCGGGACCCGGCAGCGACCGGGGCGCCGTGTGTCGTTGGTAGGTCACGCTAGCCCGACCTCCGGTTGCCAATGTAGAAGCCCGTTGTGCGGTTGGCGACCGTCAGGTAGGTCTGCGCGACGCGCCGAACATCCTCCGCGCTGACAGCCGCCAGCATGTCCAGATAAGTGGCGAACCAACTATGATCGGCGAAGATGCTCGAAAACCCCAGCCAGAATGCTTGGTTGGAGATACTGTCGCTGGCGTAGGCAAACTGGGCACGTGCTTGTCGCTGGGCTTTGGCCAGTTCTTTGTCGCTGATCAGGTCCTCCTGCAGGCGCTGGAGCTCGGCTTCGATCACGCGCTCGACCGTCTCGGGCTGCCCGTCGGGCCACACTGTCGCCGTAAGCCTGTAGAGGCCGGGATCGACGGTGGGTGCCACGCCGCCGCTGATCTCCACGGCGTGCTCTTCCTCGACCAGTGCTAGGTACAGCCGGCTAGTATGGTTGGTGATGCCTGCACCGCCCACGAGGAAGCCCGACCCGCCGGTGAGCACGGCATTGAGCACGGTTAGTGGGTGGAAATCGGCGTGTGTTGCCTGCGGTATGTGGTACGCAATGTCGACATAGTCGGTCTCGCCAGCCCCGCGCACGACCACCCGCCGCTCGCCACGTTGCGGCGGCTCCACCGCCGTCACGGGCGGGGGTTGCGGGCCAGACTCCGCGCCGCCAAACGCCCGCTCTATCGCCCGCTGTGCCTCCACGGCCGCGACGTCGCCGGCCAGCGCCACGATGGCGTTGTTAGGACGATAGTAGGTGTCGTAGTGCCGTCGCAAGTCGGCCGCGGTCATCGATTCCAGGTCGCAGAGATGCCCGATGGTCTCGTGTCCGTAGGGATGCACGCGATAGGCTGCCGCCGCTACCTCCTCGGACAGCAGGAAGAGCGGTGAGTTCTCCTCGCCCTGGCGCTCGCTGATGATGACCGTGCGTTCCGATGCGACGTCTGCGTCATCGATGTGTGCGTTCCGCATCCGGTCGGATTCGATTTCGAGTGCCAGCGGCAGTTTGTCTACCGGGAGCGTCTCGTAGTAGGTCGTGAAGTCGTACCAGGTCATCGCGTTGAAGGTGCCGCCCTCTCGGGCCACCGCTTTGTCGGCGGCGCCCGCCGGCCACCGATCCGTGCCCTTGAAGAGCATATGCTCCACCCAATGCGATACGCCGCTGATGCCCTGGTGCTCGTTGCGAGTTCCCACTCGGTACCATACCCAGAGGCTGGCCACAGGCGCCGTGTGCATCTCCTGGATCAGTACCACCAGCCCATTGTCTAGCGTTGTTCGTAGCAGTGCCACCCTATTGTGTGCTCCGTTCCGGTTGCGAGCCAGCCGGCTGCAGCCGGGTGCCGGTCTTTGCTGAGCGATCGAGAGGATGCTGTTCGCCGCGCCCTTCGTAGCCGCGACCGATGCCGGCATACTCGAAGCCCGCGCTGCGCACCATCTCCGGGTCATAGATGTTCCGCCCATCGATGAGGACAGGGCGCGCCATTGCCTCCCGGATGCGCTCCAGGTCGAGGTGGTAGAACTCGCGCCACTCGGTGACGAGGATCAAGGCGTCGGCGCCTTCTGCAACGGCGTAGGCATTGTCCACCATCTCCACATCCGGCAGCACCCTGGAGGCCGCCTGCATGGCGACCGGATCGTACGCTCGGACCACGGCGCCTTTGCGCTGTAGGTTGCGAATGACGTCGACCGAAGGGGCGTCGCGCATATCGTCGGTGTTGGGCTTGAACGCCAGCCCCAGGACGCCGATGACCTTGCCGCGGAGGTCGGGACCCAAGAAGTGCTCCAGCTTGCGCAATGGCGAGAAGCGCTGGTCGCGGTTGATGTCCATCACGGCGTGAAGTAAGTGCGGGTGGCGACTCTCCACTTCAGCCATCGAAGCAAGCGCCTTGACGTCTTTCGGAAAGCACGATCCACCCCAGCCCAGACCGGCATCGAGGAAGTTGTGGCCGATGCGCTTATCCATGCCCATCCCATAGGCCACCTCTTTCACGTCGGCGCCGAGTGCCTCGCAGATATTGGCGATCTCGTTGATGAAGGAGATCTTGGTGGCCAAGAAGGCGTTGGAGGCGTACTTGATCATCTCGGCCGTGCGGAGGTCGGTGATCATCAGCGTTGTGCGGAGAGGGAGGTGGAGGTGGGCGGCCAACTCGGCTGCGGCGCGGTCGGTGGAGCCCAAGATCACACGGTCCGGGTGCATAAAGTCGGCGATGGCCGAGCCCTCACGCAAGAACTCCGGGCAGGAGACAACGTCGAAGTCAGGCGCGTCGGGCCGGCGGTTGCGGATGATATCGGCGACCCAGTCACCCGTACCCACGGGAACGGTCGACTTGTTCACGATCACCAGATAGTGGTCCATCACATCGGCGATCGACTCGGCGGCCATACGCACATAGCGCAGGTCGGCCTGTCCGTCGACGTCCGATGGTGTACCGACAGCGATGAACGCGAAGTCGGCGTCTTTGAGCGCCGTCTCATAGGACGTCGTGAACGCCAGGCGTCCGGCCTGGGTGTTGCGCTTCACCAGTTCCTCCAGCCCGGGCTCGAAGATGGGCATGATCCCCTGGTTGAGGTTGGCGATGCGTTCTTCATTAATATCGACACATGTGACTTTGTTCCCCAGGTCGGCGAAGCAAGCTCCGCTCACCAAACCCACGTATCCAGCCCCGATCAGCGCGATGTTCTTCATAGGCTACCGCCCTCTCCCCATCAGTAGAGTGTCCTGTGATTCTGCACCGCATCATACCACACGCCACACCTCGTGCAACGGTTCGCACTACCCGGCTGCCAGGTTCCGCATGGCGGAGCAACGCCTGCTGCACCGACCTTTCCCTGCGCCCGTTCGATGCTATCATTTCGCTGACGTGTTTTTCCGGAGTCCCAGGTGATGCATGCAGGAGTCGATCATGAAGCGTGGCACAATCGATGCAGGTGATGCGGTCGCCAAAGGCGAGCAAGGCACGGAATACCCCTGCCTGACGGCGCTACACGATGCGCTGGTACGCGCCGACGTAGCCGCGGCCGGTGCCATCGGGCGGCGCTGCGCGCGATCATCTGTCCCTGCCGAAGCACTGGAGGCGACTTTTGTCGATGCGGAGCGCATCGTCGCGGCTCGGCTGCGTCTGGCGGGTGCAGGGGCACGCCTGGGCGATTTGGAGGCACTCCAAGTGGCGATCGCAGCGGCACCGTCGCCCTCTCCTATCGCTGAGGCGGCACCGGAGGGTGATGGTGGTGCCTCGATCATGCTGGCGGCACTGCCCGGCGACCTCACCGAAGGCGGGCGGGGACTCTGGCACTGGCTGCTGTTGCGTCGCGGGTATGCCGCTGTCGACCTCGGCGTGAAGGCGCCAGCGATTGTGGCCGGCCGCGCGGCTGGCGCCACAGCCCTGGGGGTCTATGTAAGTAACCGGCGCGCGCGGACCGCGCTCCAGACCCTGGTGGCGCAACTGCTGCTTCGCGGCGTACAGGTTCCCGTGCTGGTCGGCGGTCCCGGAGTCGATGCCGAGTTTGCTGCGTGGGTCGCCATTCCCGCGGGCGGAGAGCCCTATTGGGGAGGTGTCTATTTCTGTGAGGACGGAGACGAGCTGCTGGATGTGCTCCGGCAGATCGTGTTGTTCACGCCACCGCCACCTGCGCACGTGCATGGTGAGCACGGAGCCGCAGCCGATGCTGACACGTGCGCTAGTTGTGGCGGGTGCCCCCTTGTAGGCGCCTGCGACGCTGCGCGCGAGCTGTAGACAACGATCGCGACCACGACCACGACTACGACCGGGAGGTGAGCATGCTACCAGCGGACTTGGTACAACGACTGGAGCGCGCGGTCGCCGAGGCGGCGCCGCTGATGGTGGCAGAACGCCGCGACTTCCACCACTATGCCGAGACGGGCTGGACCGAGTTCCGCACCGCATCGCTCGTCGCACGGAGACTGGTGGATCTGGGCCTGGGTCTGCAAGTGGGGCGCGAGGTGGTCGACGGGGAATCGCGGATGGGCGTGCCCGCCGCGGAGACGCTGGCGGCTCAGTGGGAACGCGCGTGCGCGCAAGGGGGCGACGCGGAGTTCCTGGAGGTCGGCCGCGGCGGCTTCACCGGGGTGGTGGGCATACTGCGCAGAGGACCAGGCCCCACGGTGGGCCTGCGCTTCGACATTGACGCTCTTGACCTAGAGGAGAGCCTCGAGGAGAGCCATCGCCCCGCGGCAGAAGGCTTTGTCTCCGTCAACCGTGGCGCCACGCACGCATGCGCGCACGATGGCCATGCGGCGCTGGGCCTGGGCGTGGCGCGGGTGCTGGCGACGCTGGACGACGCGCTCCAGGGGACTGTGAAACTGGTCTTCCAGCCGGCGGAGGAGGGGGTGCGTGGCGCCAAGTCAATGGTGGTAGCGGGCGCGGTCGATGATGTCGACGCGATGCTTGCCGTGCATCTCTACAGCGGCTGGCCGACCGGACAGGTGGCGCTGGGGCGCGGGAACTTCATGGCGACGGACAAGTTCGACGCCTACTTCACCGGCGAAGCGGCGCACGCCGGGGGGCGGCCGCACGGGGGAAGGAATGCGCTGCTGGCCGCGGCGACGGCTGTGTTGAACCTCCACGCGATTCCACGGCATCGCGACGGCCCGACGCGGATCAATGTGGGCCGGCTGGTGGCAGGTCAGGGGCGTAACGTGATCCCGCCTTCCGCTCACCTGATGATCGAGACGCGGGGCGCGACATCGGCGTTGAACGACTATGTGCGAGAGTCCGCCGAGAGCATCCTGGCGGCCGCAGCGGCTATGTATGGCTGCAAGCTGGAGATTCGCGCGATGGGCGCGGCACGCAGCGCCGAGAGCGACCCGGCACTGGTCGAGCGCGTCAATCAGGTTGTCGCCGCGATCCCCGGGCTTAGCGTACGCGATCCTGGCCCTGGTGGCGGGAGTGAGGACTATACCTATATGATGCGGCGTGTACAGGAGAGGGGCGGACTTGCCGCGGCACTGGGTATGGGGGCCGATCTTGGCGGCTGGGGCCACCACACGGCCAACTTCGACTTTGACGAGGCCGCGCTGCCACTTGCCGCGCAGCTCCTGGTGACAACGGTGCTGACCCTGATGCGCGACCCGCTGGCGTAGCGGCGGGAAGCAGCGCAGCGTGTCGCCGTGGGCCGGCGACAATGACTACCCCGCCTAGTGCCGCGGCCCGATCCCCCTGAACATTCGCCCGAGCCCGTCTCCGATTCCCTTGACCTGCTCGATCAGGTTCTCAAACACCTCCACAGGAGACGGTCCCCGCAGGCGCGGGATCTTCCACGTTGGTTCGCGCTTGGGCCCGTTGGTACACGCCGTGAGCAGCAGCGCCACGATCAAGATCAACGATAGGGCTCTGGTCATAGGGTGTTGGTTCCTCACTGCGGCTACGTCACCGCGAACGTGTCGATCATCAGCTTCGGGTCGCCCAGCGGGTAGAGAATCGGGCACGTCGCACCGTGTTTGATGTACTCCTGCACCTTTGCACGGACTTCGTCCGGCGTACCCGTCGCGGTGATCCGCAGTACCAGGTCGTTGGGCACGTGCACCATCGCTCGTTCGATCTGTTGCTTTGTAGCGGGCCAACCCAGCTCCGCCTGGATCCGTGTGACGACGTCGGACTTGACCCCGCTGGCCTTGGCGATGTGCGGCTGCTGCGCCAGGTATTGCGTGAGCAGCATCTTGGCCCCGCGGATCGCCTCGTCGCGGTTGTCGTGGACGGAGCAGACGACCAGCTGCGGGCGATCCAGGTCGTCGAGCGAGCGTCCCGCCTTCTCGACGCCGACCTCGAGCTGGGCCAAGGCCTCGTCGTTGTATTCCGGCGGCACACAGTAGTTCAGCACCACGCCATCCGCGATTTCGCCGGTGAGAGCCAGCATCTGCGGCCCTGTTGCGCCGATCATGATGGGCACGTTGCGCGGCTCTCGACGCCCGTGGACGACATCGAGCTCAATGCCGTCAACGTGGTGGAACTCCCCGTGGAACGTCACGCGTTCCATTGCCAACAGGCGTCGCAAGACCTCGACCGTCTCGCGCATGGCCGTCAACGGTCTGCGGCGCTCGATCCCGACGTTGCGGGCCAGGGGATCCCACCACGCACCGATCCCGCAAATCACACGGTTCGGTGCCAGGTCATCCAGGGTCAGAAAGGTCGCTGCCAGCAGCCCGATGTTGCGGGTCCAGTTGTTGATGACCCCCGAGCCCACTTTGATCCGCTCTGTGACCGCAGCAAAGGCCGCCATGGGCACGATGGCGTCGCGGACGAGCCTGCTTTCGGCCTGCCACACCGCTTCAAAGCCCCGTGCTTCGGCGTATTTCGCGTAGTCCATCCCATCACGCAGCGGATGCGCGTCCTGCAGATAGAGCGCCACCCGCGGAATGTCGTTCTGAGCCATAGCCGTCTCCTTTCGAGAAGACAAGGTCACACTGGCGGATTCGTTACCTGAACAGATCCTTCTCAATCGGCCGCTGCATCTCCGTCGCACGCCCCTCTCCGCGAGGATAGTCCACGCCGCGGATCAGGATCACGGGCAAGCCCTCGGCGGCCTGCCCGCTGAGCAACCCCGCGGCGGCGGCGAGCTCGTCCGCTACTGCCACCGTCGTCACGCGCAGGCGGTAGCCGCTGCGATCTACCCGACCTCGCAGATCCGCGATGGGACGCATACCCGCGACTCCAATGGCGAGGTTCACGGTGCCCAGCCGCCAGGGGCGGCCATGGGTGTCGGTGATGATGACCGCGACGTCTGCGCCAGTGGCCTCGCGCAGCCCCTCGCGAATGCGCTGGGCGGAGGCGTCAGGGTCGACCGGCAAGGTCAACACGACCTCACTCTCCTCACCGGCGACGTTCGAACGGTCCACGCCGGCGTTGGCGCAGATCCAACCGTGCCGCGTCTCGACGATCAGCGTCCCGGGCCGCTGGCGCACGATGCTCCGGGCATCACGCAGGATCACATCGACCAGTCGTGGGTCCTTTTCGACCGCACCGGCCACCCTGATGGCCTCGGGACCTGGTGTCACCGTCGCGAGGTCGACCATGCAGCCTTCAGCCTTCGACACGATCTTCTGGGTCACGACGACGACATCGCCATCCGTGAGCGTCAGCCCATCGCGGTCAAGCGCCTCGAGGATCAGCGCCGCGAGGTCGGCCCCCGGCGTGACTTCGGGGATGCCGTGCAGCGGCAGGAGCGCAATCGCTCCCGCGGCAGGCTTCTTCGGCGGACCCGCGTCGGTAGCCTGCGTGCCGGCTGGGGCTCGAGAGGACATCGGCAACGCCATACCTCAGGCTATCGCTCCAGCGTGGGCAGCCCGGTGATCCGGAGCCCTGAACCGTGCACTTTATAGCGGATGTTGATCCCGATCAGGACTGACGTGAAGGCCTCGACCGCTTTCGCGTTCTCCAACGGCCCCGCGTCGATCCCGCGTGTGCCAAGGTCCTCCGCCAGCCCGATGGCGATTCGCTTCGCCTCGCGGTTGTCGCCGCACACCAGCACGTCGCAGGCGACGGGTCCATCGCCCTCGAGCAGGTCCGCGGACACGTTCTGGAACCCAGCTACAACCGTAACCCCATCGCCCAGCAGTGCCTGCGCCTGCTCAGAGGCAGAGCCCTCGGGCGGGATGAAGACGCGGGCGACCTTGGGTGGCTTCAGCGCGACTGTCACGTCTATGAGGATCTTGCCCTGCAGGACGTCGGCGAGGCTCTCTAGCAAGGCGTTCTGGGCCTCATAGGGAACCGTCAACACCGTCAGATCGCCGGCAGTTGCGGCGTCGGCGTTGGCCATCCCCTGTACGGCGCTGTGGTCGCTCACCGGCGCCCCGAGGCGTTGGTTGATCTCGGACGCGACGCGCTCGGCCTTCTCCGCGCTGCGCGATCCGATGATGATGGTGTGCCCTGCCAGGGCCCAACGGCGCGCCAGCCCCGGCCCCTCGTTTCCAGTCCCCCCGAGAATGGCGATCGTGTAGCGCTTCGGAGTAGGATCAGTCATACGGCCTCCTTTCGATTCCAGCCATGGTAGTGCAGGCCACAGCCAGCGCAAGGCGGTGTAACCGCTGCTGGGCCTAGGAGCGCGCGAGGCTTTCCTCGACGATCTTCCACCATCCCCGCGCCGCGCGCGCCCAAGTGAACGTCGCCGCGCGGGCGAACCCCCGTGCGCGCAACTCGCTTCGCAGCGCGCTGTCGGTGATCGCTCGCTCGATTGCGTTCGCCAGACCGTCCACGTCGAGTGGGTCGACCAGCAGTCCCGCGTCACCGACTGCTTCGGGCACGCTTGACACCGTCGACGCCACAACGGGCGTGCCGCACGCCATCGCCTCCAGCGGCGACAGGCCGAAGCCCTCGTAGAGGCTGGGGTAGGCCAGCACTTCCGCCTGCCGGTAGAGTGCTGGGAGGTCGGTGTCCGCCGCAAACCCCGGCAGATGCACCCAGGGACGATGGGCAGCTGCCTCTACCAGATCGTCGCTCAGCCAACCCCGCCCCCCGACGATGACCAAATCCACGTCGACCCGCTCTCGGATCAGCTCAACGGCATCGATCAGGCGCCGGTAGTTCTTGCGCGGCTGCACCGTGCCCACCGCCAAGACGAAGGGTGCTCCGCTGAGGTCGTAGAGCCGCTCCAGATCGGCCCGCTCCTCCGGCTCTGGCTCGGCTCTGAAGGCGGCGGAGACCCCGAGATGGAGCGTAGACACCCGTTCGGGCGACACCTGCAGGAGATCGATGACGTCCTGGCGGGTCGCGTGGGAGTCGGTCAGAATGTGATCGGCTGCGCGCGCGCTCCGCGGCACCGCACTGCCAAGGTACCGCCGGAGCTGTGGCGTGAAGGTCTCAGGATGCCGGATGAACGAGAGGTCGTGGATGGTGATCAGCTTGCGCCGCGCGGTTAGCAGCGGCGGAAGCAGAAAGTCAGGCGCGTAGAAGAGATCCAGCCGGCCTGTGATCAGCTCGGCCGGGATTGGAAGGCGCAATCGCTGCCAGATGCGCGCCATCCATTCGTCGGTGAGGGGCACCTGGCGCAGCGTCAGTTGACCTGGTGCGGCCACGCGCCTCAACCGGGCAGCCTCGGTCTTCCAACGGTCGCCGAGGCCCTGGGTGCCCGCGAAGAGCACAAAGCGGTGTTGGCACGCCTGAGGGGCGGCTTCGCAGTAGCTGTCGGCCCCTTCCGCGATCACTGCCGTCACCAGCTCGCGCGTATACCGGCCGATGCCGCCACCCTGTCGCGCTGCGGAGGTGTAGTCGATCCCAATGCGCATAGCCACTCCAAGCCGCTAGACGGCGGTCGCCAGCAGGGCGAGGCGGAGAGATAGGGGGCGACCGCAGACTGCAAAGGGCGCCGGCACGGTCTGGTGCCATCCTCTCATCGCGGGCTCTTGAGCGTCGATCGCCGGCGGTTGCGGCCTAGCCTACGTCGTT